>Ga0105239_10000988_pt1 | contig 39840 bp, 35 predicted proteins | sample KBSC44metaG_FD_92761 | JGI IMG/M metagenome (GOLD analysis project Ga0105239, IMG submission 92761) | Corn rhizosphere microbial communities from Kellogg Biological Station, Michigan, USA - KBS C4-4 metaG | ecosystem: Host-associated > Plants > Roots > Rhizosphere > Soil | place: Michigan, USA... | reverse complement strand
CCTCTGACAACTAATTTCGTTCAAGCCTCGTAAATTTCACGAGGTTGTTATGCCTCGTCCCTCCTCTGACATCTATATACCCTCGCCAGTTGCCTGAGGAGGTCGGGAATCTATACATGTGTGATGGTCATCAAAATATATATAAACAAATATATAGTAAAAAATGAAATGTCCAATCAAGACCGTCATATCCATAAAATTGGGGGAAATTTTGGCAGGATCTCATCCTCCCGTGGCCCCTGATAAAGATCCGCATTGATCCATCATGCGGATGACACACCAAGCGACTTCTTCGACTCTCCTTTAAACCACAACACATCCTTACCGGAGCCCGTCATCATCTCGGCCGCTGGAACCGCTTCGGAACTAGGTCGAGTCGTGCTCGCCGTCTTCGCCGAACTCGTTGTCACCGACGCCCCGGAACTCGAACTGGCATTCGTGCTGCTGCCGTTGTTCAGGAACAGATTCTTCCACTTCTCCTTGTTGATGTTGACGAACCCACTGCTCTTCTTCTTCTGCTTCACCTTCCGCTCTCCCTCAAATTGTCCCGCCGATGCAAAGTCTGGGTTGACCATTTGCCGCCCGCCCGGGCCTGGCGGCGCGGGCGCTTGCTCCGGAGGGCCCAGCGACCGCGTTGACCGGTGGGACCATCGCTGTGCCGAGTTGGCAGATACTCCAGATGATCGATTATCATGTATCGGCGATCCTGGAGGTGTGCTGGACATCGTATCAATGATGTCCGCTACAACGTCCATCCGCAACTTGGATGGCCCAGGGCTCTCCCTGGCCTTGCCGCTGACTGGAGTGACTGGGCCTGAGATCGGTACTGGCACCACTTTCCCGTCCTTTTTCGCCAGTGTCAATTTCAATGGCCGAATCGGCTCCACTGCCTTGGTTTTGCCAAAATCATGCGGCTTGAATCCTGGTCTGATCGATTGCTCAGTCGGCAACTTGAAAAAGTCATCCAACTGCCGAATGCTTGCCCGAGCTACCTCCTTGTCTGGATTGCTGGATGCTGCAATTGGCCGAGGGGGCAATTTGAACGTTTGAACCGGTGCTTCCAATTCTGCCGGCCCAAAATTCTTGCCCGACACCATCTTCACCGGTGCTGTGGCTTCGAGTTCCGCGTAAAATGGCTGCTTAGGCGCATCGCCCTCACTGATGTGGATGACAATCTCAACCTCTTCGTCTTTGCCAGGCGCAGCTGGTGGAGGTGGTCCCTGAGTCGGAATTTCTGGGATTTGCTCGAGCTGTCGAGGAGATTCTTGTCTGCCATGATCTTGACTTGTTGAGGCATTGGATGCGCTAGTCTGTGCTTGCTCCGCCTTGACTGCAGCGGCCGCAGCAAAGGTCTCCTCTTCTGCAGACGCTGGTACCACAGACACTGTAATTCCTGAATCCTCGACCACTCGGCTTGGTTCTGACACCGATACTGACCGTGTAGTTTCACTATCGGCCAGCTCAGGCCCAGGTTCTCCTATGCTCGAAGGCGCTGAAACCTTGCCTGTATCTGATACGTCTTCAGGTATCAACGATGATGCAGAGGCCGGTAGTTCCGCTGGTGGTGTCGCCATGGACATCACAGCTGGGTGAGATGTGAATGCAGGATTGCGAATGGACGAACTTCGAGTCCTATTCCTACTCGAGGGCTCGACGATTGATGCTCGTACAGATCCGCGAGCGCCAGCCGGAAATATCGGACTTGTAATCAAACCGTGCTTGTTCTCCGATTGTGCCTTCCCAATAGTTGGTGTATTCTCGCTGCCAGCAAAGTAATCTGCTTGGGCTTCCAGCATATAAGTAGGCGAATTAATGACAGCACTCAGAGGAGTCGCTGCGCCTTGAGTGACCTGAGGCGTTCCAAGGAGTTTGGATGCCCCAGGCGACTTCAATAGGTCACCCAGAGCTCTAGGATAGTAGACACTGGATATCCGGTGTTCTGATTTGTCCTTCACCGCTAGACCCAATGTCATACTCATGCGATTCTTCACGGACACTGGGGCTTGCCGTAGTACTTCCTCTGGAACATCAGCTGGCAACTCGATAGGGTGGTCACTGTCTGTCTGAATCATTAACCCGCCAATCATAGGATTCGAAGCAGTCGGAACATGTCCTCGGGATTGATCCAAAGCCTTCGCTTGGTACGATATTGATCGGTGTGTCATGTCGGTGCTAGTATTTCGCTTCCACTCTGGAGACTGACCGCCAGATAATCCTTGACTCGCTCTGTTGCCACTACCAGGTCTACTGGAGAATCCGGTCATGTTTGTGCTGCGAGACGAGGTTCTACTCGATTTCGTTTGACCGGGCTCGGTGGGTAATGGTTTGTGGTCTGCAATGGACCCCGACTGTGACAGGATGGCAGATCTGTGCGATGTCAGCTGCTTTGGACGTTGCTGTTGCTGCTGTTGCTGCTGCTGCTTCGCCTATCAAATGTTAGACCCGGAACCAACCATCGTCAAGGCTGCTACTCACCACCATGTTTCGGCTAACCGCAGCGGCTCTTCGCTGCATCTCCGCCACCACTTCACCCAACTTCTTCAGAGACCCGGCAAGTTTATTTCCTTCCAGGTGCAATTCCAGAAATGCACGGCGCCAACCTTCAGCATTTCCAAGCATTGCGACCAGTACCGCTTCGTGTTCCGGTGATTCTCTCTGCCACGACTTCTCCAGCTTGGCCAGATACTTCTCTAGGGTGTTTGTTGCGTCAAAGCCTTTCTGCACGTCCTTCAATGCGTCCTTGGCCGCTTTCTTTGTTCGGCTGATGACATGGTCAATCTTCTCATTGCCATCGAGAATTGAGGCTCGAAAGGTACGATCCTCCAACATACGGTCGAAGACTTCTCCGTGGGCCAAGGGGAGTTTGAGGCAACGCAGTCGTTCGTGAATGTCGCTTTGTGCAAGCTCCAGATCTTCAGTGGTACGTTCAAGGAATCCATCGATATCATCCACATGACTCTGAAGGATCCGCATAACCTCTTCCTCTGACAATGCCATGTTTTCTGCTAGTAGATGCATCCCAAACGACATTTGAGCGATCAATTTCCATAGTGGATGGTATTTTTCTCCCGGCTTCTGCTTCCATCTCCCTGCAATCACACGGTTGTATGTTGGTGCTTCGAGAAGCATGGTCCGTCGTGTCATGGCATCGAGGGGAACATCCTGGTCCAACATATCGTTTAACGACTCCAACATAGACTCCTCGAAAGGCTTTTGTAGTTGTGCCACAGGATGGATGGGTGCTCGAACAAGTGTCTGTCCTCCATTGCTTCCCTTACTGCCATCGTTCGACATTGCTGTCGTCCTGCCAGAGTGCGAACTCATGGCGCTCTTTCACGAGACTAGGTAACTGGAGATCACTGAATGGCTTGTCCCCAATGTACAGAGCCACTAAGTCTCTTCATGTTCTATCTTGCCTGCTCCTATTCTCATCTTCATCTATTGTCTCAAGCCCGTCGTTATTTCCGACACACGTCACTTCTTGTTCTTCAGTTGCCAGGAGGTTCGGGGGTGGAAGACGTGGGGAGCGATAAGCCGTGCGCGAGGTGAAACAATATCTGTGCGATCTGGTCGACCGTGAGGTCTCAGACCCCGCGTTATATGGTTGCGGCACGAACAATCGGTGCAAGATGGCACGGTAAACAAGGCCCAAGCTCACTACAGCACGGGTCGTCTGAGGGGAATGACAGTCTCAGTAGGTGGAGAAATCAGTGGTCCAGGATGAAAGTCGAGTGTTTAGAAGAAGGGTATGCCGTACACCGAGTTTACCAGAGTCGTCGAGGAGTGCCGTAGGGGATAGAGTGTGAAGCGAGGAGTACGAAAATCGCGATATGTTTGCCAGAGGTAGAGGTGAGAGTCAAGACCCAAATGCCCAGGTCACAGACCCAAAGACGTTAGTGAGCCCACTCCATCTCTGATGGAGATGGCCCCAGTAGACTTTGATCAGTCATTTCACAAGTTGGTGTGGAAGGAAGCACGATGCCGAAGGAGAGAGCCCTGCTGGGCTCTGGATGAACCTGGTCAGCGCTCGATGTGCTCCGTACTCCGTACAGGCTGTGGGCGCAGAAGGACGCAGATCCATCAAGCCTCGAGCAAATTGACCAGGATGGTGGGCCCGGCATATTCCAAGCCATGCATGAGCATGGTGGTAATGGGGGCATTTCCAGGTTGTCCTGTTTCAACATTTCTCTGCGGGTTGGTGGAATTTGGTATTTAGTCTGTTAGCACTCGGTCTCTAGAACGAGTGTCCGCAAAGGGGGGGAGCTTAAAATGAAGCCCACGGGTTTTAACTGGGGCGAAGCGTGATGGTGAAACACGAAACTCAGGCTGCATTAAGGTGCATAAGGTATGGTGGACAAGCCCAATCGTAGGCTTACAAGGGTTTGTATTTCCCCGATCAAGCGGACCAGTGGTAGATGAACCTCAAGAAATCCAGAGAACCTAAAGAGCACCAACGGCTCAAGCCTGATCCGCTTCTCTTGACGGATCAATGATCAGATACCACCACGTAACCACCAGCGCACAATGGGGGCAATACCCGGCGCTGGTGTTGGTGTTGGTTCTGTAGGGACGGAGGAGTAGTCAGAGGGCGTGCGACCAGACGATACCACCTGGAGGTTACTTTCTGTAGTTGGGGGTTTTCCAAGTCCGTGGACAAGCACGGAGTACATAAACCCCTAATGAGCATAATTTGGGGGATGATTCTCACCACATCTCAGATCAAGATCGAGGAATGAGTTCTGTAGAGGAGTGACGCGTCTTCATTTGCTGGTAAGTTTACTCATGTTCTCCGTACCAGTACGTAATACGGAGGAGAGGGAGTGCCCAGGTGGCCGCTGGTCCCCTAAAGCACCGCTAACATGGGAGCCTAGAGCGAAGCCACTTGAACGCCCACTACGGGTCTCCCTACCCCTGACACCACACATTCTCCTACCAAAACCTGCGGCCAGATGAGCCGAACCCCGATCACTCAATTTCGCTGATCAACCAAAATAGAAACGGCCCTCGATTAACTCATTTGTTATTCTCCTCAATCTTGTCAATATTGTCAATAGTGGGCTCCGTGCTCTCTGTCGCGAAGGACTTCCACTGCGGATACAGCACGTGCAACAAGTACGTTATATTACCAAGCCACAAAGGACCCCCTCTCGCGCCACATTTCTTCAGCCACCATCTCTCTCTCAGACAGCAATAAAGAGCTACATACCTAGTTCGTCAACATCATGTACCAGGAGGCATTCCCCTTGTCACCACGCGATGGCCTCTTGAAGGCATACCAGCATCACAAACTTCAAGATCTCCCTGTGCCTTCGGCAATCATTGATGTTGCAAAGGTAAAGGAAAACTGCACAGCCATGCTCAATGCCGTCAAAGAACTCGATGTTAGCTTCAGGGCTCACATCAAGACTCACAAGACCACCGAGATGACCAAGCTCCAAGTTGGCGAGGACTGCAAGGATGTACGATTGGTCGTTTCCACCGTCATTGAGGCGGAACAAGCAGTGCCTCTGCTCCTGGAATACAAGCAACATGGTGCAAAGGTGAATGTCTTGTATGCATTACCACTTGCTCCTTCTCAGGTCAGTCGTTTGGCAGCAGTGGGCAAAAGCTTGGGTGAAGGCGCAGTCAGTGTGATGATTGATGATCTTGAGCAATTCAAGTCACTGAAAGTATTCCACCAGCAGGCTGGTTTTCCTGCTTGGGTCTTTCTCAAGACTGATTGTGGTTACCACAGGGCTGGGCTCAATCCAGGCTCTCAAGAAATGATTAACCTCGTCCAGGCAGCCAGCGAAGGTGAAGAGCAAGGCCTTCTGAGATTGCTGGGATTCTACTCACATAACAGCCTGTCATACGGGGGTTCCTCGCCTGACGATGCGATGGGTATGCTCAAGGTCGAAATTGATGTATGCCTCCAAGCATCAAAGCATTTCAAGGTGGACCGCAAGACCCCATTGATTCTCTCGGTGGGAGCATCTCCAACGGCCCTGTCACTACAGAATATTCTGCCTTCAAACCCTGCTACAACCTCATCAGCTAAATCTCTCAAGGAGAGTCTGGAGCTCGCCAAGACTAACTTGGAGTTGGAAATCCACGCGGGAGTTTACCCTACTTTTGATATGCAACAAGTGGCAACTGGGAGCCGAGACTTGAGTAAAGATCCTCACGACACTATTGCCGTTTCCATTCTCACCGAGGTCTGTTCCCTGTATCCGTCTCGAACGGAGCAGCCTGAGGCCCTCATATCCGCTGGTGTTCTTGCCTTGGCTCGAGAGGCTTGCAAATCTTATCCAGGGTGGGGAGTAGTGACCCCTTGGAACATGCCCAAGGGGTACAGTATTGAACCAGAGAACCGTATCATTGTGAATCGCACATCGCAAGAACACGGGATTCTAGCTTGGGAGAAAGGTGGCTCTTCCAAACCAAAGCTGCCTCTTGAATATGGACAGAAGGTGCGCATTTGGCCGAATCATGCCTGCATTACTTTGGCAAATTTTGGTTGGTACCTGATCGTAGACTCCACCACTGACACGCCGGACACGGTGATTGATGTCTGGGTGAGATGGCGTGGTTGGTAGGTCACATATCACTACTAAGAAGCGGCATTGGGTGTGCCAATAGAAAAGCTTTGCAATCCTTGCCCACGCACCACAACTGCGAACACCCCTGCCACGACCGTGGATCATTCAATGGGCGATGTATCGTAGCGGAACTTACATCCACCTTACGTCGGGTCACGAAACTTGAAGAATTTCCCTTTCTAGGCAGTCCGCATTCCTTCTTTGGTCTTTGTTCATCGAGCCTGGAATGCTGGCTAGAGAAAGGTTAGAAGGTGCGGGGTCCGGATCGACAATGACCTCGATGAAGTAAGTATCCGAGGGAATAGGGAACACGGGGTGGGAAGAGGTGGTCAACAATGTGGTTCTTCAATCCTTGGGTTTGGAAGTGCACCAGTCATGTTTATTGAACTCCACAAGTCGAGACCTCCAGAGACCCTGCAAGGACCCTGTCACTTTTCCGATTTCTATCCTATTGGTGGAGCTCCTGCCGCTATCACGAAATCCCCAGGGTTCGGCACACAATGCTCGTAAATGCACATCGAGCTTCATGGAGGAATTTAGGTTCAAACCTCCTACTGGAATTGCCGTTAATGATGTCGAATTAGTGCTCAAGTACCAACACTTTGTGATCCCGAAGAACTAATGCAATCCCTTTGCAGCAGCTGCGCTTTTCTTCTTTGTTCCTTGATTCTCATATAGTGCTCGGAAGGTCGGGCGATTGGATTTGTACATTCTATGGTATTGGTAAAGCGCTAGCATGGAGAAAGGTTCGATGAAGTAATGATTGAGATGCGAGAGTGACTTGACTGTTGTGACAACAACGATGGCGGAAGGCACATTCCTACCAATAACGGCAAAGAAGACCAGATATACCCTTCGAAGAGGATGCGGATATCAGAAGTTGAGGATGCCCATCCCACAGAGCTCCAGGATCGTGAAAGTCCGGAACCGTTCGTAAGCTGATTGACATATCGCTCGAGGTCACACGACACATGTGTGTGTATCCCATTTTTCCCATCTATACTTACGCAGGTACCTAGGTACCTACATATGCTTCTGACCAAGAATGCGTGGAGTGTCTTGAAGGGTGCTTCAACTGCTCGCTGCTTCGGCAGAACGGGACCCTCTGCACATTACGTCATTGTTCGCGGCGCAACGCGTGCACGTGATATTTCCTTACTGCCGAGTTCCCGTTTGCGCCACGTTTGCCAAGGCTGCGCCACGCAGGCAGCCTGACTCAGCCTCATTGCGCCTTTCACTACTGCTGTTGTTCAACCCCGCGATTGGTATCGTTACTCATGCAATGGTTGCTGGTGGGTGGTAAGCGAAGGCTGTGAGGGGCCCTGAAAGGATTGTCGATGATTGTTTCCTGCTCGTAGCCACTATGCCGTTCCTCACTGGATACACGCTACTAGCAGCTCGTTCATCTCCTTCCTGCGCGCTCCCTACTACATTCCTTACCGCGTTCCAAGCCTTTAGCCACATTCTCGGCGGCGTCAGCTATTAGACTGGAAGCCCTCCCTTCCATTCCATTCTTTTTTCATATACTGTCACACCACGGATACAATTCCCTTCCCTTGAACATCTCAACTCTTCCTCTACACTTCGCTCTACCATTCCTTACATCTGACAGAGAACTATATCACAAGGAATGTCATACGGCGGCCCCCCTCAACCCCCATACGGAGGTGGTTATCCGCAACAAAACCCAGGCTACGGTCCGCCGCAGGGCAATTGGGGCCCGCCACCACCACAGCAAGGTAATTGGGGACCTCCTCCTGGTGGTCCGCCGCCGCAACAAGGAGGATGGGGACCACCACCACAGCAGGGAGGATGGGGCCCTCCTCCAGGAGGTCCTCCGCCGCAACAAGGAGGATGGGGACCACCGCCACCGCAACAGGGTGGATGGGGTCCTCCACCACCACAGCAGGGTGGTTATCCTCCTCCCCAGGGCGGATACGGTACCCCAGCACCACCATCGCCGGGCTATGACCCACGCGCTCAGGCGCAGGGTGATGCCTCAAGAGACGCAGACGCCCTCCGTGCGGCAATGAAAGGCTTTGGCACCGACGAGAACGCTCTGATCCGAATCCTATCCAAACCCGACCCACTACAAATCAACCTCCTTCGAAATACCTACAACACACGCTTGCGCCGGAATCTAGAGGCAGATATCAAGTCCGAAACCTCGAAATATTTCCGCGACGGGCTTGTCGCCATCGTTCAGGGACCCTTGGGGCATGATGTCCATGAAGTAAATCGCGCGATCAAAGGTCTAGGGACGAAGGAGTCGGTTCTCAATGATGTCCTTCTCGGTCGCTCCAATGCCGACATGCGCGCCATCAAACAAGCGTATCAAGAGACGTTCCGTAAATCGCTCGAGTCCGAGGTCAAAGGCGATTTGTCCATGAAGACAGAGCAACTCTTCGGCCTGGTCATGGCCGCCACTCGAGCTGAGGAATTCGCGCCCATCGACCCTGGTCAAATCGACCGTGACGTTTCAGAGCTCCATCGCGCCATGGATGCCCGCGTCGGCACCGACCAAATCACCGTCTGCAGCATCCTGTCCCAGCGCAGTGACGCCCAAATTCGTGCAATCAATCACCACTGGAAGCAGAAATACCACAGCGATATGGAGAAGGTCATTGATTCTGAATTCTCTGGCCACATGGAAGACGCACTTCTGCTGATGGTTCGAAGAGCCACCGACCGCACGATGTCGGATGCTGTACAACTTGAAGAAGCGATGGCGGGATTCGGCACAAAGGACAATCTACTCGTGGCAAGAATCGTCAGGTTGCACTGGAACAGACAGCATATGGAACAGGTCAAGAGAGCTTACCAGCACAGATTCAAGAGAGACCTGATCCAGAGAATCAAGGGCGAAATTTCCGGAGATTATGAAAATCTGATGGTCGCTTGCTTGACTTGATCCAGCAAATCAACAGGAGAACTTCTACTGTTCCCCAGACGATGGGAATTACGGGGAGGGAGATACGTGGATAGGGGAGAACACCAGTTGTCAAGATTAAGAACTAGTTGGTTAGGCGGTGGACTGAATTCATCAACTGGCGGCTTTCGCGTAATTATTGTTTCCCCCCTGGTCCCTCCATATCTCAACTCCCTCATTGGATACCCCCGAAAAAGGCCGAAATTTTGGGTCTCTTTCGCAGACCACAGGTTTCGGTAACTCCTTGACGACCTTATATTTACTCCGATTGTGTACCGGTTGTGACTCCTAGAATTTGTTCTGCCCCACGGCAACATCAAGTTCTGGGGGCCCTCAGAAACCCAGCAGTCAGAGTAGGAGGAGCACACGCTTGACCTTCAAGTTTGCAATTCATTAAATCATCCATACTGTTTTCTTTGACCGTGACGTTTTGTCCACATGTGTTGATGTATTTATTCACCGTTTAAGTTTTCTTTCTCTACCTTGGAAATCCTTCTCAGACTCTTTGCGTCCTGCCCAGCCAGTTTCTGTTTCGTCGGGATACGATACTACATATAATTACTAGTAACTATACTACACACTGGGCGAGGCACCGTTCCCATATTAGTACCTACTAGATAGTTTAGCCAATCCATAATTGAAAAAAAAAATCACTACCCTACTTTTCGTTTGGTTTTTTGGTTTTCTTTCCCCGCCCTTGACAACTTTACAACTTCGCGTAGGATCTGGCCATCAAGTCGTGGGCCGTGGGCAGTATGAAGCGAAAAGAAAAAAAATCGGTATGCACGATTTTAGGAAGGCTGGGCAAAAATGAACATTTCCCGCAGTATTAAGTGGTGCGTCCATTCATTTCATCATATATCATATATTAAAAAAAAGGTACTGCATATCCCTACACCCATCCAAAGCTAATTCACACATGCCTCATCTTCATCATCATAAACCAAGGCGCCCCCCCCCGAGTCCTCAGCTACTACTCAGCAGGCTGATCCTGGTGGAACACGAGGGTGCGGACCTCGATGCTCTCCCTAGCATAATCATCCGCGTGGGCGGCGTTGCTGAACGCAGTGTGGGGGATACGCCTCGCGCGGCCATCGAGCTTGGAGTCGAAGCACTTGATCAGGGTGACCTCGTCGGGCTCCTGGCCGTAGAGGAAGTACCACTTATGGTCCGGGTTGGGGCGCACGGTGAGGGTCTCGCCCTTGCGGGTCGGGTAAATGAGGCCGACGGGGATGAGGTCGGACTCCGGGACACTGTGGGCGTCCGCGACGGCGAGCGGGTCCTTCAGGATCTTCTTGATCGGCCGCCATACGTTGATGATCTGGTAGCGCGTCTGCAGGAGCCGGTCGGCCTCGTCGGGCAGGTGGTGTGGCACCCGCGACTTGGACGCGCTGTACGACTGGTCGATGTGGACGCGGTTCACAGGCCCGCGTAGGTTGATGGCTTTCGGGTCCGCGGCGCGCTGGTCGGCGGGCGCGCGCCGGATCGTGTGGTCGAAGATGAAGATCCGGGATGCGCCAGTGCTAAGTCAGTCGTCAGGGTCGGTGTTGAGAAGCTGAGGTCAGGAATCTTGTTGGGATACTTACACGTCTTTCAGCAACTGCTCGACTTCGGGGTAGTACTGGGCCTTGATCTGCTCGTCGTCGAGGAAGTCCTTCTCAACGCTGGTGTGTTTGTGGATCTGGAAGCCTTGACCGTCAAGTGTGTACTGGTCCTCCTCGCCTCGAATGTCATGAATGGTCACCTCGAGCGGCTCAGAGGGCCTTTCGTAGGTCTCCGGTTTCCCGACATAGGTTGGCGGTGGTGGGCAACCGTCACCAGGGTCCTTGTAATAGTTCAACGAAGTACGGACGTGGTGCTTCTCTGCTTGTGTGGTCTTTGTCCCTTGGACTTGAGTAGTCAAGGGCTCGAACGACGTCGAGTGGCCTCCAGGCTGCTGGACTGCCGCTGATGCCATCGTGGTGTATGTGTGAATTGTGAGTGCCCTGGTGTCAACGACTCTTACTTTGCTTGGGACCTCGGGTCGATGACGATGGGCAAATGGCTATGTACCTTCTATTTATGATATGTGTGTATACCCCGATTCTGATTTGTCAGATAGCACGCCATCCGTGAGACCATCCGCGCCATGTCCATATACTGTGTGGGGAAGGTTTGAGGCCGTGTCGTATAACACACTACCGAAACCAATAAGAGATCTCCTATGCGGATTGCGTGCCCTGTTTGGAGAATGTCTGGTTCATCGTAAATGAAGCATATCATGCAAAGCTCGGCCCCCTCTCAAATGATTTATGCGGTGCTTATCAATCCTGAAACAAGCCGCGTTATTGATTAGATTTCTTTGCGGACCAGTTTGGTGATTGTCGTCCCATCACCGAGGATGTCGGCTTCTTCTTCCAGCCTATATCCCTTATAGCGTGGCAGGGCTTTTGTCCATACCCACCAATAGAAAAAGGAGAAGATCCAACTGAGGTAAATTTTAGTAAGTTTCGGTTATCCGAAGGGCGTGAATACGTACATTGATAATCCAACAATCGCGTAAGTTGCGTAGAAAAAGTTGACATCGGATGTCTCCTTCTTTGGTGGGAATATTGGAGCAAGTATCAAGCCAATGCATAGAATGATCCTGATCCACACGGCAGGTAACCAGGCTCGGAATGGGCGGACGAGATCAGGCTTCTGCACACGCAGTAATACCAGACCAATGCCTATTGCAATCGCAAAGAATTGGCCAGCATAGCCTTCAACATCTGCAATGAATGAATAGACTGTAGTTGATGGGGGTGCCGCAATCACTATGAAGGATGGTATGTAGTGAACGATGAGACCGCCCATGGGAGATCCGAAGGGTTTGTTAGAGGCAAGAGTTTGGGAGAAGGGGAGGAAGCCTTGTCGAGCAACCTCTTGATTAACCCGAGACTGTATCACCGTTAGCCGCGAAAACCATAAACAAATCTCGACCAACTTACCGCACTGAATGTGACAACCATGACGTTCCCAACTGCACTTAGAGCGATTGCTAGGGGAAGTAGTTTATCTCCAACCCCTGGACCAAAGAGCTTCTCGAAGAACAAAGCAGCAATGAGCTCTCTTGTTTGCTTGATCTCCTCGAGTGGGACTACCGCCAGGTATGCAACGTTGACCAGCAGATACATAACACAGGCGGTTGCAAGGGCAATTGGCCCCACGGACTTGAGTGTCCTGACAGGATTCTTGACTTCGTTCAGAACATTGTTGACATTGTTTAGTCCGGCATAGGAGTATAAGACTTTGAAAAAGGACGTGGACAAATTGTTCAGGCCCCAGTTCGAGCCGCCCCACAAATCATCAGAGGCATAGACAAGTGATTTTGAAGCCTGTCCTGTTCCTGTAGATGCACCAGAAGATAGCTGAGGCCGGAACAAAACCACAAACAACCCGGCCAAAATCATGAAGATTACTAGTCCGATCTTCAGCCACCCTAGAAGATTTTGGATCACAATACCAGTGCGATAGAAGCAGCTGTGCACAATCGTAATCCAAGTCAGAAGCCCAAGAGCCAGGATTTTGGTATTCAAATCTCCAGGTTGCTGACCAGCAGCAAACAAAGTGTATTTGGCAAAAACGATGCAATTTGTTGCCGAAAACCCAAGGAGGACAGCCTGAACTGCGACGAGAGTCGATGCAAGAAATCGAGGTCTTCGGTAAGTATATTCAAGGTAGACCTTCGAACCTCCAGAACGAGGCAACATGCATCCGTATTCTATGTCGATGACAAGCCCAGCCCAGGCCACCAAGGACCCGACAACCCAAAGCACAAGCGCCAGACCCGGGCTTCCAACAGTCTGAACGATGGTTCCGGGCATCGCGAAAATACCAGTCCCAATCACCCTAGACATGACCAGCACATAAGCACTGCCCCAGCCAAGGGTACGGCCAGTCGTCGATGTCTCCGGCAGCACATCATTGTCAATTTTGCGGTCTTCGAGCAAGGTGTGCGCATCTGAAGGCGATGCCGCTTCTAAGGCGTTGTGCGAAATCCGTGGCGAACCCAACAAGGGAGAGGTCGAGAGGTCATTACGCATGTTGGATTCGTACGCGGGTATGGCCAGAATCACATGTATTCAATTTAACAAGGCCCCTTCTGTCATTAGTAACGCGTAGTTGAAGCAGCAAAACGATGATCTATGCAGACGCAACTGATAAAGAAGACAGGAGTTAAGAAAGGCAGTTGAAAATATGGATTGGATGAATAGGGAGGGATCTTGAAGGTTGTTTGAAGGAGATCCGCACGTCGCACACCCCTGCTGACAAAAAGAGCAACTTGGCTCCGCCTGTCACAAGCATTTCAGGCGTTGATGGACAGCGGCCTTGCTACCAGTCATTTTGGTGTGTATGACAACATGGGCACGTTAAATATTGGAATCAAAGGATGAGATGCTGCTGTGCCTGGTGATATGGGAAGGATTAGCAGGCACCTAGAGGTCGAGAACTCAAAGGGCGAATTGCTCATCTCGTTGTCCCAGCACGCCATTTCAGGGGGCCATAGCTGCCGGATCAGAACAATGTTTCATCATTCATGGGTTCTTTGTGACCATCCGTCAGAAATGACTGGCACAGCGAGGTTCAAAAGATTGAGACACGCCCGGTAACAGCCTTGTTGTAAGTGAGCCCTTCCAGAATCTGTTATGCATGATGGTGATTTAATTAGTTCAGATGGAGGAAATTCAGATCAAGGAGGATTGAGTGATGGTAGGAGTTGAACTTTGTATCGGATCGGATAAACATAGATTCCGAATGTATCTCAATTGGGATTAGCCCTATTTGGGATTCGGATATTCTCTGGTTGAAACAGCTTCCCCCGCAAATATGAGAATGGGTCCGAGGACGGAGGTTCTCAGCCTTTCCTTGTCCTCATCATGGACCGCCGGACCTCGGCCCACGCCTTAACGGGTCCTCGAAGAACGACAAATCTGATAATCCTTCATATTCCAGCAAGCAGGCCTCTCATATGCCCTTGCACAAGTCTTGACGCTTCAGCAACCATAGGGTGTCGCACGAGCAGGCACATTGTTTGCTTATTTGGCCAACGAAATTCCCGATTCGGCACTTACCGAGGCGAAAACCCTCATTCAGCCATCGATCACTATTGGGCACACCCCCAGGCTACGCAATTTGTAAGAATATAGTATTCGCCAAATCTCTATATCAACGGGATTGAGTGTGTTCGTGTCCGTTGATAGAACCTAGCAGTTAAGGAAGCTCGCAGCAGGGAAGACGAACCCTCCAGCTCCATCCAATATGCCTATTGACAAGCTCAAACCTTACAACGACCCTCGAGTCTCACTTCGGTCAGCCAATTTAAATGGCTACAACTATGGCTATCTCTATAGCCCAGCATCGACCAAAGTCCCTCACAGGGGGGCCGTCTTTCTCATCCACGGTTTTCCGGACATTTCTTTTGGATGGCGTCATCAAATCCCGTTTTTGGCAAGTCTCGGCCTTGATGTGATTGCTCCTGACTGCATGGGCTATGGGCGGACGGATTCACCATTATTCACGCTCAAAGACTACACATATAAGCGAGCCAGCGATGACATTGCAGAGCTCTGCCGCCAGCTTGGCCTCAAGCAAATCATCCTCGGTGGACACGATTGGGGCGGGGCGATCGTCTACCGAGTCGCTCATTACTATCCTGACTTGATCACCGCGGTCTTCAGCATATGCACTCCCTACGCCCCACCAACCCCCAAGTATGAGCCTCTAGCCTTGGTGGTGAAGAAGGCACTCCCCAACTTTGCGTACCAGATGCACTTCGCCTCGGGAGAGCTCGAACAAAATATTCGATCCAAGGATGAAATCCGGCAATTTCTCAACAATATGTACGGTGCCAGGACCCCAGAGGGAGAAGTGGCCTTTGATGCAAATGGGCGCGTGGACTTCGAGAAGCAGCGACGAGTCGTCAAGAACAAGCTACTCGACGATGACGAGTTGAAATACTACGTCGACGAGTACGCCCGACACGGACTGAATGGACCTCTGAACTGGTACCGTGTCCGCGAGGAGAACTTTATGGACGAGTGGACACACTTTTTTAACGAGGGCCGTAAATCCCGCGAGGACGCGATACGAGATCTCACACTGAAGCAAGAGCTCCTGTTCGTCCTAGCCACAAAAGACCAAGCTTTGAAGCCCTTTATGGCAGCCAAGATGGGAGACAGGATCCCGAAATTGACCCGGCGGGAGGTCGTCGCCGGCCATTGGGCACTCTGGCAGAAACCCGAGGAGTGTAACAAGATCATCGGAGACTGGTTGCACGAGAAGGTGTTCAACAAGGCGGACAGCGGCAAGAGCAAGCTCTGAACCATTGTTGGTGGATATTGACTTGACAAGGCATAAACGATATGAATGTCGGAGGCGATGATCTGGACCTAGCCCATCACGGGTCAAAGTACTTGGTTTTCACATATTATTTGCTATCCAGCTATCCCCGCTACTATTCAGCTAAAGCTCTAGAAATTCAAGGCCTCGTTCCATTCAAGGCAAAGGTAGGAGTGGCTGTTGGACTAGAGGGTTGAAGCAAACACGGGAAGCTACTTCCAGTGAGCGCACAGCCTTACTCGGTCACACCTGCTGCCGTGAATTATTCTGTTCTTGGGCTTCCAGTTCCTGTTGAAGTTTCACGGAGCTCTGATACTATCCCGCTCGTTCCATGTATGGTCGATGCCGACCGCGAGTTTGCTCCCTGTAATAAATGCCAGATTCCTCCTCCCTATCTCTCTCCCAACAACCCATTCGACTAAAATCTCGGATAATTTGTCGTTGGGAGACAAGGAAGAGCTCACTCCCAAATAAACCGGCGCCAACGCAGAATAAGTGCTTACTACAAGGCTGAAACCTGGTGATCTCATCTGCAAGTGTCTTTGTGCTGACATACCTAGCCTCTCGACGACTCTCAATCTTGACTTACCTACAGGGCTTGAGGCAACCAACGACGCGCTATTTTTTCAATCATTCATCTCCAAGTGGCACCATTAGATTCAATTGATTAAAATGAGCCAAAATCAACATTATCATGATGGACGCTCGCAGGCCAGCCAATCTTCACGTGAAGTCTTCTATCAACAGTCCGATCGAATGAATCCAAGTCAACTATATCTTCAGTCGCCTGTGCGAATGTTGGCGGTTCAGCCGCAAGTGGTGAACATCCAGGTAGCGACAGGCCCACAGATGCAGCCCAACGTGGGGAACTGGGAAGAACCTCCTCAGTATCAGCACCTTCCTCGCGCACAGGAAGAACTTGCGCCGAGGGAGGATGGAGCTCTTCCAAGAATCAAGACAATAGAGCAGATGATGCGCATAGAGAGCTTGGCTGCTTTCCCGGTTGAAGGCGAGGAGTGTATCCTGGTGAACGGAGCTATCAGGAAGCTCCGAGCTGGCCTGGCTTGTCTCCTGGAGTTCTGTACAAGTATGTAGGTGCCATCCGATCCGCCAGTTCACGGGTCAGGTTCAGATTTCGATCGATCAAGGCCCTCATGTTTCTGACTCTCTTTCTAGCAATCGGCATCATCGCTTACTCTGTTGACATGAATTTCTTCGACCTCATGATTACGGCAAGCAACGCCAAAGAACTCGTACACCTTCTCATGCGATGCGTGGAGGTCATCGAGGGCTTAGATTTTGTCTTTGATAGCCCGGACTGGAGAGCTCGATTGAGGGCTACGCAAGCGTCATTGGAAAGTGAGCAATCCAGAGTGATGGCAGAGAAACGACGGGATGGACGCAGAGTGGCTCTCGCAGTTCTCGGGCACAATTCGATGAGGGAGCATAGGGATGAATATCGACCTGAGTTTTCTGATAGCCGGGGCTTGTTGAGAATGCTCGACCAAGCCATCTCTCTCGTTGTCCAAATACGTAGTGCGGATGACCCCACAGGGTTGCTTACTCAAAAGACTCTTCTGGAGAAGGTCCAGGCAGATATCGAAGACCGGTGTCTGATATGGGAGTTGCACGACCCCTGGGGAACATTCGCCACCAATTGGCCTTCGAGCAATGTCTCGATAGGGCCACACCAAGGTACTGGCAGTAGAGAAACCTATAGCTCCGGAAGTTGTTGCTGCTAACCACTGGCAGGGCATGTATCTCGCCGTCGGTGAGTTGATCCTAGATGTGAGCAAGTGGCAACTCGGGTTTGAGCATAACAAGTCCATTATCCTTATGCATGTCCGCTATCAGCCCACCTCAAGCCCTTTGGAAGTTTCGTAATACTCGACGTTGATAGCAGGTGACGCCTCTCGCGAACCAAGGAATCTGAGTCGTGCGGGCTAGACATATCCGTATCCGCAAAGCGCAGCGATCAAGGTACTAGATACATTACCTAGTCAGATGGAAAGCAAGGACGGCAACTCCACAGCCGTATGCTCTGGCTTTAGGGAAGTAAAGAAAACCTGATCCCATGCCTTGGCCTCGGAGGGTCTTGAACTCGCCGTATACGTACGAAGTAGATATGTCCCCATGGGCCATAACTGGATGCTCACAAGCTCCTCTTTTGGGCATTAGGTATTATTATTACTCGGTTCCGAATGATCTTGGCAAACAGTCTTGTATATCACATCATTGGGCCTCTGAGCCTTTGGAGTTTGCAGATTCGTGGCACAGGAGGAATATATTGCATCGCATAGCGGAACGTGCGTAGAGAAAATAGGCGTCTCTCTACCTAGTCAATAGGGACTTCTCCTTCCAATGCAGAAATCGCTCAGAAGCAGCCAGCTTTAGTGCGGGTTGTGTTGTGGTGTTGTCAGTTCCTGTGGGATCGGCGTCCGACTATTCTACAGATAGCAAATACTTTCTTGCAATAGGTCTTTGCAGAAGGCATCTTTCAGCCTTGAGGGGTCACCAATGTCTTATTCCTTTTGTAAGAAATGCTAATCAGTGTGAGGTAAGTATTGGATTACTGTCTCCTGAGTCCTCGGACCTCAACACCTGTTGTCAATCTAAGGTACGGATGATTGAAAAAAAACTAAGAACAGTAAAAACCCCCCATCTCCGTCTCAAACCTGAAACACCAATCCACAAACATTCCTCATTCAGTGCCGCTACCAAATGCCAACGCCATACTTCCCAAAGAGGCTCTACAATGACCCAATCTCGGCAACGGATAAGCATCAGCTTGACTCAGCCATGTGCATGCATATCTGCGCTGTATCGCATCCCGCTCATTGGCGGGGAGAGAACGTCACCTACGTAACAAACACCTGGTTTTAATTCAGGACGACACCAGTGCGCAGATAGGCTATGCAGCCGACAGATTTGCTCAGACGCACCCCCCTGACCCGACAAGGAAGAGGCATCCCAGTTAGCGGAATGAAGGAATACGCCCAACCTCCCTCTTCACCACCAGGGGGGTAAATTCCTTTGACCCCGCCCCGCCGCTGAAAAGCCTGATGGGCGATTTCCTCAATTTGATGATTGCCGGTGTTTCTTTTAAAGCCATGATATGGAAGAAGAGAAGAATTAGTTGGAGACGGCTGGGCTTGCCACAGTTCAGGTCCTGATTGAAAGGAAGTGAAGGTCGATTTTCAACCCCATCATCGACGCGAAGATCGCGACAATCTTCCTCCATTTTGCTTTTTCCTTCACCCGACTAATCCTGCTGTGCGTGTGCTCGCCCAGAATCCCAGCAGCGGCTCCAGCACCCAGTGGCCAGTACCCAGCACATTTTCCCAGTACCAATACCCAGAAACAGTGAGACTCCGCATGCACAATGAGGCCGTCAGGGTGACTATGCATACCTTACCAAGCAACTGCCAGCCTGCCCGCACCGCAACACGCCAGCACAGGCCAACAAAATGCAATCGAATCGAATCGAATGTCCGACCAGCTGAAGTGAAATGAGCGCGAACACCAACAAAGCTGCTGCAGTTGGCCTTTTATTCGTGAATAAGACGTCGTCCTCCGCGAGCCTCTCGAATAGTAAAGCTGACTCCCAGGACCTCCGAGAAATCAACCAGCATGTCCAGAAATCCCGCGATCTGTGCAGGGAGAGGCAGAACAGGAGGCGTGTGAAGAGAACCTCTAGTATCCCCCTAGGCTGGACTTCCCTCTCGTCTTCCCATTCACATTCGCACTTACCTTTACGTTCACCCACCACCGCTGATTCCGATTCAGTCTCCTCGCGTGCCAATGCGACTTACCAAGACCAACCTCGCCGGCCTGCCGACGAGGACTCTCCTGATATACCCATTCCCGATAGTAATGATGCCGCGCAAAGTACCACCTCGACCCACCGCAACCATGATCGTGACCCACCCAGCGAATCACTACAGGTGCTCAGACCGAGGCGATTGTCGGTTGAACCTTTTGGCCAATTCAGAGTATCGATGGACGCAGAGAAACATCGAATCCTGCAATACTTCGTGTTCAAGTTCTTCCCGGCGGTGACGAGGCTAGACATCGCGTCGTTCATTGGATTCAACCAGAAGAACCCCACCAGCCCGGCGATCCAGATCATCCGTAATTCTCTATCCGACGAGCTGCATTTCCTGGCGCTGCTGACTGCCGCGAGCGCTCGCATGAAATATGTGGAGCAGTACCACTTCGCGCGCGCCGATCTGCCCGAACGGTTGGCCGATGCGACCCTGAGGCTCCTCAGGCGGTACCTGGCGCAGAGCCGGCCCGTGACGCAGGAGCTGCTGCAGAGCATACTATACCTGTGGGCGGTGGAGAGCTACCGCAGAAATTGGGATGCGGTGTTGATGCATGGGAAGATGATCATGCATCTGTGCAACACCCATTTTGGCGGGTTTCAGAACCTAAATCCTTACCTGCGCCGCATGCTCTGGGTGGCCGATCGGTTTCAGGCAGCTGCAACGGCGAGGCCCCCGCTGGTTGAGGAGAGATGGGAGACGGAGGAATTGACCCCGGAGCAATCCGCGCACGCCATCCGTTCCCTGAGAGAAAACGGGCGCGAAGCCAATGGGAAAGGCTTTTCGCAGAATAGTGTACATTTCAGTCGCAAATTTGGAATGGTGGTGGACGCGGTCGTCAACCTGGCTCACGTGATCCAATGTCACTGGGCGGGATTGCCTGGCATGTGTAGTCTTCCAGACCGAGACTGGGCGGTCGCTCGCAGCTATACGTTATCGGACGAGTTGCTCAGCTTTAGGGACGACACTGTTGGAAATGTAGCCCATTACCACCGAGACTCACGAATCCAGGATTGTGTGCGACTGGCACTTATCGTTTGGCTCGCATTCGTCCCCGCGAGCGCTCCATACTCACCCCCAGACCATGATACCGGCGTGCCTACCATCCGCGCAGCCATCGACGCAAGACCACTGAGGAATCGACTGAATAGCTTGATCACCTATGACGAAAGCACTGCTGGAAGGAGGGACGAAGACCTCTTGCTGTTCTGGGTGGCTGGACTTGGGGCCGTGGCCAGCGAGCTGGCTGTAAACCAAGAATGGTTTGCGGTTCAGTTCCAGCGATACGGGAGGAAGTTGACGATATACTCGTGGGATGACTTCGTGGAAGTCAATGATGCTTACCTGCTTCTGGACCGACTGCAACAATCGAATCATACGAAATTGAGCTGGCTGCTGCAACGTGCAATCTATGCGGAAAGCTCGGAGGAAGATACGCCTGAGTGAGGCTTCAAGACTGATGAATGGTCGGCGTGGACTTATTTCGACCTTGACTTACAGACACATCTTTCGGTTCCGGTGGAATGTCGAAAACGAATACATGGTTTGCGACGGATATGCTTTGGAACTTTGGCTGGCAGTGCCCACTCCAGTCTTGACTCGGCGGAAAGACCGAAGCGGATTCGGGCCACACTCACTCTCTTCACAATAATATTGCAATTATGAGTCAAAATGCAGATGGGAAGCTGCTAGAGTACGAGAGCCTCGGGCGACTGGTATTGGTATGCCATGCCGTGGAAGAATTGGGAGATGAAAAGCCCGTTGGAATTATTTCCGATATCGCCCTCGGGTCATGTCGGGTCAAGGGGGAGTGTCGTTCGGCCAAGTTCGGATGTATCTCGGAAGGGGGAAATCAGATGGATGGGGGGAGGGGGCAAAGAATGGGAGATGGCAATTGACAGTTCAAGGAATTGGGTATTGATGTATTGATTCATTGTGATGGTGCGCAAGCATATGGCGTTGTTGGTTCTGTGATATGTGAGAGGGAGAGGGAATGGGAGGAATGAGGAGGAAGATGTGATCTTTTAGGGGTGGTTTAGAGAGGAGATAGGGGAGAATAGGGATAGCCATGACGAGTTAGGCACGCCTGGACTGAGGAGAACAGGCAGGATCTTAACTATAAGGCCCCTACAAGCCCCCTATAAACTCTCTACGCGGCCCCCATGGTTCTTAGCCGAGGCTTTTCCATCACATGCCAAACCCACGGCACGTGAATCCGCACATCATCTTCACCCTTCCTGAATTTCTGACCTCAATTCCGCCACCTCCACCATCCCCATCCCTGGCATCATCTGTGCTCTGCAACTGGTCGCCCATGGGAGCTTCATCGATGTGGGGTTCTCCCTCTCGACCACGGACCATCGACCAGTGACCAGTGGCGTCTCAACGTACCGAGTCTGCTTTCCACTCGCCCATGTGCCTGGATCGGCCTCAAATCTTCCTGGGCGCTATGATGAAATACCCTTCCCTTCTTGGTCTCAACTCACTGCCAGTGTGCCTCGGCGGAAAGGCAAAGCTGTGATTTTTCTGGCTCTGACTCTGGCTCGAGTTCCCCCAGTCAGAGAGCATGCTTGATCAATAGCTTTGAATCTTTCCAATGCCATGTCAGTCTAACGGGCACTGGCACGCGTCTCGTCTCGTTCCCTCAGGTTTGCCATTTCGGATCAGAACGGTATTCCTGAATCCTCGGCCTTTTTTTCTTTCCTTGGTCTCATAAACCCAGGGGCATCCGTCTTCCGCAACATACTTAACTCCCGAGTCTTCGCTTGTGCCTTTACGAGAAAAAAAGTGACCTCACTCTCCCCTCCTCCACCCCAGGCAATTTTTTGGTCGGTCGTTGTTTGGGATCGTCTCTCCTCTCTGGCTGATCTTGCATTGGCGTTGGCTTGGAACAGGATCATTTCCTTATTGCCGAAGCTCGCTCTGTCGTCACATTGACTCACTCGTACTATTTTGCCCTCTGGAGGGACTACTACCTACTAAGTCCTCTTCTACCTAATAGAGACTGAATGCAGAGGTCGAGGCGACACTTCGGGCGTACGAGAACAACGCTACCTGGACTAAGATCTTGACATCTACCATTGATTGCGCCGGAGAAACTTTTGATCGCGTGCCCAAATCGAAACCGCGACCATGTCGGCCAAAAGCGTAAAGAGTGAAAATGGGAAGAAACCCGCCAGTGCAGCGACCAACCTGATCGCGGGTGGTGGTGCTGGAATGATGGAAGCTCTCGTGTGTCATCCTCTCGATACCATCAAGGTGCGAATGCAGCTGTCGAGACGTGCTCGGGCCCCCGGAGCCAAGGCCAGAGGCTTCTACCAGACGGGAAAGGACATTGTCAAGCGAGAAACTGCTTTTGGTTTGTATAAAGGTCTAGGCGCAGTGCTGAGCGGTATCGTTCCTAAGATGGCCATCCGGTTTACATCCTATGAATGGTATAAACAAGCACTAGCGAATGAGGATGGCGTTGTTTCGTCGAGAGCGACCTTCCTCGGTAAGAGCTGTCAAGACTCCAATAGTTGTGGAAATGGAAACTGACTTGAGAACAGCTGGATTGGGAGCCGGTGTCACTGAAGCAGTGGCAGTTGTGACACCTATGGAGGTGGTTAAGATTCGAATGCAGGCACAATACCACAGTCTCTCCGATCCCCTCGATATCCCCAAGTACCGAAGCGCGCCTCACGCCGCCCTGACTGTGATAAAAGAAGAAGGATTCGGTGCCCTGTACAGAGGAGTGTCTCTGACGGCGCTGAGACAAGGAACAAACCAAGCAGTCAACTTCACTGCATATACAGAATTCAAGTCGATGCTGCAGCAATGGCAGCCGCAGTATGAGGGCAAGAACCTTCCTGCATACCAGACGACGTTGATCGGACTGATTTCTGGCGCAATGGGTCCATTCTCCAATGCTCCCATCGACACCATCAAGACGCGGTTACAGAAGACCCCGGCGGAGCCAGGGCAGTCGGCCGTCCAGCGCATTGTGGCCATCTCAAGCGACATGTTCAAGCAGGAAGGACCGCGTGCCTTCTACAAGGGTATCACACCCCGAGTGATGCGAGTGGCGCCCGGCCAGGCCGTCACATTCACGGTATATGAGTTCCTCAAGAAGAAGCTGGAGGACAGCAAGCTACCGTTCACTGGAGGCCAGTATGAGGAATAGAGCGCTTCATCGCCGCCCCAGACACCGATGTCGGTATCCATATCGATATTGATACCTACAAGCATTGGGCTGGAACAGGACTGTCTGGATTGCATTTGCTGGAGCACAACACATCATCATCAACAAGCTGGACCTAAAGGAACATCTTGGTTACTGCATGAACGGGGGGATGCCGTCTACCACTGCTCCTGTTATTATTGTATATAATCAATCGAGCATGAGATTATTATTACCCTTATCGTTCTGACGGTTATTGGAGGGAGGCGAATAGAGCGAAAATATGAATACCAGCATGTTCTTAAAATGATTCTCAGTTATTTTAAATTCCGTTATAATAACAGCAGCGGGGTAATGTTCAGGCGCGGGGCAGCATGATGACAAGGCTGCATCCACTCACGCAAGGTCAATCCTGGTTGTTGTCAGCAATTGTCAATTGAACCAGCAGTCAACATTCTTGCAGTCAGGCTCATTGTTGAGCTGTGCCCTCAGTGTTGACTCATATCAGCACTCTCCTATCCAGGATATTTGAAACCCCATCATTGAGTCCATTTTGCATCCGAATTCCCCACCCTCCGAAAGCTCCGAATGCACAGCCTCGTCACTGCCGAGTCCCTCGATTGAAATACCTGCCAGTCTCCAGCCAGCACTCAATTGCCTCCACGCAAACCTCGACCACCACCACATCAAATATTGTATCCAATCGCTGTTTGAGCTGTACTACACCTCATTTATTCTACCCACACATTCGCTCTCATCATGCAGTCCGGGATATCAGGTACGCAGGCCACCCCACCAACCACCGCCAACCCTCCAAAAATGACCAGTATTCTAACCGAACCTTCTCGTAAACAGCATCCGCCGAGCTACACCAAGCATTCGCGTCCTTCGCGTCGGACAGCAGTCTCTTCGCCTTGCCGGTGACCATCTCCAGCGAAGCGCTGAGCGCGCTCTCCGCCATCCGCTTCGCGAACTCCTCCGCCTCGACAACACTCACCTCCTCTCTGTCGAGTCTGGAGCCGATCCTCTCCCCCACCGTGCCCCTATACCTTCTCCTGCGCTCCTCTCCATCGCCCACCGCACACCTCATCGCAGCAACATACATCCCATCTCGCGCACCCGTGCGGCAAAAGACACTCTTCGCGTCGACCCGCGCGACGCTCGTCCGGGAACTCGGGTCCTCGAAATTCGCAGACACGGTGTTCCTGACGGAGAAGGAAGAAGTGCTCGACCCCAAGACGTGGGCAGACTCAGGATACACGAGCGGGGGCCCGTCGGGCGGTGGTGCGTCGGGCGGGACCGACACCGCGCTGCTGAGTGTCGAGGAGCGCGAGCTGCAGGCCGTCAAGCGCGCGGAGGAGGAGGCCCGGCATGGCACCAGCGGGCGCGACTTGATGAACGAGGGCGGCTCCGGAGGCGCGCTGGGCGGCGGGGCCTCCTCGGCTGCGGCAGCAGGCGGGCGCAGCGGTGTCAGCATGAACGTGTCGGAAGATGCGCGGCGCGGGCTGGAGGCCGTCAAGGCCGCGCAGGAGGCGGGCGACGCGGGTGTGCTCGTGCAGTTCGGCATCGACATCGCCAACGAGACGATCACGCAGGTCGGCAGCCCCCAGAGCGGCGTTGCCGCGGCGGCTGTGCACTCGCGCATCCCGGGGGATCGGCCCAGCTACAACCTGTTCGTGCCTGGTGGTGTCCGCGGCGCGCTGTTCATCTACGTGTGTCCTGGCACCAGCAAGGTCAAGGAGCGGATGCTGTACGCCAGCAGTGGGCGGTATTTCGTGCATCTCGCCAAGACGGAGTTTGGGGTCGACGTGGTCAAGAGGCTCGAGGCGAGCGAGCCTGAGGATCTGGATGGCGAGAGGATCCCCGAGGAGATTGCTGCGTTGAATGGTGGTGCTGTTGGCGGCGGCGACGGTGTGGATGGCGCTCCTGCTGGTAGTGGCACGGCGACGCCTAGGGGAGGGGGATTCGCGAGGCCCAAGAGGCCTGGGAAGCGGTAGAAGGGAGAGGTCCGAGGATTACGGAGGATGGATGGATTCTCTATGGCCTGAAGTCCATAAGGTGTCGAGTAGAACTACGGGACTATACGAGAGGCAAAGCATAGCATGTGAGACACGGAAAGAAAGGGAACCAAGAATAAAAACGGGCATGACGAATTCAAATTGAGAGAATTGGACTTTTTGGTTTTATTGACCCTGCTGCATTATATTACAGCTCTCGCAAAACCTCAGTCTGAAGGCAGATCTTTCCCATGGATGATTCTGTCATTCCAGACACAAAGCATAGTCTTCCACAGTGTCTGGAATGCGACCGTCTACCTGCATTCGTGCCGGTGTGACCCGAGATAATTGCATCACGTCCCCTAGATGAGAATCATGCTCTCCCCAAATAGGGAGTAGAGTCTCGCTTTTAAATCCTGGGTAATTTCTCACATGGCCACCTTGGCAACAAATTCGACAGATCAATTTTCGTCTGAATGGTTCGACAACTTGGAGGGCGTATGGCAGGCAATGTGTGATGGATGGCACGTTCAACCTTGCAAGCTTGGCTGGCCGTCTCGTCTTCCGCCACGTCTCGAGGATGCATTCCAGTTCAAATGAAGTCTTTCATCATGAGATAGTTCACTCCCGACGAGAATGCCTTTTGAACTCGCTAGACCAGTCAATCGTTGATTTGGTGGAGCTCTGTTGTCGTGATAGTTTCAGGCAAATTCTGCCCGGAACATTGTCTCACCGAGCTATCCTTGAGACTGTCGAAAACCGACGTCTTGTGTCTTAGATCTCTTGGTATGGGGCGCACGCACTTCTCCCAGGTTGTTGTGATGGATGAATCATGATCAAACATGATATTGTGCAAATGACCACAGCCAGATGTCCAACTCAATATTGATTCCTGAAATTCTTCTTTTGGTAAAACAAATCTGTCCTGGACGAACCCAAATTAATGATCTTGGGACACCCATCACGATCCTTCTCTAACCTGGTGCATTCGAAGCAGTAGAAGGCATCACTGATGCCCTCGCCGCCGCAGACGATGCACTTGTTCTGGTAGTTTCCGAAAGAGCACTCGTCGCAGATACGCGCGAGGGTGGTCGGTCGGACGTAAGAGTCGCAGACAGGGCATTTTCCGTCGCATTTATCGCAGAGGCGTCCAAGTGAGATGCCGGGTGCTTTGCGACACATAACGAGATCGGGATGATGGCGGGACATGGCTTGGATGTGGTGTGAGGTGGCTTGATGTGATTTATGATGAGGTGAATAGTTGTAGTGTGTAATGAGGCGGAGAGGAGTGAAGAGTCGGTAATACGTAATTCAAGTCGTTGGCGAGTAGCTGCGATGAGAGATATCGAAGAAGGTGGAAGATGGTGGCGTGTGGGAGCAGCCTTGCTTGAAATCTGAGGCCATATAGCAGCGGAATTTGTGTCCCTCCGCATGAAGCACGCTAACTGTATATAGTTAGAAAATAGCGGCTGCTCGTCTCCGCACTGACTAAATCAGCACGTGTCGGGGGTTTCCTCGGGTGTTTCTAGGGTCAGGCTGGGGTTAACTGAAATGTCAAATCCTTCACTTTACGTATCCAGTTTCTCAGTTGTAATGAAACCACAACCAGCTCCTTTATCTGAAGCGAAAGGATTCTATGGTCATGTATATCGCCCATTGAAAAAAACATCTCCACCTGCCACTTCAATACCACACAAACGAGTTTGCATATCTCACAATGATATCCTCGGTAGTTGTGATTCCCGACGAGTCTGAAGCCTTGTTGCGAGCGCAGACGACAAACCATGAGCAGACGACGTCTCTCAAGCGTCGCCAGTCAGATATCTCAGGATCGCCGGACTCGAGCAAACGGCCGCGCCTCGACACCCGGTCCCCGACCATCTCAAGCAATCATAACAATGACACAACATCCCCGTCTTCTCCTCGCACTGCACGTACTGCATCTGCGTTGACGACGACCTCGACAGCCACATCGGGAGGAGGAGGAGAACAAGCAATGTCGCCTCCGCGGCGACGCTCCACACTCACCAACAACGACGAGAAGTCGCGCAACCGACGGCTTTTCGGCGCACTTCTCGGCAACCTGGCGCAGCCAGCAGCGTCGTCGCGCACGAAATTCTCTTCGACCAGCGCGACGGCAAACACCACCGCCAAACGGCGCGAGGACATTGAGTCTCGCCAACGGCAGCGCCTCAAGCGGGAGAGCGAAGAGATCTCGGCGCAAGCGCGGCGGCGGAGGGACGAACTGAACCGACGGCGGAAGGTGGAGCAACGGCGCTGGGATGAGGAGGGAATTCGCATGAGACACGCAAATATGCGCTCCACGGCTGGGTTTCTAAGAACTGAGGCGGAGCCGCGATTGTATTATAGGCCTTGGGAGATGCGGCCGCAAGAGGAGGAGATTGTGAAGAGGCAGAGGGTGGAGGTCGAGGACACGATTGGTCAGGAGTGGGAAGCTTGGGAGAGGAAAAAGCGCCAGCAAGAAGGGGAAGGTGAGAGTGGGAGAGGAGAGGATGGTGGCGGGCTGCACAATGTGAACACGAATGGCACTGCGGACAGCAGCAGGGAAAACACACAGAGATCTGAGGATCGGGCACCCTTGAATGGACGCGGCGATAACCCTGTCGATGCGTTGCCGCAGGCCCGTGAGAGTGAAGTTTCCTCTTCATCGATGAGAGAAGATGAGAAAAATGCTTCGCCCTCTCCCGCACGGTCAAGGGCAGGCGCCACAAGGCCCGCTGGGCCTGATAGCGATCGGCCGCCTTCGAGCAGGGATGACGACCATGGCGGCGAAGAGCTCGAGCTTGCGCAGGAGGACGATGTCATTTACTGACAGTCCGCACGCTCTTGATGTGGTGTGCCTTGATGGCAACTGCACTTAGGGCGAGGGAATCGAAAGCATCAATGTATGTAACTACCTGCGTAACTTTCGTTATCAATCTTGTTGGATATGTAGTATCCAAACGAGTAAACTGGCGCAAACCTCCCTCATATAGATATTTTACTTTCATAAACCCGAAACCCATTACTTGTGTAATTTCCAGCTTGAACCTTTCAATGCATCTCAACACGCAGCAGGCTGGAGGCTCCTCGACATTGCTCAAGCAAGTCTGTCGACCAATGCCATGAACCGTCCTGCCATGGCCATTCGATTGCATCCTCATCTACCACTCGACTCGTTGCAACGGCATGCTCCTCTTTCCGGAGAAGACACGCTTCAAGACTCTCTCCAATTGGCCACCCGATTCTACGACACATGAATTCTTCTAGTTGAGTGCGGTAGGTCCTGCCCGATATCTTGTGTCCATATACATCACGAGGATTGGAAAAAGGATATCCGCGCTTCTTTATTTCTTGAACTGGTTGTGCCTTCCAAGCCTCGTCAACCATGTTAGTGAAGACGCCATGGAGTGTGACTTTCTGCAGGAAATTTGTCTGTCGGATTTTCCAGAAAAGAGAGAGCACTGATTCTTTTTTGGCTGTGTTTCTTGGGAGCCCAACTCCAATTGAATTGAGTTTGAGAACACGCAGGGTCTTGTGGTGGTGCTCGAGCAGATCTATCATTGATTGCTCAGTCGTGAAGACGTGAGCCAATTCTAGACACCATAATTTGGGCAGATGCAGCCGGGACAATGCAGCGGGAATCTTCAGCAAAATCTCAGCGTAATTGTACAAGAAGTAGCTTTCCCCGAAGCTCAAAGTAAGCATTTCGAGGTTGCTGTAACGCGAGATATGATCGGTCAGCCGTCTGAGATACGTGTCTTGCATGCGAGAACTGATGAGGTAAGTCGTGTTATCAAGGCGTAGGGTGATGTTGCTTTGGGCGTCAAACACACCCGCACCTGGGTGTTGCTCAATGCTAGGTATATCCTCGTCGTTACTCGCAGGAAGCAGGCGCCAGAGGAGAGGTTCGATGCTCAGATGCTCAGTTCTGCTGCTCATACATACTGCGTAAAATGTGTCAAAACACGTCCCATGCATGCAGTTACCTAGTGGTGAGAGGCTAGCCAGGGACATTCCGGGAATGACGCTGATCCTCCTGTCGAAAATATCGAGCGGGAGATTGCCGCAATTAATGGCCTTCAGGTTTGAAAAGCCACGCATCACACGGCGAATTGTGGTTGCATCCAGCTTCTCGAAAAGTCTGTGGGCATTCACATATAGTCCATACTTCTCGAATAGCGTATCAGCATCTTGGTCACTAACGTGTGGCTCCAACGACTTGTCGTAAGCAGGGTTCTTGCGATACTCCTTAGGAGAATTAGGGTCACGAGGCTCCCAGACATCCTTGGGATTACGTTGCATCAGACGTATGAAGTCTTGCCGGCCGCTTTGGCTATCGACATAGCTCGTGTTGAGTAGATTGCAGTGCACTCTTATGGAGTGAACATACCCCTGGACAAAGGGGGTTTGGCTCAGGGTTTCTAAACGAGTCCAGCTCCATATGAACGGAAGTAGCGTGAGCTCGTGGAATAGGCGCCTGGAAGCTGCGGCAACGCAGCCCTTTTCAACCTGTCTAAAGGATTTCAGCGATGCGAAGTCGAGATGCTTCAAAATCTCAAGCTGGACATCGATGGGGACGTCTGAAAATGACAAGAAACGAGCCTCTTCAAGCTGAGCGACCGCCATGCTGTAGATCCCACGTGGCGGGATGATATTGACGGTTGTTGAGAATGATATGGTGATGGATTTCGAGAAGTGAGGGGCTCGTGCGAATGCTCGTGTTCAGCAACTGCTGCCAAGGCCTGTCAACAGTTCCCTGTCGTATATCCGTATCCGTACTTGGCTGTGCCTCTAAGTTCTCGATGGTTACAAACAAGAGATACAACAGTACCGTCTAAATGAACCGTGGATATCAAGTCTAACTGGGACCTATCATGGAGGGGGCAAACAGCCGAAGTGAGTCGTTTTCGAGCTGTTGGGAATGGGTCCACACAAGATAATGGCTCACTGTCAAGGTGTTTCACCCAAAGTTTTCGATCCGCTGTCGTCAGGTCTACATTTTCACGATCGACTGAAGTCAGTTCACCCTCCTTCGAGGCTGCTGAGGGAAGTGGGAGTGGAGCAGATGTAAACAGAGTTCAGACCTAGGAGACAAGAGAGAGGCTCTGCTCCAAAAAGGGCCAAGCGTCTCACCTCGGAATGCTGGCCACAGCTTTGGCATCAGTGAGTCTATGGTTTGCCGTACCAAAGCTGCATATGCCTTTTTGGTTATACACTCCACCCTAAGACACGTGATCATCTTAGGTCTCCCTACGGGCACGCGTAAGAGTCCTCGTTGTGGATGGAGGTGTTTGCGCATGTCCAAAGCTGCCTACCAACAGCAACTAGAAACTACGCAACCCTCACCACACAATCATACCTCTCCCTCTCGCTTACCCTGTATTCACTTTGATCTGCTCCTCCTCCTCCTCTTCTCCAGCCATATCTGTCGCTTGAACTTTGAGTCAAATCCCTGATTCTACCTTGTCACCACTCTCTCCTCCATAAGGCGCTTTGCCTCGCCGCAATCATGCCAGGCTTCGATTTCACCAACTATAACCGCAATGCAGCATTACATGCACGAGGCGTTCCTTTGCCAAAAGCGACCAGTACCGGAACCACCATCGTAGGATGCATATACGACAATGGCGTGGTGGTACGTTCTTCCCTGCCTCCATTCTTCAAGGTGATATGAAATACAGATGCTAATTCCGCCTTGGATAGATCGCAGCAGATACGAGAGCCACGAGCGGTCCCATAGTTGCAGACAAGGTTGGTCTTTATCATCATCCAAATGAAATATCTCTAACCGGGCATAGAACTGCGAAAAACTACACTATATCTCCCCGAACATTTGGTGTGCAGGTGCTGGTACTGCAGCCGATACTGAATTCACCACCGCTTTGATCTCCTCAAATCTCGAACTCCATTCCCTCTCCACAGGTCGGACGCCCCGTGTTGTGACTGTCATGACCATGCTGAAGCAACATCTATTCCGCTATCAAGGACATATTGGTGCATACCTAGTTGTGGCTGGCGTGGATCCTACAGGAGTCGGGCTTTTCACTGTCCACGCTCACGGTTCGACAGACAAACTGCCATACGTCACCATGGGCTCTGGATCTCTGGCTGCGATGGCAGTTTTCGAATCGAACTGGAAGAAGACCCTTTCCAGAGAAGGTGCGATCAAATTGTGCTCCGACGCTATTCTAGCCGGTATTTTCAACGACTTGGGGTCTGGAAGCAATGTTGATGTCTGCGTCATTGAGAAGGATAAGCCATCACAATTATTGCGAAATTACATCACTCCTAATCAACGTGTCAAGAAGGAGCGCAACTACAAGTTTGCACGTGGTACAACAGCAGTTTTGAACCAGAAAATTATCACCAAGGAGGAGATCGGCCGCTACATCACCGTCCAAGAGCTCGGCACTGGCAGTGACTCCGATAGTCTGGTTGTGGTGGAGAAAATGGATGTGGACGAGGTTTGAGGGGGTTGATCCTGATTTCGACAGCTTCTCCCCCTTGTATTAACCCTAGGTCCAGATGCAGATGCCACCAAAGGAGCTGCAGATTCGTAAGATGGGTTGGTGCATTTATGCATTTAGAAAGGCGCATGGAGTTTGCTGGGCATCGAAGCAAGCTCGGTTGTGGCACCGTACTATTAGGATCAGATATTCCATCGGAACTGGTGTATGCTTGGTGGAAATGAAGAATACAACCCGCATGAGTATTCTGAGTCTCCGATGAACTTACATAACAGTAGTGATTTCTTCCCGTAGCAGTGCTTCCTTCAGGTCATTTGGGAACTCCAGCCCCCCTCTTGAAACGGAGTCCAGAGTTTGACGGATCATCGAACCAGGGCTTTCTTTTCACTTCAAGAACTAACTATTATGATCAGGCTTGTATATTTTTGATATTCTGATAATCTTGGAATTGGTCGAAAGCCACCGAAAACGGCACACAGGACACGTGGCTGATCCACCGACCAGATCAACGCCAATCTCGGTGCATAATTACTTAAAAACGAATATCAAGACCGAAGTTAGTCGTAGGCTCGGGACCCTCATTAAGTTGTGCGATAGATAGAGTATCTCAGAGATATCTCATATGAGATTAGCAGTTTCCGATTATGCATTGAGGGGCCCAGGGGAACTCTTCGTCTAGCCTCAATCCCGAACACAACTTCAGCGCCCAACCAAAAAAATATTGTGTCTAGTTCCTCTCATCTATGAAGTCGGCGGCAGTCTACTAATATATATCAACTGCCCCATCTCAGCGGGTTCAAGACAGGAGGCATGACCACGCCCGAGAGCTCGGTGCAGCCTGGGCGCGGTACGTTACTCCTGATCCTAATCCAAGTGGCTTCTCGAGCGCTGACATTCATCGGGAACCAATTCCTTCTGCGGTTCCTCTCGCCCACATTGCTGGGCATCTCCATCCAGCTGGAGCTTGTGTCTACGACAACCTTGTACTTCGCGCGCGATAGTTTGCGGGTGGCGTTGCAGCGGCAGCAGGTCCCAGCGCCAGGTTCTGTGTCGGGCGGCGAGGACGAAGGCAAGCCCAAGCCTACAGACGGGCGAAAGCAGCGCTCTCAAGCATCGCTCCAGGGTCAGACAGTCGTGAATCTCGCGTACCTGACAATCCTGCTCGGACTGGTGATCTCTGTGGTATTCGGGTACTCATATCTTGCCTCAGCACCGAGAGAGGCCCTCTTCAGTGCGCACTTTGCGCTATCCTTCCAGATCTATGCGTTCGCGACGCTGGTGGAGTTGCTCGCTGAGCCGGCTTTCCTGTTCATCCAACAGAACGCGCTGTACAAGGAGCGAGCCCGTGCTGAGACAGCTGCGGCGATGGCGCGGTGTCTTACTGCATGTGTGGTTGCTGCGTTGGTGCATAGATGGGGCTTGGAGGCCAGTATCTTGCCATTCGCAATCGGCCAGGCGGCGTACGCCATTGTTTTGCTCGCGCTGTATCTCCTTCCCACGGTGAAATCGGCACGGAGCGACAAGTTTAGCCTCATGCCAGCCATGCTGGGCACAGGAATTCCCTCATCGACTGAGAACCCGAACTATCTCGATTTATTCCCGAAATACGTTCTCTTCCTCAGCGGGACGATGTACCTTCAGTCGATATTCAAGCTGCTGCTGACACAAGGCGACGCACTGATCCTCTCGTTCTTGTCCAGCCTGGCGGACCAAGGTGGATTCGCCCTGGCGTCAAACTACGGTGGCCTACTTGCCAGACTTATTTTTCAGCCGGTCGAGGAAAGCAGTCGCAATGCATTTGGGCGTTTCCTTGCAGTCGACGACAGGCCGAAGAAGTCGAAGGGAGGGAAAGGCACCAACGGAGGTCAGAGCCAAGCAGCTTTGGAATATCTAGCGAACATCCTCCACTTCTACCTGATCCTCTCACTCCCATTAGTTACACTCGCACCATATATCCTGCCACTGGTGGTCCGCCACATCCTCAGCGCGAGCTGGTACACCCCATCTACCGCCGCTCTGCTGTCGACCTACTGCTACTATATCCCATTCATGGCAGTGAACGGCATTCTAGACGCGTTTGTGACCTCCGTCGCGACTCCCGCTGAGTTGCGCCGGCAGTCGTTGTGGATGGTGGCAGGCACAGCGGTTTATGGTGGTACAGCGTGGGCATTGCTCACCAAGAGCGGATTGGGAGCCAGCGGTCTGATCTGCGCGAATATGGTCAACATGGCGCTGCGGATTGTCTGGAGTCTGTGGTTTATTTCTGGATGGATTGGGGAGGGCGCTGTTGGGCTGTATGAGCGGTTGTTGGGTGAGGCCCTGCCGTCGGTCACGTCTATTGCTATGTCTAGTGCGATCATGCTCGGATTGAGAGTGTCTGTTACGGCGACCGAAAGTTTCACTCGTGAAGTCTTTGGCATTCTGGTAGCGGGAACACTGCTACTGGGTTCAACCATGTAAGTCGCCGACTTTGCTTTTGCCCCTTCTATTCTTGTCTATATAAACCGAGCGATGCTCTCGGGACATGACTCTAATACTGACACTGTACTCTAGCCTAATCACGGAGCGAGATTTTCTGATTCAGATGTTGCAAACCATTATTCCCCAACGCCTCGCTTCCAGGATTCCGTTTCTTAAAGCAAATTCAACATGAATTTGGGAGCTCCAATACATGCAAGATGTGCCTCAGCTAGTCTCGAGCAGCTTAGTCATCAAACGTGATCTTCGTGGCCGTCTTGCCGTCTTCCACATCACGGTAGAATGCACCATATGAGTCATGCTGCTTCTTCTTGACCGTGGTACCAAACTTCAACAAGGACTCAGGGACATCTTGCTTCGCAGCGCGCAGAACATTTACAAGGCCGCCGGCAAGGGCTTTGTCTTGTTCAGTGAATAGTGTGATGGCAAGGCCGCTTTTCCCCGCTCGGCCAGTTCGTCCGATACGATGCACATAGTCTTCGGCAGTCAACGGGAACGTTACATTGATGACGACCTTGACTTCGGGGATATCGAGACCACGAGCTGCAACATCTGTCGCGACCAGGAGATTGACCGAACCGGACTTGAAGCCTTCGAGACTGGCGATGCGAGCCGACTGGGACATATCTCCGTGGATTCCGGCAACTTTCATGCCGCGGCCATGGATAAAGTTCTCGATCCGCTGAGCCTCCTTTTTATATAGACAGAAGACTAGGATGCGGTCATTGCGCTTGTTACCTGCGGTGTGCTCTTTCAGGAGTTGAAGAAGACGCTGCTGTTTCATGGCACCATCCATAACCTCAACCTTTTGAACAATACGAGTATTCGCTCGAAGTTCGCCCGAGTCATCAGTGTCGTTCCGGCCAATTGTGATTTTGACTGGCTCTCTCATGAATGTGGCGGCTAGATCCCGAATTGATTTGGGCCAGGTAGCTGTGAACATGGCAGTCTGTCTCTTTTTCGGAGAGGGCATTTGTGAGATAATATGTTTGATGTCGTCCTCGAAACCTTTGTCGAGCATGCGATCGGCCTCATCGAGAACCAGATACCTTGTCTTGGAGACATCGATTGTGCCATCGGACATGAAATCCTTCAACCGTCCAGGAGTGGCAACAATAATGTTCGCGCCGGTTAGACTTCGCCGTTGCTCGTCTTTGTTGGTGCCACCATAGATACAGGTGGCCTTCAACTTCTTTGCCGTCTGACACAATTTGTCTATTTGCTCGAAGACCTGGATGGCCAATTCTCGGGTGGGAGCGACGATCACCGCTCGAATGCCCTTCTTCTTCTTTAATGCGGCTAGCCTGGTGACCAGAGGCAGACCAAAAGCAATCGTCTTACCGCTTCCTGTCTCTGCCACACCCACGACATCCCTACCAGAGAGGAGGAAAGGCCATGCGGCGGATTGAATCGAGGAGGGTTTTTCAAAAGAGGAGAAAATCGAAGAGAACTGGGCGGCCAGAACAGTGGGAAGGTGGGAGAATGCGAGGATTGGTCGCAGTTTGGATGTTTGAGGGTCATTTATCTGGACTGTCTGGGAGCTGAAGAAATCGTCGATATCGCTTTGCGCGAGAGAGTCTAGGGATGGATGAGGCTTGTATTCTGCCACCTCATCCTCTTGTTCTTCTGGTGCTGGAGTCGAGTTGGCAGTGGCATCGGTCGAGCTGGGAGTGATGTCCTCGTAGCGGAGAGCCTCCTTACGGTCTTTCTTTCTTCTTTTCTTCTCTTGTTTGGCCAACTGTGCCCCATCATCTAGTTTGTGTTTGCTCATGATCGCTGAAAAAAACTAGGTACACTTTTTGTTAGGAAATGCAGGAATGTATACTGAAGATGCCTGTGCCCGCCTTCTGCAAAGAAAATTTGGGTACAAAAAACTTGTGGAGACCGGGGGATCGTTTTCTGCCACCGCCAATTTAATGCCAAGATCATACGGTGCAGCACAAACCGATAACCGCCATAACATTACGGTGGAGCACGGATCCAAAACCGTTCACCGTGTGATTAAGGGGAGATTCTTCCACAAGACCGCAGCGATCGATCTCCCACAAGTTCTGCGTGCTTCAAGTTTGTGAACTTGTGAAATCCGAGAAGAAAAACGCAATCTTGCAGAGGATCGTTCAGCTGACCAGACCCCTCGCGCACTTACCCATACAAGTTGCTCGATCGAGACCTAAGACTCGGTTTTTCGGAATTACAGGCAAGGTCTTAACTACGGAGTACTGCAGCTCGGCTCAGAAACATGGCTCCTTGGAGATCTGAAAGGCCACCCCAAAGCCATCCCCGCATCAACGCAATTGGAAAGTCCATAAAATGCCCTGGGTGTGACTTCGATCGTATGGTTTGCTAACTTGCACTGTGACTTCAATACTGCTTTTTCGTTGTTGAGGCTACAATTATCTCCTTACACAAAATCGAACATGGATGTGCCGGGCTTTGCCTTAATCACGGGTGCTGCCTCTGGCATTGGTAGGGCATGCGCAATCACATTTGCCAGGGAAGGGGCTGCAGGACTAGCATTATTGGATCTCAACAGCGATGCCCTGAAGCAAGTCAAAGCTGAGGCCGAGAAAGCAGCCGCCGAGCGTGGGACCAAATCCTTCAAAGTCGAAGTTTACACAGTAAACGTCGCGAATGAAGGCCAGGTTATTCAAGCAGTCAATAGTGCCGCCGAGTCACTCGGCCGCCTTGACTATGTCATCAACGCCGCCGGGCTCTGTTTCAAACACCGTGGCGGCGCTGCTTTCGCGGAGACCAGCGAATGGCAGCGCATCATCGACGTCAATCTCACAGGAACATTCCTGGTCCTCAGAGCGGCAGCGCAGATTATGCTGAAGCAAGACCCTATCCTCTCTAGCATCAACGGTCGGCCATTGCAACGCGGCTCCATCGTCAATTTTGCTTCAATAGTGGGCGTTGTGGGAGTGCCCATGTCAACAGCGTATACTGCCTCAAAGCACGGCGTGGTCGGCCTGACCAAGACCGCATCCGAAGACTATGCCAAGGATGGGCTCCGTATCAATGCGATATGCCCGGGATATATAGAGACCCCTATGACGACTGAGTCAGAGCTCATCTTCCAGGTAATGAAGGAAAAAGTAGCAACGGAAGTTCCGATGAATAGGATGGGCACTGCTCAAGAGATAGCCGATGGCGTCGTTTACCTATCCGGTGGAAGGAGTTCTTTTGTCACTGGGATATCCTTAATGGTTGATGGTGGATATACTCAAAGATGAGCCAGACTTGATCTAATTATCACATTTTCCGTCAATCATTCTATTGGATTACTGTTTGGGGCCTAAAATTTGTCAATGAAGCGCTTTACCATGGCAATAATTTATAAACGAACAAGGGAATAATAGCTTAATGCGGTGCTTAGATTCAGCACTCGGGTCAAGAAGGGTATTGTTGGTGATGTAGGAATCAGAAGCGTTGTAGTTGTTTTGATGTTGGAGATAAGCGAGGCTGTGAAGGAAGGCTGCAGTTTTCAGGGGCTTTGGCTTTTCCTCAGATGACTAAGCAAGAACACATGCTACAGAGGCCTCGGTCTCATGCAGCTGAACATGAATCGCAACGGTAATGATATGGAGCTGGCTAAATACTTTACCTTTCACCGCAGAAAGCCATGAAATCTCTATCTTATTGAACTTGCTTCTTTTCCTCTAGACTTGTCAAAATTCATCCCTAGAAGTTATGAATGAACCTTACCTCATTACAATGTCAATAAAGCTGGTCGTACTGAGCCACAAAGGAAGATCAAGCAGTCTGCTAACCTGTATCATAGGAATATGTTTTGTGGGCTTGCATATATGTTTCGCACTACGAGAATTGTTACTAAATCTGGTGCACTAGGGCGGAATCCTATGTCACTGAATAATAATAGGACGCCACACGGAGTTGGACTCCTGAGTCTTTTTCTAGAAATGTCGGTAGTAGAAGCTCATAAGAGGGTTAGCCAAGTGTAACAGGGGTTGTTCCAAGCGAAAAAGTACTTAACGATTTCCCACCCTGCCGTCCAGTTACAGAGCGCTATCCGCCTTGCTTTTATTCACAATCCAACCCACTTGCTGTGCCCGACCCCCCTATATGTCTTCTAGAGTATCCTAAGCTAGGTATAATGCTCTTACCTGCTCTGTGGATTCACTACCTGTGGGTTACGGCTCCATTGATAGAGCGCTGAGTAAAGTTGAACTAGATGGATGACGTAGCTTGTCCCCGCATCAATGGTAATCATCCCTATGAGTGGAGTGAGCTTATGTTTTTGAATATCCAATATAACCCAGAAAAATATAGGACTGCTGACTTTTCATGCAGCCTCAGGTACGGAGCAAGTCGCGGCCTTTGTGCTGTATGTGCCCACGGTACGAAGCGTAGACATTATGGCAGGGCTTAGCCTTGGCGATTCTTGGTAAGGCTGCGCCATGCACTGATAGGCAGCTTCTGAATTGTGGACTTGGAGGCCTGAAACTGGCTTTTGATGTGAATTTATGTGAAGGTATGTCATCTTCAAGGCGAGGCTCGGAGGAGCTGGAAGTGTTCTCAGTGAGAGCCTCAACTCCTCAATTCAAGCAACAACTCTTTATAAAAGTTATAACCGCACTCGACAACCTGGCGCCTGAGCGAACTCGAGTTCGAAGCCATCGAGGTCATGCAAAGGGTCCGTAACGTCTTGTCTTGCGCTTCGTGCCGACAAAGGAAGTAGGGTACTCTTTGATACTTTTAGAGGTGGCTTGCTAACAACATTATAATAAGATTAAGGTGCGATAGAGAGGAACCATGCAGCAACTGTGCCGTGAGAAAGTGCGAGTGCAAATATGCCAAATCACCAAGCGGGCGCAACTCACCTCAGGTGCGACCGAGCAGGCAGAGTCTCGATGCCCGTCTGGTTCACTTGGAAAGGCTTGTCAGCAATATAGCTCCCCGGAGAAGCCCCCTAAACGACTTAGACACCGAGTTGAACCGTGCGCCCCCTGTACAATCGAACTCTCAACTGAGTGGTGCATTCGAAAGCAACACCACTTTTGACGAAAAACCTGAGACGATATCTG
>Ga0105239_10000986_pt1 | contig 39854 bp, 39 predicted proteins | sample KBSC44metaG_FD_92761 | JGI IMG/M metagenome (GOLD analysis project Ga0105239, IMG submission 92761) | Corn rhizosphere microbial communities from Kellogg Biological Station, Michigan, USA - KBS C4-4 metaG | ecosystem: Host-associated > Plants > Roots > Rhizosphere > Soil | place: Michigan, USA... | reverse complement strand
TAACGATAAGCTTACTCTAATAAAACCTTTATCTAATAGTTCTATAAAAGTCTTTCGTAAAATAAGTAACTTATCGCGAGATATATTATATAAAGGTTCCTAGGGAACCTCCGGTATCTTTCTATTTTTCGGTACTAATTTAATACTATAGTTAACTTCCTTTCCTTATATAGGAGGAAGCTATTCTACCTTAGACTAATTAAATATATTAAGATATTAGTAAAAGTACTTTAGGAGCTTTATATAAGGGTCGATATAAGTTTTTACTACTAGGGCCTTATTAATATTTACTAGGCTTACTATAAATACTTCGACTCTCTTTCCTTTCTTTTAGTAACACGAAAGTAGAGAGAAGGCTACTATAGAGACTAATATATAATCTATCTTTATACGCTACTTACGCTATATATTTAGAATTTAGAGATTAGAAGAACTAATATAGAGATATTCCTTCCGTAGGTTAATTTAAATATTATTCTTTTTTATTTAAGGAAGACTAAGAATTATATCGTATAATATATAAGGGACTATATAAAGAAAGATATTCTCTTTATAACTATCGAGGTTAATCTCTAACTTAATAATATTTATAATTTCTAACTCTACGTCTATACTAAAATTAATAATTAAATGAGGAGTAATTAGGATACGCTAAAGACTATAACGAGAAGCGAAGTAAGTATTAATTATTTTATATAATAAATAATCTATATTTACTAGTACTAATATAAAAATCTTTTAATTTACTCGTATAAATACTAAGAAAGGTAAACTATTTATTAACTTCTTAAAATTACTTTATTCCTTCTCCGTCTCTTTTATATACTCCTAGTAACGATTTTTACTAGAAGCTACTCTTTTAACTACTCCTCTTTCGCTATTACTATTACGGCTATCCCCGTAGTAATTATCGCGAGTGTCTTCTACTCTTATAGTTATTAAGCCGGCCTAAGGTTATACTTTTATATAAAGTAGCCTTATTAGCTATAATATAGATATTATCTTTTCTCTTAACGTTAGTTAAGAGTCGTTTAGGATACCTAGACTACTCGTTAGAAAGGCCGTACGGCCGCCGTCTAAGCTAAGAGTTATAGTTCTTAGTCTATCGTATCCTCTATAAAGGAGATTATTCTCGTTTTATATATAGGCGTTATAGCCCGCGTCTTCTTTCTATAGAGGGCCTTAAGGTTTATACTAATACTATAAAGTAGTATATAGTATTCTTAGTATAATACCGGTATAGATATTACTATAATTATATTCTAGAGCTCGTATAAGATACTATTAGCTAGAAATATCTTCTTAGCCTAGTTTACCTAATCTAAGCCTCCTATATCTAGGAGTATACGGTCAAACTCTATAAGAAAGGTACTAAATACTTTTATTCCTTACCGTAACATTAAGAGCTTCTTTAACGCTCTCTCTATAGACTTATTATCGTCGTATATAGCCTTTAGTTAGTTAATAAGACCTTTAATAGTTATTTATAGTATCGACTATACGGAGTTAACCTACGATAATAGTTAGGAGAGTGTATCTCCCCTTAATTAACTATAAAGATACTAAAATCGTACGACTTTACTTTTATCTACTTAATTAATAATAAGCTTTACTCGTACTTATATTAACTACGGACGGAATACCGCCCTTATTCTATTAAATTTAAATAGCTCTAAGAGCTTATTCTTTCGTCGTATAGCTACGGTTCCTATAATAACGTCCGCTACGATTATTAGTAGTATTATCGCCCTCGATAGGGTGTTAATACCCCGACTACTATTTCGTTACTAGAGTTACTACTTTAGTGCTACTATACGCTAACCCTATACGACTATCTATTTATTCTACGTTTAAATTATCTAAAATAGTTATACTGCCTACTATAGGGGAGTTTCCGTAGGTATTACCGATATATTTATCTTGTACGACAAGAATTCTTTCTCTTAACTATATAATAGGGAGCTTAACGTAATATAAGGGTTTCAATAGGAGTTTATTTAACTACTATATACCTAGTAATAAGGACGTTAAGCTGAGGAAAAGGAAGAAAGGAGAGCCTAGCTACCGTACGGAGAGTAGAGATAGTCGCCTCCGGTAGCTGTACGGTAGTCCTAGTAACTATCGATAGAGTCATCATGTAACTCAGCCTTGTAGTCGCTAGTTTCCAACCAAGACTTCCTACGGGTTTAACCCGTAATAAATATAGCGAATATTTTAGTAATAAATAGGTTTAGAGGATTAACGAGATTTCCTGATATCTATAGGTAATATAGTTAGCTATAAAGGAGGAAAGGGAGACGGCTAACTAAAAGGAGGACTTACCTTAAGTATATTAAGGATAACGTAGTAAGGAGAGAGGAATAGTATTATAAACTAGGTTATAAATAAAGTCGCTAGGATAAGTACCCCGCGTTCTAAGAGACAGTATATAAAAGATTAGCTAATAAAGGATAAGGCTATATTATATAACCTATATAAGGTATATACTAATATATTATTATAATAGTACTCTAGTAAGTAATATAGTAGTATAGTAATATAATAATATAACTAAACTAGTATTATATATATACGCTCCTTCCCTTAGATAGGACTATTTATAGTTAACTTCATTAATAATCCTATACCTATATTTAGGATAACCCGAACGAGAATAGTTCCCTTTATTCTATACCTAGTTATTCCCGTCTAATACTCACTTATTAAGGAACTACCTTAGTTAGTACTACTTCGCGGTTCGGATTATAATATATAGTTAAAATTATATATAATAATTATTTTAAGCTAATATCTATATAGCTAGCGGGTAAAGGAATTCGTATAATACGAGATTAAGTTTACTTAGGAAGTTACTGATCGTAATCCCCTATCTAGGTAGCAGGGTTCGGAACTCGATCCGAATATTTCTAAGCCCGTAAAAACCACCTATTTAGCGCTCCCTCCCTGTACATTCGTGTTTGTAGTGCTAGCCGCTTGCTATAATAAGCTATCGAGGAGGAAGCTAAATAGAAGGGTTTAATCGTAAGCCTAGTAAGATCGGAAATAGTGGCATAATTCACGGAAGCGAGGGGTACTGATGACAGCAGACAAAGAGCCCTGTTAAATGAGACCAGGAGATGATAGGTTACTATAGCTAATGATCGGCGATTCGGCCAAACCCTGTAGTAAAATGGCACAATTGTCGTATTCAACGGCCATGGCGTTCTCCCGCATCTGTGCTACGAAGCCACGAATGCGGGGAATAGCAGCCTTTTTATGCTACTTTGCCCGTGACACAAAACCATGATTTCTCATTCTAAGCTATCTTCGAATTAAAAACCTCTAGAAGAAAGAAAGCCATCGTAAAGTATGGAGATAGTAAACTTCGCCCTTCTTCATTATTTCTGATCTTAGTTTAATAAAGAAATTAATTCTACTACTCTTAGTAATATTAGTTGTAAACAGGACTAATGAATACGGAGCACGACTGGCCTAACCTAGTCCTGGAAAGTATAAGTCGATTCCGTAAAATAGTTGGGTCTGGCCCAGTCCCGATCTTCCAGCGCTCATCCGCTTCGACCCGACTGGCGCAGGGCCAGAGGAGGCAAGGTTTGCCTCGCTTCTGTAAGTCATCCCCCTTTTGGTTTGTACAGAGGTGATCCGAGCAACGAATACGAGCAAAGTATGCACAGGTATCCTAACCCAATCCAGTCATTCAGACCCGCCTTGCGCAAGGGTTGCCTAATGCGCTTAGAGATATCTCAGCGACAGTAAGGGAATAGAAAAGTATATCTAGAAGAGCCTAGCACCCATCAGTGGTCAATTCTACGTTATATCTTTTTCTAATATATGCGCATTATAAGTCATACCATTTTACCTACTGTTCCAAATAACATCGACAAACCCCCTTCATAAAGTCTCACCTCCTCGATGTCTTCGGTGAATACACTTCGGCCAATAAATCGCTATATCACTACTCACTCGACCTCAGGCGATTCAATCCTTGACACCACTATTCCGACTTCCGCTCTCTGGCGCCATGTCCCTGAAGCCTCATTTTTCTTCGCCTATTTAACCAAGACCTTCCCCGTTGTTCTGAGAGATGATGCGGACCTTGAGGATTACACAGATGCCTTCGCTTCGGCGCCAAAGGTCACGGTTCCTGGCGGAATTGTTCTTCGAGTCATGGATCTTGGACCCGGCATCTCCTCGCCAATGCATCGGACTGTGAGCCTTGACTATAGTATTGTACTGGAGGGGGAGGTAGAGCTTGAGCTGGACTCAGCTATAAAGGTAATGGGGCGAGGGGACATATGTGTGCAGAGGGCAACCAATCATCGGTGGACAAATCACAGTCAGACCGAATGGGCGCGATTGATCCTTATACATATCGATTGTGAGAATCCAGTGGTACGGGGAAGAGAGCTTGGAGAAAGTATAGAGGGGGTAAATGTTTCCTCTGACTAGAAAAACTATTTGGATAGGTGGGGAGTAGGGATGAATTAATTATCAACCTCAGGCATCTAACAGAATGAGTTATATTGTGATAGAAGCTTGTTTGACAGGATCGTTGCCTGAATTTAATCTAGGTATATGCAATTCTCACTCCTACAGTATCTAGGGGAGAGACAGAATGATATACGAAATCTCACGCACTAAGTGCGACATTAATGAATAGGATGTTAAGTTATCTGGATATTTTCATGCTGCCTACTGTTCCTATGATGTTTTCCACGCACCCACGGAAGTCTAAACCACTGCCTAAACGCTTATAGAACTATATATGGCTTGATATAATAGCACTTGTAGCCAGCTGTGGTGGAGGAGCGCGAAGTAGCTAGCAGAGACTGTGAAATGTCTATACTAAGGCTGGCACGAGCTGTAATAACCTGGCATACACCACCGTGAAACGACTTGCATAGGTCCATCAAGCTTGATCGCATCCAGGGTACCCTATCGGCGGGCTAACTGAACTCTCATTTTTCCATGTGGGATGGCTGACTTAGGAAGCCAGGACGTGTAGGGGAATGACAAGCCAACTGGCTTCAGCGCCAGCAATTCCAACCTGGGAAAGAGAACATGTGTAACCTCAGGCATAACTGTCCAATAGGAGCTCCTTGGCCTACGCTGGATTAAGTTAATCTCGACTGTGCACGAGCCTTTCAGAGTGTCTACGTATGCAACTGTGAGTTCGACTTTAACTAGTGTATAATTAGCTTGCTTTGACAACCAAGCGGAATTCGAAAGTTTAATTTTAGCAACGACTGACCTGGGCCTGCGAACAGTCCGAATGTGAGAGTAGCGCTAATTCCAGCACAGACCAGCTGAAAGAAGTGCCTCGCGATCGAAGACTTCATTCGCTCACCTCTGTTCCTAGAGCAATATGTTCGAATCTAGTTCTTCTATGTTTCTTCATCTGGACACCCCTGCCATTAGACCTTATAGTGAACTTTGCCTCGGGCAAACCGGTGACCGCGTATTGTCTCGACACCAATTCTCACAGTTACGACAGGAAAAGCTTAGTTTAGAATAAAACCTGCGTTCGCGAAAGGTATGGCTAGCATTTACCAGTGCAGGTTTGCTCAAGTCTAGGGGCGATCGTCTAATGTTTTGCAAAATTAAGGGGCTCAACCAAAGCAGAAATGGTCTGAAAATCGAAGGTACAAACATCGGCGAGAGCAAACCTGCCCTTGGGAGGAGCAGATAAGTAAGACTTATCTCACTTTTGTGAAAATATGTCCTAACGTAATTCATTCCAGTTAATGTACATCGCAATTTCAAGATTGCACCTAATGAATTGAAGGACGATGATTTAAAATCGTTGCCATTAGAGTAGAAAGCCGGTTGCAAGATCTACAAATACGGAGAATCGAAGCGGTACAATTTCACTATCTAGCCCCGTTAAAGCGTTAAAGCCAAGAGAAACCCTATCTCAGTCGATTGCCGTTTCTCCCTAATATGAGGCGGACGAACATTTAGAGACTGCGGTGCCCGGTGGTAGCTTACAATATATCCGGACATTAAAGCCTTTTTACTCTTAATGGCTTAGGGCTTGAGTTCAGATAAATCCTGCTTGAGGTTACCCTATGGAGCGATCGAGTCGCCATCGACAGCCACGTGTCTGCACTCATAAAATGGCTGTTGGACGTCTTTAGTGGCTTAGAAGCCTATATCTACGCATTCAGTGTTTATTCACTAATAATTGATAAAATTCCGTGGCGAAGCCTCTATATCGTAAAAAGAAAGCCCTTGGAAGAATCTTTTTGGAGTACATTTTAGTAAGGCTTTGCGTGGAATCTTCCTGAGCTCACTCAATCTCGAAGTTTCAGATTCCACCTCGCGCTCCTGCTCGAGTCGCCTTCAATTGCACGCGCCCTCTTGGGCATCTAAAAATCATCGCGTCCGCTTTATCAAATAAGTTACGTGTATATAGCCGTTGTGTGAGATTAAGTGTTTATAGCACGTGGCGACCCATCACTGGACTCTATCAAGATATATAGCAATAACTTCTCCGGAAGTGGAATCAGAGCTGATTAATGCACGACTGGTTGGATGAAAGTCAGGGACTATTCCATCTTGACTTCTTGCCTCGATAAGTCCCGTGAGTCTTTCCACAATTCATCAACGAGTGGTCCATTATTGTATCCCTTCAGTGAGTCTCTCCAACTTAAGAAATCTTTTTCGTGCTCAATTCTCTGCTTCTACTACATTAGGCTCGTCATCAAGGGCTAACTGCTCAGGGAAGCAACCGCGACCATCTTTCCTGCAGAACCTTATTAGGAGCGTTAAACAAGGCTCCTGGAACCGTCTTGGTTAACGGCTGCTGCCTGGACGACATTTCCGAACTAAGCTTCTTCACTTGCACCGAGAGTCTTCTTCGAGCAGCGGCTTCACCGATAGCTTGAAAGCGTTGATCGTTGACAAGAACTATCCCAACCTAAGCCACGGAAATATTTAGTCATCAGGTTTCCACCACTTGCGAACGTCCCTTGCGATCCAACCCACGATATTGTGTTCTTCACGCTCCATACTGCCTCCCACATAGACTACTGCCCAGAGACATTACATGGAACAGACCTTCAAGTTACTCTACCAACACCGCGACTGCCTTCGGTTCAAGATATAAGTAGACAAGACCCTGCCTCTGACTCTAACATAACCGTGTTCCCAAGATTATCGATGTAACACATATGGATCTTGGCTCTGCGCCTACATCTATTTAGCCCAGCGCAACAGCGTATGCCCTATAGCGAATAATAGCTATTAAATTCATATCACTACTCTATTAAGAATCTCCTACCTCCGGCATAGCCGGAGGTAGTGGGAGAGTCTAGCCCGCCCTAGTTTCCGTCACCTTTAAATCCTCTAACTAGTGCAAAAATGAGCACGCAACGCGCCGATCCAACCGACCAATCTTATATAATAAACCGGACGGCGAATCTCCCGGATAACCAGCCACTTTAGAACTCCATCCACTTATTGCTGGTTGCTCATGATATTTCCAGAAATGACCACTAGGAGGCAGAACGAGGATCGCATTACTGCCCAATTCATCTAGGTTATGATAGAATTTACCAGTGGACCCAGACTTCCTCGCGTATTCCAGCACTCTCATATCCTCCGAACGGCTTTCGATCCTCCTCCTCGAGCAAATGGTCGATTTTGCAGAGGCAACCTTCCGAAGCCGAGCACGAACATTCTTTAGGTCTGGTTGCGGGAACACGTTGGCTTATAGGAAGGCAGGGTCGACTTTTTCTCATTGTCCACCCGCTTTCGAAGCCCCTCTAGCCGATGCTGAAGCTTTAAAAGTGATTTTTCCCCCCAGCCGCATCCGTGTCGCAATCGCAAAGATTTTTATTTCAAGGGCTAGTATTCGTCTTCTGGCGATGGAACCCTCGTGGTAACCCAGTTCCCGACCTCTTCGATCGTCACTCTCCCCGATACTGACACTGAGCCTATTATGGCATACATAACGATTTGCTTCCGCTGACGTTCGGTCCATAGATGACGAAGTTGGCTAGATCGCCCTTCGCCATACGAGTGACTTAACCTCCCACCCGGTAGTATTTCGTCTGAGCGGGTATTTCCATCTCAACAGAGTACAGAGGACTGTTGGGGCGGATCCTTTTTCCGGTCTTAAAGTTAATACGAATTCTCCCCTCGCGATCGCCCTTGCCTTCTTTGACCACACGTCTGCAGCTACAGCATCTTTAATATTGATTTTAGAGTGCTTCGATCGCACTCCTTCAGAATATAGATTCTGGATTAGCATCACTTCTATTCCTTCCAGGTGCCACTACCTTGTATTACCACTCTTCAGGACTGATGTCCCGAAGCCATACGGTAGAGAGGATTAGGTTGGGAAAGCAACGTATTATTTTAGTCATCTGCAAACATGGCGCGAGGAATGGCCGGGCCTGGAGTAAAGCCGTCGCGAGAGCGCCATACCAAATCCCGCAAAGGATGCCGAACTCGCAAGAAACGCTATATTCTTTGCGATGAGAACTTCCCACAACATCGAAATTATACCAAACGCAATTGCAGGTGCGACCATATGGACATACCGGAAGCGGGAGAAGAGCCACTGAAGGGACCGAAACATCGGGACCTTCTCATGTCGCCTGAGCTTCAACATCGCTAAGACACCTGGTAAATCGCGGGAGATTCGCTACAACCAGAGCTATAGATGCATGATATAATCTCCTAGACCCGATTCTCAACAACTGATCTACGATTAATCCACCACATTATTACATTATCAATAGATATGTATGCTAGAGGCTACAGCTCCTGTACGGCACGGGGTCGAAACATGGCCACGTAAGAGCCATGCATTGTCTCTAGGTTCTTCATACTAACTGACTGTCAGGCTTCTTGCTGCGACTTTATCCCATGGTTTTATTATGAGCGCCTTACTGGCCCTATCCGCCTCACGTCTTGCCTGGCAGACAAAGAACGTGGATACGGAGAACCTTACACATCGTTATCGAGGCGTAGGATTGAAAGACGTGCATGATTGTCTAATATGTTCCTCCTTATCGTTGACCATTTTGAATTTTTCGAGCAGATCGGGAAGTCGATTCAAAATTAGAGAATTGACCGATATAGTCCGGGCGCAGTTTTCTAAAGCAATAAACCTCGACCGTGAAAAAAAATGACCGCAGGATAGAGCTCGATTTTACATTATTTTCGCAAGTTTTCAATGCATGCTTCATCACGGTAGACTTTCCCGATCCTGCTTTACCTTTAATCCATAGAGTACCTTGATGCTGGCTAAGCCAAATCTGGTTTATGGTGTTGGAAGATCCACTTGCAAGTCTCTGCAGACGCGTCACTTATATCACCTCCCCTCGAATCCATGTATGGGAACGCTATCGACCTCAGGGTGATTGTAAAGTGGTACCCCACCTGCGGATTTCATTAAATAATCAATATGAGGCCACACGAACCTTTTTGATTCGGCGTTCTTATCTAGCCGTTCTGGATTTGACATACAATTCGCGCTCGAAAAGCAAATAGCTTCGGCAACGAAGTCTAATTTGTTGACCACGAACGATTTCGATTCAACCATCTCCTGAGCTCGCCGAGAATTCGCATGTATCCTGAATCTATAGAGGTTTTAAATCTTTACATGTCCTAAGAAAATCAGCTGAATCCTGAAAATGCAGGAATAGATCACGTTTCACCTAGTGATTTGCGTGAATTAGTATTTGCACATCGCCGACAATCTTTCCCGAGTCTTTTGGAACAACCTGAAGGTTCTTGTGAATAATCCCGTTCAAGCACTCAATTTTCCAGAGCATAGGACATACATTGCCCATACAAGGGAGCTCCAGCTCCTCATAGAAGCAAATAATATTGAATGATTGCTTGTTTCGTAGCCACACCCCTAAAAAATCCTCAACGTCCACTGGGGTCTGATTGTTGGCTTCAGCAGCTCAAGAATTTCTACATTCACTCCTTTTGCGGCAATCTTAATGATATCCACAGTGACTAGCCCAGAGGAAGGAACACATAGTACACAGGGTGAGGGCGGGATCGGCGTTGGGTCGAGCATTTCGGGCGTGGTAAATTCAAGCTGTTATTTTAGAGATCGTTGAAAAGGGCCTAGCATAATGGTGTTCTAGACTAGAAGAGCTTGTCAGAGCATTGGCAGACGTTCATGAAATTGGTCGACTCAATGTAATACTATTACTTCTTACTTCTCAGAAATTCGTATTCATCTTCAGCTGGCCTAGAACTAATCACCACTTCATGCATATACGAGGAAATGAAGCCGCTTATTGGCCCGAATTACGGAATGCTGGCGTAGTCCGTAGCTATCCGCATCCAAACGCATGACTTCATGGTAGCAGTGGCTTCAATCCTCCAATACCAATCGAAACTCATCGCTTGGGTGGTTCAGCACCTTTAACTGTGCACCTGCCTGGTTGGGCCACAGCCACTATGCTTTTCCCCTCGTTCAAACGAAAGATGCCTGAAGGTCCGGGTTCACATGCTCTCATGACTGCAAGTCCTAATAAGCAGAGTGCCGTTGGGCGAGGGGGGGCTCACGATTTTAATTCCCCACTAGCTTGCGGTGCCTTTGCAATTCGAGCACTGGTGATTATTTCCCAGAAATTTCAAGCCTAAGCAAAGCATTACGCGAGACTCAGTTTCTTATCGTTTTTGGAGCACCCGCGTTGTCTCAAAGATGTCAGCGCAAGATTACTGGAGCGGCCAAGGAGCCCAGAACCAAAGCCAGAACCGATATGGGTATGGTACCGGAGACAATACTCGGGACAGCGGCGAAGGCAACAAGCAGCAGCAGTGGCAGCAGTCGACCGGTGGGCCACCACCAACAAGCTATGGATACAACGAGACAGCCTCACAGTACAGTCAGGGCTATAATCAGAACAGACCATATGACTACCAGCAGTCTTCAGGCAACCAGCAATACAATCAGCCCTATAATAACCAACAGGATTACCAAGGCGCTCAAAACCAGTATCCGGCAACTGACAACACTCTCCTCTCTCGTCCACAAGACAACACTTACAATCAACCTGGCCCCTATAACCAATCTCAGGCCTACGGGTACAACGACCAGACTCAAAGAGCATACTCACCCAACCCAGCAGCGCAGCAGGGAGCTCAATATGACAACAACAACTACAGCGCCAACTACAACAACAGTAGCAACCGATACGGTGACCCCAACCTCCAGCCTGCACCAACTGACCCATATCCCACTCAACCAGGAGGAGGCATGGTAACTGACCCAGCTGCAGCTGCCCAAGACTCGAATTCCCAAGATCGAGGTTTCATGGGCGCAGCCGCGGGCGGCGCAGTCGGCGCGTACGGCGGGCATAAGGTAAACCACGGATTCCTGGGAACTATTGGAGGCGCGATCACGGGCTCTCTTGCCCAGGATGCATTGAAAAAGCACAAGAAAGACAAGATCCAACAATGCGGTCCACGCCCGCCGACGTACGACTCTTTGTCCTCGTCATCCTCCTGCAGCAGTTTTTCCGATGACTACAAGAAGAAGCACAAAAAGCACAACTGGGCCGCCCCGGCCGCCGGCGCCGGCGCCGTCGGCGGTGCAGCGGCGTACGGCGTTCACCAACATCACACACATCACAGCAGCCATGGCTCCGTGTCAGGTGGCGGCAATTTCTCCTCGTCCTGCCACAGCATTACCCTCGACCGAGAATACGTCCTGGTCGCGTCCTGCCGCGTCGCCCACGGTCAGTACAGGGTCTCGTCACTGTCGCTGAACAGCTGCCTCTCCAACAAGCACGGCCAGTTTGTCTGGTCCCGAAAGGGCAATTTCGCCGCCAGCGCCCGCAACGTGAGGCTGATCGAGAACGGGAAGGTCCTGGAGGCCGAGCTCTGGACAGCCACTGGTACCTGGAATAAAACCTTTGTCGGGCTGGATGAGCGCATCAGCAATAATGGTGGAGCCTTGGTTTTCTTGGGCTAGGCTGAAGGGAAAATGCCGAAGTTCTAGGATTGTTTCCAATCCCATGTTGTTCATGCCTTGTGGTCCAGGTGATTGGATTGAGGGCTAAAAAAGTCTTTTCATAGGTTGATATCTTTAGTGATGTCTCGTTGGTGTTCACTTGCTTACTTGCTCTCTTTTTAATAGTCGTATTGGAATTTGAACAGCACTGTGTTTTTCGTGAGATTCTTACTCGCAACAAAAGATGGATCCGTATGAGCGAGGTAAATTAATCGTCTCCGAGTGCTGAAGTGGGCGCCACTAATCCGTGAACTATGGGCTGGTAAACGGTGAACTCTTGGCAGCATGTGTGACCTGTTGTTCAGTGCACCAAGACCACCAAGTCCTCCACTAATGACAAAGGATGCATTCTTAGTAAACATATACCCATGGAGATGTTGGCAAGGACGATACTCCAATGGTTCAACTGCGGAAGAGTAATCAATTATTACTCTACCGGTGTTTTTACCGCTCTGCAAGAACCGCATCGCCTGTTCGATCTATGATGGCGGAAAAATGTGAAGCGGTTTGGGCTCATGTAGCCTGGGATTCTCTTCAAAGAGCAGGACTATTTCTTGCAAGATCTTTTTCATCAAAGGTTTCGCCCGTTCATGAACCACCACCAAATCAACTGCGGAGAACGTCACATTTCGGTTGAAAGGGCCCATGGGCAGCGTATTGCTTGCTATTATATCCGCTTTGCCAATATCAATAAAGCGACCAAAAGGAGCAATACATTCCCAAGATTGACGGAGGAGCTCGACGGCTAACGAGTTGAGCACAACATCGACACCGCGGCCGTTCGTTGCATGAAGCACATCAGCAGCAAAGGTATCATCTCGACTATTGAAGATCTGATCGTCTAATAGTCCAAATAACTCTTTGAGTAGATCCCTCTTTTGCTGGCTTCCCACAGTAGCAAATACTTTGGCTCCTCGAAGCTGTGCGAGTTGCACTGCGGCCTGACCGACTCCTCCAGCAGCTGCGTGGGCCAATATAGACTCGCCTTCGGTTAGACGAGCTACATGATTTAGAGAATACACCACTGTAGACCAAACTGCTGGAATCGCTGCGCCGGCTTCAAAAGACATGCCTCTAGGTAATTTCTCCGTTTGAAGTTCAAGGCATCGGACAAAAGTTCCAAACCCACCTCCAGTCGAGTTGCAGAATATCACATTGTCACCCGGCCGAAAAAAGGCTTCCAGGGCTAGCTCGCACGACAGTGCCAGAGCCGTCGAATCCAAAACTACGCCCAGGTATTTGCCCAAAGCTCGGAAGGGGCCCAATTCCGTACCTTCACGCTCGGTTAAACTTGACGCACTTACGACGCCCCTTTCCGGGTCAAGCTGTTGCCGCGGAGGCTTTCACGAGTATCGAGATGGCACCCCTGCGCAAGATCATGATTCGAGAATGTTACGTAGGTTAAGCAAGGGTGACGCCGTTCCCGGCTGTTTGCAGTCTGCTCTCGCAGCTCGAAGCCCACAATAGGTGTCAAGAAACCGCGCGGCCAGCGTAATCTCTCTTGGGAACATCCCAATTCCCTCGTACGCAGTTTCTCACGAATGCCACTGAATTCCAATGCTAGTAGACGTCTCCTCGTCCTAATATGTAGGTTTTATGGCTTTCAGTCTTGGCTTGCTGAAAGACACAGTCCCAACCCAATTATAAATAAAAAAGAAACACAGGATGGAGAAAGAAGAGAACCACAAGAATTAACGGTCCCAGAACCGACAAGACGGTGGACCCATAAGATGCCCTCGCGAACTCGTGGTTGTTTTTGAGTTCATCAGTCCCCAAGCCGACCTGCATGGCTGTCAAGATGATGGCAGTGTATACCGTCAGGCCAGCAAGCAGTCTAAAGTGCTCCTGGAATAGGACGCTATTCTGCTGCCATGGGCACAGATAACCGCGTATGACGGACGCGTCGGTGAACATGAAGATCTTGTTCAGTCGGCTGAGTCGTATTTCTCCATCATAATTGTCTGACGACGAGAAAGCCTTCATTAAGGCACGATTGACTGCTGATGGAGCTGTTTCCACTACCGATTAAGGGGACAAGTTCAGCTGGCCACTTTTCTTCGGTGCCGTCTTCGACCCTGAAGTATGGGCTGGGAGTATCATGGCATGGGCCAACTCAGTTCCCAATGCAGCCTTCAAGTTTACCATGCCTCAAATCATCAAAGACCTTGAATTTACATCCCTAAATGCACAGCTACTGATGATCCCACCACAATTCTGCCGCGGGATGGCAGCCTGGATTAGTGGTAGAACGGCCAATCGGTTTAAGTGGCGTTTCCCGTTCATCGCCGGACCACTCTGATTACTCACCATTGCGTTAGCGATGCTTTCTCCACAGGCAAGCAAGGCCATACAGAGTGTTGGGCCTCTTTACTTCGCGATTATTTTGGCGCAGATCGGAGCAGATCCTCTATTGCCATGTATTAGTGTATGGGCAGGTAACAATCTTGTACCCTCATGGAAACGCTCGATTGGACTCGCGTGGACTCGCGTGGACTCACGTGGACTCTGGCTGCAGGCAATATCGGCTCGTTGGTCGGTACAAACATCTCCCTCGCTAAGGAGGCTCCAAGATCCTCAACCGGCTATGGCAACTCATTGGGATTTATCTGCCTCGGTCTGTTAACTGCCACCGTACTTGAAGTTTGCCCCAAGGCGGGAAATAAAACGAAGGAGCAGCAGCGAGCTGAACATGAGGCTATACAATACTCGGATGAGCAGTTGGATAAGATGGTTGACAAATCTCCTTTCTTTCGTTATATGCGCTAGACAAATGTGGGTAGCGCAGGGACGAAAGTTCCGGTGGTTCATGCAGATACAAGATTACCAGAAATATGCCAGAGCTCTGAATCTCAGCATTAGCTAGCACTCTCAGTCAACATCAGGTGGAGGAACATCATCTGGAGGTTGCCAAATCTTGTACACCTTTGCTTCATGTGACATCACCTCCGCCGTGAAAGGAATATTGTACAGAATGTAGTCAGAAACATTCCCTTCAGACTTCCAAAGATCCCTTAAATAGTACCGATCCCATTCAATAATGAGATCCCTTCGAGGACTGAAAGTGATATCTGTAGTCTCCGAACCACGATTCAGCAAAGCAACCGCCCAACTACTATCATTAAGTTCCTTCGCATACACCTGAATGTTGTCGACGTCTCGGGCTAAGGCTGCTTGGTTTCCTGCAACGTCTTGGTTCAGAGCAATAATGTCTTTATTCAGCAATGTCTCCAGCGATACTGCGTCAAGATTTCGTACATCAGCACCAATGAGCAAAGGTGAAGACATCATTGACCACAGGCTGAAATGCGTTCGGTATTCCACATTTGAACAACCAGTTCCGACAAGCTCCTGACTTTTACCATTCAATCCAACAATGAGCATGTCGAAGTCATTGAAATGACCTGGTGCCGAATACGCGGTCAGTTCATTGCCGCGGTCAATCATATCAAGTACATCGAAATAATATTTCTCGCGGTTTCCAGGATAATTGAAGTCATCAGGGATGTCTTGTCCAATACGCCAGTGGTTCGCACCGATATATGCTGCCCATTGTCAAATGTCTGCCCATCCACAGTGGCAAGTATGATAGACAGTTGGTTGGCTAGTGTTTAAAAGTGCTTCAGACATTGTGCGGAAGACTTTCTGGACTTCTGGGATTGATGCGTTTTGATGGGAGCAGCAAGCATCATATTTCAAGTGATCAATACCCCAAGTTGCAAACATCCTGGCATCTTCCTGCTCATGGTCTTTGCTCCCAGTATATCCCGCACAAGTCTTCTCGCCAGGCCCTGAGTAGATGCCCATCTTGAAACCTTTTGAATGGGCATAATCGGCGACTGCTTTAATTCCACTCGGGAATTTCTTCGAATCATACTCCAAGGGATGGTTGCTTCGGCTTCCCTTGTGTGCTTGCCAACCATCATCAAGATTAACGAATCTAAATCCAGCATCTCGCAAGCCCGTCGACTCCAGCGCGTCGATGGTCTCCATGATTAATTGCTCGTTGATGTCATCGCCAAACTGGTTCCATGAGGACCAACCCATGGGTGGTGTTTTGGCAAGGCCATTTGCATTGGTTAAATCAGGCCCTCCATCGGATGTCAACACTGCTGGAGTGACAACCTGGGCACTTGCTATGGTGCAGTGGATTGTCAGAAGTAGAATGGAGATTGTTTTCCTCATCATTCGCCAATTGCCAAGGGAGAGATTTTCAATGCCACCAGGATAAGCTTGAAAGATATCCAGACTTCCTGCTCGTGAAATTTGAAAGGCACCTAATGACTTATAGTCATGATCAAACCATGAATTGAAATCCACTTCTATTCGTGACCCACTAAATGTTGAACAGCTTGTTTTACAACAGTTACAATATCGCATAGGCTCGATCTCTCGTGCCTTGCAACGTTACATAGATTGTCTTAAGCGAAAAGCTAATATGGAAATTAGAATTCAAGATTGGACAGATCTCGAGAACTCCGTACCCTTATCAGCTAAGCTCTTAGGCAAGCCAGGTACTCCTCACTTTCCTAAATAGCTTAAGTGGTTGTATGTAGGTACATCCAGCAGACCGGCTGTGGAGATTCCGGTGGAAGAACCTCAGAACCAATGATTGATTGAGCCATTCAATTGGATAGCACACTGGTAACTCAAGCTATTCAACACTAATCACCTGCGATAAGAAACTCTGTGAGGATGATGGCTTCATACCATGACGCTGTCTGATCCGCGACAGCCAAGTAATTATTTGCGTCTGGCATCGAATCTTTCCAGCAGTAGACTTGTCTTCACGGAGGAAGGCCAGCATTTCAGCATTTTGGAGCTCTTGATACTCGCTTGTTTCTGAGGCCCAATGCCTGAAGAAATGCAGTACGACAAATAATTTGGCCAGAAGCCAAAAGTTCAATGGATGACTGAAATGCTGGCCTTCCTCCGTGAAGACAAGTCTACTGCTGGAAAGATTCGACGGTTGAGCCAATTTCGATGCCACAAGTTCAGGACAGTATTTATGCTTCTCATTTCTCTAGAGCCGTATTCGTCGACGAGTTCATTGACAATGTTCACAGTATCGTGGTTGAGTAAGTCGCGGTAAAACAGGTTTGAGAGATCGCATCCGGTCCTCAGGTTGTGGGACGCATGTGATGGAGGTACCATATTCTCGTCTTCACGACTACTTTCGATGAAGTTGATTAAATCACCATGGAGACCTGATTTCGCCATGTCAATAGACGTTGGGACTTTTCGGGCTGATGAGCACCTGTTAGGTGCACCCACCTATAATTATTGCACGCATTCCGAAATCAGAAGCATCGAACAAGTAAGTTTCCTGCAAAATATCCGACCTGAGTATTTGCAGTGCCGTAGCGACCGATATCTGTTGCGGGAAGCTTTGTAGTTCGATGAGACAATCCCTTGAAGTTGAAGCGTTCTAGCAGCTCTGGTAACAGGGGATGAGGACAGCAAATTTCGAAAGGGGAAAAGTGGGAGTAACTTTGCATGAATATCCGATATCCAATATCAGTAACAAAGATGTGGTAGGCGAGTCTAGAATGTTATAAGGTTTGGGTTCCCAGCAGAACGGCATGGACTTGCCTTTGACGCATCTCCGCCTCAATCCAGAAGTGCCAATTGAACGTGTCTTCTGTCTGGTAATTGTATTCAAGTTGTTTCGATGTACAAAACAACTCTGCCCTCTCTCCCATCTAGAATGCTGTGATTAGCGGCTGACTGAGGAAACTCATCTGCAGATATATTACCGAGCAAGATCGAGCACGGTATTTCGATGCAAATCCGTAGGCTCTTTGATTCCTTGAACAAATAAGAAGATAGCACAGTATGGAATTTGCCTGGATCACTGGGAGCGGTGGAATCTGTAAATTCCGCTCATGCTAGGAAGCATAATTAGCACCGTGGATCCCCGGGTGGGCAGGCATGAACGTACTGGCAGATCTTCAATGAGAACTAGTACATGAATTGCAAACTGGACAATGGCGGTTTCTGGTATAATAGTTTCGGAATAGCAAGCTCCCACTAGTAACATGGCCACTAGAAGAACGGGCTGCGTGGTAGTGAGATCGAATGTTGGCAAATGGAGAATCGGCATAACAGGCTGATAGTGTTTTCCATAGAGTTCAATGCACTCAACAAGGTTACGCCGCGTAATATGACTCCCAATGAAACCGTCTGGGAGAGTTGCAGCAGCGCTTCTGAGATAAATCTGCACCTCGACACACTTTGCCTCGACCATCTCAACCTGCTGCAATCGAAAGCCTTCAGTTTGCTGCCAAGCATTATTGGAGGGAATTGCAATTGACTCTTCCCCATCACTAAGAGTGGACATATTGAACGGGATATCAAATGCCTCGTCCCAGTCCAGAAGCGAATCCCATCTCAGTTCTTACAAAGGGGCATCGAGACTTGCTAGACTACAATCCTGTATGATTGCGGTTTCAAAATTGCCGGCAGTTATGGGTAGGTTGGTCAAGCTGGCGGAGGAAGTGGTGTTGATATCAAGAGACTGAGCATTAGGCGATGGCCCATGGACTGCACCCATGTCGCGCGTCATATCAATCATGAAGGCTGAATCCTGATCCGCTGAACCACCATCGCTAGCGAGGTGTGGGGAAGTGGTGCCTTCCACAATTTGAAAGGCTTCAAATGGATCCTGATAGCCTCCTCTTGTATAATCGCACCTCAAAGACTTACGCGCACATGTTTGGCAGGGCTGTGCTGAGTTGCATTTAATCTTCGACTTTGCACATCTATTGCACGCCTTTTTCGACCTTGACTGCTTTTCCGCAGCGGAACGTGTTTGGTTGAGAGTTGCATGAGCGTCCTCACAATTTCGGACGTGTCGAGATAGCACATCGCTAGGTGAGAGAAGATCAGTGTTTGTTCAGGGCGATTTTCTATGTACTCCACAAACCTTCGTGAGTATTCATTGCCGCAAGAACACCGATATTTCTTCTTCTCATCTTCGGGATGGCTTTAAGAACATGATTTGGCGTGCAATATCTGGAAAGTATAGAACTCACGAATGGATAGATGTCGTTTTAAATGTGACCTTCGAAGAAAGGAACTCGAACATAGAGGACACATCAAGTGAGCCACAGTGCGGGATCGAGCAGCCCCATTCTCATTCTCCGGCATGCTGCTGTGAAGTTGTTCCATCTCGCTTTATAGGGTGGTGCTTGATGATGTTCCCAGGTCGGGCAATGATCCTTGATTCAATACATCTAAGAATTACAAATGTGACTCCGCAAGAAGCTGAACCGCAGAACTTCGCTGCATCAAGTCAATGCTGAAAGGATGCCGAGGAGGCTTATATACCGACTTTGGACTTTAGTTGATATGGCTTGGCGCCGAGGGCGGCCTCCGACGCTGGGAAAAACTTTGATGCAATCGGCATTTGCCCCAATATGGCCCTAAGGTTCCCAGGCCGGAGACGCGGATTATCACCCAACTACGTCCCTCGACCAGGGATCTATTTAAGCGCCCTCCAGATGCTAAGTGTTACCACTCCATTGCAAGCGAATATTGTAATACATAATGAAGAACCACACCCCAGAAACCTTGGTCGCTTACCAGATAGATTTCAGAAATGGAACGTGAAACAATCTCCAACATCAAGGTGATCATTGTCGGAGCAGGCTTAGCAGGCTTAATATGCCGCAATTGAACGCTACCGACAAGGACACACACCCCTGGTGATCGAGAGCAAGGATGAGATTGAGTGCATTGGTTAGTTCTCCGTGGACCTTTGTCGTCCTTCGATATCGCTGATCGCATGCCCGGTAGGTGACTTCGTTGGTATCGGGCCGTCGGTAACAAACCAGTTCCACAAATGGCCTGGAATGGCAAAGACTTATGGAAGTATAATCTATCGACCAACGACGAACATGTATACTCACGATGGGGCTGTTGTGGGTGGAGGATTCGAACTTTCAGAGTCGTCTTACTATAGGCCCGTTCCAGTGAGTCGTCCAAAGCTAACCACGGCACTGTACGACTATGCGGTGTCTCTGGGTATATCCGTCAAGTTCGGCATGCGCGTCGTCGATTATGAAGAATCAACCGAAGCTGAGCAAGCAATAGCAATTACTGATCAAGGAGAGCGCTTTGATGTAGATATTGTTGTTGCTGCTGATGGGATTGGTTCCAAAGCTGAGAAGATTATGACGGGACAGCACATTGAAGCCATTAGTAGCGGCTGGTCCATTTACAGGGTGACGTATCCCACCCACATTCTTCAGCAGGATGCGTTTCTCACTGAAGAATATTCCTTCAATGATAGAGATCGTGACTACTGTGAGGTCTACATCAGTCCCAAGGGCCAAGCTATTGTGTTGGGACCTCGGGAGCTTACAACTTGGCTTTTCACACATGAGGTTAGAATACCAATCTTTCGAATATTTCACTCCTAGCATTGCACTAGGCTGACAACCCGAGCTACTTAGGATTACGGCCAGGCTGAAGAAACTTGGTCTAAGCGACTAAGTGCTTCAGATGCCTTGAAGTCTTTCCGAGAGACCGGGCTGGAATGGGAAAGGAAAGTATTAGCAGTGATAGCTCAAGCCCCACCAAACACTGTTGTTGACTACAGGATCACTTGGAGAGACCCGAATCCTGTTTGGAGTGCACCGCTGGGTCGAGTTGTGAAGATTGGTGATGCCGCCCATTCCTTTATACCAAACTCGTCCAACGGTGCTACCCAAGCTATGGAGGATGGTCAATCCTTGGCCGCATGTCTGAGGCTCGCTGGCAAGCACAACATAGCACTCGCTACGAGGATACATACCAGGTTAAGGTGAGGCCAGATTCAACAATAAAGGCTCTTTCTCGTTCCTTTCCAGGTTGATTACTTCCACCAGGACGGAACTTCTACTTAATACTACGGTACTGACATTGCTTTATTGGGTTTGAACGAACCTTATGCGCCCAGAAGAATGGGTTCAAGAATAGAGAGAAGTGGGGAAAAGAATTCGACGAGGCAAGGAAAAACCCTTTCTCCACTGCTCAGTCGATTGGTCGATGGATTAGTGACCACAATCCCCAGCAGTATGCCTATGAATTGGCAAGCATGCTTGAACCATCTAGTCTCGGGCTCCCCGTTCCAAAATACCAATCTTCCACCCGGATATACCTACAAGCCGTGGACAATGGCAGAGGTAATGCAAATGTCAGAAAAGGAGCAACAGACCAGTGACCCCGGAGAGTGGGATTGACACAATATCTTCGGGGCCACCGGAACCTATCAGCAGATGCTTTTAATGAAGATGCAGCATAGGTTGGGAAATTCCAGGGAGATTATAGTGGGTGTTGGAACTTCGTACAATCAGTCCTATCCCTCGAAAGTAGCTTCTCTGAGGGCTAGGCTTCTTACACGGACATACTTAGCATGTAATAGTGTGTAAAGCACAGACCATATAAAGGTCGCCGAGAGTAAATTTACATTCAGTGACCATAGCAAGGCAGCATCGTTTCTCCAATTTGGGTTGTAGAGCCTAAATATAACCATGCGCGTAAACTTTAATGCACGAACTCTTTATATTAATGGGTTGTAGACTAGTTTATCGGAATTCTTCTAAACATAAAAGACCCCGTTGGTCCCAAGTTATCTATTCTGACGGCAGCCAGGAACCATCTAACATTTCATACCCTGCGTACCATATAGACACGAGGCACTCAGACAATCGATACCTCCAAGGCGAAACTGTTAGGACTCAATTGACCAACTTAATTTCAAAAGCACTATGAAGCTTCTGTTTCGACCCCCGACATTTGTGGTGACAATTTTAATGGCTCTCAGTCTCCAGGTGGCTTACGCCCTTGCCATGCCGCTATCCTTGAAGCCATCGATGCTCGCCGCCCGGGATGTCTTATCAGAACACGGATCCAGCTGCACTGCGTGGACAGAAGAGCAGCCTAACGGCTATTGGAAGCTGAAAATGAAGTGCGACAAGGTTGGTCGAGGCCTCAAGGTCAGTGGCTACGTGTCGTACGCCCAGTTTAACTTCGGCACCCAATATGCGGACAATAATAACTTGGGTGTGGTGGTCGAGAGTACGGCGTACAACTCAGACGCGTCACTTGAAAAGCTCAACTTTAGATATGCTTTCTCTACATCGGGCAATCCGGATATGGGAAGCTGCAATTCTGAACTTATCGAAATCGAACACACAATTAAGAATGGCTGGTACAATTCCATGACCTGCACCGACATCAGCCCCTACCTCAAAGTCCGCGCCGTACTGGATTTACCCGGCGCATTTAACCAGTATTCGGACTGGATCAGCACCCCTAGGGCGATTCAGACTTTAGAGCGGGAGTCCTGGTTTGGAAAACCTAGCGCCTATGCCGAATGGGCGCTCAGGGATTGATGGGTTCCTAAACCATTTATAGGGACCAGTTAGGAGAGGAAAGAGATAATAGTGTGCATTGGCGACGGGGTTGTTGAGAAGGCCCATTTGTGCCCAGACTGATGCATTCATCCTCTCAATTATTCTATTACCCTGCTCCTCAAACTAGGGCTAGCTCTGAAATCGACGCGGCGCTCAATTTCTGAGGCTGCTAATTGTGGCAAAGCGGATGGGGGGAGTTGTTGCCATGTTTGACGGACCCAGGATGTGGTTGGAGTTAATGTCCAGATAGATAACATAGCACTCTGTTTGTTGCCTGGAAGAAATTAAGTGCATTAGAGCATAACGCTTCAGAATACCAGCGATGTTCAGATAGGCAGAACTGATCGTCACCTGGGGTACGTATTTTGTTCTGTTTGAGCTGAAATGAAAATATGTGTGACGGAATTAAAATTGCTGGCTACGAGGGCAATGAAGAAGCCAACACAATTTGCGTTCGGCTACTATACCGCCGCCTTAACAGCAACTTTGATGAGCGGAATACTTCAAGGTGCCTTGGAACAAGAGCATAATGAATATTGATGGCAGTGGCATTAGTGAGGAAAGTATCGAAAATTCCGCTAGAGGCGTAGCTTTCCTATATTGACTAGGTCGTGTCCCAGCGGTTCTCAAGTGCAGCACCAAACAGAACTTCTCCCGATCGTACTATTATGAAGACGTTTCTGGATCTTATATTAAATTGGTGACATGGCACATATGCTCCCCTAGGAACATTTGCTGCCTTGCTTCAAGACGATATGTGACACCTGTTCGAGCAGAAGCGACTCCAAAGTTTTGGATCATAGTGGTGGCAGTGTCCTGGCGCCGATGTTGCACTATCTGCAGGATGACGAACTTCATAAACTCATTGATTCAATCAGTGGCATTGCGGCGAGCGAGGACTTTACTCTCATATACCTGAGCATGAACAAGTCAACTAGGCCTACGAACCCGACGTTCCCTGGAAGTTGATAGTGTCCCCATTTTTACACCGTATGAGCTGGCTTTAGCTCACTAAGACGAAGGGACAATATATTTGGCGGTTGAACCGTCAAAAATTCTTCAGAGTTCCGCTGGTAAACCGATAATCTTGTTTTTGTCATGTACCTCATCCCTTCTCTCCTTCAAGGCGTCTTTGTAACTATCCATAGTCACCTGTAGGAGATCTATGTAAGTCCTGTGATGCTCTAGACTCTCCGTGTATTCCCCTAGCCTATATTTAAGCTCCTGATTCTGAGATTCAAGAAGCATGAACTCAATCTCTGAGGAACAGAGTAGGTCTAGTGTGTTGTTGAGAGTCATGACTAAAGAGAACAGGATTAAATCAGGTCAAAGATGTGTAATTAAATGAACAGCTCCGGCTGACGAGATACCAGATCTGCAAGCCTCATAACAGAGAGCCAATTTAACTTTGCAAATTGCTCAGTTCTGGTGGCTACCTTAAGCGGCCATTCCACCAGTGAGGCATAGGGAGAATCAATGCATTGACATAACTCCCCAATCCAAGTGGATGACGTCGCTACCGAAATCCATTGTGCCCCTTGATCCATTGTCGCTATTAGTCCTGGGCTGAGAAGAATACCTATTGCAAGTAGATGGCATTGCAAAGTGATAGAACCAGGGGCAGCTGAGTACATAAGCTCGGTCGTGACCGTCTCGGGCTGATCCCTAACATCAATGATCAGATTCAAGTATTGCACAAGTCCGGTGGAGAAACTCTTATGCAATGTCGCTAGTATCCGGAGCAACCTCTGGTGAAAGTCTGCCTTTGCATCGGTTTGGCAGAAGGGGATGCTTTTGCGGAGTGACCTTTCAGCTGCGAAGATAATTCTCGTATCCAGTGCGACGTGTTTTGACTTTACTAGTATCTCTCCCACCTCAAACGCCGACCCTGGTCCTTTCGCAATTGTCTTCAAGTTCGGCTGTGTTCCTTGGAGCAGAGCATTCGAGACGTGACCGCAACCGCGAAGAAGGCGAATAAAGTCCTGAAACGCGTTTGTCATATAAGAAGCTTGTACCGCGAGAATAATTGTAGTGGTAAGAATTACTTCGAGGTCTGCGTGGCACAGACGCTCTCTGCTGAGTGTGGCGTCGGAAAGCAATTTGAATGCCTTGGCACGATGCAAGATCGCATCAGTTGGAGTCTTTAATGTGCCCTCAAACGCATGAAAATGCGAGCTGCCTAGGGCAAGCATTGCATACATCATGTGTGGATACTTGTAAGAGCATTAACAAGAGGCACTGGACGCTTTCGGTGACCAATAGCATAGCCTCACCTGATCTGCTCGTCCGATGATATCTGCGACCCACGCGCCTTCAGGGCCCAAAAGGCAATCAGGAAGCGCATGCTGACGGAAGTGGTACAATAATTTAAGCTCGTGAAAGCTCAAGCCGCACTCAGAAGATGGTGAGTATGGCATCGTACACATATTTGAGGTTTGTTTCGTCTGAATGAGATCTGGTGGAGTGGTGGGACATGGCTTTTCTGAGGCCGAGGCTTGTGCACCGTATATGCAAGTTGCCCCTACCTTCAAGCATCTGGCGCATACGGGCTTTTGTTCAGGACACTGTATACCAGTCGCGTAAGCGGATCGCAATCTTTGTCCGGTAACCCTCTTATTATATCTCTAAACTTACCTTGACCCGACGTAATTTGCAAGTGACGCAACCCGAGCGACTCTTTTTGTGATGTCGCATGCGCGGCTTGCTTGTGACGAAACCGGAACCCACTGCTATCGAGCGGAAGCGCGCTGGAGGCCGACATGACATGTTAATAGCTTCGTGATGGACCGGGAGACCTGTGCTGACTCTTGACGGATGCTTGTATATGATCAAAACAACTCGTGTCACATAAGCCAAAAGAGTTGAGCGTGGCACAGCTTGGTTTGTTGACGGATTAAACCTCTATCTAAGCCCCGCACTAAGTTATATAAGGAAACCGAGATTCGCTTAAAGCAGGTGACACGCGCCAGCGCGACACTAACCAACACAGCCTCATGACTGGCCCTTGTCATCGGTTAATCTTTTGTACCCTTCCTTGATTGAGTAACCGAAAGATGTATGATCCTCAACGAGAGCCTTGGCTAATACCGGAGCTCGTACGCTTAAGGCTTATTACAAGACATTTTTTCATTCATTACCACTCGGTTTCCCAATAGAGAAATGCAATTTACATTGTCTTGCCCAAATTCGTGATTCGGTGAATGATAGTGGGCAAGTTCTATTGTTCGGCTTCATCTAAAGCTATAAGAACAACCAACAAGCTCCCATCTTTAATGGAGGTTCATCATCCAATTCAGCAATTTCCGTTCATTGCTTTTCTATTGACAATCTTTTTCTAAGATGCCTTCTGTATTTACATCCTTCGGTTGGCTTCTGTCTATCGGCAGTTTAGCTAGTGCCATGGCTATAACGTCTTCCTACAAGAACACCACCATTAACTGGCAGCCTTGTCCTTCGGATCTCACGAAACTCGCAGAGCTGCCAATTATGTGCGCAGACCTGATTGTGCCTCTTGATTACGTCGACACGAGCAACAATGCAACGCACACAGTGGAACTGCTCAAGGTAGAAGCCACAAAGAGCCCTCCACTCGGCAGTATTATTTACAATTGGGGCGGTCCTGGTGCGGAAGGCCTAGTGAATATGGCAACAGCAGCAGCTCTCTATATGAAGTAAGTTTCTTCTGGCCGCTCATGGACTTTTAACCCTAATAGTCTTTCGAAGGCAAAGCGGCGGCCGACACGATCTCATCAGCTTCAATGCACGAGGAACCAGCTCCAAATACCTCCGATTCACCTGTTTTGAGCAGGAATCGCAGCGTCGAAGGTCCCAACAGAATCTTTTGAAAACATTTGATGCATCTGACACCGCACTTGGAGAGTTGTGGGCGGATGGAGCCATACTTGCAGACACGTGCCGAAAGAACGCTCAAGAAATTGGTCCGTACATCGGTACAGTATCTACAGCAAGAGATGTGATGCAAATAGTGGATGCCCTGAACGATGGTCCTTTGCTGAACTTCTATGGCCCGTCATACGGCACTGTACTCGGCGCCACTCTAGTTGCTATGTTTCCTGACAGAGTTGGGTCTGTTGTGATCGACGGCGTATTGAATCCACATGAATACAATAAGGCTCTTGTCAATACTGAGTCTGGGGCAGCTGCAGATGCGGCGTTTTCCGAGTTCTTTGAACGCTGTGTCAAGGCCAGCCCGGAACTATGCCCCCTCAATCAACACGGAACCACGGCGCCTGAGCTTGAAGCCAAGATATGGGAGTTTATCGAAAGTGTTAAACAACGTCCTATTGCATTACCAGCAGAGTTTCACGATTTTGATGCTTGGTTCCTCGGCACCAAGGTTGATTATAGCGGTCTACATAATGCGATTACAACCACGCTATACCATCCGTCCAATTTTGCCCTCATGGCCTCTGGCCTCCAAGGAATGCTGGTGGGTGATTTCGCCAATCTAGCAGCCTGGCGAAATTGGTACAGTAATGTTCTTCCCGGTGTCGCCCAAGCCGAATCGTTTCAGGGCATCTTTTGCGCAGACCGAGTTCCACGGGCAGTCTCCGAGGACCAATTAATTCCCGATATTCAAAAGGCTGCTGCCATCAGTCGATTAGTTGGATAAGACTGGTTCAACACCATGACCACGACACCTTGTGCGCAGTGGCCCTTCGAGGCGAAAGGCCGATACCAAGGAGATTTCAAGGTAAAACCAAAGAACCCGGTATTGGTGGTGGGTAACACTCTCGACAACGTCACGCCGCTAGTCTCGGCGCGTAACGTGAGCTCTGGTTTTGAAGGAAGCATCCTACTTGAAAGAAAGGCATTTGGTGTAAGTATCTCATTCGACTATATTACAAACGCCTATTTACGTTATTTCTTAGCATACCTCAGTTGCTCAGCCGTCCAATTGCACGGACAATGTCATCGCAGATTATTATGCGAAGAAGATTATACCCGAGCGTCACATTATTTGTGATGTTGATAAGGACGCCTTCGACCTTGCCTAGGAACATCAATAGGTAGTCAGGACAGTCGCATTTTAGGAGAATCTAGAGGGGCACGGGCACGCCTTATTGGTTTAGAAGAGCCTACAGGAGGCTCATATATTAGAAGACTTGTTGGCGAGTGCTTTAATATGATAATTGACAAGGCCTGGGCACTGATCTAACTATGAATTACGTACCGTAACGACCTACTGGTGAAAACTGGGTCGATGCCCTATCTGAGAGGAAGCTGGGATTATGCATAATTACCAGGTGCGACCGCCAATCAGCTAGCTTCGAGCTCACTAAGTAGACGCAGTAACAAGCGGGATTAGCTGGAAGCTCCACATATATACGTCAGGAGAGGTTTTACGAATGGCCTCTATAATCTTGATGGCTATATTAAGAGTGACAAAGGTTCTGGTATTAGCGGACTCGGATGTTTCTTCACCGTCCTCATACTGATGCAGCAGTTCTGGGGAAGCTCGGTAAAGTTATAGAATCACCGTGAATCGATATGCCTCGACTATTTCTCGACGTTTTAGATGGTTTTAAGTCTTATTAACGGGGAAGTCATCTCAGTCAATCGTCTTTCTAGATACAAGGTTCCCTCTAGCTCGGTTGCGCGCTCGGTCGAATCGACATCCCCCGGACGAACTGAAGGAACGATCTCGACTCGATCTAAGCAATACGTCTGTTCTCCTCAGAACCTTGCGCACCTCCTCCGTTGCGCCGATCCAGGGATGTCTCTATCCTTGGTCAACGACTGTATGAGCGGGCATGCCCTGTACCAGTAGTTTCATAACCTATGACTTCGGCATTAAGGCCGTGAAACCAACAAACATTCTTTAATAAGCCTGTAATTCGCTTTGAACTCTAACTTGTGATTGACCTGGATGTATAGTATTGGATAACACTACTTGATTCCGCAGAGATCTTATCAACCAGCAATTGAAAATACAACTCTGCGGACAAAGCCGTCGATTTCGAGATATTGCGTAACGCGCAATGTTCGGGAGGGGGGTTGGCCATGGGAGTTTGAAGACTACTACTTGCGTCTTAGGACCTGCTTCTAGTTGAGGGTATAGCGCTCCAGTTCAGATGGCTCGAGCCTAGTAGCGATGTGTATAGTTAGAGGGATCAGAAGGAAGTTCAGAGTTCGTGATGATCAAGTTGGAGTGTTATACACTGCGTCATGCGTCATGATATTAGCATTCGAAAGGTCAGAATCAAGTATGGCGTCCTCCCAGGAGAATTTGTGGTCCAACTACGATGTATCATCTAAATAACTTGAATTGGGGAGCTTTTTAGGTGCGAATCTTGGGGTATACGACGTAGTTCGTTGCTGGAAATTGAATGTGCTACTGTTGGCGTCGAATCGACCTCGCATAACTCCGCGCGGTCCTCAGACTGGTTGGTAGACATAGGCCTTTCTATATCACCAGAGCCACTTTCTTAATAGCCTAGTACCCATTGGAACATAACCGACTACGGTTGTGGGCGTACTGGCAGATCACTCCACCGCTCCTGGAACAATGCAAACACGAGGGTTTCGAGAGGATGCTAAAATAGTGAACTGTGGAATATCCATCGCGAGGAGAAGGGTGCCCGACACGGGCGCTATTGCTCGCAATACCACATTCAAAACCGATAGTAGAACAAGGCCATTGAACTCTATTCCCTATAGAAAGAGATAAATACCCAACGGCTAAAACGTCGCGGTCAAATTGCTTCAATTAAAAACAGGAACGAGTAAGCACAATGTTCCATCACCCCGTGATCCAGCAGATTTTTAACTTTCGACTTTAAGGTCACATATAATGAACGGAAGCCATAATGCGGGTGTTGCATAATGTATTTTCTCTTATTCGAATTTCCTAATCCACTACACTAAAAACGTGGTCGTATTCTCTTAGTGGAAGGGCACTGTTTCCCATGAAAGTTCACTTGGCCTTGGTAGTTCACCTACCTTTACTGAGCCTATAGTTCCTTCTTAAGGAGGACCTAGAGGCCGCAGAACGTCGTCTTCTAACTCAAAGAAGCGATATGGGCCATGTACGTAGTAAAGAAACAGGCAAGATAATGAAACTTCTCGGTAACCATCCTTCTACTGCTCAAGCACAGCATCCTCGGTTTCACTTCCTCCCGCATCCCTGCCACATCTCAGCGAAGAAATATTCAGCTAGGCTCTCCCCTTGGATGCTTGGGATAAGTCACCTGCGAGGACTTCGATGGAGCCAAGTGATAAGTGAACGACATGAGCAACATGAACACACTTCAAGGTCTTTTATCTTTGATCCCCAGCTAGTTACAGCTGAACTGGAGAATCAAAATTTGCGTGCAGTATCACGATAGATCCCTTGCTACGCGATAGCTCCACCAGATGGCACTCTTCCGGCCGTTGTTGTGCTTATAAATCTCATTGACAGCCAGCATCCTGCCTGTTGCTCAAAAGGCTTGTTGAAAATGGTACGTCTCCATTGCGGATTGCGTAGTGTTTACATCTATAGCAATCTGTAGACACTTCCCTTTCGGGCCGAGGGGGTGCCCAATGACGGATGTCTCAAATCTCACAGCCACTTTAATCCGTCCATCGGTGGACAGGAACTCACGGGAAGCTCTAGAGGACCTCCGAGCACCGTTTGAGAGGATTAACGCTCGCCTCTCGGAGTATGTCGATTGCCATCGGGCCCCATATCCGTAAATAAACAGTCTTGTCATGGTATGTCTGCAGTAAGCAACGTCGTGCAAACTCGCCGGTAGCGCGACCCTCAGTATTGTTTAACGGAGACAGAAGAGCGAAGAGGAGGAAGAAGCCATACGGTCTATCGCCAGGAACTGTCCTTTTTTATTGTCCTCGTTGGCAATCGGGATGATAGCCATGAGTAGATATGATCAGTCGCCCATCCCATCAACGCCTTGAACGTATTGGAGCGCCGGGACCGTAATGCAAGTTATAGGCTGAGTGGCATCTATCTCGGATTCCGAAATCACTATGCCGCTGCAGTGGTCTCAATTAAGTGGGGAGATCTAGCTGATCATTTGCCTCGGACGTCCAGTCAGTCGCGGTACCAAATCGTCCAAAAATTAAAGACTAAGAGGGCCTTCAAAAATGTCGTTGTTTCCTGAGTAACATGTAGCATAGTGTAATGATCTGACCCCTTTGACTTTACAATCACAGGTAGGACAGCGGTTCTGGTTGGATAACCGTTTCGAGAAGAAGAGCAAAGCTCCCGACTTCATAGTAAAGGCAGAGCAGCCAGGCGGTGTGAGTTGTCACTCAGAATCGCAATTCCCTCCGACTCTTCATATTCGGGGACTTCGTGATTTAAACTTAGAGATAAAAATTGGGGGATCTCTCTAAAGAGCACTTGGGGAGAACAAGCCTTACCTAGACCACTAGCTGCATCTCTTGAGATTTGTAAAAGGACTCAGGCCACTCTGAGGCACCTATATTCACAAGCCTCTCGGGGATGAAGCCGTCTTCTAATAAGCGAAGCATCCATGCTGACTTCCTTTGCCTGTTTGCTACCCCACCACAAGACCATTGCCAAGACAAAGTGGGAGGTGGGACGGTTTCCCCTCGCCCTTCCGTGGCACATCTTGGATCTCTAAAGATATCAATCAGTTGGGGGTACAACAGTTCTACCTACTCCCTACAGATGCTGCCTCCGTTGTACCACCCATTATTGATAATCAACGAGGCTTGATTTGTGATGGATTTAGTTCGACTTGCTGTGCCTGCCAGCCCTGCTGTTGCAGGACTTCTCATCGCCGCCACCACCGCGGTAGGTTACTGTCTCGCGGTTGCTGCTTATCGCCTCTTCTTTCATCCAATAGCCCATTTCCCGGGTCCTAAGCTTGCCGGCCTGACGAGATGGTATGAGTTCTACTATGATGTGATCCAGCAGGGTCAAATGACTTTCCATATCCAAGACCTCCATAAGAAATACGGTAAGCCTTACACCTAGGCCTGTGTCTTCAAAACTGAAATTGCTGCCTATAGGCCCCATCGTACGGGTAACACCAAATGAATTGCACATCTTGGACTCCGATTATTACGAAGAGCTTTACGTCAAATCTGGGAAGCTCGACAAGTACCCACCATTCGCCGCCAGGTTCGGCAGCGATGATACCTTCTTTAATGCGACATTTCATGAAGATCATCGTCGACTTCGAAGTGCGGTAGCGCCTTACTTCTCCAAAAGAAAGATTACGGATTTCCAGCCTGTAGTCAAGGCCAAGTTAAAGAAATTATGCTCGAAAATCGAAGACTATGCTAGGACAGGCAAGGCTCTACCACTTCACAGGGCATGGACAGCCTATGCAGGAGACATCATTACTGAGTTTTGCTTTGCAAAGGCCTATGATCACCTTGAATCCCCAGACTTCAAGGAAACTTTCCACGAACCAATGCATGCTGTTTGCCAATCGTCCACGGTATTAATGCAATTTCCATGGTTGTGGCCAATTATGAACAGCTTACCAGACTGGCTAGTGATACGACTCGAGCCTACTATGTATATGCATATCCAAGTCCAGCAAGTAAGTGCGGGACTCGATATTGTTTATCGAGTATCAGCTAACCCATCAGGACTTTCATCGTACTATTACAGGCTTGAAAGAAAACTATGACGAGTCGTACAAGACTATCGACCACCCGACACTCTTCCATGAGCTCTTATATAGTGACCTTTCAGAAGATGAGAAATCTGTAAAGCGAATGGTTCAAGAAGCTCAAGTTATTGTCTCAGCAGCCATTCTAACCAGTTCATGGGCAGCGGCGGTCGCCAGTTTCCACATTATAAATACGCCTGACATCTTAAGAAAATTACGAGCGGAGCTTGTAGAAGCGATCCCAGATCCATTGACTTTGCTGGACTGGCAGAATCTCGAGCATTTACCGTATTTGACTGGGTGCATCAAAGAAGGCATAAGGCTTTCGTACGGTATCTCGTCACGGATGCCACGAATGGCTCGACAGGACTTGAAGTACAAAGATTGGGTCATTCCAGCTGGAACGCCAATTTCAATGACAATTGTTAACATGAATCATGACGAAGAAATATTCCCTCATTCCCACAAGTTTATTCCGGAGAGATGGGTGAACAACCCGACTACCAAAGATGGCCAGCCTTTGGATCGTTACTTTGTGGGATTTGGCAAAGGCGCTCGGCAGTGCATTGGCTTGAAGTATGTGCTCTTCGGCCCCTACGACTCTTGCAAACCAGGCACTAACCACTCACAGTCTCGCCCAGGCCGAAGTTTACATGGGCCTCGCGGCAATCTTCAGGCGGTTCACTTTCGAACTATATGAGACCGACGTCTCCGACACCATTCTGAAACACGACTATTTTGCGCCCACGGTCAAACTAGATTCACAAGGCATTCGTGTCAAAGTGATATCGGTGGAGAAGTAGTGCCCATCACCCTGAAGGTCAAGAGTCGACAACCGTTCAAATCTCCTGCTCTTGATCGTTGGGTTTGGGCTTCTCGGATCGTGGCTTTGGAGCTGCGCCCGAAGTGGGTTCAGTGGACTATTACCATGGTTAGGTGGCGTTAGGCGGATCGATCGGCCCGAATTCCTACTGGTACTACCAAGCGTTTTCATTGCTCGGCTGCAGCCACGGTGCAAAATATACTTTGGTAGTTGACAACGTTTGCATGCAACGACTGGTGCTGGAGCTGGCTGGTCCCCTCAACGCAAGCCAAGTACCTACTAGCCTCGGTCTCGTGCGGTGACACGTTGCACTGGTTTGAAATCTAGCTGAGAGAACCACTTCAGAGTAATTACATAATATTTCTGGTTTTAGTTTGGGGGGATGCTGAAATCTCGGAACAGCATATCCCTGGGATGGCATCACTGACCCCCCACCACGAATATTTCAGATCGAGTGAGTTGAAGGTGCAAAAATAGGTGAATCAATCATAATGCCTGTTCTATCCAAGATCCTCTTCCAAGACCCAGCTGTGAGGGCCTGAGATGCCTATATTCCCACTAACCATGCCCATGCCCATGCGTCCAATGTCCAGTACGTTATGTGGTTGTTATCGGCTTTCTTCCCCAGATGAAATGGTACGCTACATACAAATGGTGTTTCCTGTAGTTTGCGAACTCTGACTTAACGCCGGCCATAAGGATCTGGATCTGCTCAGGGGAATAACCAAGAACACGAGAGAAAGTAGCCGGCGTGAACGAGTTGACAGCCTCAGTCATATTTGACAATTGATATCTTCCCATTTCTTTTAATTTGGGATGCCTAGCCCAGGGACCTATTGGCACCTATTCATATTCAGCAGTTAGTCTTGCAAGGCTTTCGATAGACCAGAAAATCCGCTCAACTCGAGTGGAATAGAAACAGACCTTATAAATGAACTCCTTGACATCTTCAAATCCAGCTTCTTTGATCCACTTGATCTGCTCCTCAGCAACATTCCATCTCTTACCAAAAGCTAAACTAGCTCGGTCGAGTTGTTCGTTCCATTCATTTGTCCACACAGCGCTGTCGACTGTCCCGTCGTCGGATTTGACCCAGGACTCGTGTTCCTGCATCTCCAGCCATCCACCAGGCTCCAAATTCGCATAGACTGTCCTATAGAATTTTGGCCAATCTGCAATCCCACCACACAAGGCTCGACCATGGATGAAGTCGAACTTCTGCTCGAAGACCCAATCGGTCTCAGCGTCGTCTACATAGAACTTGCAGTTAGGGGGTACCCAAGACGGTTGAATGGGGCTCAGGTCTGTTCCGATCACAATAGCTGAAGGGAGCTCGTCTGCGACTTGAATAGCCCCTAATGATGGGAAATCTTCCTGTCAGTATCCTGCATCTCATTCGTTGTGATGGGCGGGGGATAAAAGTTAGATTAATTCTTCATGCTCAAACGATTAAAGACAGTACAAGATTCACTTCTATCACTTCACTCCTGTCATGTTAACGAGAAGGAATATGAACTTACATATTCCGGTCCCCGTGCCGACGTCGAGTATTCGTTGGACATCATCAGATATAGGTGCGACGTAGAGTGCCCCATCAAGCATCATCCTGAATAAGTGATGCATGAGATCCAATCTCGATTGCTCGATCTCGTCGTTTGGTACCATATACGAGCCATCATGGTAGGCGTGGTACCGTCTTCCATTCTCATATCGGTAGTTTAGCACAGATGATGCGAGCGAAGTACTGTACGAGGAATTGCCTTCATCGAATGCGGAGTCTGCATCATCAGGAAGCTGCGACACCATCAAGAATTAAACTCTAGACGTTTGAACCACATCGGGATGGGGCGACTAACGGCATCATCATCATCATCGGGAACCAATTGTGCTTGGGGTGGTGGCGACGTAGGTTGCACTGGCGAAAACGACGATCCTTGCTCAGTCGGTGCCGCCGCGCTTGGTGTCTGATCAGACATAATTTGATGTTCTGCAAAGGCTAGGCTTTACCTTGTGGAGAGGGGGAAGTGCTTTAAGGCTTCCAAAATGTCGATTGCATTGCCAAGAACCACTTTGATTCTCACCCGTGTTTGTCCTCTAATTAATTAATAGTCAACGCTGCCTTGTACATACTTGTGCGTACTAAGCCTCGGTCCAATGCTTAGTGGGCTTGCCAGAGATTTGTTGGCGCCCTGGCCAGCCACAAACTCCGAGGTTACAGAAGTCAGAAGGACCTCGACGCTGACACTTGTGAATTGATATTGTCTGAACGAGTAACCGGGCACTGATGCGAATGAAGCATGAAACCGTCTAATTATTGCTCTGGTTGTACAAATCCCACGAATCAGCCTTGACGCCACTCCACTCATTCCACAACTCATGCACTGTTTCGATAGCACAATTCCCAACTGCCCAGCGTAGGCAACTTGGGAGTCATTTGCCAAGATGACTTGAGTCATGACTCAAGTCATTAATTCAGAGTCATGAGGTCCAAATGACTTGAGTCTTAACTAAGTTATTCTGACTAAGTAAGTAATCTCGCTTACTTGCTTAGCGCACGTAGGAAATAGTAGATGAAAAAACTCGTGCGGCAGAATGATCATATTTGACAGGAATCGCTTGACAAGTGAGAATATGGAGGTATTGCTGTGCTATAAGCACTGGTTGGATAGTAGGATTCGGGAGAGTGTCAGCACCAGCGCCGACGAGAGCAGGGTCAGGTGACTATCGGAATAACATTATTCCGGGCGTATTAGGTAGAAAAATAAGCAAATGAGCGAGTGATATAAAAAGTGGGGAGCTTAGGTAAGGGGGTAGGAGCTATATATAGTTGGGTCTAGCTAGTTAAGTCTTAGTGTTCACGTGATCTTTTCACTACACTAGTCTTGATTAGGCAGTTATAACCGAGTACATGACTCCTAAGTGACTTGAGTCATGACTTAATAAGTTAGAGGTGAAAAGTGAAGTGTGGCTGACTCAATTACTCATGACTCCCAAGTTGCCTACGCTGCAACTGCCTTTATATCATATGCCAATTTCACGTCATCTCGCAGGATGACACACACGAGATGTAGTGCCAATCGCCGAAATACTCGAATCGGTCTTTCTCGCCCCTAGGGTGTCGCTTGAAGGTAAAATCCTCCCATCTTAGATCTCGTGGCCGCGGTGGTGGTAAGGGAAGGACCACTTACGCTGCGTGCTTTCCAAGCTTGAACCAGCTATTGCACTTGTCTCGGAACTCCTTGCCCTGAAGGAAGACGTTTGCAACATCGTTGAACTCCTCGGCTGCATCCTTTTGAGGCTCTAGTGAAACATAGTTCTGTGTTTGAACTTTGCACACACATTTCACAATGTGTGCTATTGAGATCTCACACTGGAGTGGAACGGTACCCCTTGCACATTTCCTTCAGCGTGGAATTTCTGTGTTTGGAGAGGGTATTTCCAGAGTGCCAGTTCGTTATTGTACTTAGTTGCAATATAGTGAAGTAGTTTGGGCAGCCGGGTGCTATAACACCGAGATAGGAGTCTGAATATCCAATCTGTCCGTCAAGGCTCCATTTGTCCCTTATTCTACTCACAGGTTATATACCCTTCCTGGCGACCCAAACTATAGGTTCAGCCACATAGTCTACTTCTTCTCGTTGCAGAGCTTCCAACTATCCTGGCGCTGGAGCTAATATCTTACACCCTGGTGCATAGTCTGGTAATACCCTTTCTAAGCTCATTCAAGCTACCCGAGGTTGTACCACTCGATAACGGCTCTCGTGAGCGCAGTATCTAAATTGTCTCGGTTGAAGGCCGAATACCTGTCAAGACAACGTGTTCCGAGTGCGATCTCTTTAAAGCAGTATTAGTACGTAGTCAATATAGTCTAGGAAAGATATGTACTCGCGATGTATTAACCTCGATACGTCAATCGATATACGTAAGTAACCATGGCTTCTGGCATTGTAGCTAGAGTTGCTAATAAATGGTCCAAAACCGCTGATATCTTGCGTAGCTGCTAGGAAATTCAATGTAGGGTTGTTGTAGAGGTACGCCAGATCTTGCGGCTGATGCTGATAATGTGGCTCCATTACATTGTCATTATAACGGAAGCTATGCCGTGTTTCAGGTAGGCCGTCATGGTTAGGTAGTTTCGTTGGCAAGAATTCCGGATGCATATTTAAGGTGGCAAAACTTTGTGATCCATCAAAATCCATGCCCATTATGCGAAAGTATCGCGCAACGTCGGAGGCGTTCAACCAAGAACAGGACAAGCCTCCGCCCCATAAGATGCCCGCATCACTCTCACGCGGTGCCGCAAGCAAATGATTGCCACCAGTATCTAGCAACTTGCTCAGGACATCTCGCAATCGTTCACCGTGAAGAAGTCGGGAGCTTCATTGAATACTTCGTAGAACTGTTCCGAGTAGCTCTCGCCAGTGCAAACAAGCCGTAGACTGCACCGCATTGCTTCTATATGCAGCGGACCTGGCTTCGGCAACCGTGACATGAACTTGACTGCGTTGATGCGAGATGAGAGATGACACCAACTCGCAAGGAACGTTTTCCAACCCCGGTAACTCATTAGCTGCTTTCAAAGGGGTTGCACTAAGGATAGGTTCAACGGCCTTTACTTCAAGTTCCAAAAAACTGGTCTCATGAAACGTTTGAGAATAAATATCAAACGTAGGTAGTTCAGTGATGACTGAACTAGAACTTTGATGGACTATGATATTATCATTGTCCCTCTGCGAGACATAAATGTCAGGGAAAAGATATGGAGAGCACTTAAGCAAAGAGTAAAAGTACGTAGTACGCCACAATCGCTTAAGCCACTAAAGGAGTAGATATAGGCAGAATGAGGCTCAATTAACCAGGCGATGATTAATCGAAACACGTTTAGTATTGGAAACCCGTATCTAGTAAATTTCCAGCAATAACCGACCGACCATACTTATTGGCAAGACGTGAAGAGATGTAACTATAACTGCCAGTAAAACTGATAGTTACATTCGAACTCCGATTTAGACGCGTCTTCTCACTCACTTCCTCCTGGCCCCCCCGGCTTCCGACCCCAAACGAAATGAAACTGCAAATATGAGTGTAGCTGCGGATCAACTAAGTCACTCTTGACCTTGGCAACCATAACCTGGGTTTCCTCCACCGTATATCCTAGCACCCTGGTGAACAAAGCGAGCGAGAAAGGCTCTACCGACCCCAGGAATTGCGCAAGGGCATACTTCCCAAGCTCCTTGAATTTGCTTCCTTTGGCCCACATCCCGATGGGTACCTTGTAGATCTGTTCCTGAACATCCGCGAAGCCTGCATCTTCCATATACTGCTTTAGAACATTGGCCTTCCTGAGATCTCTACCGAATCTCCTACTAGCTTCGTTAATTTGCACTTCCCAGTCTTTTAGGTTAACGGCGTTGTCTTTACTACCGTTGTAGTCATAGACGTAAGAGTAGAACTCTTGCATTTCTAACCAACCTCCAGGGTTAAGATTATTAAATGACTGAGCGAATAACCTAGGCCAGTCTGCGATACTTCCACACAACGACCGACCATGAATATAGTCGAAGTGCTCTGATGGAGAGTAAGCCCATTCACTCTCGATATCATCCACATAGAATCTACAGTTAGGAGGAACCCAACTTGGTTGAATCGGACTGAGATCATTACCGATAACGACAGATTCGGGGAACTCGTCTGCAAACCCAATACACCAGATGCCAGTGCCACAACCAAGATCCAAGACTCGCTGTGGTTGATTATGCTGGAACAATGGGGCGCGGAATAAAGCACCGTCGAGAACTAAGCAGAAGATATGATGGAGCATATCAAGCCGAGCTTGCTCGTCTTCGTCATTAGGTAAATGGTACTGGCCCTCTCGATATGCATGGTACCGCCGACCGTTTTCGTATCTGTAATTTAGGATAGAGCTGGTTAGAGAGCCCGATTCTGTGCTATTGATTGATGCACCATAAGCGGAGTCGACGTCGTTTGGATCAGACTCCAGAGTATGTTAATATGACTTCCTTTTAGAAGAGCGTAAAAAAAGGAGTACGCACATCTTCGACTAAGGCCGGTTGGCCGTGGTTATTGCGTGGCTCAGCTGCATCTGTCGGGTGAGATTCGGGTTGAGACATGAGAGGTTTACAATGGTGACATTAAGAATTACGCAGCGTAGTGGGGATTTGAGGTAGACAATAAGCTTGCAAACAGGGAAGAAAGTGTGCGGTGGGCTAGCAAGGCGCTCTAAGTAGGGTGGTTTTAAATCCAAAGGGTTTCACTCCTCTCCAGCCCGGAACCTTAATTTAACAGAAGAAAGGGACTTCCGTAGGCACGCCGCAGAAAAAGCCCGGACTGATTGGCTACGAGAGACTCGTGGGCGACTAGATATAAACTAGTAGAAGAGTACGAAACCCGATAGGATAGCCACTTCTAGGTACAGGCTTAGGAAAAGCTAATAGCGTTGTAGGTTTAGATCGTTCTCCGTATATTAGTTAGTAACGTGCGCATTCTACTAATAAGGAACGGGTGGAGGCCGCTTTGACATCTTAGTCCGAGGCACTACAATTATTAGTTCAAACTTGGCAACTAGCTAGAGAGGATAAGGAAGTTTACGTCCTCGGGCAGTGAAAGCACTCTAATTAGAGTAAACTTCCCGCTCGGTAAAGATCCCCTAAACCGTATTGCACCACTAACATTAAATATCTAAACACGCAATTAATAAGGAAACAAACCTTTCTAAAATAGCTAGTTGCGTCAAAGTGTCTATTCTTTAATATTACTTCTATAGGATCCTTAGTTTAGTCAGTACTAAAAAGGCACCGGGAAATAATGAGGATGTAGGACCTCCTATCTATGGACAGTAAACTTTAACGGAGGAGTATTTAATACCTTTGCGCTTTAAATTTTGGGAGCACTATCATCTTGTTGGCGGAAATGGTCCGTATGATCCGCCGTAGTGGTCTATTTGCTCCACCGCAATACCACGTGATTCGTGTCTGACCCGAGGCATTTTAGGCATGAAACAGCCACAATACTCCTTGACC
>Ga0105239_10000985_pt1 | contig 39977 bp, 56 predicted proteins | sample KBSC44metaG_FD_92761 | JGI IMG/M metagenome (GOLD analysis project Ga0105239, IMG submission 92761) | Corn rhizosphere microbial communities from Kellogg Biological Station, Michigan, USA - KBS C4-4 metaG | ecosystem: Host-associated > Plants > Roots > Rhizosphere > Soil | place: Michigan, USA... | reverse complement strand
TCGAAAGCCGCGATCAAGAATCTCCCGGCGCTTCCCCCGGAGTCGACGCATTGGAACGGGACGCCTGCGGAGACACCGCCAGCGTGACGCGATGACGGTGCCGCGCTGGCTGCAGGCGTACACCCAGCCGGCGCGCGCGCCGCAGAAGTCACCACCGCCCACTGGTGCGCTCAAGGTCGAACGGTGGGCCATCCCCCAGGAATTGCGCAATCACCGAGCCTGGGCGTGCTGGCGGTACGAGCATCAGGACAACCGCTGGAGCAAGCCGCCGTACAACCCCGAGACCGGCGAACGCGCCGAAGCCTCGAACTCGAGTACGTGGCTCGACTTCGACACGTGCTTCGAGGCCTACCGCATCGGCCAGTCACCCCAATCGGGTGATGCGCGGCCGTATGACGGCGTCAGCTTCGCGCTCGATCTGCGCTGGGGCATCGTCGGCGTCGACCTCGATCACGTCGACCAGTGGCGGGCCGGCGCGGACGCCATCGTGCGTGCACTTGACAGTTATGCGGAGTATTCTCCAAGCCGAGATGGCTATCGCGTGTTCTGCAAGGGCACCCTGCCAGAGGGCAGGCGCCGGCGGGGGAACATCGAGATGTATAGCCAGCGTCGCTTTCTGACCGTCACTGGTCACCACCTGGCGGATACGCCCGTGCATCTGAGCACGCCGCGGCGCCTGTATGCCATGTGGGATGCGCACCTGAATCGTGGCTGACAACACCCAGGACGACAGCGAGTCCGTCGATCGCGAGAGCACCTCGCTCAAGCCGCCCACGTCGCACTACGTGCAGGCGCTCAAGACCGAGCTCGGCAATCTGTACAAGGACCAGGACTACGACATCGACCACATGCGCCGACAGCGTGAGATGCGTGAGCCGGCGCTGGCCGAGGCCGACAAGGACTACATCCTGGTCCACGTCGACCCGCGCGACCCGGACATCACCGAGGAGGCGTTCCAGCAGTCGGCGATCCTGACCCTCGAGCGGCCCAAAATCAACATCAAGGGCGGCGAGGGCGACACGGCGCAGACGCTCGCCACCGACCGCGAGCACTGGACCGAGGAGGTCCTCTGGCGGTGCGGCACGCGCGAGCCGGGCTCAGACACGATGACCCAGGTGACCGACGCGTGCCTGAACGACGGTGGCGGTTGGTCGAAACTGCTGTGGCGGCGCGATCTGTGGGACGCGCGGTACAGCGTGCCGCGGCCCAAGGCCGACGACTCGTACGAGGCGTACCGCAACTACGACAAGGCCACCGAGGACGCGAAAAAATCCGCTGGGCCACCGTTTGTGTGGATGTACGTCGACCCGCGCAGCATCTACCCGCAGTGGTCCGGTGGCCGACTGTGCGAGGTCCTCGAGGTCTCGGAGAAGCCGCAGCGCTCGACCTTCCGTCGCTATCGGCTGGCGCGCGACAAGCAGGGCGACATCGTGCCCGAGGAGCTCGGTCAGGGGTTCAACGAGATCGAGGCCGCGCGCAGCGTGAACGCCAGCGTCGAGATGCTCGAGCTGTGGGATGACGAGTGGGTGACGTACGTGGTCGCCGGCCAGAACTACAGTGGCCAGGACACGGGCCAGATCGTCAAGCAGTTCCGTCACGGCTACCCGTTTGGCGTGCCGTACGACTACGCGCCGGGCCTGTCGATGTCGCACTGGCGGAACCGGAAAGTCGGTTGGGGCATCGGCCGGACCAAGCTCGAGCTGGTGCGCTACCGCCAGTTCCTGCGCGCGATGCACGCCCAATATGTCGCCAGGGACCTGCTCAGCCCGCTGGTGACCTACGGCGACACGCCGGCGACGACGGTGATCGGCAACGACGGCCTGCCGCGCGAGGGTGACCTGACGGTCCGGCCGGGCGAGATCCTGAACCTGCCCGCGGGCCGCCAGCTGCAGCGCATTCAGTACATGGGGCCCGAGACGCTCGAGAAGCACATGAGTCTGGTCGACCAGGCGATCCGCGACCTCGAGAGCCCGCGCGTGACCACGCTCAGCGGGATGGAGGGCGCCGGCTTCGCGATCAGCCAGGTGCTCAGCTACACCCGTACGCGCGTCGGCCCGGTGCGCCACGGTATCGAGCGCTTGCTGCTCGGCCAGACCGAGAAGCTCTGGACCCTGGTTCGCGAGCGCGCGCAGGAGAAGGTGTGGGTCTTCTACTCGGGCGACGACAACAACCCGTCGGGCTACCTCGGGCTCGGGCCTGACGATTTTGCCAAGCCCATGCAGGTCAAGTGGGAGGTGCAGGCGCAACTGCCGACGGACGAGATGATCGCCGCGCGGTATGCCCACGAGCGCCTCGCCGCGGGCACGTGGGGGAAGGACGAGGCGGTTGAATACCTGGGCGATAACCCCGACGAGATCCGCCGCAGCATCGCCCGCGACCGCATCCGCGCGAGCCCGCAGTACGAGCAGTGGCTGGACGCGCAGGTGTTTATGCTGGCCGGCCGCGGCGACATGCTGGCCAAGGCGGGCGAAGCGCAGCAGCTCGCGGCGCAGGGCACGGTGCCCGGCAGTCTTCCGCCAGGCGCACCCGGCCAGCAGCCACAGCCGGGCGTGTTCGAAGGTGGCGGACCCGGTGTGGGTGCGGTACCCGACCTGGGCGCGCTGGCCGCGGCGCCGAACGGGGCCGGGGTGGGTCCGCCGGCGTACCCACAGGTTGCGCAGGGTGCGCAGCAACCGGGCGGCATGGTGTGAGACTGGTCCGGCCGCAGCTCCGCCACTCGCGCTTCTACTACTGGTTCGTGGTCCTCGCCGGGATCGCCGGCGGGTACTGCTGTTCTGACTTTGAGCGCAGGAGGGCGCGATGACCGAACAGGAACAGGCTGAGGACCTACCGCCGCCGCCGACGACAACCACGGCGCTGCTCGAGCGCATCGGCCAACTCGAGCGGCGGGTGGACGAGCTCGAGCACAAGGTCGAACTGGCGCAGGGAGGCGAGCCAACCCCACTCTGATGGCGTACGCGAAGGTCAGCACGGGCCCGTCGGGCGAGGTGCAGCGGCTCCAGGAGGAGATCACGCGCGAAGTCAATACGGACGCCCAGCACCTCGCGACCGCGGTCTTCGGCAAGCCGGGCAACATGCCCGACATGCAGCGCTTGGACGACGACGTGATCGACGCGCGCTACAAGGCGGCGTACCAGTCGGGCGATCGCAAGTGGCTGGTCGGCGAGGCGCAACGGGATCCCGAGCAGTTCGTGAAGGTCGCGCGGCGGATCGGGGTGATGCTGCCCGAGGAAGTCCCGCCTGGACCACCAGCCTTACCGCAGCCAGCGGCCATGCCCGTGCCGCCGGCGCCGACGCAGCCTATGATGATGCCGCCACCGGCCCCATTCGCATCGTCCTTACCACCCGTTGCACCCGGTGTACCCCCCGGTATGCCGGGGCCGGTGGCACCTCCGGGTCCGCCAGTCATGCCGACCGTGCCGGGGCTGGTGTGACTACAAGGAGACCCAGAACGGGCAGCGCAAGGTCTGCGAGCTCATCAATTCGCAGCCCTGGCCGAGCGCGGTGTCGTACTTCATCGAGTTCGCGCCGACGCTCGTGTTCCAACCGGGCAGGCTGTTCACGTAGTAGTACCGATGAAACGGGCCGACCTTGACGAATAGCAGCCACGCGAAGACGGCCACCGTGAAGCCCGCCGCGACGCCGACCATGACCCGCTTCACTGGGTCTTACTCCGCAATCGGACGAAGCGACCGATGGCGTAGATGGCTGCCCACCAGAGGAGCACCGCCAACAGCCAGCCGCCGAAGTCCGCTTGACCGGTTCCACCGGCGCGCAGCATCGCGCCGAAGATGCCCGTCAGATCGAAGCCCATGCCGATCAGGCGCAAGAGCAGAGTGACGATGATGGCCAGACCTAGTGCCATCCAGACGGTAAACTTGAGATGCATCGCAGGGACTCCTCTTGTGGTGCCGTGGTCCCGGCCGTTCGCGCGGCGCGGGGCCATTTCTGCGCGCGGTTATAGCGCATGTGAGCGAGTGAGCAGGTAATGGTCGGGTTTCTGCTCGAGCAAGATGCGGTTGAGGCGCGCAAGAGCGTCTTCGACGACTGGCTCGAGCAGCGTAAACGCGAGGCTGAACGCGCGGCACAAGCTGCGCAGCAAACCGCGCAGACTGCCGCAACCACGGTGCAGCAGGCGGTCCAGGCCGCGCCCGAAGAGGTCGCCCAGCGCGCGCGGGCGTTTGATGATTGGCTCGCCACCAGGACCCCACCCCAGACTGCCCCGCCGACCCCTACTCAGCCAATCGTCCAGCCGCCGGCCGTGCCACAGGTCGCCCCACAGCCGAGTGCACCTGCGGCCGCTGAGGTGCCGACCACGCCTGAGGCGCAGCAGCGCTCGAGCGCGTTCGACCAGTGGCTCCAGGAGCGCAACCAGCCCCCATTGGCTGGCGCGCTCCCGGTAGGGCCAGCACCACTAACGCAAGCACCGAGCCAGCATCCCGACGAGGAGCCGACCGCGGCGGGCGGGACCGCGGGCGTGGCGAGTGGCGCAGACAAGTGGCAGACGCAGTTCGACTTTGGACAGACCTACACCGGCAACTATCGGACGGGCACACCTCACCGCGGCGTTGACCTGACCCCGCGCGGTGGTGGCGGGATCGGCACACCGGTCGAGGCGTTCGCACCTGGCACCGTGACCAACATCAGTCGCGACTCGGGTGCCGGCGGGCTGATGGTCTATGTGCAGGACGACCAGGGGCTGACGCACGCGTACATGCACCTGGCCGGCACCGCACCGGGCCTGAAGGTCGGCGACGTGGTCGCGCGTGGCCAGCCGATCGCCCAGATGGGCGAGAGCGGGACCGAAGGCTCGCCGCACTTGCACTACGAGGTGCGCAAGAACGCCGCGACCGGCGATCCGCTCGACCAGCTCATCGATCCTCGGCCGTACGTGGCGGGAGCACAGGGACCAACTGTCGCGCGGACCACCGCACAGCCAGGTTCGGTGACCCGAACCACCGCCGAGCTCAGTGGCGGGGGCCCGCAGGGCAATCTGAGCGACCGTGCGCAGCAGATCCTGAGCGGGGCTGGCGATATGGCCCGCGCGTTCGGCGACGATGCCGTCAAAGCCGTGCAGTCGGTGCTGATCACTGAGGGCGGGCTGAACAACGCGCGCGGCGATAACGGTCAGTCTGCGGGCCCGCTGCAGTTCTACAGCGGTGGTCCTGGCCAGCCAGGCCAGCTCGATAACTTCGCGCGCGACCTGGGCATGGGCATCGAGCAGGCCAAGCAGTGGATCGAGCAGAACCCGCTCGCGGCGGTCCGCTGGGCGCTCGGCACGCCGGACAAACCGGGCTACCTGGGTCAGGCGATCCTGTCCGCACTGCAGCAGGGGCGCCGCGGGCCGGACCTGGCCACGGCGATCCAGGCCAACGGCCAGCGCAGCGTCTCACCAGAGCGAGCCGGTGACAATTTCCGCAATCTGTTCGGCCAGGGGCAGGCGGCAGTCACGAGCGCGGCCCAGAGCGCGACCGAAGGGCTCTTGCGCACCGGAACTGACATCGCCGCTCGAGGCGAAGCGCTCGCGGGTGAAACGGGACGCCTCGCACGGGAAAGCAGCGAACGCGCGCGGGCCGCAATGGACCAGCTCCAGCAGTCCATTAGCACTGAGAACGACCGCTACAGTGCCGCGCGGCGCGCGGACATTGGCCGCACCTTCGCCGACATCATGCAGCCGCGGCAGTTTGGCGCGGACATGCTGCCCGAGCCGGTGCGCGATCTGACCAGCGGCTTCCGCGCGCCCGACGTTTCGTCAGGATTCGGAAACGTGCTGGCCGGTGCCGCACAGCGGTTCACGAACGAGCCCATGCCGATGACTGGTGGACAGTCGCTCGCGGACCTGGGCCGCACGCTCACCACGCCACCGGACCTGCAGACCCTGCGGACAATGCTCGAGGCAGGTGAAGCGGAGCAGCGACGTCAGCAAACGGAGGGGTTGCCCACCCAGGCCGCTCGCTTCGGGGCTGGACTTGTAGGCCAGCAACTGAGTCCTGAAGCCGAGCAACTTGTGCGCGGGGCGACGCCACGCGCTGTCAGTGGGGCTCTGTCCGATCCCGGCGGCGTGGTGTCGGGCATGCTCAAGGCGGGCGGGCTGCAGACCACGGTGCCGCTGCCTGGTCTGGGTGATGTCTCGCTCGCTGACGTGATCGGGTTGGCGGTCAATCTACGTGTGCCGATCGGGGCCGAGGCGCGTTTCGGCGAGGGCCCACTGCGCACCGGCCTGACCGAGCTCAGTCGGCTCGGCCGACCGTCACAACAATTGGGTCCGATGCTGGCCATCGAACAGGGCGTGCCGCGCGTGGTCAGGGGAGCCGCGGATGCCACACGCGAGGCGACGAACGCAGTTGCACGCTGGGCGCGCTCGAGCGTGGAGGACATTGCGCGGGACCTGGCGCGTGGGCCAGTGGGTGAGTTCCTGCGCGACGAGCGTGGCGAGCTGAATGTTGATGCGCTCATGCAGGCCGCGACGACGATCAAGCAGCACATGGTGCGCATGTACCACGGCACAACGGAAGACTTTCGCGCTGCGCGGACTGACTTGCCCGCCACCGAGGGCGAGAACACGCTTGGGCCGGGCTATTATCTGACTCCCGATCCGGAGCACGCCGGGCTGTACGCGAAGCGGGGTACCGGTTACTACGGTGACCGAGCCGGCACCGAACTTGGCGCGAACGTGCGCGCAATCGACGTTCCGGAAGACCTCAAGTTGTTTGACCTTCAGGCGCGCGATGCGATGGCCCCGACCGAGATGGATGCCGTAGTGCAGGCGATCCGGCCTCGCGATGCTGAACGGGCTAGCACGCTCGAGCGAATGGCCCAGTTGACGCGAGACGGGCAACTGACAGGACGACTGACCTCGCCGCAGGCGATCTGGGACTACCTGACCACCGGGCCGCGCCCGTTGTCCGTCACGGCAGCGAACCGCATCATCGAACAGGCCGGCTTTGACGGTATTCGGGGCCCCACGTTCGCCGAAGGTACGGCGATCTTCGAACCATCAGTGAGCAAACTGCGCAACGCGATCAGCATGCGCCAGGGCGGCCAGATCGACCCGCGCCTCGCGATGAACGTTGCTGGCGGTGCCGCCGGCGTCGGGAGCCAGGAAGCGTCGATGACCGACGAGGAGAAACAGAACCCCTTCCTGCGCGTCAGTCGCGACCTGAGCGGTGGCTTGCTCGGCGCTGCGGCCCCCAATCTGGCGATCTCCGGCGCGCGTGGGCTCGCCGCCACGATCAGCGGTCGCGCTCCGAGCCTCGCTGAACTCGAGCAGATCCGTCAGACTCTCGGCGCACGGCAGGTGAATATCCCCGGTACCGCGGGCCAGCGCATGACGCCGGCCGAGCTGATCAGCGCCCTCGGCAAGCAGAACCTGCTGTTCGGCGTCAAGCAGCACGTCACCAACATCGGCAGCCAGTTGGCCGAATTGGTCCGCACACCCGCTCGAGCGGCATTGGCGGGTCAGGGTGATCAAGCGCTGTTGGCGATGCGCGCCGGCATCAACGGCATCCCTGACGCCATGCGCGAGTTCGCGCAGACCTGGCAGAGCGGCATCAGCAGCACGGCCCAGCCCGGTCAGCGCACCCAGGCGTGGCTGCCGGTGTTCCGCTTCCTGGGCGCCACCGATGACTTCTTCCGCGTGCTCGGCGCGCATATGGGCATGGCCACCGAAGCCCAGCGACTGGTCAACGAAGCCGGCGCGAAGACGCCTCAGGAGATTCAGCAGGTCCTGCAGCAGAACCAGCAGAAGATTTTTCAAGCGGGCCAGCGCGAAGGTGCCGCGAGTGTCTTCGGGACAATGGGCGCGCAGGGGGCAGCGCAGACCGATTCGTTCAGTCGCTGGAAGAATGGGCTGCTCGGCGCAGTCGCACAAAGCCCGCAGTGGCAGGACCAACTGAAGGCGTATGGCAAGCAGGGCCTCGGACTCCTGGTCGACGCGCTGGTGCCGTTCGCGGGCATGCCGGCGCGCCTGTGGGACATCGGGCTCGGGCGCATACCGGGCGTGGGCGAGGTGCGTCGCCTGGGCGAGCTCGGCATGGCCCTCCGCAACGGTGACAAGGCCGCGCAGCAGCGCGCGCTCGGCGAGCTGGGCATGCAGAGCGTCGTGTCGTCGGTCATCCTGACGCAGACCTTCGCCGGCAACGTGCGCGGGCCGGACGATCCCGACCATCCGAACAGCGTGTTGATCAATGGTCAGTGGGTCGACTACTCGGGCTGGGGTGCCTTCCAGCTCCCGCTCGCGATGCCCGCCGCGGCGGTGGACGAGTGGCGCAAGACCGGCAATAAGCTGGGTGCCGGCGACCGCGAGTACCTCGGCGCCGTGGTCAATTCGGCGATGAAGACGATGTCGAACGCCTACTACCTGAACAGCGTGTTTGACCTCGCCAATTCGATTGGCCAGGGTGGCTTTACGGGTCAGATCAGCAAGACGATCGCCAGCTACACCGACCGCTCGATCCCGTCCGGCTTCAACCAGGTCGAGCAGATGATCGATGACAACGTGCGCGAGGTGAGCAAAGACTTCCCGCAGTCAATCGTCGACCGCTGGAAGTCGCGCGTACCGTACCTGGCCGAGACACTGCCGGCGCAGATCGAGCCGACGACCGGTGGCGAACGTCAGCGTGAGCGGCAGGGTCCAGTTGGCACGCTATTCGGCGTCGAGACGTACAACCAGTCACCGATCGAGCAGGAGATTTACCGACTCAATCGACAGGGTTATGCCCTGCGACCACCGCGCGCATACCCGCAGTCGGTGACCGTCAAGGGGGCGCAGATCCGCCTTGCACCGGACGAACAGCGAGCACTCGCGCAGGCGCGCGGCCAGGAGCTCGAGCGCGTGCTCGGGGCCCGTATGGAGTCGTCGTACTGGGGCACGCTGTCCGACGATCAGAAGGCCCGGCTGATTGCGCGTGCATTGAACCAAGCAACGGCGCACAATACGGTCACCTGGCGAAGGATGACTCCGGCGACCGAGCAGCGCGAGCGCATTGCGCAGGGGGAGCGCGTGGTTGGCCGACTGGCCGATCAGGGCGAGCTCGGGGGCGGCTTCACCGCGCCCGGCGCGGCGGCGTGACGTAGATGCCACTGACGGTCGGACCCGATCCCCAGAACCCCGGTCGGATGATCTGGATCGATTCCGACACCGGGCAACCGGCGACCCAGCCTGCTCCAGGCCAGCCGTTCGCGACGGCGCAACCGACACCCGCCGTACCGGCCGCGACCGCCAAGAAGATCGGGCTCGCGGACCTGATCAAGCAACAGGGCGAGGGCTGGAACGCCACGGGCAACGCGACGCCCAAACTGGACAACGACGGGCTGCCGGTGCCCGGTGTGTACACCGTCGTGCTGGCCGGGCCGAATGGCGCGCAGCGCGTGGCCACGATCTACGCACCCGAAGAGAAGGGCCCAACCCAGTTCACTCGGCCCGATGCGGACCTGCCCAACGCCAACTTCGCCATCATGGCCGTCGAGGACTCGATCAAGCCGCCGACGCAGACGCCCGAGGAGACGAACGCGCGCATCGCCGCGGCCCAGGCCCAAACGCAAACGGCACAGACCGAGAACACGGCGGCGCAGCTCAGGCTGCAGCAACTGCAAAAGGATCAGACCGAGGCCGAGGCAAACGAGAAGGCCGGCAAGGGCTATTTCAATAACGCCGAGTTGGCCAAGTGGGAAGCCGACCAGAAGCGCCTGGGCGTCGACGAAGGTCAACTCGCACTGAATCGGGTCATCGCCTCCAACAACAACAAGAACGCTGAGGTCCAGAACCAGATCGCGGCCCAGAACGCCGCGACATCAGCCGCCAACTCGGCACGCGAACTGGCTGCAGTCGAAGCGCGCATCAAGTACGAAGAAGGTCAACTCGGGCTGGACCAGGCCAAGTTCGCGCGCGATAACGCCGATAAGGACATCGCCAATCAGCTCGCCAAGGACAAGCTTGCGCTCGATCAACTGCAGCAGAAGCAGACCAACCTGGTCCAGCAGCAACAGAACGCGCTGCGCGGCCAGGAGCTCCAGCAACGTACGACCAGCGAGGCCGCGGCACTCGAGCAACGCAAGGCTGAGGCCGCGCAAACAGCCCAGACTGCGGCGACGACGGCAGCGGCCAATGTCTACGGCACTGAACGACAGGCGCAGACTGCGGCCGGGACGATGGGTGCTGGCCTGCTCAACCAGCGCGTCTCCGCTGGCCAGGGCATGCTCGGCAGTGCCCTCAATCTGGCCGGCCAACGGCCGATGGTCGGACTACCAACCGGTACGGGCGCGGCGCTGCTAGGTGATATTCAGGGGTTCACCACGCAGCTCGGTGGCGGTCAGGCGGTCTACGACACTGCGGCGCGGCTGGTGCAGGCGGCGGACGCGCAGGGCGGTCAGAGTCCGATGGGCCAGCAAGCCTACGCCATGCTGGCGCATATCTTCGACCAGCACCAGCAACAGACGGGCCAGCCGCATCCGTATGTGGCCGCCACGCAGGCCGCGCAGGCGAGTGCGCAGACGGGCGGCATGGCGGTCCCACAGACGCAGCCGGTCGCTGCTGCCCAGCCCGTCGCGGCCGTACAACCGGTAGCCGCCGTCCAGCCCGTCGGCCCGTACGTAGCACCGCTCACGCTGAACAACCTGGGCAATACCGATCCGCGGTTGCGGGGGGCGATCTACTGATGCCCAGCTACACCGTCCCGATCACGGGCCCAAACGGACCCGGCTCCATGACGGTCAACGCTAATAATCCGGCCGAGGCAGCAGTCAACGCAACACAGGGCGGCAACACGCCGACCGGGCCCGGTGTCCTGGTGAGTGGGCAGACCACGACGCCAGGTAGTCCGTCGTCACCGAGCACGCCGGGTAACCCCACGGGAGGCGGGATAGACGCCATTCTGCAGGCACTCCAGAGGGGTGACCAGCGCGCGTTCGACGAGGCGGTGCGCCAGTTCAACCAGACCTTTGGGGTGACCCAAGCGGGTGTCACGGGAACCTACAACGGCGCACCGACGCTGCCGGCGCTCACCAGTTACGCGAACCAGTTCGGTACGTGGGGCGTGCCGCAGAGCGGCGCACAGACGTTGGCGGCGCAGCAGCAGGCAGTGAGTCAGGCGCAAGCCGAGGCGGGCCTGACCGGGTACTACACGAACCCGTCCGCCTTGCAATATCGCCCTGGCACCTTTGTTGGCAACACGGCCAATGGTGGCCTGGGCTTTGTGCTTCCCAACGGGCAGATCTCGCCAATCGGCAGCCTGGAGCACTTCCGGGCCCTCGGGGGCGACCCGTCCACCATTGCCAGCCTGCCGAAACTCTCGCCCGAGCAATGGCAGGCGCTGGTCAACGCGCCGCCAGGAGGTGCTGGCACGCCGACGATGGCGCGCGAGCAACAGACCTATGCCCAGCAACTTGGTGCCATCACCACGGCCGCCGGCCTGCAGGCAAACCCGTTCCGTCAGGCGCAGGTCATCGGCCAGCTCGGCGGGGTGCTGCGCGGGACCGGCGTGGCCGGCTTCCAGGCGCCCGGACAGGCGCAGGGCCAGACCGACTTCAGCGGTATGGGCAACATGCAGCGCCTGATCGACGACATTCGGGGCGGGCCCAACGCCATCAACTCGCAGTCAACACAGAGCGTGCTCGACGCGATCCCAACGCCCAACAAACTCGACTCAGTCAATTTCGCGCGCTCGAGCCCGTTGACGCAGAACATGGTGCTGCAAGGCATGCAGGAGAAGTACGGCCTTAACCCGAACGATGCGCTGGCCCAGATCAAGAACACGTTGCCTCAGTTCCAGGCACCGACTACATTTGGCGGGACCGTGAAGCGTTGATGCCAGCTAGCAGTAAGGCGCAATTCCGATTCATGCAAGGCGTGGCGCACGGCTCGATCAAGGCCAAGGGGCTGAGCAAGGCCAAGGCTGCGGAGTTCGTCAAGGGACAGTCGCCGAAGGGCTTGCCGAAACGGGCGAAAAAGAAATGACGATGACCGATCGGGGTGTCCATCCCGACCTGATCGACGAGGAGCCGCAGCAACAGCCGGCGCCGGAGACGCCATCTCCGCGGCGCGGGCGTGCGGCGCGTGCAGCTCTGCCGGCCGACCCGCCTCCAGCAGCGGCGGAACCGGCAGAGCCAGCGCCGACCGCCGAGCCTGAACCTGCATCTGAAGCGCCGGCGGAGGAAGCGCCGAAAGCAGAACCACCCGAATGGTGGCAACAGGTCAGGGACGCCGCCGATCCAAAAGCTGCGCTGGCGCTGATCACGAAGAACCTGCCCAAGACCGAACTCGAGCAAGACCCCACGCTGCAGGGGTGGATCGGCGATATGAGCCAGCGTCGCGCGCTGGCTATCCAGCAGCAGCAAGAACAAGAGCGGATCGAACAGCAGAAACGCGAGATGCTTGCGAATGGCGACTACTACGGGCTCGGCCAACTGACCGCGCCCGAGCTCGAGCGCCGTGCGCAGCAACTCGCTGCTCAGCAACAGGGCGCGCCGTTTATGGACGGCGTGACTCACTTTCAATCGCAACTGCCCGCGGAGGTCCAGGCCGCGGTGCAGGGCAAAACATTCGGCGCCGGCAAGAGTTACTCCGAAGGTGTTTCCGAATACCTGGCCGCAGTCACTGAGGCATCGGTCAGCCACCGACTGAACGATGCCATCGAACAAGAGCTGAAGCGCCGCGAGCCCGCGCTACGAAAAGCCTGGCTCAGCGAAAGCAACGGTGCCCAGCCCGTACCCGAGCTAGATGGTGGTCGTGCTGCTTCGGTCCGCGAGATCACGGACGAACAGATCGACCGCATGTCCCTGGCCGAGTACGAAACCTACTTTGATGACCAGGGCAAACCGAAACCTGGCGTTCGCGTGCGCCTGACGCGCGGTATCCCGCTCCAGAGGCGCTGATCTCCGCCGGCCGCGGCCGGTGGCGCTGAAAGGAATACAAACCAGTGGCTACCGGTACTGGTATTGCGGCAACCGGCAATGAGTTCGTAGACAAGACCATTGCCGACGGCGTCTTCAGTCCCGACATCTGGAGCAAGCAGGTTCTGCGCGCGACCGAGGCCAACCTGGTCATCGCACGCTCGGTCAACCGCGGCTTCGAGGACGATGCGTCGGTCGGCAAGACCGTCAAGGTCGCGTCGATTGGCAACCTCGCGGCTCGCGCGAAGGGCGAGAACAACGCCATCACGTATGAGACCGTGGCCGAAACGGCGACCACGATCACGCTCAATATCTGGAGCTACGCGGCGGTTGGCATCGAGGACATCGTCAAGGTTCAGGCCATCGTTGACGTACAAAATGAGTACCAGCGCAAGCTCGGCTACGCGGTCGCCAAAGACATCGACACCAAACTGGCCTCGGACTTCGCGGGCTTCTCGCAGGTCGTCGGCACGCTCGGCACCGCGGCCTCGGACGCCAACGTGCTGGCCGCGGTCAAGCTGCTCGACGACGCCGACGTGCCGCAGGACGATCGCTTTTTCATCATGACGCCGGCCGAGAAGGTCGCCAAACTCGCGCTCGACCGCTGGAGCAACGCGCTGTACATCGGCACCGGCCAGTACCCGACGCGCACGGGCATGCTCGGCGACATGTACGGCCTCAATCTGGCCGTCACCACCAACCTGGTCAAGCCGGCGGGCGGTCAGGCCAACAACGCCATCTTCCACCGCGACGCGCTCGCGCTGGTGGTGCAGCGCACGCCCAAGACGCACATCTTCTACGACATCGACATGTTCACCTGGAAACTCGCGGTCGAGGTTATCTACGGCCACCAGGAGATGCGCGACAACTTCGGCGTGCTGGTCAACGGAGCGAGCTGATGGCGGACGTCGTCACCGGTAATCCGTTCATCGACAAGCTGCTCGAGCAGACCCCGCCGGCGGCCTCACAGCCGCGGCACGGGCAAAATTACAACTACCCGCTGCGCCACTACCTCAAGCCGGACGGCACGGTCGTCCGTTTGCAGGGCGATCCCCAGAATCGCGCGTACTACCAGGACAAGGGCTACCGCCTGCTCAGCGACGCGACGGGTCGTGACGGTCAGAGCGAACTGCGTCAGTACGTCGAGGAGGAGTACCCCAAGATCCTGAAGCAGCAGCGTGACAAGGCCGCGCTGATCAACGCCATCCGGCGCGCCGGCGAACACTATCGCGACCTGAACCTCGAGGACACGTTTGACGACTACTCCGTCGAGGAGGTGCGCGAGTACCTGGCCGACATCAAGCGCGAGACCGGCAAGGACATTCGCGTGATCCTGCCCAAGCGTGCCCAGGCGCGCGAGGACGCCCGCGATACCGCGCTGCTGGCGGGTGTGGAGACGAGCGAGACGCAGACACTCGAGGCGCTGCAGTCCAAAATCGAGCGCAGCCGCGAGCAGACCATCGAGGGCACCGGGTACGACCCGATCGAGCAGGCGCGCAAGCAACGCAGTCGCCAGGGAGGCAGCCCGTGACCGAGGAGATGTCCGCCGCCGACCTGATCGCGCAGGCCAGAGCGGCGACGACGACGGAGGAGCTCGACGCGATCGAGGCCCAGGCCGCCGGCCGGGTGACCGTCGAAAGCGCGGTCGCCGAGCGCCGCGCGGAACTGCAATCCACGGGAGGTCCCGCGATGTCCGAATCCAGTGCGCCGCCGATTGTCGATCCGAGCCCGACGGCGCCACCGATTGCGCTCAACACTCAAACCCTCGAGGAGGAGCTGGCAGCGCACCCGGCGCCGGCGTCGTCCGACGAGGTCCTCGCGCTCGAGCCGAACGATTACGAGTCGGCGACGGAGGGACCGCACGAACAGATCAGCCCGACCATGTACGTGCACATGACCAAACCTGACGGCACCGAGTTCCTCGCTCCGTTGAGTAACGAGGAGTACTACCAGCGCAAGGGCTACACCTCCGGCAGTGCTGAGGAGATCCCTGACCTGGTCGCGTACTGGGCTGAGAAGGCGGGTACTGAGCCTGAGGCACCGGAATCAGAGCCTGAGCCTGAACCCGAGCCGACGAATCCCTGATGCCTGGTGATATGAGCGGCGCGATCGCCTCGCAAGTCGGTGCGGCTGGCGGACTGTGGACGCACACGCCGACTGATTGGCGCGGCAACGATCCGCCCGGCGCGGCCAAACCCGGTGGCTGGCCGACCGACGCCGCGTTGGCAGCACCACCCAACGGGTCGATCGGCGGCGCAACGGGGCAGGCTCCGACGATCAGCGCCATCTCGGTGACGGCGATCACCACGACGGGTGCAACGATCAACTACACCCTGGCGCCGTCATCGACGAACCAGGTCGAGTACGGCACGACGCTGGCGTACGGGTCGGTGAATACCGAAGGTTCGGGCACCGGTCCGCAGGCCAAGCCGCTGACGGGCCTGACGACGGGCACGCTGTACCACTACCGCATCCGCGCGACGGCTAACGGGCTGACGACGTACTCGACCGACCGCACGTTCACGACCTCATGAGCGATCCACTCGGGCGTATCCCGGACCTGCGCACCCAGCTCGTGCACCGCGCCGGCTGCACCTTCGGGCCTGGTGCGTATCGGCTGAACTTCGGCCACCACGTGCGCTACTGCCAGGACCAGGCTGAGGTCGAGCGCGCGCGTGACCTGCTCAAAGGCGTCGTCGACAACCTGCGCGTCGAGCGCGACGGCTTCTGCCTGGACGGCCAGCACATCGGCGACGCCAACACGCCCGATGTGGTCGACGGTGAGTGGTGGCTCGGCTTGCCGGTGGCCGACGGCATGCGCGAGCTCGGCATTGAGTCGGAAACCGACTACGCGCGGGCCTACGCCGCGGTCGAGGCCGCGGTCAGCCGCCGCAACAATCGCGAGGCGCAGGGCGGCGTACACGCCTCGATCGTGCTCAAGCGCCGCGGGGTGCAGGTGGCCAGTGGCTGAGAAGTGGATCCAATCGGCGATCAAGAAACCGGGCGCGCTGCGTAAGCAACTCGGGGTCAAAGGCGATAAGCCGATTCCCGCGGGCAAGCTGGCGGCAGCGGCCAGGAAACCAGGAAAGCTCGGGCAGCGCGCGCGTCTCGCACAGACGCTCAAGAAGATGGGCTAAGTGGCTGTCCCGACGATGGTCCAGGGCTTTCTCACCGGCGGCGCGGTGACCTCGCCGTCGGGCGGGCAGGTCCTGGCGATTTTGTGCGCGCCGGCGCGCGGCCAGATCCGCACGGTGGTCGCCGCGTGTCAGGGCAGCGGCGGCACCGCCACCATCATCGACGTACGCAACAACGGCACCAGCATCTACACCGATCCGGCCCACCGCCCAACGCTGGGAGCCGGCTTGACCGGGCGGTTCACCAGCTCTCTGCCCGACCGGCGTGCGGTCAACATCGGCGACATCCTGACGCTGGTGGTGGTCCAGGCCGGCGGCCATTCCAACGTCGCGATCACCGCGGCGCTCGAGGAGCCCTGATGGCCACACCGCCGCCGGCACTGGTTCCGTACGTTCCGTCGTCGATGCCACCGGCCGCACCACTGCCGCCGCTGGTGCCGATTCCGCCCCTCGAGCCAAGCACGCCGCCGGCATGGCAGGGGCCACCCGGCCCGCAGGGTCCGCAGGGAGCGGCGGGGGTGCCAGGTGCAGACGGTGCACCTGGGCCGGTGGGACCAACGGGTGCTCCGGGACCGACTGGGGCGACTGGCCCACAGGGCAATCCGGGCGCGATGGGGCCGGCCGGCGCGGTATCGGCGCGCGAGGAGTTCCTGCCGGCTAATGGTGCCACCAGTGTGATCGTCGGCCAACCGATCACGACCCTGCTCCTGGTCGCGCGTGCGGGGGTCATCCAGTCCGAGACCGACGGCCACTACAGTCGCGCGGGCAGCACACTCACGTTCAGCGATGCGTTCGACGGCACCGAGCGCATCATCGTCACCTACGCTGGCCCGGCTGGCTCATCGACAGGCACGGACAGCGAATTGCGCACGTACATCCAGCACATCATGGCCATCATCGATCCGAGCGGGCCGCCGCCACCACCGCCATGACCCGACTGCTGACGTGTGGTTACGAGACGGGTGATATTGCCGAAATGGGCACGGCTACCATTGCCGCCAACAACTCAATCACTGCTGTCAACAACACGCCCACGCCACGTGCTGGCAGCTACTGCTTGAAAATGGCAGTAACCGCGTCAACGATAATGGGTGTGACGTACATGACGCTGCCCCTGCCTGCCGCAAAAGCGGACGTGTGGGTGCGCTTTGCCTTTTTCTTACACACGGGTGGCGCTTCCAACCTGCCAATAGCGGAACTGCGTGATCCAACACCGGGCATCCAGGCAGCGTTGGCCATCGGCCAATCCGATGGCCTCCTGCGTCTGTATCGTGGAGCAGTATCGTCCGGCACGCTGCTTGGCACGGCGAGCAGCGTAATGGGCCTGGATGGCTGGCACGTGATCGAGTGGCGGACCCAGTTGCTGACAACTACGACAGGTACGTCTGAGGTGTGGCTGGACGGTAACCAGGTCATCACGTTCAGCGGCGACAACTCGTCCACCTCAACATTGTCTGTCCAGACGCTCCTCTTGGGTCAGACCAGTGTGGGCGGCATCTCCATGGCCGCCGGTGCATATGTGGCATTTGATGACATTGCCATCAACGACACGACGGCATCTACGCCGAATAACACCAGACCGGGCGATGGTCGCATCATTCTGCTCAGGCCCAATGGTGCGGGGAGCTCGACGCAACTAGCACGTGGCGGCACGGACACCGGCGCAAATTACAGCCAGGTCAATGAGACGCCGCCGTCGATGGCACAGTACGTTGGGTCGCCCACGATCGGGCAGCGCGACCTGTACGCGCTCGACAACCTCGCGGTCGCGGTCCAGTCGATCAATGTCGTGGAGGTCATTGCGCTGGCGCAGAATTCTGATGCCGGCGGTGGCTCCGTCGCACCCACGGTGCGCAGCGGAGGAACGACCAATGAGGCGACCGCGATCGGCCTGAGCACGACGGCAGCGTACGTCCGTTCGCGCTGGGAGACTGATCCAAATACCGGCGCGGCGTGGACCACAACAGCGCTCGACGCGCTCGAAGCGGGAGCGACAATCCGTTGACCGATCGCAACATTGGCGGCCTGGGTGCCCAGGTTGATCTGAAGCCGCTACTGGTTGGTGAGCGACAGGTCGATGCGCTGGTGGTGCAGTTCGACTACCTGTATCCATCGGGCACGTTCTACGGTCATGTGGGCGTCAATCTTGACGTTGCTTCGGTGCATCCGAGCGGTCGACTGGGCACCATTGGCATGATGGTCGACTATGTCGTCAGTGCTATTCCCACCGCTGCCGTGCGCTGGTCGGGCGCGGTGTTCGAGATGGGCACCAGCTCACCGCTGGTGTACTGGCGCAGCAACCGCTTCGACTCGAGCGGAACGGCCATAGTGGTCTGGCAGAACGGTCGGTTCGAGTTCGCCTCATGAGCCGTCAGCGGATCGTCACGGGCATGATCCAGGACGCCACGGTGGCGGCGGTCGATCTCGCGAACGGCGCGGCAGCCTCGAATGTGGGCACGCTGGGCGGGGCACTGACGGGCACCCTGCCGAATCCTGGACTGGCAACCAACTCGGTGGGGGCGTCTCAGATTCCAGATGGGTCGATCACTAGCGCCAAGATTGCGGACGGCACGATCGCCAGTGGCGACTTGGCCGCGGGCGTTGCAGCGAGCAACGTCGGCACGCTCGGTGGTGCGCTGACCGGTACGTTGCCCAACCCTGGGCTGGCCGCACTACCCGCCAACTCGGTGGGGGCCTCACAGATTACCGACCTATCGGTCGGTACAACTGAACTGGCCGATGGTTCCGTGACCTCGCTGAAAATCGCCGACGGCACGATCGCCTCAGTCGATCTGGCACCGACCTCGGCTACGGACTCAGCCTTCGCAATCGCGTCCACTGCCAGTACGACATCGGCGAGTTACGTAGATGTTCCCTCGTTGTCGGCGAGCGTGGTGGCGGATGGCGGTCCGCTGGTCGCGATTGCTCAGATCAACTTTACCCATTCAATACTCAATACCGACAGTTATTTCGGATTCAGCCTGAACGGCGGTGCAGACATCACTGCAACTGCCGTCTCAACCTACGCCGTGAGTCCCAGGGGTTTGCACGCGACGCTTGTCTACCGCTGGACGACGGCGCCCGGTCTTACCCCGTACACGGTCAAGGCTCGCTGGCTAACACAGGCTGGAACCCTCGCGCTCAACGCCAATGCTCCCAGCACATTGGTCCTGATCGCGCTCAAACGATGAGAGAGCAACGCTGATGTCGAGTCTCGCCGAGTACCGCCGCAATCTGGCCGTCGAAAGCGGCCCCTACGTGGGGCCCGAAAGCTATGACGTGCGCGCGACCTCGGGCTCGAATACCACCAAACTGGTGTGCTCGAACTACCCGATCATGTCGAGCATCGGCCAGGGCGACCTGCTGCTCGATCGCCCGCTCTACCGTCCGAGTGCTACGTGGGAGCAGGACCGCCATCGATACGTGGCGAGTTACGACCCGCCGACGGGCACGGTTACGCCCGACCTGCCGTGGACGAACTCGCCGATCAGTACCACCGGCGGGACGACCTACGGCGAGCTCGAGGCGCACACCTACTTCGACTTTGAGGATCTGCTGCTCACCTACGAAAACATGGAAGGCACCGGCATCAGCGGTATCGGCGAGCGGTTCGAGATCCTCGGTCCGTGGGACGTACCGACGATGCACCAGCTCATCAATGACGGGCTGAAACAGTGCTGGCTGGTGGTCGATGTGCCGTGCACGGCGGTCGCCGGCGTGACGCGCCACGATCTCCAACTGGTCACGCCGTGGTTGCGCGATCCGAATCACATCCGTCAGGCCGGCGTGCTCGCCGCGGGGGAGGACCCCTCGCAGGTCGATCCGTTCGAGCGCATCGTCTACGGCACGGTCGAGCGTGACGGGGGCACGATGATCTTGAACACCGGTTCGCGCAGCTTCAATGACGGCGACATCATTTATCTGCGCTGCTACAAGCGGGCATTCGACCACTGCCGCATGGCGGGCGGCACGTACGGCGAACAGGCCGGGCTGGCGGTCGAAACGGACGAGGCACCCATCGATCGCGACTGGCTGGTGTCGTCGGCGCTGACCGTGGGCTGGCGACGATTCGGTCACCTGCTCGAGCCGCTGGCCAATCAGCGACTGATTCGCGACGCGACGGCTGCCGCGGCGTGGTTCAGCGACCGTACGCGCGAGCACTTCACCGCCGTCCAGCCGCAACTCACCCTCCGCCCGGCGCGCCGTTTCGGCCCGGTCTTTCGATGAGCGTCATCTCCGCGCGCCGCTCGCCATATCCGTACCACTTCAAGATCGGCAACGTCGGGCTTCTGCTCGGCACGCCGACACCGACGCGCGGCAATCCCGCGCCGCCGATGCTGGTCTCGAGCAAATCGCAGGACATCAGCCAGGTCCAACCGCCCGACTTTGGCTACGCCGGCACGTCACCGATCAGCGATCGCGAGGAGCCGTACGAAAGCCTGGTGCTCGGCATGGGCATGAAGGTCCAGGAGAAGTGGCAGGACTTCCGCTACCTGTCGGCGCAGGCGGTGGACTGCAGCGTGTGGCCGTGGTGCAAGGGCCCGGAGATCACGCTGCTGACACCCTCAGGCGCGGACGCAGCCGTCGGTGTGCGCACCTTCTTCGAGCTGGGCGGAGTGCTCTACAGCGCGTGCGGGCGGTACATCAATCGGCGCGACAACGACACGACGTGGACGATGGTCAAGGACTTCGGCGCCGGCGTCGCGGTGCTCAACGTGGCGGTGTTCACGTCCAACTTTGACGGGATCCAGCGCGCCTTCGTGGCGCTCTCAACTGGACCGGCGCAGTACTCGAGCAACGGCACGACCTGGACGCCGATGGCCACGTTTGCGTCGCTCGCGTTCGCGGTCATTGGTCGCGAGTTCTGGTGGGCCGACGACACGAACCGGCTCAGGAAGTGCGACACCAATGCCGACCCGACGCTCGAGGCGAATTACACGAGCCTGATCTTCCGCGTCGGCGACAAGTCCTCGGTCATCAGCTCGCTCGCGGTGACGGCCGCGGGCACGCTGCTGATCCTGAAGACCGACGGTGTGTACACGCTCGACGCCTCCGGCGAGGATCACCAGCTCTTCCCGTTCCTGAAATTCGCGGTCGATAGCAACAACGGCAAGTTCTGGGGCCAGTTCGAGAACGCCGTGTACGTCAGCTACGGACGGCAGTTCATGCGCATCACGCCCGACCTCGCGCTCGAGCAGATCGGGCCCGAGCGGCTGGTCAACAACGATAGTCCGGTCCGCGGGCGCATTACCGCGTTCGCAGCCGTGGGCACCATGTTCGCCTATGCGGCGATCTACAACCCCGACACGCTGACCGGCTACGTGATGAAGTTTGGGAGCTGGGTCTCGCAGGGAGTCGGCCAGGACCAGCTCGCGCCGGTGCACGTGGACGCCTGGCACGGCAGTCTGAGCGTCCCGTTTGCGAATCGCGCGATCCAGAGTTTGTTCGTCTCGAGCGTCGGCGCGCCTGCCGGGCACACCCGGACCTATCTCGGCTTCAGCGATGGCACCGTGGGCTGGATGGTCAATCCGTGCGTGCCCAACCCGGCGGCGTGCTCGGCGTATCGCTTCAGCGTCGGCGACGGTTGGGTCGACTTGCCGCAGTGGCATGGCGGCTATCACGCGTCGAAGAAGTCGCTGCGGCACGCCGCGGTGACGGGCACGCTCGACGCGCAGAACTACGTCACGCTCGAGTACAAGGTCGACACCTCGCAGACGGCGTGGTTGTCGCTGACGGGCCAGTTCAACCAGGCGCCGTACCAGCAGCTCGCGTTCCCATCGACCACCGCGAACGTGACGGTGCTCGGTGCGTTTCGCGTGCACCTGGTCAACACCGCGAGCAACCTGAAGTCGCCACTGGTGTCGGCCTTCTCGATCGGCCACGCGCTGCGCCCGCAGCGCTTCATGCAGGTCCAGGTCGCCATTCTGTGCTCGGACGGGCTGGTGCGCCGCGACGGCGTGCCGCTGCGCATCGGGCGGCGCGAGATCCAGCGGGCGGTCGAAGCCGCGGTCGATACGCCCGGTGCCGTGACGTGCACGTTGCCCGACGAAAAGGTCGTGCAGCTCAGCTTCACCGACTACTCGGTGTCGCAAAGCTTCGACGAGATTGGCCGCCAGTGGCGTGGGTCGCTGTCGGTCAAGGCGGTGCAGTGGGTCTCCGACGCAGCATGAAAGCGAGGACGTGAATGGCACGCATCGAAACCGATCCAAACTACACCAGCCCGACCTTCAGCCGCGCCACGGCCGCGACGGACCTGTTCAAGAAGGAGGACGTCCAGAAGCTTGCCGAGGCGATGAGCGGACACGACCATACGACCGGCAAGGGGCTGATCCTGGGCGCGGGGTCGATCGCGGCGGGCACGATCACTGGCGCGATGATCGCCGATGGCTCGATCACCACGGCCGACATCGCCGATCAGCAGATCTCCGCGGCCAAGATCGCGCCGGGCGCTGTTGGTCAGGGTCAACTCGCGGACTCTGCGGTTATCACGCAGAAGATCGCACTCAACGCGGTGATCAGCGATCGCATTGCCGACAACAATGTGCCCACGGCCAAACTTGCGCCGAATGCCGTTCATCAGATCGTGGCCGCGGTTGGCAGCACCAACAACCCGACCACCACGAGTACCAGTTTCGTCGACATGCCGGATCTGACGGTGAGCATCACCACCGGTGCGTCAGCGCTGCTGATCCACCTGATGTGTACGGTGCAGGTGTCGAGCGTCGGCGCGTTCGCCGACTTGCAGATCAACGTGGACGGGGGGGACGTGGGGCCGATTGCGCAGGTGTCGGCGGCGGCCACCAACCAGGTGCTCGTGGCGTCGATGGCGTACTTCATTCCCGCGGTCAGCCTGGCCGGGCACGTCGTCAAGGTACGCTGGCGCGCACCATCGGGTGGGACGCTCACCGCGACGTGGACCTATCGCACGCTGATCGTGGAGGAGGTCAAGCGATGACCGTGACCGAGCAGGCTGGCCGATCGACCGGCGGTAAGCTCATCAACCTGAGCCAGTTACAGGCCGAGTTGGTGACGGCTGGCGTGGACGTGACGCGTGGCCTGGGGATGACCGGCGAGTTTGTGTTCACCTACGACACCGAGGGCGTGGCTACCGATTTTGCGAGTGCCGAGACGACGGTCGTCGACCAGACGATTGCCAGCCACGTCGCGATGCGCGACAAGACCAGCGAGGAGTACGCGGCCGAATTTCAGAACCCCGCGACCACGGCCCAGCGCAAGCAAGAGATTCGCGACATCCAGAACGGCTTGCTGCCGCCTGAACAGGTGCCGATGACATGAGCGGCAGCATGATCGACCACCTGGTGTGGGGGCAGTACTGGCCCGGCAACACCGAGAACGGCATTTACCAGTACTGGCGATCGCTCAAGAGCGCCGATCCGCCGCAGTACCTGGGGCCGCCGATCAGCGACGAGATCGAGGTCTCTGACGAGATCGTGCAGCGCGCCTTCGCCTCCGGCGCGGTGATTCAGTGGAGCGCCGAGGGCGGCGGCGAGCTCGCCAACGACCCGCTGTGACGAGCTGGTGGACGCCAATCTGGACGCCGCGCGCTGCGGAGCCGTATCCGCCTGACCCTCAGCCGCCCGAGCAGGGCATCACGTACGATCCGTGGGCGCCGGCGGTGCTGCAGACCGCGGACTGGACGTGCTCGTGCGCCAGCTCCGCGTGGCTGCTCAATAGTCTCGGCGACGATCGCCTCGGCCGCGCGTGGGACGAGTGGGACGTGGTCGATGCGCTGCGCGCGGCGACGTACCCCGGTGCCGTCAGTCCTGACTATGGGCTCGCGCGCGCGGACATGTACGACCTCGAGACGATGTTCCGGGCGCTCGGCTATGTCGCTGCGCGGCGTCAGTATCTGACGCGCGAGGACATCCTGGCGTGGTCAGGCGCCTATCCACTCCAGATCAACGGCGCGCGCTGGTATCACCACAGCGGTGCGCGCACGATCGGGCCCGGCGTGCTCTATCTCGCGAACCCGTCACCGAACTGGAAGGGGGTCGGGCAAGAGATGACCGCGGACGAAGCCGCGGCGTGGGGGAGCTGGAACGGCATGGTCATCATTGACAGGCTCAGGGGAGAGGAGGGATGAGGAACGTGCAGGTAGGAATCGCGCCGATCAGCATCGGCTTCATCATCGCGTTGATCGTGCTGCTGCTGTGCATCCTGGGCGCACTGGCCGTCTTGCCGAGTACGCCCATCGTTGTGTTCGGGCTGATCGGGGCGCTCGCGGTGGCCCGTCTGACCTAGGCCATTCGGGGGATGGCGTGCCGCTTCAAGCGATCTGGCACGGCACGCTGGCCGAGTCGTACCAGTTGACCACGGCCGTCACGAACAACTGCCCCCATAAGGGTGCCGGCTGTCAGGGCTGCGGCGCTCACGAGGCGATGCGCGATCAGCGTTTTATCGACGGTGTGCTCTGGGCGCGCTGGTTGCTGCCGCGGCTACGGCGCGAGGAGTGGCGACGTGTCCGACCCGCCTGAGTCTGAGTACCACGAATCGTCGACGGTGGCGATCACGCGCCTGGTGTGCTCAACCATCCTGGCGTTGACCGTGCTCGTCGGCGCGGGGGTGATGCTGCTGTTCCATCCCGAGTTTGCCAACGTGTGCGTGGCGTTCATCGGCGTGGTGGTCGGCGCGTCATTCGGCTACGTGCGATCGCAAGCGTTCCGACCGATCGTGCGGAGGCATGACTGAGGGGGGTGAGGCCACTGCGGTGACTTGAGTAGTACGCCATCCGTGTAACGGTCAGCCCCGTCGTCCTTGCCTTTATTCCGCGTCCGGGGTGAGGAGGCGGGGTGTTCGTTTGTCAGCGCGAATATTTCTTAGGTCTGACTAACCGATTTGACGAGGTCATACCACGCCTCGGCGTTCAGGCCACACGTTTCGCATGGGCCATCGCCGGGTACGAGGTCGGGCCAGTGGTGTTTCTCTAGTGCTGCCTGTAGCCGCTCGATCTTGACGCGAAGTTCGTCGTTGGTTCCAAGCGGTACTGCACGACCAGACACTGAGGGCAGCATCAACCATTGAAGACGTTTGTTTTCTATCGTCAGCCGTTCGACCTCGGCCGCAAGGTCACACGGAACCGTGAAGGTTGTTTTGCCGACGTCGCCACTGGTCAGGGTGACAGTGTGCTCGCGATCATAGTTAGGCATGGCGCTCCTCAGGTGGTGGTGAGGCGTTAGTTAGTTCGCCTGGTAAGGGGAGGGGTGGATCTGACCTCCCACCCCCGACCCCTCCGAACACTGACGGGGTCGATGCCGTCAGGTCGGTCCGCATGTATCAGGACCGATGCTCCCTCGCTAACCCCGCACAAGCAGGGCCAGTGAGGGGCACCGGTGCATGCAGTCGGCAGACGTTGTCCGCAGATAGCTTGAAGGTGCCGACGTGAGGCTGGCAGAGGATGCAGCCGGGGTGGAAGAGCCGCCAAAACCAGAACGGAATCCTGGGCAATCTAACACTCCTTATCGTTGACAAGCGCGGCTTCGAGTACGGCCCACGCTTCCCAGGCATCGCCGTCAACGTCAGCTACGCTATGCGGCTGCTTGCGCGAGAGCAGGTTCTTGGCGGTGGTTGCGGCGTTCGTCAGGTCGTCGACCTTAGCCTGCAGCCGCTCGACCTCGGCGCTCATCAATTCGTACTGACCCAGGCACTCGCGGCTGAGGTTCTCGTGCTGCATCACAAGCCGCTCGACCTCGGCGCGCAGTTCGTCGCGCTCGCGGGTGAGGGAGCGGATGGCATCACTGCCTGCCTTCCAGTCATCCACGGTGACGATGATCTTGTCAGACATTACGGCACTTATGTCTGATAAGAGGCTGGTGGGGGCGGAATCCACCGTCCGCCCGTCGCCAGCAGAGAGTTGTCATGCTGCTTCCATGAACGTCTGGTCGCGGATCTTGTCGAGCCAGGCGTTCAACTTCGGCCAGTTCACGTCGGGGCCATGCTTCAGGTACGTGCCGTCGACTGAGTCGAACAGCGACACCAGCATGGTTACCGTCCGCCGCTCGCTATTGACCCGGCCCATGTGCGTTGGCTTGCCGTGGGCGCGGCCCCAACGCGCAGCTGCGTAGCCGCCATCCTCGGCAAACTTCCACTCGTCGCGCCCACCAATGAACAGCACGTCGAATGTGTCAGGGTCGGGGAAGGCATCGTGAAACCCGTCCTGGGCGACGAATGCCGCACGGTAGCCGAGTTGGCGGATCGTCTCGAGGTAGGGCATCGATAGGTGCAGGGTGGCGAGCGCGTCACCGACCACGTCAGGCGCCGTCGCGAACAGGCAGTTGCTGCGGTAGCGGCGCAGGCCGGCCAGCCACTCGAGCCAGTCGCCCGCGTTCCACTGCTCAGGCTTCGCGAAGCGTCCGTTGTCGCAGGCGAACTGCCAGAACTGGAATGCAGGCGAACTGTTGCCCATCCCAGGCTGGTACATCAGGCCGAGCTCAGGCCGGGGATTGGCCAGCAAGGTCTGGGTAATGACGCCGCTTAGAAACAGCACGCCAACCCCACAAGACGATGACCGCGAGAATGGTGGTCTCCAGCTTACCGACCACCTGACCGATTAAAAAGTCGAGCGACCCGAACGCGAGCAGCAGGAACAGCGCCGAGTCGATCCATAGGCCGACCACGTTCGACGTCGCCACAGCTCCGAGCCAATGGCGCCGGCGCAGGGGCGTGTAGACGAGCAGATCGGCGGTTTCGCTGACCAGGAACGCGACACCCGAGGCGAGGGCGAGTGGCCCACTCAGCAGACCCGACAGAGCCGCGCCGATGAGGATGGCTGCGTATGTCCAGCGTCGGCCGAGCGACTCCTGGGTGAGATCGCGGAAGGTGAAGGCGAGGCCGGCAAAGTAGACGCCCGCAGGCGCGAGCAGACCGAAGCCGACTGGCACGAGGCCAAAGGTGGTGATGGCCCAGTTCGCGAGGAAGATCGTCGCGATGTACGCGACGAGTGGTAGGAACCTCACAACTTCTCCTTGGGTCCGACAAGCGTATTGCGAGCCGCCCACTGGGCTGATGCGAGATCTCCCGACTGGTTCCAAATCCAATCTAATGCCGCCCGCAGCCGTTCGTTCTCGGTGGTCAGCCGGTCACACTCACAGTGGTACAGGCAACCCGGCTTCTGAGCCTTGAGCCGTTCGTTCTCGGCCAGCAGCTGGGCCACGTCATCGCAGTTACAGGCGCAGTTGTGATACGGAAAGTCATCGCGCTCCATGCACGTCGCCAAGTGCGCCTTGGCCCGTTCGATCTTGTCAGACATAACCACAATTACTTCTGATAAGCGCTAGTCGTCGGCGTCGCAATCGTTTTCGATGGCCCAGGCAATCGCCTGTGGCGAAGACAGAGGCGCAGGATCTTCGCGCCGTTGATGCGTGCAATACCAGGGTTGCTGCGCTGACGCCCCTGGCCTCATCCGCGAACCGCACCAGCAACGCGGTGTGGGGTTGGGCTCCGGCAAGCCATACGATCCGTCGTTATTCATGAATCCATCCTGATAAGCCTTGTTGCCTTCACGACACGTCTTCGCTCGGCGCCGCCGCTCGCTTGTTCATCAATCTCGATTCTTACTCGGCTTTGTGTGAAGCTGGTCACGGTCGCGGCATGATCCACATATCTATAATCCACGCCGCCAGACCTAGCGAATACTTCGCGCCAGACCACTTTGTCTCCCACTCGAAAGACGGTATTCATCTAGCCGGCACAGTTCGGACATTCAGCTGGGTCGGCATCCCAGTCAGCGAAGTCCATCGTCCAGTCGCGTGCGTCGCTTGGCTCGAAACACAGCGCACAGCAGGCCGAAGCGTGCCCGCATTCCCAATTGATCGAGTAGGACGCCTCGTTCTCGCACCACTCGCATGCGAGCTTGTCAGACATAAGCACCATTAGATTGCACTGGTCACCGGCTTACCGTTCGGCGTCGCGAGCGTACAGGGTGGGGCCGCGTGTGGTGTCACCGAGCCATCGGCATGGCGCTGCCAAGCATGACCGCAGGCACAAGCGTGAATGACCGAGCGGTGCTGTGCTTCGTGTTTGCAGCGATGATCACCGTGGGTGTGAGGACAGTTCATCGGTTCTTCCACGTGATGCCGCACGGGCACTGGTGCTCGTCATGCGGGCCCCAGCGCACACAGTGGTGCGTCGTCTGGGGCAATGGCCAGGCGCGTGTGCGGTACTGCTCGAGGCAGGTCACGAGCTCGGCCCACGGCTCGTTAAGGCTAGTCTTCACGTTCGACCCACGCCAGCCACGCGTCGGCTATACGCAGCACATCGGCCGACTTGACGTCGATGCGGTCGGCTGCGAAATTGGCCGCGGCCTTGAGCACGGCCAGCCGCGAGATGGTCTTCGAACGCGCCGGCGCGTCGGGTGCGCCGTCCAGCAACTCGAGCGACTTCAAGTAGCTCTTGCTGTCGACTTCCGCGCGTACGCGTGCGCCCACCGGCGGCAGATCCACGGGGTTGAATTTGGACACATTCAGCCAGTCGCCGTCGAGTTTGATGCCGCGCTCATTGCGCGCCTCGACAGGGCCCTCGAGCGTCATCAGAACGCGTACTCCTGTTCTTCGGATTCGAGGTGCAGGCGAATAGCCAGCATGTGTTTGCACGCTAGCCACGGGCGGTACTTGATGTCGGGACAGGTGCAGCCGTTGTCAGTGACCCGGTAGTACAGGTCGGGCTTGCTCTGCGATGGCACGCCCCATGAGCGGCGGCCCTCGGCATCGACGAAAGTCTTGAACGCATCAGCCAGAAGGATGGCGATCGCCTGCGGGCCGCGCGGATCGGTCGGGCTGATGAGGATAGGCATCAGGCGAAGCGATTCCAGAACGTGCCGTTTGCCACTTCGGCGTCCATCTGCGCGCGCGCGCCGCCAACCTGCTGGCAGATAAGGCAGTCGACGCTCGCGGCGTCGGTGCTCACGGCCATCTTGCCGCTGCGCAGGCGGCGCGGCGTAACGTCGAGGCAGCACAGGGTTTTCGAGCCTGCGCCGTAGCGGGTGTCCAGTTGGTGTGTCTGCATGGACTATTTATACTCGACAGCGAACACACATGCAACTATAATAGGACACGTCATGCAAAGATGTACGCAACTGTAATGCGGCTCACACCTAGGCCCACAAAGTCCACGGGGAGTACACTGAGCGAACTCCTGCCACACGCCGAGTTATCTACCGTCGAACAGTTCATGCCGCGCCTGATACGGTTGCGCGAGCTTCGACTTCGGCGCGCTCTCACCCAGGCCGACCTTGCCGAACTCGCAGGGGTCGCGCGGACGACCATCGTCCGACTTGAAAAGGGCGACCCGAACGTCTTGCCCACCACCCTGCGCCGGCTCGCCAAAGCCCTGCGTGTGAAACCGACCGACCTCTGGGAGAAGTAAAAAGAGTGCCCCGCACCGTGTGAAGCGGCCGGGGCTGGCAGATCACCGAACAGTTGAAAGGACCGAAGACCTGCGATGACCACTGTACCACCGAACAAGGGCGCTAACTGATGCCGCGCGGCGTCATCGGCAGCCGCACGATCAACAAGCACGGCCACGAGCTCTACCCGCACATCGCCCCGCGCGGCTCCCTGCGTGCCTTCACCTACCGCCGCAAGAGCAAGAGCGGCAAAGAGGACGATGTCTCGCTCGACGAGCAGTGGACCGCCAACCTCAACCTGATCCAAGCCAGGGGTTGGGTTCACGTCGGTGACGCCTGGGATCTCGGCGCTGAGGGCGTCGATCCCGATCGTCCTGGTTATCAGCAGATGCTCGCGTGGGGCCGCGACGACCGCTTCGACGTGCTGGTCGTCTGGCGCTCCGACCGACCTTTCCGCGGCGTCGCTGCCGCTGGTCCGCTCGCGCTGTTGCTGTACGAGACGGGCGGACGCATCGCGCTCGAGTCGGTCACCGACCACTTCGACGCGAACTACCTCGGCATCAATGCTTTCGTCGGCGACACCGAGCGCCAGGCCATCCGCCGGCGCACGATGGATACGCGGCTGAACTACGCGCGGCGCGGCCAGCTCATGGCCGGCACACTGCCCTACTGGATCGGTCGCGACGACACGAACCACGGCGTCCTGATCGAGGATCGCGCGGCCATCATGGTGGAGCTGGTCAAGCGCTACGTCGGTGGCGTGCCGACGCGCGACTTGGCGCGTTGGCTGCGTCAGGCTGCGCCGCCGGCTGACTATCACCGCGACGCGACATGGAGCGTCAATCGCATCACCACGACGCTCAAGGACCGCAACGGTGCGTTCATCGGCCAACTGCGCTACGGCGCGGCGCTGTACACCAAGCGGCGCCATCCCGAGACGGGCACCAAGGTGCGCCACCGCGAGTGGAAGGACGAGTCGCAGGTCGTCACCATCCCCGTTCCGCCGCTGCTGCACCGCACCGCGGCCGACAAGCTGGCGTGCACGGGCTGCGACATGGACGATCGACCGACGCGCGACGACGTCCACGCCGAGCTCGAGCGCCGACGCTGCGTCCCTGACGGCAAGTCTGGTCCTGGTCGGCCGGCGCTGCTCAAACACCCACTGCGCAACAAGGTGTTCTGTGGCGTCTGTGAGGGCATGATGACGCTGCAGATCGCGAACTACTACATCGCCCGCTCGGGCGAGCGGCGGCGCTATCCCGAGCCGCATCTGTACCTGCGCTGCACGCGCAGCAACGGCATCGGCCGAGCCGCCGAGCTGCTCATGGACGCCGGCAAGCATCGCTGCCGCACGCCGGCATTGCTCAAGGTTGACACGGTCTACGGCCAGGTCCTCGAGCAGTTGCAGCGCGCCGACTTGCCTGACGCGATCGAACGCGCGGCGACGCTCTACACCCAGCAGGCTGAGGCGGCCGCGGCCACGCCGGCGTCGCTCGTCGACGAACTGCGCACCACGCGCCAGCGACTTGAGGAGTTGACCGCAGAGGAGGTGGATCTGTTCAAGCACAAGGACACGCTCAGCAAGGGCGCGTACACGATCCTGGAGCACGAGTTGCTGGTGAAACAGGAAGGCACCGAGCAGCGCATCGCCGAACTCGAGCGCGCCATCGAAGACGCCGAACTCGAGCGTTCGCGCTTTGACGTGATCGGTGCAGCCGAGTTGGCCGACAAGCTGCGTGCCGTGCCGTGGAGCGCGCTCACCGACGAGGACTGGGCCGAGCTGATCCCCGCGCTCGTGTACCGCGTGGTGATCGACTCGGAGAATCGGCCGCACGTGGCGCTCGCGCTTTCGGGCTCGCCGCATTTGGCAATCTCGGTATCCAAGTGCTCGGACACAACGGTTATCAAACTCGTTGCCTGAGGACGTAGCGTCGGTATCGTTCTTACAACGCAACCGACGCCATGTCATTCGTCGAGCTGGCCCTCGCGGATCAGCCGCTCGCGGACGCGCAGCAGCACGCGCACCAGGGTGAGCTGGGCATTGAGCACGCGCGCCTCCCACTGCTCGGGTGTGTAGTCGGGTGGACGTTCCGCGAACCTGACGGCCAGCTCGTGCTCGTCGTCGGGTTGGCGCGCGTGAGCCATGCAGGCAGTGTGCGCCGGCACAGCGCGTCACAGTGTGACTCGAGCGGACAATTTTCCAGTCACCTATGAGTCCGCAAACCCAACCCGCACAGTGCCCAAAACGTGCGCCATTGCGCAACCGTCGTTTGTTTACTTGACAGCCACGCGGCTACTAGTATTGCGCGGCGATACTGAGACTGGGGGCTATCTCAGGAGCGACACGCGTGGAACTTCGGCCGGGGAGCAGCAGTCGAACGTGTGTTCTATAATCCCGCGCCTATTGGAGGGCCGTGTGGATGACTGCTCGATGTGTCCGCAACATAGTGGCAGTGTGGGAATGAGGGCCCATGATGCCGAAGCGAGTCCCACCGAACCCTGAACCCGACGAAGATCGGCCGCGCCTGACGCCCAGCCAACTGCGTGAAGTCGGACGCCTCATGCAGCCACAGTTCCCCGATACCCCCGAAGGTCAGCTCGCGCGGGTCTTCAAACAAGAAGCGCTGAATAACCTGCGCGAGCAGCGACTCAACGAAGCCGCCGAACGCCTGGCCGCTGAGGCTACACGGCTCGAGGCGCTGCTCGAGCGGGTGCAGCGCGCCGAGGAGTTCACCAGCACCGCGGCTGCTGCCGCCACCAGAGCGGCCGTGGAGGCGATCCCCGCGCTGCTGCGGCAACTGCATCTGTTCCCAGGCGCGGACGATCCCGTTGAGCCTGACGAGCACTGTCCGGGTGGCTTCCCGGACGAATGGGTCGAGTTCCGCGCGTTCTTCGTCAAGTACGAACAGGGTGAGACGGAGGACAATCGCACCAAGGTCAAACTGGCTGGCGTCATCGGTTGCCATCCGCGCTCGATTACGCGCGGGATGGAGTGGCAGGGACTCGACAAGAAGCGCTGGCCGCCATCGAAGTGGCCCATCCAGGCCCCACCGCGCCCAATTCGGAAGCGTAGATCGGTGACGATTACCGACTTCGAGACGAGCCTCGCGGCCGCTCTGCTCTTCGGCTACGGACTGGTGGATTACGTGGTTGACGGCAGGTTCGACCACATCCTGGTGATCCTGAAAGCCTGCGGGGTGGGGTTAGTTCAGCCTTAAACAGCGGACTCGTTAGTGACAGAATTTCTGTCACTTCGAGTCACCCCATCCGGCATGCCGGCGCGCCATCCTAGCGCCATGCGCTTGATGGTCGATGTTCGCACTGAACGCCGCGAGTGGCTCGAGAAGCAGGCGCGTGAGGCCCACCGCACCACGCGCGAGCACGCGTCCTTCCTGCTCGACGAGAAGATGCAGGAGGAAATGCGTCCCAAGGACGCCAAGCAAACCGAAGTCGCGGCGTAGACGATGAGCCACGCGAACTCTGGCGTCGCTGTGCCCGGTGCCCGGCAAGCGTTCTATCGCTGGTCGACCGAGCATGAGGCCGCCTGCTGGTCATGCTGGCATGAGGGCGTTATCTGGTCGATCCGGGCCGGGCGGGCGCTCAGTCCTCACCTACAGGTGCTCTTCGAGTTCGTGCATGGACTCGAGCGGCGTGACCAGGTTGACCGCGCCTACGACTGGGCCCTGAGCAACGCCAACGCCGAGGAACACGCCATCCGCGCGGACGACAACGAACAGGAGGAGCTGCCGTTCTGATGCAGACGCTTGAGTCGCGACGGAGCGTGACCAATGGAGCAGTCAAGACGCGCCGGCGCCCGCCCGACTGGTTCGAGATCCTGTTTGGGCTGGTGCTCGGCACGGCGCTCGTGGCGTCGATCGCGCTCTGTCTGGCGCTGCTGGCCGGCAGCATCTGGGCCGCGGCGTGGTTCTGGACCGACCTCGTGCGGCGCGTGGGAGGGTGAGTGACCGATGGCTGTGGATCGCGATCGTGATCGCGCTCATCGTGGTCTTCGTCTCGTACTGGAACTGGCGGTGACGTGGCGGTAAGGGCGCTGTATGTGGGGCTGGGCATGGTGGCGGGCTTTGTGATCGGGACGGCGACGCTCGTGTCGCGCGCCGAGGACCTGGACCGCATGCTGACGGTCGACACGGTCGTCGCGGCCAGGGAGGCCGGCGTCAATCTGGTCGATCTGCTCGGTGCGACCAGCACGACGGGCTTACCAGCCCGTGCGTACCTGATCAGCGTCGGCGAGCTCGCTTCACCCGCGGCCGTCGCGCAGGCCGGCGTGGCGCCGCCTTCACCGCTCGGCGCTGCGGTGTCCGCCGTCGACCGACTCATCGACTGTCTGGCGTGGCACGAGTCGCGCGGGTTCGCCGGCGCCTACAACCGCCGCTCGGGCGCGTCGGGGTTATTGCAGTTCCTGCCCTCGACCTTTGCCACGACACCCCAGGGCAAGGCGGGGCTGAGCGTGTTCGACCCCGCGGCCGCGCGGGCGGCGGCCAAGTGGATGATCGGCCAGGGACGCCTGCGCGAGTGGTCGACGTGGAGGATGTGCGCGTGAGGCCGCGGATGCGCGATGTCGAGGACCTCGTGTGGCTCGAGGCGCACCGTCATCCGAAGCGCGTGCGGTGGTGGCCGACGTTCCTGGTCGACATGGCGCTCGGTGTCGGTCTCGCGCTCGGCCTGGTGGGCATCGTGATCCTGTTCCTGGCGAGGTTCTCCGGATGAGTGACCACGTCATGTTCAAAGACACCGAACGCCGCAAGATCGTGTGCGCCAGGTGCGGCGTGCCGTGGCCGTGTGAGGCGAAGCAAGCCGAGATCCTCGCAAAGATCAAACTGGAGGCAAAGAAAGCGTGACCCAGGCGACCGAGCTCGCCAATCGCGAGTTCACCGACAAGCAGATCCAGACACGCATCGAAGCGGCGAGTAAGACGGGTTTCGGCATGGCTGGCGCGACAGTTGACCAGCGCAACATGGTCTATCTGTTCGCGAAGCACTACGACGTCGATCCCATCATCGACGTGACGCTGCAGTACGGGCAGCCGACGCTGACGATCGATGGCCGAATCCGCACGATGAAGCGGCATCCCCAGTACCGCGGCTACAAGTGCCGCCCACTATCGGCCAGCGAAAAGGAAGCCTGGGGGTACAAGGCGAACGAGATCGTCGTCGAATGCACGATCCGCACACGTGACTGGGGCGAGATCAGCGCTCGCGGCAAGGTCAATCCTGAGGAGTTCGCTCGCCAACCCGTGGCGCGGCAGTATCCCCAGGAGATGGCGGAGAAACGTGCGATCGCGCGGGCATCGCGCCTCGCATTCGGCCAGGACGTGCCTGACGACGAGGAGTTCGGGCGTCTGGCGTACGAGCAGCAGCATCCTGAAGCGCAACGCGTCGCTGCGCTCGCAGCCAAGCACGAACAGATCTATGCCCAGGACGATGCGCCATTGCCGCAGACGCCGGCACCAGCGCAGCCGCCGAATGCCGACGATCTGGCCGAGCGGGCCGATGCGCTCGAGGACAATCGGCGTCTGCTGGACGGTGCCGAAAGTGTCGGCGTGCTCGGTCTGCACGCGTTCAAGGCTAGGGAGACCTGGCCACTCGAGCGCGTCCTGGGTGCGAATGACGAGCTGCGGGAACGCATTCACTCGCGCGAAGGCGAACGCGCCACCACGGTAGAAGGTCAGGTGGAACTGCCGGCGTGACGACAGCACTGCGCCGGCGGCAAGAGTCGCAGCTCGCGCTGCCAGGCATCGTAACTCGGACAGCATTGGAATTACGCCCGGGGCTCAGTAAAGCCGAATGGTTGGAAGCAGCACACTTGTGCGCGCTTGTTGAACGTGCTGCCCAATGGTGGATTGGTGATCTGCTTAATTACGGAGAACAGCAGCCCTACGGTGAGACGTATACGGAAGCGCTCAACCTATTCGAGGCTCCGCTCCAAACGCTGAAAAACTGGAAGTGGGTGGCAGCACAAGTCGAAAAGTCCCGGCGCCGGGACTTTTCATGGTCGCACCATGAAGTTGTAGCGGCGCTCGATGAGGATTTACAGGAACGATGGCTTGATCAAGCAGAGGCAATGGGATGGAGTACGCGCGAGCTAAGAGCACGCGTCAAGGGTGCGAAGCTGAAGCCACTCCCGACTCACAAGCCCTTGTTGCGGTTCTGTCAGGACTTGCCGACATCGATCATCGTCGCGCAGATCCTGCGCGTGTATTTCCCGAACGCCAGCACTGCATTGGACCTGACGGGCGGCGATGGTGGATTCTGGGACGGCTCCGAGCTCTTGGAAGTCACGCGGCTGATTATCGACCCGAGCAAGTCGCCAAACGGGACCGAGGACTTCCGGTCACTGCCACACGTACCCGACGATAGCTATGACGTGACGCTGTTCGACCCGCCGCACGTTGCGGACGCGGGCGATGAGTCGATCATGGGCGCGAAGTTCGGCACTTTCGAAGATGCCGACATCGAGCAGGCGATCCAGGATGGGTGTCGCGAAGCGTGGCGGATCGGGCGACTGGGCACTGTTGTCAAGGTGACCGATCACGTGCATGGGCAGCGCTACGTGCTCGAGAGCGACTGGGTACGCGAGGCGATCGGTCAGCCACCGTTTGACGAGGTCTATCAGGTGCGCGCCAACGCGGTGATCGACCCGAAGTGGACTGAGCAGCTCAGTGCTTATAACAACGGCGCGACGTATCTGATCTTTCGCAAGGATGGACCGCTCCACAAGCGGCGACGGCAGTGATGAACGATCTCGAGCGACTCGAATCGGCCATGCTCAGTCAGCGCTTGAGCATGTATCCGCGGACGCTTGACAGTGAACAACTCGCCCTACCTGGGCTGGTTGAGATCTTTCTGAAGGAACGCCGCCGCGCCCTGAGCGGGTTGCCAACACAGGAGCGCTATCTGAAGGCCGTTATCGACGCAGCCCCTGACTTGCCTGAGATGAGCGTGCGCGCGCGCGCGAGTCGGACCTATCCCGCGCTCGTGCGACAGTCGCACTTTCAAACGGCCCTGAAGACCTACGGTCACTTTGAGGGTGTGCACTGGATCATCGGGCTTGATATGGCTGGCGTCGACTTGATGGTGTTGGATCGCGGCTTCCTGCTGGGCGTGGCTCTATCGGTATCGACGGATATCGCGGCATCGTGGCAGCACGTGAAGCGTCAGCGTCACCCGCCGTTGAGTGGAATGCGGCTGGTGCACCTGGATGTCGATCCGAACCAGGCGCCGCGGATTGGTCCCTTCTGGGTGCATCCACTATCAGATGTGTGGATCGTGGAGAACGCGATGGAAGCGCTGCAGCATCAGGCGGAAGTGGCGACTGTCTGATGGCGTGGATTGAGAGCCACCAATCACTTTCGCGGCACCGCAAGACCCTGGAGGCGGTGGCGTTGCTGCACGTCGATCGGCACAAATTCATCGGCCATCTGCACGAGCTGTGGTGGTGGGGGATCGACAATGCCAGTCCGGGCGGGCAGCTCGGGCGCGTGCCACCGAGCGCGCTCGCGGATGCCGCGGGCTGGCCACTCAAGGATGCGGAGCGGTTCGTCGACGCGCTGGTGTCGTCGGGGTTCATCGAGCGGACGGAGGACGGGTATGTGCTGCACGACTGGTTTGACTACAGCGGCAAGCTGAGCGCTATGCGGGCCAAGAATCGGACGCGCATGGCCGCCGCACGCGCAGCCCGCGAACAGCGCACAAACGGTGCACCGAACACTGCACGTGCAGAGAACGTGCAACGCACAGTGCAACGCACGTCCGGTGCACGTGCACCCGCTACAGGACAGGACAGTACAGAACACAAGAGGACCGGCCCCCCCGGACCCCCCCCACCCGAAAAAATGCACGTGCAGCGCACACTCTGCCGAGACTGCGGCGCTGCCGAGGTGTACGCCCCAGAAGGATTGCCTCTGGCCGAGGATGAATCCGAACTCGACGGACTCTGTCCGCGGTGTTTGATCGTGGCGCAGCAACGCTTGAAAGCTGCGGCTCGAGCATGACCGACCGACTGAAGATCGGCGACCAGGTGCGCCTGCGGCAGCGTGGCGGCGCCGTGTATCGGGTCTATCGCATCACCGACGTTGTCGCCGAGCCGAGCGCCACTCACCGGCTGTTCCGACTCGAAACGTCCGATGGCGCGAGCCGCACGGCGTGGGAAGACGCGTTGGTGCCGGTCACACCCGTGCCTCGAGAAGCTCAGTAACCCCATGCAATTGGCTAACCCCGTGCGTTGCCATCGCAAGGGTCGACACGGAAAGCCATGCGGATCCTGGGCGATGCACGATCAGACGGTGTGCCGCATGCACGGTGGGAAGGCTCCACAGAATCTGCGCAAGGCTGCAGAGCGTGCCGAGGAGCGGATGCGCGCGCTCGTCCACCCGGCCATCAGCTCGCTCGCTCGCCAGATCGAATCGGACGAATTCTCAGCCGTGCGCTACGTGCTCGACTGGGCCGGCTACAAGGCCGCGGAGCGCATCGAGGGCGACCAGGAAGTGACCATTCGTATCCTGCACGAGGACCAGCCCATCGTGCTCGAGCGCACCGTCAATCATGCTTTGAGCAATGGCCACAACACGCACGATTAGGCTCGCGCGGTTGCACCCGGCGCAGGCGCAGATCAAGGCCGAACGACGCCGCTTCAACGTCGTCGCGCTCGGCCGCCGCGCGGGCAAGTCAAAGCTCGCCCAGGACCTATTGGTCGACTGTGCGCTCGAGCAGAAACCCGGCGGCTACTTCGCGCCCACGTACAAATTGCTCGAGGAATTCTGGCGCGCGCTCAAGGCCACGCTTGCCGAGGTCACGCGCGACAAGTCCGAGCAGGAGCATCGGCTCGAGGTGTACGGCGGCGGCGTCATCGAGTGCTGGTCGACCGACACCGGCGATCCCGCGCGCGGCCGGCGCTATGGGCTCGTGGTCATCGATGAGGCCGCAATGGTGCCGCATCTGAGCGACGTGTGGGGCCAGGCGATCCGGCCAACTCTGACCGACTACCAGGGCGAGGCGTGGTTCATGTCCACCCCGCGCGGCCTGAACGATTTTCACACGCTGTTTTCGCGCGGCCAGGACGGGCTCGAGCCGGAGTGGATGGCCTGGCAGATGCCAACATCGGTCAATCCGTACATTGCGGCGGCGGAAGTTGCGGCGGCCAAGCACGAGCTGCCCGAGCGGGTGTTTGCCCAGGAATACCTCGGCGAGTTCCTGTCGCTCGAGGGCGCCGGCGTCTTCCGCGGTGTACGCGCGGTGTCGCGACTCGAGCCCAAGCCGCCGCAGCGCGGTCACCAGTACGTCTTCGGCGTCGACTGGGGGCGGTCCGACGACTTCACGGTCATCAGCGTGCTCGACATCACCACGTTCGAGCAGGCCGCGCTCGATCGTTTCACGGACCTGGACTTCGAGATCCAGACCGAGCGACTGCATGAGTGGGCATCCGTCTACCACCCGGTGCAGATCATCGCCGAGCGCAACAGCATGGGCGGGCCGTTGGTCGAGCGGTTACAGCGCGGTTACGCGCGGCTGCTCAACAAGGCGCGGCCGGCGTTGCCGGTCTACGGCTGGGACAACACCAACGCCAGCAAAGCCGCGGCAATCGAGAAGCTGGCGCTCACCATCGAGCGTGGCGAGCTGACGCTACTCGCCGACAAGGTGCAGCAGGCCGAGCTACTCGCGTTCGAGTCGACGTCTACCGTGTCGGGCATGGTCCGGTACGCGGCACCGCCGGGCATGCATGACGACTGTGTGATTGCGCTCGCGCTCGCCAACCTGGGCGCGGTGGTGGACCCGGCGCCGACGCGCTCGAGCTACGCATTCGCCGCGAGGCGATGACCATTGCCATAGCAAACAGGTGGCTACTAAACTGGTCGTTACTGCGTTTCCGCGCGGGGTTAACGCGCCTAAGAGCCCCGCATTAGTTGGAATATGAGGAATTGGCGAAGTGCCTCATCGGAAACGTAGGCTGCGTTGGTCATCGCCAGCGCGTGTGGTTCGCACACTTGAGTATGTCGGTGTGCTTAGCCGTGATCGCCTTGCGCTAGTTGAGCAAGGGTTACCGCTGAGTGATTGGGAGTTAGGTCGGATAACGAGGGCGCTGGGCCACCCCCAGCTCGCGCACGCTGAACGCGAGTGGTGGCGGGGCTGGATCCAGCGAGTCAGCGATCGCCGCGCAGTCGTAACGACACGCGGCCTGCATCCCGACGTGGGCGACGTGCTGTGGGAGCGCCCCGAGTACCGACAAGAACGGAGCATGGGTAACCCGATGCCCGATGTGGCAGCGTGAGGAGAGATGTGATGGCGGAGATTCGTACGCCCACGGTTATCAGTAAGCGGTCGAATGTCAATATCGACCACGTGGAAGGCAACACCGTGGTGACCTATACGCAGGAGATATGGGCCGAAGGCTCGTTGCCGACAGCAGCGATCTACCGCTTGATGGCGAGTGCCGACCAGGGAATGGTCGGGCGGTTTTCGAAAGCCGCGATCAAGAATCTCCCGGCGCTTCCCCCGGAGTCGACGCATTGGAACGGGACGCCTGCGGAGACACCGCCAGCGTGACGCGATGACGGTGCCGCGCTGGCTGCAGGCGTACAC
>Ga0105239_10000983_pt1 | contig 39995 bp, 28 predicted proteins | sample KBSC44metaG_FD_92761 | JGI IMG/M metagenome (GOLD analysis project Ga0105239, IMG submission 92761) | Corn rhizosphere microbial communities from Kellogg Biological Station, Michigan, USA - KBS C4-4 metaG | ecosystem: Host-associated > Plants > Roots > Rhizosphere > Soil | place: Michigan, USA... | reverse complement strand
GATGGCTCGAACACGTCGACTGCCGCGCCGCCCAGCCTTTCGAGCAATGGGCCAACGAGTGGCTCGCGAAGAAGAAGGTGGAGAAACTCAAACGCGGCAGCCTGACCGCTGCCCTCCGAAGGCGAAGGCCACACGTTCGAATCGTATCGGGTGCGCCATTTTTTCCATTTCCACTACGCCAACACCAAAACTGCCGCCAATCGGCGCCGGAACACCCGAGCAAAGAGCGGGAAAATAGCCTGTTAGCGAAAAGCGGAGTAACGGCGGCATCGGCCGTGAAACGGTTGGGATCGCTTCGGGTGAAATGACGGACTTTACCCCTTTGCAGTCCCCGCGCGTCCGGGCCTGACCGTTGCGAACTAGCCTGGATCTCCCGGTGATAGGGTCGCGATCCAGGGCGCTTCGCGGACCCGGCGCATCGCCTGCGCGCGCCGTGGTAGTTGCAACTTCGTGAGTACGTGATGAACGTGGTGTTTGACTGTTGAGAGGCTGAGCTCAAGTTCGCGTGCGATCTCTTTGTTCGAGAGACCGCGCCCAATCAAGGTCAATACCTCGCCCTCGCGGCGCGTCAGCGCATCCTTCATCTCCTCAGCATGCGCATGAGTCTCTCTACGAAACAATGCGCGAAGCAGCCCGCCCGATATTTCGGCGCTGCAGGTCAATCGCCCAGCTACGGCATCAGACAACGCCCGATACAATTCGTCGATAGATGCATGGCGAGAGACGTAACCGCTGAAGCCTGCGCGCCCGCAACGGATGACATTCTGCCTCTGCTCCTGAAGGCCGAGCGCCACGAACGCAATGTCCTGATGCTCCAAAGCAATAGCGCGGACCTCGTCGAGATCTATGCCCTGTGTGACATCGATCAGCACCACGTCTGCGACTTCGGACTGCAGTTCCTCTCGCAGCAGTTTGAGATCGCGTACCGTCCTGGGAGGACTGACGGAAGGGTGAACGCGGAAGCACGCCGCCAAACCATCGCCAAGCAATCGCGTGGGCGTCACCACTATGAGTCTCATCGAGCCTCCACATCAACGAAGACTGGGACTATGACCCAGACGCACCACCGTCGAGAGACCACAAGAGAAACCTCAACTTAGACGAAAGGCTATGAAAAGGCAATAAGCGGGGCAGGAGGTGCGCCGAAAATGAAGCACGGCCTCTCGCACCGGTCCGTTCCCGCGGTTCATCATCGGTGTTCCTCCTCTTGATCTACGAAAGATCGATACGCCGATGGGCGCCAGGATCGTTCAGTCGATCAGGCACGATCGATGGCCCTCACATCGATCCAAACTGATCCCGCGCGATGCATCGTCGCCGCGCTGCGCATTTGCGACAGTTCGCACTTCAAATGGAGCCGAGGGCGAGTGTGTCACCCATCCATGTCCTTGTGGCGGTAACATCTTCCGACATGAAAGCGGAGATGGTCTCTACCGCGGTGAACCATAACGCCGACATGGTTCTGGTCGGCGGCCGTGTACTGCAGACCGGGGAGATCGGCAGCGCCCTCGCTGCCATTCCCGCGTCCGAGTACTGCGCGCTCGTTGTAGTCGGTTGCCCCGGCGAGACTGAGCCAGTCGTCACCTATTGGGTGGACCAACGCGACAATCTCGTAGCGCTCGGGGTAGCCATTGTCGGCGATCTGGTGCGGATCGCGGTGCGCAATCCAGGCCTTGACTCCCTCCTTACTGCCATACGCGATCTCGTCAACCGCAGCGGACTTTCATCGCAAAACAGGATTTCGCGCCTTCAGCTTCCGCGAGCAATCGCGCTCCCTGAGCGCGAGAAAGCGGTGCTCAGCGACCGCCCGCTCCTGCACGAGGCGATCATCTGGATTCACGCTCTGTTGCGGAAGGCGGCCGCCAGGCTCGTGAACAGCAGATCGGATCAGACCAGCGTCACGATGACGCCGGCAGCGGTAGCGGACTTCCTCGATCCTCGCGGCCCCCGCACGATGCTGATTGCAGACTTCGGCGAGGCCGACGCAGCGTTGTCGCGAGCGCTCGCGACAGCAGATTCGCAAACCGAGCCGCTCGCCCGGCTTGTCGTGACGCTGGGACTGAATGCGCTGGAGTTCCGCATCGTCGTGCTGGCGCTGGCGCCCGAACTCGACGCCCGCCACCAGCGTTGGATCGGTCTTCTCATGGATGATATCACGCGGCGCTCCGGTACTCTCGCCTTGTTCGCGGAGCTGCTCGGAGAACCGGGGGAAATCCGCAGCCGACTTGCGGCATCGGCGCAGTTGGCGAGGTGGCGCGTGTTCGACTGCGGCGTACCGCACGCGGACGAGCCGCTTCGTCTCGATCCTTCGCTCCGGGGCTGGCTACTGGGTGAAGAAAATGCGCTCTGGACGGACGTTCGGGTGCGAAGCGTTCTTCGTAGCCATACCTGGCCCGGTGCATCCCTGATCGAAGCCGAGCGGGAACGCGCCATCGAGCTTATTGCCGCCCTGGAGGATTCCGCTGAACCGCCCTGGCGCGTGCTGGCTTGCCGCCATCCCTCAACCTGGAAGGCGCTGATCGAACTGGGGGCGGCGGCCACCGGTCGAAGTCCCGTTCGCACCGATCTTGCAGGCGTTCGAAGCCTCAACGCGGTCGAGATGGAGGAGACGGCGATTCGTCTCGCGCGCCTGGCCCGGCTTTCGGGCAATCCGCTGGTGATCGATGCGAGCGCGGAAACGCGAGACGATGACGAAGCCGCGCGCATTCTTCTGGGCGCAATCAGCCAGATCGGTACACCCGCCGCTGTCATCACAACCGACGCCGCACGTATCGTACGCCTCCTGGGTCCTGCCACATACACGATCGACCGCGATGACCTGCCAGCCAGGGCTCGCGTTGCAGCGCTGCAGGTCGCGGCGCTAAAGGCGGACGCCCCGCTCTCGCACGACACCGCAAATTCGCTGGCGGCGCGCTATCCGTTCCAGATAGACAACCTCGAGCACGCCGCACGGATTGCCCGGAGCAGTCTGCCTGCTCCCGGGATAGCTCGACAGGATCACTTCCTCGGGTCCTTGCGGCAGGTCATCGCCGAAGGCTCGTCAAATCTCGCACAGCGCATCGAGCCGATGTTCAATCTCGATGACGTCGTTCTTCCATCTGATCGAAAACGTCAGCTCGAGGAGGTCGTGGACAACGTCCGCTTTGCGGCCAAGGTGCTCGATGGCTGGAACTTTCGCGCCAAGCTTCCCTATGGTCGCGGCGTGACCGCCCTGTTCCATGGGCCGAGCGGAACGGGAAAAACCATGGCCGCGCTCGCGGTAGCGCAAAGGCTTGGCGTGGAGATCCTGCACGTCGATCTTTCACGCGTGATGTCGAAATTCATCGGCGACACGGAGAAGCACATAGCCGAGGTGTTCCGCGCCGCAGAAGCGTCCGGCGCGGCGCTGCTTATCGATGAAGCCGAAGCTCTGCTCGGCAGGCGCAGCGAGGTGAACGATGCGCACGACCGCTATGCGAATATCGAGGTCGCCTTCCTTCTGCAGCGCATGGAAGCCTTTGAAGGACTGGCGATACTGACCACAAATCTGCGGCAGAACGTGGATACCGCATTTCTCCGGCGCCTGCGCTTCATCATCGACTTCCCAAGGCCCGATGTTGTCGCACGCGAGGAGATCTGGCGCCGGTGCCTGCCCGCCGAATCCCACCAGCTCGACGATGTCACATTCCGCCAGCTCGCGCGCAGGATCGAACTCACGGGCGGCCATGTTCGCCAGATCACGTTACGCGCCGCTTTTGTCGCCGCTGCGGTGGGAACCAGAATCACGCTCGCGCACGTCGCTCACGCCTGTCGTGCCGAATATACCAAGCTCGGACTTCCGCCCGTCGAACTCGACGAAATACGGAGGGCCGCATGAGCGCTGACGCAATCTTCCGCGTAACCCAGGCGCTTAAGGTGCGGCTTCAGCAGGCCCTCGCAGCTGCCGGCGATCCGGGCGCAGTGTTCATCGGCCCGCTCGACGATCCCGATGCGCAAGGCGCATCGCTGATCCTCTTCCTCTATCGCATCGCGCTCAATGCGAGCTTGCGCAATCTCGACCATCTGGTGCCCTCCGATAGTCCGCCCCCGCCTGTTCTTGTCTTCACGAACTCCCTGCCGCTCGAGCTGCACTTCCTGCTTACGGTCGGCACTCGGCCCGGATCCGGTGAAGAGCCCCTTCTGAAGACCCTTGGCCTCGCGATGCGCGCCTTGAATCTCGAGACAGAGCTGTCCGGGCCGGCCGTCAGCCACGAAACGATCAACATCTCGTTCGAGCCGCTTTCAACCGAGGAGACGAGCCGCATCTGGACGCTGTTTCCGACGACGAATTATCGCACCTCGATCGGCTACGTCGCCAGCCCAGTCTGGATCGATCCGCCGCAACCGGCAGTACCGGCCGCGCGCGTCCTCCAGGACGGACTGCGCGGTGGTCCTGACGCCCGGGAGGTCGAGAATGTCTAGAAGCTTCCCGGTCCGATTGGAGCAGGGCTATGCACGCCGCAGCCTGTTCGCGGCCGATATCACCGATGCCGTGACCCTCGCGCCCATCACGACCGACATCAACGTCAGTGCGACAGGCCTGCGCAACGGCCCCATCCTCAACTTGAGCGGATCCTATGTGTGGCTGGAGGAAGACGGCAGCCAACCGCAGACGGTCGTGATCGATGCGACCGGCACGCAATACGAAAGCGTCAGCGTTCCCGCGCCCGTGCCGCCCGCGCGCAGCGTGCGTGTCGAACTCGCCCCGCGATACGGCTACGCATTCCCACCCGGCGTCACCGCAATGCGCGGCAGCCTGATCGAGAGCCTGTTCGGCACGCCCCGTCCGGTTGTCGGCGCGGAAGTCTGGCTCCAGTGGATAGATGACAATGCACCGGGAACACGTTGGGTCGATGCTCCGACGCATTCGCATAGCGGTACAAACGGCGAGTTCGCCGCGCTTCTGCGCTTCTCCCCCGCGCAGGTTCCAAGAGCGGATGCAGACGGCGCCGTGATTGCACGGCTGAGGATTCGTCGCGAGACCGCGGTCCGCAGCAGCGCGCAGTTTTCGCTCGCCCTGGGCCGCATCACTGCGGGGCAGCATCCGTTCGCCTGGAACGAACTGACGCCATGAGCTCGCAAATAAGGAGATAGATGCATGAGCCATGAACCGACACAGCAGCCTTGCACCACTCAGGACAATCCTGCGCCGACGCCAACACCGGAGCCGCCTTGCGCCAACAATTGCAAGCCTCTGCCTTGCGGGCCGGAGACGCCGTCTCTGCCGCCACTCAAGCCGTGCGAACAGCCTTGCTGCTGTCCCTCGAAGCCTGGAACGGACGAGGGCTGTCTCGACAAGCTCATGGACGTCCAGAAGAAGCTAATCATGGACGCCGCGCGCGCGCAGGCCTTCATGACCGAATTGGACGACCTCTCTAAGAAGGCAGCGGCGTCCCGCCTAGACTACACGAAGGACAAGTACACCGATTTTCTGACGCGCTGGAAGAAAGACGATGACGCAATCGTTGACCTGATTGTCAAGCTTGTCTGCACCGTACCCTGCTGGTGGTGCGTAATTGAGTGCGAGGTATGTCCGCTGCTCTACGCCATCCGCAACGCCGATCTCACACTGAATGGTGACGGCACGCTGATCGGCAAGGTCTACTCGCTGCGTGACCTGGAGTACTGGCAGACGCGCAACCGTGACGCCAAGAAGGAACTCTACGAGCGCATCAAGGCCGTCCTTGCGGCATGGGATAATCCGGCCAAGACGATCGACGGCATCCTCACCGCAAACGCCAAGCTGGTTGCCGACACGGCGAAGATCCTCGGAACGGATTCCGTCACGGCGATCTACGACGTTTTCATGCGACTCATTCCGGCGCATCTGGCAATCAAGCCGCGCGATGCGACAACCGGGATCGATCCGAAGTACTGGACGTTCTGCGCCTGCGACGAGCCCTATCCGCCCGACGACTGCTGCGGGCCGGATCTCGCCGAGCCGAATATCCGCCGGCTTCTCGTGGGGTACCTGCCCTACATCGTCGATCCCGACAAGCTGATGGACATCATCTGCTGCATTGTCCAGGAGCGCTACATGCCGGCGAAGGACCAACTCGCCAAGGCTGAATCCGATCTCGCCAAGACGCAGGCCGACATCGCGCGCGCCCAAAACATCATAGACACCAAGAAGAACACCGTTGCGGCGGACTACAAGGCCAGCGTCGTCAATCCGATCGATTGCAAGAAATACACCAAGAAGGACGGCTGCGCTCCATGCGGTTCGCCGCCTCAGAAATCCTCCCAGGCGACTGCCTAGCCCAGAGAGATTGCCATGCCAGAATATCTGCATCCAGGTGTATACATCGAAGAGATCGAGCGCGGCCCACGCCCCATCGAGGGTGTGCCGACCAGCACCGCCGCGTTCCTGGGAGAAGCCGAGCGCGGCCCCATCAAGCCTCGCCTGGTCACGAGCTATAAGGAGTACCAGCGCTGGTTCGGCAGCGTCTTCGGACAGGACAAGTTCCTGCCCTACGCCGTGAATGGCTTCTTCGAGAACGGCGGCAAACGCGTCTACATCTGCCGTCTCGTCGGCAAGGACGCGAAATCTGCAGAAGCGGCGTTCGGCAACAGCTTTTTGATCCGCGCGGCTGGACCGGGCAGTTGGGGCAACCGCGTTTTCGCGAAGATCAACAACAGCACAACAGCGTCTCCTGACGCCGGCGGCGCGATGAAGCCGGTCGGCTTCCGCATTCGCCTCGCCTATTGGGCTAGCGTTCCGGCCGGCTTTGTCGTGTTCGATCCCTTTGACTCGGCGAACGACCCCAAGTTGCCGCGGCCGACGGTGACCGAGGATTTCGACGATCTGGTGCTCAACGAAAGCTCGCCCGATTTCGTCGGCAAACGGTTCCCCTGGGTCGATCAAGACAAGGGGGAAATGAACCAGGGACCGGACAGTTCGGCAATCGGCATGCTGGTCCGCAAGAAAGGTGTGCTGCCGACCGAACTTCCGCCCACAGATGGGGTCGGCAAAGGTCTGGAGAACGGTGCCGACGATCCCGCCGCGGCGCTCGGCCTCCCGGACTTTGTGGGCGACAGGCCGGATCCCAACACCCAGGGCCTGTCGGCGCTCTTGCTCGATCCGTATCGCGACGTAGCGCTAGTCTACGCACCAGGCATCACCTCAGCGAACAAAGACATCGCGCAGGCAATTATCTCACATTGCGAAAAACTTCGCTTCCGCTTCGCCGTGATCGACAGTCCAAAGGGTCAGATCGATCTCACCGCAGCCCTGCTCAACCCACGCAATATGGCAGATACGAGCTATGCCGCGTTCTATTATCCCTGGATCTGGACAGCGGATCCCGCCACCGGCGCACGCAAGCTGATTCCGCCTGGAGGCCACACGCTCGGCGTCTATTCCCGCGTGGATTCTGAGCGCGGCGTCTTCAAATCGCCCGCCAACGAGACGCTGCGCGGCGTCCTGGATCTGGAATACGATATCGGCGACGGCGCGCAGGACGTGCTCAATCCGCAGGGGGTCAACGCGATCCGGCGCTTCCCCAGCCGCGGAATACGCATATGGGGCGCGCGCAACATCACTTCCGACGCGCTGTGGAAATACATCTGTGTACGGAGACTTTTCATTTTCCTGGAGCATTCGATCTACGACGGCACGCAATGGGTGGTCTTTGAGCCGAACGATCCGCGACTCTGGGCCAGGGTAACCGACACGATCCGGATTTTCCTGCGCGCACAATGGCGGCTCGGCGCGCTCTACGGGCGAACGGAGGAACAGGCTTTCTTCGTCACCTGCAATGAGACCGTCATGTCGCCCGACGACATCCTGAACGGTCGGCTTGTTTGCGAGATCGGAATCGCACCGGTGAGACCCGCGGAATTCGTGATCTTCCGAATCTTCCAGAACACCGCCGAAGCGCAGAGATAGGGGACGGATCATGGCACCACGCATCGATCCTATCCGGAATTTCCGCTTTCAACTCGAAATCGACAACATCACCCGCGCTGGCTTCAGCGAGGTAATGATCGCCGAGACGACAATTGAAGCGGTTGATTATCGCGAGGGCACCGACCCGCCCCATGTGCGCAAACTTTCAGGCCTGACGAAGTACGGCAGCATCACACTCAAGGCGGGCATGACGACCGACGCGAACTCGCTCGAGCTGTTCAAGTGGCACAACGACGTCTCGAGCGGCCTTATAAGCGAACGGCGACGCAACATCGCCATCCGGGTGCTCGACGAGAGTGGCAAGACCGAAACGGCGCGCTTCGTGATCACCGACGCATGGCCGATCAAGTACGATCCGAGCGACCTCAACGGCAAGGGCAACGAAGTGATGATCGAACTCCTCGAATTCGCCAACGAGGGTATCGAGCGCGTGAAGTAGGAGGAGGCATCGCATGAATGCGCATCCCAGTTTCCAGACCGAGATCGATTTCGAACTGCCGAAGGGCTACGCAGACGAACAGGGAACGCTTCATCGACACGGCGTCATGCGGCTGGCCACGGCGGCGGACGAGATCCTGCCGCTGCGCGATCCGCGCGTGCAGCAGAACGAGGCGTATCTCACCATCATCGTCCTGGCGCGCGTCATTGTCAGGCTAGGTGCGCTCAAGGACATCCATGCCGGCGTGATCGAGGGGCTCTATGCCTCCGACCTCGCCTATCTCCAGCGCCTCTACGAGAAGTTCAATGCCGGGGAAGACAGCGAGGGCGTATCCGCGCCCTTGAACGGCAGCGGACACTCGAGGATGACCGCGCTGGGGGAAGCGTGAGGGCCTATCCCGTGAAGTCGCTGTACGAGGAAATGGCCTTCATTGCTTATCACTTCCACTGGTCCCACAGCGACCTCATGCGGCTCGATCACCGCGAACGGCGCCGGTGGTGCCGGGAGATATCCGGCATGAACCGAAAGTTCGACGGCGCGCCGCCCAACCCGTTCGATGTGTGAGGAACCATGGTCAGGCTGGATCCGCTGCGTGGGTTTCGCTTTCTTGTCGAGATCGAGGGACTCGTGAGCGGCGGATTTGCGCGCGTCAAGGGTCTGCAGCGCGAGATCAAGCACGAATCCTTTCGCGAGGGCGGCGTCAACGAGTACGAGCACAAGCTCTTCACGCAGGTGAGCTACCCCTCCGTCATACTCGAGCGCGGTCTGGCGCTGGACGACCTCTGGAATTGGGCGCTGGCGGCCTCGGAAGGAGACGTGCAGCGCAAGAACATCTGGATCCGTTTGCAGAACGAGCACGGCGACAAGGCGTGGGCGTGGCAGCTCGAATGGGCCATGCCGGTCAAATGGGCGGCCACCGATCTGGATGCCGCGTCCTCGCAGGTGATCATGGAGAGCATCGAGCTCGCCCATCACGGACTGAGGAAGGCCACATGAAGGTAACCGCCCGCATCGCCGCGAAGATCTTCTTGCGCCGCTTCGGCCGCCCCCCAACATCCGCGCGACGGTGGTTTCCCATTGCACTGCGCTGGCGTCGTACACCGCGCGCCACCAGGGCCGAGATGCGTCCGGTGGGAACGCCGTTCGTCGCGCAATCCTGGTTCACGCAATTTCACATGCACTTTGCGGTAGCGGCTGCTTCCGTCCACGTGAGGTCAGAGAAGATTCGGTCGATCCGCGACTCCGCGGCGATGTGGCGTCCCGTTCAGCCAATTGCGTCCCGTCGGGCGGCATCGTCCGTTCCCGTCTTGCCTCCGCACGATCGCCCCAACGCCTCGCTGGTTCATCGAGTCGTGGAGCGCGAGCGGTCGCATCGCACGATGATGATGCGCCAATCGACGTCACACTTCTCCTCCCACCTCGCGGAACGGACGACTGTCACACGCCTGAAATTCCGTCAGGAACGGACGCCGCGCACCGTGCCGCCTGCGGCGATGGAAGCCCCCGGCCCCGTCCAATCGCCGCGCCGGCACATAGCACCCGTGTCGCCCGCGATCGCGCGCATGCGCAGCAAGGCGCTGGTCCGCACGCCACCCAAGTCGGAACCTCGTCCGCAGCTTCCAGCGATTTGCACGCCAGAACTCGCCTGGCGCAAGCCCGAACGAAACAGCCCCGAGGCAGCCCCGGAGCGGGCAAGCGGGCCCGCCCTACGCAGCTTCGCCGCGCGGCCCGGCGCGTCGTTCGCAAGTCCGCCGCCCCAATCCGCCTGGCAAACGCAGTCCGTCGTTTCCGCGCGCCCGTTCGCCCTTGATAGCGCCACGGTCGATCGCCTGGCCGAAGACGTCATCCGCCGCGTCGAGCGCCACATCCGTATCGAGCGCGAGCGCAGGGGAGTGTAAAGCGCCATGGCAAAGCCCCAGCTCGAGAAGGCAACCATCACCGTCCTGGACGGATCGGACAAGGACAAGGTCATCGCCGTTCTCTTCAATCCGACCGAGTACAGCTTCGACCGCACCAACTCGTACAAGGCGACGGTCATTCCCGGCCTCGGCTCGCCGATCATCCAATTCGTCAACGGAGAGTGCGACGCGCTCAGCATGGAGTTGTTTCTCGACGACTTTACTGATGCGGAAGGTCCTACCTCGCTGCGCCAGAAGGAAAAGGACCCGCTCGCCAAGCGGCTTAAGGCGATCTCCAAGCTGCTCGAGATCGACCGCGACCTGCACGCGCCACCGCCAGTACGCTTCAACTGGGGACCACTCGAATTTTCCGCGGTGATCGAGAAGCTCGGCCGCAAGGTCACGAAATTCCATCCGGACGGCACGCCCGCGCGCGCGACGCTGTCGGTGAGCTTCAAGGAATACCGCACCCTCAGCCAGCAGCTTCGCGAACCGCGCCGTGAGTCGTCCGACAAGACGAAGCGCCGCGTCGTCGTGGGTCGCGACGCGTTGTGGATGATCGCGGCGAAGGAATACGGCGATCCCGCGGAATGGGTACGCATCGCCAAAGCAAATGATCTCGATGACCCGCGCCAGATCGCGCCGGGCGACTGGCTCAAGCTGCCGCCGATAGAGAACCCCGATGGAACTAGCAACGCTCTCTGAAAGATACGGCAATTTCTATGTGCCGGCGTTCTCGGTCCGCGTCGGGCGGCGGGACCTGATCCGCGACCTGTGGCTCGCGGTGAGTCAGGTGGAGGTCAACCTCGTGCTCGGCGCGTCGGCGCGGTTCTCATTCACAGTCGTCAATTCCTACAGTTTCAAGGACCGCAGTTTTCAGACCGGCCGCGGCCAGAAGGTGCTCGATCTGCTCAATTTTGGCGCCGAGGTCGAGATCTGCATGGGCTACGGCGACGCCAAGTCGGTACCGCTGATGGCATCCGGCGTGATTACGGAGATCACCACCAATTTCCCAGAGTCCGGCTCACCGGAGCTGGCGATCGCGGGCTACGACCACGCCTTCCCGCTCACCACCGGCAAGAACTCGCGCACCTGGACCAAAGCGTTCGACAGCGATGCGGCGCACGAGATCGCGAGCTTCCACAATCTCGATACCAGGATCGACAACACCAAGGAGCGCCATCCACAAATCGAGCAGAACCAGGAGAGTGATTTCGAGTTCCTCAAAAAGCTCGCCGATCGCAACTTCTTCGAGCTGTTTGTGGACGAACACAAGACGCTGCAGTTTCGCAAGCCCAACGACACCGCCACCGCGGTCGTGCGGCTCGCCTGGGGCGAAGGCCTTCTCACCTTCAAGCCGGAAGCCAATCTGGCGGGCCAGGTTTCCAAGGTAGAAGTCTACGGGTGGGATCCGAAAAAGAAACAGGCCATCAAGGGAACAGCCCGCGCCGGCGAGGAATCCGGCAAGGATGCGAAGAGCAAAAGCCCGGGCGAAAACCTCAAGACCTTCGTGAAGGATCCCTCCAAGCAGCCCGTGCTCCGCCTGCGTCAGCCAGTGTTTACGCAGGCCGAGGCCGACAAGCGCGCCGCCGCCGCGCTCAATGAGCGCGCCAAGCAGTTCCTGACGGGCGAAGCGGAAGCAATCGGCCTGCCGGAGATCCGCCCCGACTGCAATGTGCAGCTCGACGGTCTCGGCGCGCCGTTTTCGAAGACCTATTACGTGCAGGAAGCCACCCACAAGGTCGACAGCAACGGCTACCGCACGCGATTCAAGGTGAAGGAGACTGCGTTATGAGCCTGATGGCCGTCGCATCGCAACGCGAGACGGAAGTCGAGTCCGGCGGGCTCGTGAAGGGTCTCGCCGTCGCGGTCGTCACGCAGAACCAGGACCCCGATGGGCTCTGCCGCGTCAAAGTCAGCTATCCCTGGCACGAGAAGCCCACTGAAAGCTATTGGGCGCGCCTGGCGACGCCGATGGCGGGTGACGATCGCGGCCTCGTGCTGATTCCGGAAATCGGCGACGAGGTGCTCGTCGGCTTCGAACGCGAGGATTTGCGTTTCCCGTGCGTGCTCGGGTCGCATTGGAACGGCAAGGACAAGTCACCCTTTCCGAATTCGGACGGCAAGAACGACAAGCGCATGCTTCGGTCGCGCAAGAAGCATTATTTGCTGTTCGACGACGGCTCAAAGGGCGCGGTCGAACTCAAACACGAAAAGGGACGCCGCGTACTCTTCGACGACAACGGCATTCTCGTCGAGGACGAGAACGGGAACACCTTCAAGATAGACAGCAACTCCGGAGCCATCACGATCGAGGCCAAAGGCAAGCTGTCCATCAAGGCGGCGTCCATCAGCATCGAGGCGACGGGTTCTCTCAATTTGAACGCCAGTGGGACCCTCGGCATGCGCGGTTCGCTGGTGAACATCAACTGAGGCAGAGATGGGACAACCAGCTGCACGTCTGGGCGATACGACAAGCCACGGAACTCCGCTAGGCCCCGGGCCCGGTGCGTCGACCGTGCTCATCGGCGGAATGCCTGCCTGGCGCGCCGGCGTCGACACGCACGCCTGTCCGCTGGTGGACGGCCTGAAGCCGCATGTCGGCGGCGTGGTCGGGTTGGGAAGCACGACGGTGATGATCGCCGGATTCCCAGCGGCGCGTCAGGGCGATCTGGTGGTCGAGGCGGGCGCACCGAACGCGATCGCGCTCGGTGCCCCCACGGTGTTGATCGGGTGACGGAAATGGAAGAGCGCAAGGACTTCCTGGGCCGAGGATGGGCGATGCCGGTGGACATCGATCCGCGCACCGGGCTCGTGGCCAGCGTGGAGTATGAGGACGACATTCGTCAGTCCATTTTCATCATCCTTGAAACCGCGCGCGGCGAGCGCGTGATGCGTCCCGATTTCGGCTGCGGCATCCACGAACTGGTGTTCGAGGCGGTCGACAGCAGGACCCTGCAGCGCATCCGCTCGGAAGTAGAAGATGCACTGCTCCGTTTCGAGGCGCGTATCGAGGTGCTTGGTGTCACGATCGACGAGGACGCCACCTCCGAGGGCGTGCTGATGATCGAACTCGAATACCGCGTCCGCAGGACGAACCAGACCGGCAATCTCGTATTTCCGTTCTACTTCCGCGAGGGCGGCCGGCCATGACCTTACCCCGCCCGCCCGGAATCGATGCCCGCCGCACCGGCGATTTCGAAAGGGAGCTGGTGGCGCGGGCACGCTCGTGGATTCCATCTTGGGCGCTCGATGAGGGCGGGCGCGATTTTGGCCAGGCGCTACTCGAGATCTCGGCGCGGTTCAATTCGGAGGTCGCCGAACGGCTCGACCAGGCGGGAACGAAGGTCGCGCGCGGTTTCCTCGACTGGCTCGCCATCCGCGGCGAGGCGGCCAGGCCGGCACGGATGCCTGTCGCCTTCAAGCTTGCCGAGACAGCTCACGATCCAGTGCTCGCCGTGCATCCGATCAAGATGCAGGTCGATGTGGGCGACGCAACGGTCACCTTCGAGACGGAAACGGATGTCCGCATCGTTCCAGGCAGCCTCGAACTCATCGTCGCGACCGATCCCGCGAACGACGCGGTGTATCTGCCGCCGCCCGGCCTCACCTCTCTCAAGCCGCCGGAGCCGGCGCCAACTCAGTGGCAGTTGAAGGATTTCGCCGCACCGGGCTCGGCCATCCTGCAATTCGATCCCGGCGCGGGGCTCGAAGATGGCATGCTGGTCGAAATTCAAGGCAACCAGTACGCCATCCGCGATCCCAAGGGAGATCTCGCTACTATCGATCCCGTCGTTCCTGCCGGTGAAGGCTTCGCGCGCCAGACGCTGGTGAAAAAGGTGGATGTCTTCCACCCCTTCGATGGTGCTCGCAACCGGCAGAACCACCTCCTCTATCTGGGCGATACTGATCTGCTCAATGTCGAGGCGCAGGCCACCATCCAGGTCATCGGCGCCGAGGCGCTTGTCGACTCGGCGTGGGAGTACTGGGGCAAGCTCGCTCGCAATACCGGCGCCGACCCCAGTGACGAGGTACCGCAATGGCGCCTGCTAACGCTCGTTCCGCGACCAGGCGCACTCGTTCTGAACAAGCCGAAAGGAACCATCGAGCCATTCAAGGTCGGGGAGACGGAAAGCCGCTGGATCCGCGCGCGCGCCGCCAATCTGAGCGGGAACGCGCCGGTGCTTACAGCCGACAGCATCACCCTGCGCATCAACCCGCCTGCAGCGCCGGCCGCCAAGCCGCAGATGGAGGCCATCGACCCGAACACGCATCCACCCGCCGAAGCCATCGTCAACACTACGCCCGCGCCGACGAGCCGCTTCTATCTGCTCGGTCGCGAGCCGCGCCTGCTCGATACCGTCTATATCGGTTGCGCCGAAGCCTTCTCGAAGCCGGGCGCGACGGCATGGGTGCAATTCAACCTGGCCGCGTCGGTATTCACGTCGCTGTCCGCCATCAACGCGGGACCGCTCGGTTTCGTGCTTGCCGGCGTGGACACCAGCGGTGCACTCCAGCTTTTCCGGCCCAATCCGGACGGCACGCTGGCGCGGCTGGCCAGTCGCGAGCCGATGACCCCGGCCGACAACGTCACGCTGAACGCCGACATTGCGCCGGCGATGTGGATCGAAGGTCTTTCTCTCAATGTCGCTCTGGTCGGCATGGATCACACCGTCTACGTCTGGCAGGAGAGCTGGCCATTTTCATTCCTCAGCAGTTGGCGAAATCTCGGCGAACCTGCCAAGCGCTCGACCGCCGACACGCCAATCCTTGGCCTGGCACTGATCCACGACAGCGTTGCCAATGACCGCAAGCTCGTGGCCCTCAGGGACAAGCGTTTGTCGATGCGGCCCGCCGTCGTCACCTCGGTAGCATGGACCCCAGTGGCTGTTGACACGGCCGCGGTCACCGATCTCGATATCGATGGCATCGTACAGATTCGCCACGAGAACCCGCTACTCGATGCAGACAAGCTGCTGGCCGTATCGGGCGCGGCGGCGCAGACCCTCTACTCTGTCGATGTCAACGCACACCTGGCAGAGGAACTATTGGGTGATATCGCATCGGACGTTCGCCCTTGCGCAATTCAACGCATCGCGGGCGGAATCATCGAAGCCGTCGCGACGAAGAGCGACCACATAACACTTCTGGCGGTGCAAGGAACAAACCCGCCTGCTCAGACGACCCTGGGCCCCGATCTGACCGTTGCCAATGCAGTCCTCGGCGCAAGCGTCGAGGGCAATCAGTTCGCGGCCTATGGTGTCGCCAATTCCACGTCGAACACGCAGATGCTGATTTCCTGGCTGCCATTTGCCGCGGGGATTGCCGACACAGTGTTCCGCTATCCCGTCGATCCCGCGGTGGGGCCGCTGCGTGGCGGACTGACCATTGTCGATCCGCCGGGCTCAAGCTCGCTCGCCATTCTTCCCGGCAACAATAAGGGCGAGATCTTCGCCGCCACGCTTGGCGGCGAACGCGTGTCACGCAACGCTTCCGCGGCCGACTTCCTTTCCGCGTTCGCCGTGTCGCAACCCTTCCCGGCAATTGCCACAGCCGACACGGTCGCGCCGATCGTGGCAGGACGACCGACGCCTGCCGTCGTCGCGGCCAATCCTGCCGACGGAAAAAACGAGTTCTCCAACCGGCGTTTCTTTCTCCTCGAGACCTGGCTCGATCGCAACCCGGCCGTGGACTCGGTTCTTCTTTTTCAAACTTCCGCCGCCGCACCCGGCAAGGTCAAGGTGCTCTCCAACGCCGCTCCGTTCCGACTGCGATTCCCCGCCGCCGTCGCTGCCCTTCCAGCGTGGATCCTGGTGGATGACGGCGCCGGAAGCCCGAATATTCTGAATGTCATTTCCTACAACGCCGGCACGCACGTCGCCGTCGTCGATCGGCTCGCCGCGCCGTTGAATACCTCGGTCGACTACTGGCTTCCGTCCTCGACGATCCAGGGTTCCATTTTCCCGGCGCTCCAGCTTTCCGCCGCCAATAACGATTGGGACGTGGACCTCCTTGATCGCGGCGAAATGTACTTCCCGTCCCTCTCTCCGGTGCGCCAGCACGCGGTCGCGGCTTTCGCCGACGCGCGCAAGCGCCCACAATGGATCGCGTTCGACAGGCCGTGGACTGGCGCGCCTGTCGCGACCATTTTCATCGCGGATGGCAGGATCACGAAGTGGGCCGCCCTGCTCGGCGATTCCTCATCGAATCCGGCGCTGACCTGGGAGTATTGGAACGGCAGCGGCTGGCGCTGGCTTCACGTGGACGATCAGACCAGTAATTTCCGCGATAGCGGCCTTGTCGTCTTCACCGTGCCCGCAGACCTGAAACCGGTCGATTGGGCGGGCAAGACGAACCACTGGATCCGCGCGCGACTGGTCGGTGGCGATTACGGCAAGGAAAAGGTCGTCGTCAAAACCAAGACCAACCCGGACGGCTCGACCGAACAGACCATCGACCGCACGACCGAAGGGATCCAGCCGCCTTATGCGATCGATTTCCAGGTCAGCTACAGCATCGATACGGCGGTGATACCTTCGTTCCTGAAGACGGAGGACAGCCTCACACTGCGCGACCAAAGCGATGCCAACCGCACGTCCGGCGCGCAGATCGAGGTGTTCACGCCACTCATCTACACACTGACGCACTTCCAGCGGGCCGCATCGCAGCAGACAAGCGGCGGTGACTGCATCCCCGACTGCGACTGTCCCGAAGGCACTGCGAGTACCTCGCCGGCGCCGAAGCCATCTGCGCAGCCCAGGCCGCCGACTCCCCCAAGCCCGGACGATTGCAATTGCGCGCCGCCTGCAGCCGATTCCGGGGCGATTGCCGATCCGCGCTCCGGCCGCCGTGCACTCTATCTTGGGCTGAACACTAAGCTGCAGCGCGAGCCCATCAACGTGATGTTCGCCGCGCGGGAGCAGAATTACGACGTGCTGGCGCCCCTCGCGGTGGACGCGCTCATCGCCAACAGTTTTGTTCCGATTGTGGCAACGGACGAGACGCGTGCACTGGGCGAAAGCGGGATCATCTCGATGTCGTTCAACGTCGAGCCGGTGCCGACGGAGTTGTTCGGGCAGTCGCTATCGTGGGTGCGACTGACGCCGAGCGGTGGCGACATCAATTGGACGCCCGTCCTCGAGGGCGCCTATTTGAACGCGGTCTGGGTCCGTTCCGCCGAGACGATGACCCGCGAACTCGTTGGCTCGTCCGAAGGCGCACCAAACCTCACGCTCCAGCTCGCGCGCCCGCCGCTGCTGCACAAAAGCCTGGAACTCCGTGTGCGAGAGTCCTTCATCGAGGAGCGCGAGACGCTGCTCAAGGCGGGCCCGGATACGATATTGAGCAATGTCGAAGACCTGCCGGGGGACTGGGTCCTGTGGACGCAGGTTGCCGACCCGCACGACCGCGATGCGACGGACCGCGTCTATGCGCTCGACGAGGACACCGGCACGATCAGTTTCGGCGACGGCCTCCACGGCGCCATCCCCCCTATCGGCACCGACGCCATCGTGGCGTTTCGCTACGAGCGCACCGATCCGGCTACGGCCGGCGGCGTCCCGGCGAACCGGGTCGCAGCGCGCACCACACTCAATCTGGTCACTCCCGTGGAAAGCGTCGAGGAGGTCGTATGCGCGGGACAATCGGCCGGCGGTCTCGCGCCCGAATCGACCGATCGTGTCGTGAAATTCAGCGCGTCGAAACTGCGCCATCGCGGCCGTGCCGTCACGGCACGCGACTTCGAAGATATTGCGCTCGAGAAATTCGCAGATGTCGTCCAGGCGCGCTGTTTCGTCCGCACCGGCAGTATCCGGCTTGTCGCCGTCATGCGGGGCAGCGCCCCCGGTCCCACGCGGGCGCAGAAGCGTGAACTGAGAGCCGTGCTGCTCGACGCCGCTGCGGCGGGCGTGGCTGCGCCCGGCGCGCTGACGATCGACGGTCCGGCCGTGCGCAGGCTTCGCATCGACCTCACCCTGCGCGTTCCCTCGCTCGACATTGCGGGCGCAGTCGCCCGCGACGTCCAGAAAGCGCTGAACACCGTCTTCGACACCGAACTGGGCGGCAAGGCACACGATGGATGGCCGCTCGGATCGAGCCCCAATGAGGATGACGTCGCCGAAGCGCTTCGTGACGTACCGAACCTCGAGAGCGTCGCCAATGTCAGCCTGTTCGAGATCGCGGCGAACGGCGAAGAACAACCATGGCCTGCCACGATCAAGGCCGACGAGCTCGCCATGTTGGCCGACGATGGAATCCATATCGCGTTCAAGATCCCGGAGGCCCCGGTATGAACCAGCTCGCGCCCGATCTCTTCAGCGGCCGCCGCTACAACGACCTGGTGCAACTGGGACGTTCCAAGCTGCCGCGGCTTGCGCCTGCCTGGACCGATCACAACGTCCACGATCCCGGCATTACCTTGATGGAACTGCTGGCCTGGGTGGCGGAAGCGCAGATCTATTCCTTGTCGCGCAGCCGCCGCGACGAACGCACGGCCTACGCCGCCCTGATGGGCATTCTGCCAAACGGCGCGCGGCCAGCCAGAGGCCTTATCTGGCCGGACCACAACGATACGAACGCGCCATCCATAACGGTCGGCCAATCCTTCGTGATCGAACCCGACGGAGGCGTGCACGCGATCAATTCGACCGCACCTACTTACCGCGCCGCCATGCGCATACGCTGGATTCCGGCTCGAATCCGTACGCTCGTGACCCGCCTGGCCGATGGGACCTCCGTCGATCACAAGGGGCCAAACCAGCGCGGCGGTCCAGCCTTCCGCCCGTTCGGCGATCTCGTCCGCCGCAACGATGTACTGCGGATGGACCTCGAAGCTACTGGCCAGTGGCCGCTCTTTCCGCAGGGGCCTCTCGACGATGCCCGCCTCTTGATCGGGGTGCGCACCGATGAACCGGCTGCCGCCCCGCCTGCGGGCGGATCACTGCTCGAAGTTGTGCTGACCGCCGGCGCGCAGCGGCTTGCGCTGCCAATCGTGGAAGACACCACCGCCGGCTTCCTGCGCACGGGCACTCTCGCGCTCGACCTCACCGGTCTCGAACTCGATGTTGCCGCCCTCACGCTCGAGTTCCGAGCGCCACACGGCCTCGACATGCCCCCGCGCATCGTGCGCATCGAGCCAAATGTGATTCCGATTACCCAGGACCTGCGCGTCGCGCGGGAAGTTCACGTCGCGGAGGGGATACCGGATTTTGGCTTCGATCTTGACTCGCCGGGGCTCGAATTCGAACCGGGAAGCGATCCGGTGACGGTCGAGGTCGCCGATGACGGCGTGTTGACGTCCTGGACCAGATGCGAGCGACTGTCCGATTTCGGCCGGATCGACTGCGTGTACGAACTCGACCCTGTCGCCGCACGTATCACCTTCGGCAATGGAATCAATGGACGGATGCCTCCCGCGGGAGCGGACATCTATGTCTCCTACGTCGTCTGCGAAGGCGCAGGAGGCAACATGGCCCGCAACCGCAAATGGGTGGTGCCGGGTGTTGCCGGCGCGTTTGGCGTCAACCCCGACGCGGTCACGGGAGGAGAAGATCCGTCCAGTTGGCTCGAGCAGCGCCGCGAAGCGCGCGAGAACCTGACCCAGGCGCACGCCCTCATCAGCAAGGCCGACATCGAGGACGCCGCGCGCGCACTGCCTTTGGTGAAGGTCGCTCGCACCTGGATGGAGCCGGCGCAACCGGGCGATCGCGTGACCGGCACGACACGTCTAATCGCGATGCAAGCGCGCGATGGCGCAGACGATCCTTCGCTCGTGCCCGAAACGCCACGTTGGCTTGCAGCAATCCGCCGAGTGCTCGCGCCGCGGATGGCATTGGGCGTGCGGCTCAGCGTGTCAGGTCCCGCCTATGTCGGCTTTACCCTTCGGGCGAACATTGAGGCGGAAGGACGCCGGGACCCTGCCAAGGTGAAAGAAACAGTGCTCGCGGAGCTTCGCAGGCGTCTCACGCTCGTGAGCAACGAGCCTGGTGCGCCGGAGCGCCCGTTCGGCCTCTCGGTCACACGCCGCGATATCACTTCCTGGATCCATGCGCTCGAAGACGTGCGTCGTGTCGCCTCGCTTCAGATCGTTCTTGCAGACGGAACGGCCGCCGATGAAGTCGCGGTGCCGCGCCACGGTTTGCCACGGATTGATTTGGGCAATAGCGCAATCGACGTCGTGCGTCCCGCGGGAGGTACGCGATGAGCCGCCAGCTCCTCAACGGCTACCGTTTTGCCACGGAAGACCAGTGGAATTCATGCTTGTTCGCGGGCGCGGACCGCGAGACGAAAGCCGGTCGCGAAGGACTGCGTCCGTTCGCGCCGTTCGGTGGCCTGCCCGCACGCGTCGAATCCAATGGCGCGCGCGCGCCTGCAACTGGTTGCGACCTTGAAATCGCCTGGCGCGACGATGCCGGCCATTTCATGCGCCTGCCCTACGCCGACGACAAACCGATCGTGGGTCCGGCGTTGTTCGCGCATGCCATACGCTTTGTCGCCGCGACCGACGCTCTTTGGACGGCGTTCGACAACGGCGCGTTGCAGGCGTTCGAGCGCGACAGCCTCACCCGCCGTTTCATCGTTGATCTTTGCGGTGTCATTGACATCGCCGCCGACGGTCACGACGGTGTGTTCGTGTTGTTCACCGACATCGCCGGCTGGCATATCGCCCATCTCGATTGCACAGGACGCGAGAGATCCCGCTTCACGCTCGAAGGCGTCTGCAACCCGACCGCTCTCGTGTACCTCGCAAAGCCGGACGTGCTGGTGGTGCATTCGGCAGGCGACGCCAGGTTCGTTTGGTTTGCACCGCAAGGCGGGCCGCCGCGCGCAACGCTTCTCCAAACCGCCATCCGCCCGTGCTTCGGCGTCGCGGCGATGGGCAGCGATGGCCGCGCCCGCATTTATCTTGCCGGTAGCGACGGACCACCCTTCGGGGGACAGCCCTATATCGTGACGCTCGATCCCGAAGGCGTTGTTCTCGCAGCCTTGCAGGTCGAGGAGGCGCCAACCGGTGTCACAGGCGACCGTACGCAATTGCTCGTCACAACGGCGCGCGGGCTCCTGCGCTTCGACAGCCCGCAAATGGTCGCGCAGGATTCCTCGGACGTGAGCGCGACGCTGCTGACGCCAATGCTGCTTTCGCCCTCCACGGCTGACCGCCGGTTGTGGCTGCGAGCAGAAGCAACGGTAGCCCTGCCAGAAGGCAGCACACTCGAGATAGCTATCGCTTCAACCGACGAACCCGAGAATCGTGACGCGATCCTCGCGATCGCGTCTGATCCGAAGCTATATGCGAGCAAACGCATCGAACTCCTCCGTACGCAGCTGTCCTGGCAGAGCTATTCCTTCCACGGGCAGGCGCTTTCGGACGCGCAAACGTCGATCCCGGTGTCTGCGCCCCTGTTTGACATCCACGACCGGTTCCTGTGGTTGAAAATCACCCTCATCGCCTCGCCTGGCGGCGGCATTCCGATCTTGTCGGAACTCAACGTCTTCTACCCCGGGCGGACATTGATGGAGAACTTACCCGGGATTTATCAACGCGCCGAAGACCAGCCAGGGAGTTTCGTCCGCTCGCTCGTAGGCGTCGTCGAATCCACCACGCAAAATCTCGACGCGCGCATCGGCAACATCGGCCGCAACATCAACCCCGAAACCGCAGCCGGGCCCTGGCTCGACTTTCTCGCGGGCTGCCTCGGCCTGCCATGGGACGACGCCCTGTCGCTCGAGCAGAAGCGCGGGGTCGTTTTGCGCGCAGCCGACATCGCGCGCGGCTATGGCACCAAAGCCGGGCTCGAGGCCCTGCTCGCCGGCCTCATCCCCGGCGCACCGACACGCTTCCGCATCACCGATCTTACCGTGCAGTTCGGGCTCTCGGTGGTCGGCGGCGGCGAGTGCGAAGGCAGTAGCCTGCCGGTGATTCTGGCGGGACTTCCCCCCACCGCGACCGAACTCAACACGAAAGCGGTGCTCGGCAGAGGACGCTTGCCTTGCAGCGACGCTGATGATGGCACCGTGCGCCTCCTGGGTCGCATCCGCGTGGATATCAGCGTCACGGCGGCGGAACGCGCCGCCTGGGAGCCGTGGCTCTCTGCCTTGGTCAGCGCGATGGTGCCCGCCACCACGCGCGTCACACTCAACTGGCTCAGCCCGGTCACTTTCCGCCCGACGATGCGGCTCGGCGACGACCTCACGCTCGAAGACGCGCCCGAACCTCACCTCGGTACCGACGCCGTTACAGGCATCGCGCATCTGCCGCGCCGCCGCAGCAGCGCGCAGCCGGAAACGGGTCTTGATCAAGACACCCCACTGAACTGAACGCGCACGAGGCCAACGACCATGCAAACAACCACAGCCAAGAAGACGCCTCCGGCTCCGCGGATTGTGCGCCGTGAGTGCTGCACCTGCGATGAGTGCACCTCTGGCGCCCGCAACAACTACTTCACGGGCAAGCGGCTCACCGCCGATACCTTTCGCGTCGAGCAGCGCTACCTTCTCGACCGGCGTCATCTTCTCAATCGCGCCATCCACGGCTGGGGGGTGGTCTATGGCTATCCGGTTGAAATGGCGGCCGTCGACCAGCACTGTCCTGGCGCGGAAAAGGGCCAACTCAGGATCGGCGAAGGTCTGGCGCTCGACAAGGTCGGACGCGAACTTGTGCAGACCGGCCCCGTCATCCTGACCTTCGAGAACGTTCTCCTGCTCAACGACAACGGGGCGCTGGTCCCGACGCAACGATGCGACAAATCCGGACGCAAGCCGCCTGAACTCGATCCGAGCGCTTGCTGGCTGCTGCGCGTGCACTATGCGGAGCAGAATGTAGGGCCCGTGTCACTCAGCGATCCCTGCTCCTGCGAGCGCAACGAATGGGATCGTGTCTGCGAGACAGTGCGGTTTTCGATCCAGCGCATCGACTGCGCTAAATGCTGCGTGACTCCAGATTGCGAGCTCCGTTGTTGTTGCAGCTCAGGCCCATGCTGCGAAGAGCACGAAAAACAAACGGGCACGCTGAAAGAGCAAGAAGAGCAGCTCCGCATCAGGTACGAGAAGCTGCGCGAGGAAGCCGGTGGCGATGCCGCCCGGCTCGCCGAGCTTCGCGCGCAATACGAACGCGATCTGAAGGCGATCCTTCACGAAACGCAGGCCGCTCTGCCCAAGGTCCACGAGCGCGGCGGCTGCCGCTGCCTATGCGAACACCTCACGGAACTCCAGATCGGGACGGACTGCACCGGGCTCTGCAAGGTCGATGACTGCGCCCGCGCCGATCTGAACAACGGCGTCTCACTCGCCTGCCTGAAGCTCGAGCAGGACGAATGCGGCATGTGGCGCTTCGCCCCGGTGTATGATGCTTGCGGCCCACGGCGTCTGGTCAAGCGCAACGATCTGTTGTTCGACCTTATCCGCGGCTGCGACGTGACACGGATCAGCGAGACCGGCTGGGCAAACTGGCATCGAAGCGACACGCTTGTGTCGTTCGACGATTTCGCGAATGCGTTGGGCTATCCGGGTTCGGGCACCGAGGAGGAAAAATACATCGCAACGAAGTTCTGGGTACGGTTCTCGCGGCCTGTGCGCGCCGACACCGTGAAGGCCGATTGCTTCGCCATGACGATCATGGGCACGGAATCCGAAGGTGGCTGGTGGAGCGTCTTCCGCGTGCCGATCATCGACGTCGATTTCAGCTCGTTCGCGCAGCAGCAGGGCGACCCCGTCGACACGGTTCGCGGCGCCAGCATCGTGGTCGAGGGTGGCTGGCTCGAAGACGCTGTCGAGGGCCGCCACAGCATCTTCCGCGAAGGACAGGCAAGGGTGGAATTCGAGGTCCGCGGCGACTTCATCGTCGACTGCAACGGTCAGACGGTCGATGCGAACGCGCGCGGGCTGACACCATTCCCGTCCGGCAGCGATGGACCCGGCGATTCCTATCTCTCCACATTCGCGGTGGCGCGGCGAACCGCGAACCCAATCCCCGTCAAACGCAAATCGCAGGCTGAAGGAGTCCAGTCATGAGCGCCAACGGCAAAGTGGCATCCCCCGTCACTGGCAATTCCAGCCTGATGCGGCCCCGCTTCAGCCCGGGCTTGCTGTTACGGGACGACGACCTCCGGCAGGGCGTGGACTATACGCGCGATCTCTCGCGGCTACTGTTCCGCTCGTTGTTCGGGTGCGGCGTGGTCTGCGGCATGGAGGTGTCGGCCGTCTTCAACTGCGGCAAGCTGATCGTGACCGTCGGCGCCGGCGTCGCACTGGATTGCATTGGCGACCCGGTCTATGTGCCCAATCCACAGCCGATCGCCATCGATCCGAGTTGCGGCGAGCCGCTGCCGACCGAGATCTTCGTCGTCATCAAACGCACCGAGAAGTGCTGTGCGCCCCGGTCGGCGGTCTGTTCCTGCGACGACGACACGACACCGGCCGTGTGCACCCGCGAGCGGGACTGTTACGAGATCCGCATCCTGAACGAATGCCCGAAATGCGCATGCGGATGCTGCCCCGATCCAAAATCGGGTCAGACACAGGACACTACCCAGCAGACCGCCGCGAACACCAAGAAGACCAGCAAGAAGAAGACGTCCGCCGACCTCGTGGAAGGCACCGGAGCGGATGTGAAGCCCGTCGATTGCTGGTGCGTCGATCCCACTCTGCCCTGCTACAAGGACCATTATGCCGGCAAATGCGGCTGCGAATGCTGCGACGACGAGTGGATCATCCTGGCGCGGCTTTGGGACAAGAGCGGCGGCCAGAACACTGAATGGACGCCCGATCACACCGTGCGGCGCTTCGTGCGTCCCGTGCTGATGCGCGACCCCGTTGCATGGGCCGAGAGCCACCCCCCGGAAGGGTCATGATGTGGCGCAGGAGCATGCCGCGGTCCGCAAGCCGGATTCCGTAGAACGACGGCCTGCGGTCGCGGCCGCGATCCATCGCAGCGCCGCCGCGGGCGCGCCTCTGTCGCCCATCCAGGCGCTTCAGCAGCGCACGATTTCGATCGCACGCTCGGCGACATCGCCCGCGGCCGTATCGGTGACGACGCCTGTGGCGGTTCAGTTCGCGAAGGTGTCCCAGCCCAGCGATCCAGCCGAGCTCGAGGCGCGCAATACCGCGCGAAAGGTCGTGCAGATGACCGAGCCGGCTCGGCCGAAGTCCGAAGAGCCGGTCAAAAAACCTGAAGCAGCCAAGAAGAGCCCGGAGGAACCGAACAAGCCGATTCAGCGTGCGGCGGTGTCGGATCGCCCGGCCCCGGCCGGTGCACCGGTGGCGGCGCTCGGCGGCACACCCCTTTCCCGCAGCGTGCGCAACTATATGGAGCCACGGTTTGCAGCCGATTTCAGCGCCGTACGGATCCACACCGGTGAGGCAGCGGCCCAGCAGAGCGCCAATCTCAACGCCCATGCCTTCACGATCGGCGAGCACGTGTTCTTCGGGCGCAACCAGTACCAGCCCGAAAGCGCCTCCGGCCGGGAGCTGATCGCCCACGAACTGACGCACACGATTCAGCAAGGCGCCGCCATCCAGCGCAGCGCCGACACGACGGTCACCGAGCGTACTCCGCCGCGCGTCCAGCGTCTCGGGATCGACGACGCACTGAACTACTTTGCGGACAAAGCCAACCTGATCCCCGGCTTCCGGCTTCTCACGGTCGTGCTGGGCGTCAATCCCGTGAACATGGCGCCGGTCGAGCGCAGCGCGGCCAACATCCTGCGCGGCCTTCTCGAACTCATCCCGATTACGGGCGCGCTCATTTCTCAGGCACTCGAAAATTACGGGATCTTCACCAAGGTCGGCGCCTGGATCGAAGGCCAGATCCGCGCGCTCGGCATGGTGGGCGGTGCGCTCAAAGCTGCCCTTGGCAAGTTCCTCGATTCCCTGAGCTGGACGGACATCTTCGATCTCAGAAGCGTGTGGGAGCGGGGCAAGCGTATCTTCACCGAGCCGATCGAGAAGCTCATCGCCTTCGGCAAGTCGCTCGCCGCCGACATCATCAAGTTCGTCCGCGAGGCGATCCTGCTGCCGCTCGCCAAGCTGGCCGAAGGCACGCGCGGATACGACCTGCTCAAGGCCGTGCTGGGCCAGGACCCGGTCACAGGCGAGCCGGTGCCGCGCACACCCGAAACCCTGATCCCAGGCTTCCTCAAGCTGATCGGCGAGGAGGAAGTCTGGGAGAACATGAAGAAGGCCAACGCGATTCCGCGCGTGTGGGCCTGGTTCCAGGGTGCGTTGGCCGGGCTGATGGGATTTGTGCGCCAGATTCCAACGCTCTTCATGCAGGCGCTCCATTCCCTCGAGATCATCGATCTCGTGCTGCCGCCGAAGGCGTTCCTGAAGATCGCCAACGTCTTCGGCAGCTTCGTGCTGGAGTTCATCAGCTGGGCCGGCAAGGCGCTGTGGACGCTGCTCGAAATCATCTTCGACGTCGTGAGCCCCGGCGCGCTGATGTACATCAAGAAGACCGGCGCGGCGCTGAAGAGCATCCTCAAGAATCCGCTGCCTTTCGTCGGCAACCTGATCAAGGCCGCCAAGCAGGGCTTCCTGAACTTCGCGGATCATTTCCTGGAACATCTCAAGGCGGGGCTGCTCGACTGGCTCGTCGGCTCGCTGCCGGGCATCTACATCCCGAAATCGTTTGCACTGATCGAGATCGCCAAGTTCGCTCTGTCGGTGCTCGGGCTCACCTGGGAAAACATCCGTGCCAAGCTGGTCCGCGCAATTGGCGAACCTGCGGTCAAGGTGCTGGAGACGACATTCGATATCGTCGTTACCCTGGTGCGCGATGGTCCCGCAGCGGCCTGGGACAAGATCAAGGATCAGCTCGGCAACCTGAAGGACATGGTCATCGGCGGCATCACCGACTTCGTGGTGGGCATGGTCGTGAAAAAGGCGATTCCCAAGCTCATCGCCATGTTCATCCCCGGTGCAGGTTTCATTTCGGCGATCCTGACGATCTACGACACGGTCATGGTCTTCGTGAACAAGATCAAGACGATCGTGCGCGTGGTCACAAGCTTCATCGAATCCATCGTGCAGATCGCCAATGGCCAGACAGAACCCGCCGCAAACCGCATCGAGTCCGCGCTTGCCGGCGTGCTGTCGCTGTCGATCAACTTCGCAGCCGGCTTCGCCGGCCTTGGAAAAGTTGCCGACGCCGTGAAGGGCGTGTTCGAGAAATTACGTGCGCCGTTCGAAAAAGCCACCGACTTCCTGGCGAACCTGATCGCGAAACTTGCCGCCCCGTTCATTGCGAAAGGCAAGGCCCTCGTTGCGAAAGGCAAGGAGGCGTTAGGCAAGCTTTTCAGCTGGGCGAGCGCTGACAAGAGCTTCAAGGATGCGAAAGGCCACAGTCACCGCGTGTTCGTCGATCCCAAGGCAACCCCGCCCCGTCTCATGGTCGCGAGCGACGAGATGGCCGCCGAAGCATTCCTCCAAGCGTTCATCGATAGCAAGGCGGCTTCCTTCGCGACCAAGAACAAGGTCAAGATCGATGCGGTCCGTAACGCGATCGCCGCGGCCAAGCCGCTTGTCGGGCAAATCGACGCCGCACAGAAGAAACAGCCGCCCGACGACGCCACGCTCGCCAAGTTGTCGCCGGCCCTGCTTGAGAAGACCACGGCAGTCGCCGATGCGCTCCGGTTGCTCGTCGGCGAAGGCGAACTGAGCGTCGAATTGAAGGAGAAATATCTCCTTGAGGGGCTGACCGGCACCTATGGTTCGATGCCCAAGCCGAAGGCCGACGACTTCACCGCCGACCATCAGCCGCAGGCCGCGGCGCTTATCGCCGCTCGTGACATCGGTTATTTCGACAAGTCGGGCAATCTGTTCAAGCGTGCGGCGGGCCGCGCCAAGGAAGGATTCGCGATCAATCTTCACAAATCGCGGCACGAAGCGGGCGCCACTTACGGCAGCAAGGGCAAAGTCACCAAGGAAGGGTTCATCGCGCAAGTGAAGGGCAGGGTCACTGCGGCCATGAAACCGGAAAAGCAACGCGAGGTCGTCGTGCAGGTGCTGCGAGAGGACCTGAATCGCGACGTGGCGGCAATGAAGGCCGTCGTTGCACCCGGATCGGCCTATTGGGCAGATCTCAAAAAGGAGGTCACGGACGCGGAGGAACAGAAGAAATTAATCGGCGAGGTCAGCGGGCGCGTCGTCCAGGGCGAGAACGTGATCGCGAACCAGGATCTGGATTCGCTCGTCGACTAGAACGGGAATCGAAATTGCGGGAAGAAGAGATGGCGATTCTCTATTGCGAGGAAAGCCACCCAAAAGGTGAGACAAGCGCGCAGGCGAGATGCGTCCGCCAGGCGCCCGCACGATGTCGAGGAGGTGGCAATGAGCAAAGACTGGATGACGAAGAAGCTGCCCGCGGAATACGACTACGTATCGCCGGGCGGAGCGAGCGAGATTCGTCTTCTTCCATCGTTTGAGCAAGGCGAAATTGTGCATGCCAGAACCCACCCCGAGAAGCCCTCGATCCCCGGGACGCTGACGGGTGTCGGGGAGTTCTTCTACGTCTTGAAAGGCGAAGGCGAACTGTGGCGCGCGACTGGCCGCCTGGAGCACGTGGTCTCCCTTCATCCTGGTCGCTGCATATCGATCCCGCCCGGGATTTCTTATCAGTACCGCGCGACTGGAGGTCCCTTGGAGCTCCTCGTGACGACCGTGCCGCGCTGGCAGAAGGACAACTGGGTCGAGGCCGAGCGACGCTATTGGGCCGATGAAGGCAAGGTCATTGGCGCGACGTCTCAAGCTCCCGGACCCTGGACGACCGTGGACTTGCCGAAGGACTATCACTACCTAGCGCCGGACGGTTCAGAAATCCGACTGCTGGCCACGGTCGATGCGGGCGGCCTCGCGCACTGCACACTGCCGGCTGGAACGATCGCCGGGCCTGTGAGGCATCGAACCGTGAAGGAAGTGTGGTACGTCGTCGATGGCCGTGGCGAGGTCTGGCGTCGCGGTGGCCTCGATGAAGAGGTCGTTGAGCCGGTACAGCACTCATGATCCCGACCGGCGTGAGCTTCCAATTCCGAGCATTCCAGGACGGTCCATTAAGGGTAGTGATCGGGACATTTCCGGCGTGGCCAGGTGCCAGTGAAGCCGAGCTGATTCCTGGTCGCTGGCAGATTGGAGCATGATCCGGAAAGTGGAAACCGGTTTTCCGAAAAGATCATACTCAATCAACGAGGTTAGAGCCTGCTGGCGCTGTCACGGCCGCAAAGGCGGGCTAGCTTACTGATGTGCTTTGGTCGCCGGCGTCGGCGTGAGCGGCGGCACGGTCGCGCAGGATGTCGTCATTCTCGAAAGGCACTCTGGGACGCCGCTACGTCGGCCCTCGCCGCATCGCGACGCATGGTCGATCACATTCCACAAATGATTGCTTGCCGCGCCGGGTTTAGGGCGTGGGCGGTCATTTCGCCGGCGCCGGTTCACCCCGGCATGACCGGTTGAGCACACCTCCGCATCGAGGGAATTGTGAGACGGTTCATAGTCGATCAGCCACCTTCAACCTAAGATGCAGGGATCGAAGACGACACGTCGCGGATTCGGGACGCGTAAAAAGGCCGTCGCCTGATCGGTGAGGCTGACTTGTCGTTTAGGTTGTAAGGAGGTCCGACGTGGATAGTCCTCCAATTTTTCCATTTTCAGACTGCCCTCGAATCTTGCTTGCTCTCACCAAGGACTGGCGCGCCGGGGACAACAGGCCGGAGACATTGGCCGAGGTCCGAACAGCGCTGGCAAAATTGATTTACGCCCTTGGTGGACGGGGGTTTCCGGACCCCGCAACAGACCGCGTCGTACAACAAGGCGGCGAAGTCTGGGAGGATTGCGTGGCTGCTTCCCGCGCGGCACGAGACGAGCGCGAGAAGCCATTGCCGCCCGACGGCCGATATGCCGTGCTCTGGTTCTCCGACGCAACCGATACAAGCAAACCGGCTCCAAATCCTCTCAATTGGCCACATCAGGCCAAGCTGACCTTCGGTCCCATCATCGATGCCGACAACCAGCCGAAGCGGCTTTTCATGTTTGAAGAGGTCGGTGAAATGACCAGAAACGACGAGGGCGCTCAGCCGAGCCCCGGTTTCTGGCCGACACCTCCAGCCCCCTCCCTTCCAAGTCCTCGCCTGGTCCGAATCTTGATCGGTTCTCCAAGGGGCGAGTGTAAGGGCGGCATAGCTCAGTTCCTCCAGTACACGTTGCACTACGACTCCCTGGCCTATCGTCTCATCATCGCCGCGGCCGTTTGGCTTGGATTCAGCGCACCAAGTTGGTTCGGGCTCAGTTGGTGGGTACCGTCATTTGTTGCGAATTTGGGGTTTCTGGCCTGCGAGGTCTACGCCTCGTTGATCGGCATCAGATTTCTCGCCGACCGCGCTCGCGGGCAACTCGGCCGCATGCTCGTTGCGATGTGGCTGCCGCTCGCGGTCATCGCCGTTGCCGCCTACCTGCTGTTCGCGAACGACCAGGGACGCGAACTCGGCGTCGGCATCATGGACGGTGACTTCACGAAGGAAAACTCAAACGCACTCTTCAAGGCATTCTATCTTGCTCCCATCCTTGTTTACTGGGCCCTCAACAACTGGTTATCCGCTCGGATCGGGCTCAGCAGGGCCTTTCCTAGACCTGACAAGGAACAGGTCCTGCTGTTCTGGGGACCACGACTGATCGGCGTCCTTGCACACTTTCTTGCAGCCGTGAGTCTTTCGGCCGCTGCCTTGAAGCAGCCTGATCTGCAGGGGAACGTCGAGGTCGCTGCGGGACCCCTCGCCATACTACTGACGACAGCACTCGTCTGGCTGGCGGATTCCAGTTTTTGGTCCGAACGGAACAATCAAGAGCAAAAACAACTTGCCCGCAAACTGTTTCGTTATGTCGGATTCGTCGAATTGCTGGTCTTCCTTGCGCTCCTCTACGCGTGGTGGACCGAGAAGCTGCCGCCGGGATTCTTTTGGGGAACGTTGTCGATCGCCGCGTCAGCCATCGCGTTCCTGGTCACGATCAGCCTGCTGCGAAAAGCGGCCCCGCTGGACAAGAAAGCTGACCCGAAAGCCCGCCGGGCCAACGACCTAGCAGAACAGAATGCGACCTGGAACTGGACGGTCGGTCTCGCCGTGACAATGCTGGCAGGCACGATCGCGATCTGGGTCCGCCCGATGAGCGTCGGACAGATCTTCGGCTCCCTTAACGTTGCCTTTTTTGCCTTTGGTTCGTTCCTCGCCCTTACCAATTTCCTCGACCTGATGGCGACTCGGCTGGCCGACTATGGCGGCACACACTTCAAGTTCGGACCTCGCGCTGTCGGCGCGGTGTTTCTCTGCTTCCTGACAATTCCGGCCTTCCTGGCTTCGTGGAAGCAATCCTTTCACCGGGTGAGACTCTGCGAGAATAATGAATGCACGGCGGCGCTGACGACGGCTACAGACAAGAGCTGGTCTACCGTTGCAACACCGGACCAACGGCCCACCGTTTCGGAAGCCGCTCGCGCCTGGTACGCTCAGGCGGAAGTTGCCTACCACAAGATTCATTCCGAAGAGCCCGACAAGCCGGTTCCGATGCTGATTGTTGCGACCGCAGGCGGCGGCATCCGCGCAGCGTACTGGACGGCGACAATCCTCGAGAAATTGGAGAAGGATCTACCCAAGGTCCCTGGTGCCAACGAAAGTCTGATGCGCAATCTTCTGTTCGCCATCAGCGGCGTCTCGGGCGGCAGCGTGGGTGCTGCCGCATACGCCGCGGCCGTACATGAACATGAGTTCTTTGGCACGGCGATAGAGCCCACCAATTATCTGAAGGAGGACTTCCTGGCCCCGGGGCTCGCAAGCCTGATCTTCATCGACGGGCCCTCCAACATGTTGCCTGACTTTGGGCAAATCGACCGCGGCAAGGCGCTTGAGCGCGGCTTCGAACTCGCAAGCCGAACCATACACGACAAGGATGGTCTGACTGCCCACAATTTCCTCAGCTTCTTTCCTGCCATCGGTGGAGGCAAGACGCCTCCCTCCTGGCGGCCAGCCTTGATCCTCAATGCGACGCATCAGGAAACCGGCCGGCGTATCATCACCAGCCACATCAAGATCGAACGCGACATCTTCATCGACAGCTATGACGCGTTGCAGGTTCTCAATTCGGACGTGCGGCTGAGCACTGCGGCTCACAACAGTGCCCGGTTCACCTATGTTTCGCCGGCCGGAAGTCTCATCAACGCGAAGAGCGCCACAGAATCGCAGCACAACAGGGGCTACATCATCGATGGCGGCTATTTTGAGAATTATGGCGCCGAGACCGCACTTGAGCTCGCGCGCAAGGCAATCGAAGCAATCGATCCTGAGCACGGGAAGCCGAATCATAAGAACAAGGTCAAACTGGTCGTCTTGCAAATCAGCAGCGACCCCACGCTGAAGGAGGACCGAACGCTCGTGCGGGCCCGGGTGCGGCCGGAGGGATGCTTCGTCTCGAGCCTCGAACCTTCCATGCCTGATTCTGCCCCTGCGACAGTTGGTCTTTTGGGCCGGCTGACGCAGATTTTCACTGGCATGTTTACGAAAGATTCGACCTTAACCAATGCGACGGCAGCCAAGCGGACGGATCCAGCCAACTACCTCAAACTGATCGACCCCGAAGGCGGGCACGCCAATGAGGGAGAAGGCTTTGTTTTTTCCTATGCCAACGAACTGAGCGCACCCCTGGTCGGCATCATGTCAGTCCGGGAGGCCCACGGTACGATTGCCGCAGCGGAGCTAGCCGCGTCGATCTGCCAGGGAAAAAACAAGGTCGAACAGGCGATGCAAAGCGTATTGGATCGGAAAACCGCCACAGACCCGACTGGCAAGACCGGCCCAGCAGCAGGCATCGCGAATGAGGCGCCACACTTCTCGCATATGGCGATGTGCGAGAAATTCTTGAATCCCCCGCTGGGCTGGGTTCTCTCGGATCGGACCCGTTCCAGATTTGCGGGCATGCTCGACGATTGCGGCAACAAGGAAGAACGGTCGGGTCTGGAACAGGCGCTCGGGCTGCAGACTGTGACCGCGTCCGGCGCAACCACCCATCACGCTGCGAGCACCGAGCACTGACGCATTGCGGCGTTATCGCTGAAAATGAAAAAGCCCGCCAACGGCGGGCTACCAGGCCGTGCGAGGCTCAATCATCCGCCTGACCGCAGAGCCGGCTGAATGGGAGAACCTACCCCATGAGGGCTTCCAGCTCCGCAGCTGCTTCCGAAGCGGCGGGCGGTCGTCGCGTTGCGGCGCGCGTTGTAGAAATCAAGCACACGTTTGGCCGTTCGGGTTTCGAGCCCCTCGAAGTTTTCGCGCGCACGATCCAGATCCTTGCCGGACATTCGGCGGCCCGCGGCCTTCATCAGCAGCAGCGCCTTGACCGTCGTCCAGGAGCAGCCGGCGGCTTTTGCAAGAATTTGCACGACGCCGGGATTCTCATGCAGAACCGCCCGTTCGGCCATCTCGATGGGACAGCCCGCGAGAACCGACAAGGCCATCACCGTGTGCTCGAAGTCTTGCGCGCGAGCGAACGCATGAACATTGGCTTCCCTGAGCTCCCGCCAGTATTTGAACCGCTTGACCTTCCGCTTTGCCTTGACGTGATCAATCGACCGGGCGCGAACCTCCAGATTGATGTCATCGACCACCTCCGTCACCGCACCCTGCACGGCTTCGGCAAATTGCGGATTTGCCGCGACGATCTTGCTGCACACCGAAACGGAGGCAGTTTCGAGCAGTTTCAAGAAGTGATGCCGGGGAATATCACGGCGCGTTCCGACGCGGAGCGCCAGCTCGACGTCATCGGCGGATCGCGCGACCAGTTCGCAAAAACTTCCATCTGAAATGCGCGCACCGGCGTTGCCGGCAACGGCATGGACGACCCGGGGTTCACCGCGGTGGATGAGTATTTCGGTGATTGCTTCGCTGATCGTTTGACGTTGCGCGATGGCGTAAAGATGACCCTGGCTCTGGGTGCTGGCGCTGACAGCAAGATCGGCCTCGCTAAGGGCCATCGACTGAGTGAGAACCGGAGCCGCCACGGCGATGGCTTCATCGAAGGCAAATGCTCGCACCAGCGTCGCCGGCGCAGCCGGGTTGGTTGCAAGATGGCGAGCGAGCTTGATTCGCGTTTTCAACTCAATCACGGCAACAAGGGTTTTGAAAACCTCGTCGAACAGCCCGATCTGTTGCTCCGAATAACGACTGGACCCGGCGGCGAACAAATCGGCCATGCGCGCGAGCGCCCTTACCTGCCGTTTCGTTGACCCCGGGACTGTCGTGTCCTGAATTTCATCGATCAACGAATGGAACGTTCTCGTATCCGTCGTTTCGTCAAGCATTTGCATTCGGCATTGAAGGGTTAAAAGAGTGATAACCTCATGCTACCGGCAACGCATGAAGATACCTGACTGCAATGGCACCATAGATAAACTAAAATTGCAGCATTCTTCTAAACACTTCCCGCCCGACGAGCCGCCCGCTGTTTCCCGCCCCGTTTCGCCCCAGCCGGCTGCTGCCCCCGTGGCCGAGCTGCTAGCCCGACACATGCGCCCCCTCACCCCTCCCGGTACCAGCTCCCGAGCTGCCACAGATCGTTGTCCCAGCCCGAGATATGCGCGGTCAGCTTGCCGCCGAGCGCCGCGACGCGGGTCCGGGAGATGATGGGCTGGATGTAATTGTCCGTCACGACGAGGTCGTTGAGCTGGATGAACAGCGCGGCGCGCTTCACCGCATCGAGCTCCTGTTCGACCTGCTTGTAGATCGCGTCATACTCCTTGCTTTGCCAGCGCGAGACGTTGCGCCCCTGCCACTTGTTGTCCTTGTTCGCCATCTGCCACGACACATACTGGTTCATGAAGAACTGCGGATCGGCCTGCGGCATGGTGGTGTTGTACATCTGCGCGTCGCAATAGAAATGCGGGTAGGTGTCGGGATTGGCGGCGTCGGAGGAGAAGAACACCGATCCCACCACCGACTTCAGTTCGACGTCGATGCCCGCCTTCTGGCACGCCTGTTTGACAATGGACTGGGTCTTCTGCCGTGGCGCATTGATCGAGGTCTGGAACACGAACTTCAGCGGCTTGCCGTCCTTGGCGCGAATGCCGTCGCCACCCTTTTTCCATCCCGCAGCCTCGAGGATCTGGTTGGCCTTCTCGATGTTGAATTCGAATTTGGTGTTTTTCGACCGGAAGCGCGGCGGGTTGTTGAGGAAGTTCGCGGTGGCCAGCGCCGTGCGGCCATAGATGAATTTCTCGATCGAGGCGCGATCGATCAGGAGATTGATGGCCTGGCGCACGGCCGGATCGCTGAACAGCGGATGTTTGGTCTTGATGCTGGCGCGCTCGCCGTCGACCTCGACCGCAGGATCGGTCGAGTTGAGCTGCATGAATTCGACATTGCCTGACGGCGTGATGTTCACCCTGCCCTTGCCGACGGCTTCCATCTTCAGCAGGATCTCGTCTTCGACCTGCATGTTCCAGGCATAGTCATATTCGCCGGTCTGCAGCACGGCGCGCGCCGCCGACACCGCGTCGCCGCCGCCCTTGACCTCCACCTCATCGAAATGCGGCCGGTTGGCGACGTGGTAGTTGGGATTGATTTTTGCGCGGAGCATGTCGCCCGGCTTGAAATCGACGAACATGTAGGGGCCGGTGCCGACCGGCTTCAGATTGTTCGGCGCCTCGCGCGACTTGGCGCCGACGTAGTCCTTGAACAGGTGTTTTGGGATGATCATGCCATAGGCGCTGACAAAGGCATCGGCCCAGAATGGCGTCGGCTTGGCAAAAGTGAGGCGGACGGTGAAGTCGTCGATCTTCTCGACCGTGATGTCCTTGTAGCTGCCGATCGAGACCGACGCGGTCTCCGGCGTTCTGGCATATTCCCAGTTGAACACGACGTCGTCGGCCGTGAACGGCATGCCGTCATGCCATTTGACGCCGCGCTTCAGCTTCCAGATCACCGAGCGGCCGTCTTCGGCCAGCCCGTCATTCTCCTTGCTCGGAATTTCGGCCGCGAGGATCGGCACCAGATTGCCGTCGTTATCCCATCCCGCCAGCGGCTCGTAAAAGATCCGGGAGCCTTCCTGGTCCTTGGTGCCGACGGCGAAATGCGGATTGAGCAAGGTCACGGCCTGCCAATACATCAGCTTCAGCATGCCGCCGCCGCCGGCCCTGGTCGGCTTGTAGGGAAGCGCGGTCGCAGCCATTGCAACCCCGGACTGGCTCAGCATCATCCCGGCGATCGGCGCCGAAAGGCCTGCGGCGATCATTCGCTGGACAAACGCCCGCCGCGACAACCGGCCGGTCTTGACGTCGGCAATCAGGTCTCGAAGTTCCCGTTCTTTCATGGGGCTGGCTCCTTCACTGGTGCTGAATGCGTCGCCGCGCTCGATGCCGGAAATGGATCAGGTCGGCGCCAACCTGTCAAAGCAGTATCCAGGCCATCCCGTCATGCCAGCGCCAACCGAGACAAGGTGACGCGGCGGCGGCCGGCGATGGCGAGCAATGGGGGGCGCGGCCACAAAAAAGCCCGCGAAGCTCGCGGGCTTTTTGTCTCATTCGCCTGTCTTACCAGCCGCGATAGCCGCCGCTGCCGAAGCTGAAGGTGATGCCGGGGCCGCCGCCGTAATAGCGCGGACCGTAGCCGCCATAGTAACGGGGACCGTGATAGCCGTACCGGCGCGGCGCATAGTAGTTGTAGCTGCCGTAGTACGGCCGGTAGTGACGGTGGCCCCAGTGGTGATGGCCATGCCCCCAATGCCGATGGCGGTATTGCGCGCTGATATCCGTCGTGGATCGCGTGGCGATCCGGGATTGCGTGGCATCCGTCGAAGGTTTCGGCTTCACCGCGTTGTCGGCGGCGTAGGCCGCCGAACCTCCCATCAGAGCGGCGGCACCAACGGCAAACATGATAACTAGCTTCTTCATCATCGAACTCCAGTGAAACGTGTGAAGGCTAACCGGCCGGCGCGCGCGACGTTCCGGCGTGCGACATAAAGACCGCAATCGCCGCTTGAACGAATGTTCATGAAACTGAACGCGAATCTTCTGAACAATTGACCGTCGCGAAGTTCGCGTTCGTTTCGGCGGCATATCGGCCCACGAAACTCCCAGCTTCCAGCTTGCAATCACACCTGTTCTGGTTCAGACTTGCACACCATTTTAGAAGCAACCATTGATTGCGATCGACTCCAGCGGTGCCCCGTACCAGCCGGCCGGAGGATATTATGGGCAACTGTTTCGTCATTATGGGCTTTGGCGAGAAGACCGACTTCCAGTCGAACCCGCAGCGTGTTCTGAACCTCAACAGGACCTACGAAGACATTATCAAACCGGCCGTGGAAGAGGCAGGCCAGACCTGCGTTCGCGCGGACGAGATCATCCATTCCACCGTCATCGACAAGCCGATGTACGACAATCTGCTGTCGGCGGATCTGGTCATTGCGGACCTGTCCACCGCCAACGTCAACGCGGTCTATGAGCTCGGCATTCGTCACGCGCTACGGCCGCAACGGACAATCGTGCTGGCGGAGCACAATTTCAGCTTCCCGTTCGACCTCAATCATCTCAGCATTCTGAAGTACGAACACCTCGGCAAGGAGATCGGGTTCAAGGAGGTGATGCGCGTCAGGAGTGAATTGACAAAAAAGATCACGACGCTGATGGACAGTCCCGAGCCCGACAGCCCGGTCTTTCTGTTCATCCCCTCGCTTCAGCCTGCCAGCCTTCCCAAGGCGCAAGCGATCGTGGCCGCGGGGCCGCCCGCGCCCTCCTCTGCGCCGACCGACCAGAAAAGCTTCGCCGAACTGCTCGCAAGCTTTCGCGCCGAGAAGGACGCCGTCAAGGCGCCTGAAGACTGGGCGATCCCGCTGGCCCTTCTGAAGCGCCTGAAGACGATGCAGCCTGACGATCCCTACATTCTGCAGCAGTTGGCGCTCGCAACCTACAAGTTCCAACAACCGGACAAGAAGACGTCGCTGGTCAATGCAAAGAACATTCTGAACGCGCTTGCGCCACAAGCGTCGAGCGATGCCGAGACGGTAGGACTATGGGGCGCCATCCATAAACGGCTGTGGGAAGAGATCGCAAATCCTGAAGATCTCGATGAGGCGGTGCGGGCTCATGCCAGGGGCTACTACATCCGAAACGACTATTATAACGGCATCAACTACGCATTCATGCTCGACGTTCGCGCGTCCCGCAGCGAGGGCGATGAGGCTTTGGTCGATCGGCTTCTCGCGCGACGCGTCCGGAAAGATGTCCTGAAAATTTGCGATTGTCTGCTGCAAGACGCATCCGCTGTCGAACCGAAACTGGGCGGCCACGGGGCCAGCCCCGAGGAGCTGTTCTGGATCGGGGCGACCAAGGTTGAAGCCTTGTTCGGACTGGGCCGCGGAGAGGAGGCGGGAACTCTCAAAGCCGAGACTGTCGAGAAGGAACGCCAGCGCCTGGTAAAGGCCGGGCGCGACGGCAACGCCGTGAAATGGATGGAAGATACCTTGAACGACCAGTTGAAGAAGCTGGGCGCCCTGTTGACGCCCTGACGGGATCGAAACACGACAGCAAATCGAGGCGACAATGACTCATCTCGACAACTGGCAAACAAAATTTGCGACGACAAGACCGCGCAGGCTGCTGGCGCTCGATGGCGGCGGCATCCGCGGCGTGATGTCGCTCGAAATCCTGCGCAAGATTGAACGGGATCTGGCGGCGGCAACCGGCAAGGGCGCGTCGTTCCGTCTCGGCGATTTCTTCGACTATATCGGCGGCACCAGCACCGGCGCCATCATTGCGGCCGGCCTCGCGATGGGAAAGTCCGTTCAGGAACTGGTCGACTTCTACATCGAGGCGGGACCGCTGATGTTCGAAAAGACGTCGCTGATCGGCCGGTTGCGCAGCTTCTATCAAGCCGATCCGCTGCGCCAGAAACTGCACGAGGTGTTCGGGGAGCGCAAGCTTGGAGCCGAAGACCTGCGTTCGCTGCTGCTGATCGTCACACGGAATGCAACGACGGATTCGCCGTGGCCTATCTCCAACAATCCCTTTGCCCGGTACAACGATCGTACCCGAAAAGACTGCAATCTGCAGATTCCGCTGTGGCAGCTGGTGCGGGCGAGCACGGCTGCACCGGTCTATTTCCCGCCCGAAATACTCGCATGGGATGAAAGCGACCCGGCAAAAACCTTCTTCTTCGTCGACGGCGGTGTCACTCCCTACAATAGTCCGGCATTCCAGCTGTTCCGGATGGCGACACTTCCGCAGCACCGCCTCAACTGGCCCGTCGGAGAGACGAAGATGATGCTGATCTCGATAGGCACGGGATCGGCGGCAGCGGTCAGCCGCGACCTCAACGTGCGCGGACAATTGGCACCGATCAACGCCGCACACCTTCCCGGCGTGCTGATGGGTGGCGCCGCGATCGACCAGGATATCAATTGCCGCGCAATCGGCCGCTGCGTGTTCGGCCAGGCGATCGACCGGGAGGTCGGTGACATGATTCCGCGGCAGGGCGATCCGCTCAAGGGGGATGTCATTCCGCCCGACGAAGATTGCGGCCGCCAATTCCTTTATGCCCGCTACAACCCCGATGTGAGTCGAGACGGCCTCGACGCCTTGGGGCTGAACGAGATCAATCCGGATCACGTCCAGGCGCTGGATCAGATCGAGTACATCGGTGAGATGCAATCCGTCGGACGGAACTATGCCGCGAAGTTCGTGGATATGACGCCATTCCAGAGATTCGTG
>Ga0105239_10000981_pt1 | contig 40055 bp, 26 predicted proteins | sample KBSC44metaG_FD_92761 | JGI IMG/M metagenome (GOLD analysis project Ga0105239, IMG submission 92761) | Corn rhizosphere microbial communities from Kellogg Biological Station, Michigan, USA - KBS C4-4 metaG | ecosystem: Host-associated > Plants > Roots > Rhizosphere > Soil | place: Michigan, USA... | reverse complement strand
TGACAGGGGAAAACGTCCAGGGTATCGTCGAGGACCGTTTTTGTCGCCTTGAAATGCACGGCCATATTCGAAATGATAGCGGCTAATACACCGATAAAGATGCTCTGGGGTATGGCTACATAACCCGCAGCAGGGGTAATAGCCACCAGGCCGACCACCGCGCCGACGCAGAAACCAACCACAGAAGGCTTCTTGCCCCTCAGCACGTCAAAGAACATCCAGGAAAGACCCGCAGCGGCAGCAGCGGTATTGGTCGTGGAAAAAGCGCTGACAGCCAGTGAATTGGCGCCGAGCGCAGATCCGGCGTTGAAACCGAACCAGCCAAACCACAGCAGCCCCGTACCGATCAGCACATAAGGAATATTCGCGGGATGCGTCTCCAGACGCTCGATATGAACCTTTCTGCGTTTGAGCACCAGCGCGCCAGCCAGGGCTGCGCAACCGGCAGAGATATGCACCACCGTACCGCCGGCAAAGTCAAGAGCGCCCATCTTGGCTAAAAAGCCGTCAGGATGCCAGCTCCAGTGCGCCAGGGGAGCATATACCAACAGACTGAACAATACCGTGAACAGCACATAGGCCGAAAAACGCATCCGCTCGGCGATGGCACCAACCACCAGCCCCGGCGTGATGATCGCGAACATCAGCTGGAACATGGAGAATAAGGCCTTGGGAATGGTCGGAGCCGGACCCCATGCCGGACCGGATACCACGCCTTTATAAAAAAGGTGCGTCAACGGATTGCCGATAACCCCGCCGATAGAATCACCAAAACAAAGGCTGTAGCCAACCACGATCCACAACACACCAACCACGCCGGCAGCTACCACGCTCTTCATCATCGTGGAAAGTACGTTCTTGCGATTGACCATACCCCCATAAAAAAAGGCCAGGGCAGGCGTCATCAGGAATACCAGGGCCGTAGCTACCAGTATCCAGGTAATATCCGCCGGACTGTACTTACTTTCATCAACACTGGACGGCAGACTGGGAATAAAGATGGCCGCGATGGCTACCACCACCAGCAAGAAGAAGGGTAAGAACCTTTTAAGAGTGATTTTGCTCATAATTTGCAGGATTTCATATTAACAAAAAACTAATACTTGCGATTCTTGGATAAAGATACATAAAATTCGAAATAAGCTACAAATGAATTAAATTTAAAATTAACTTAATATGTAAAAAATCTATTGTTAAATTATTATTAAACAGCTCTTTACGAAATTCGCGTTAACAACTCATTCACAATTTTTTATAATTTTCTCAAAAAAACTCCTGTCCATTGAATTTTCTTCACCAATCAGGTCATATAAATGCGCTCATTTTTGAAAAAAATAGCCCCCCGGTATGACTTCGGGAGGCTTAAAATCGATGTCTTTTTTTGGCACGCGGCCTAAAACGTCCAAAATCCCTGGCCCTGCCATCACAGGTCAAAGTCCATTACTTCTACCGGGCAAACCCCATCCGAATATCCGGCATCGCATCCGGCATCCTGACCTTATACCGGACCATCCCATTAAAATGATCCTCTTCCTTCAAAAACTCATGCCCTTTTTTACTGATCCAATAAGTCTCCGAATACCCCTTCTCAGTATCCTCCGTATGCAATACCCAGCAGTCCGTCTCCTGGCCGTCGAGCAGCCGGATCCGCTCGCTGCCGGCCACCGTATACCGCACATACTTCGGCGCCTCATACCCCGCGTCATAGAAATTGATCAGAAAGGACTTGCCCTCCGCCAGCGGCAACAGCTCGAACGTCTCGATATCCAGGTTCCAGTTGTAGTTCGGCTGGTCAAAAGCCAGGCGGAAACCCTTGCGTACATTACCCTCCACGCTATCGGCCCCCATAATGCCATCCCCCTTCCAGTCATAGGCGTTTAACTTCCCCCTCACCAGCTCGCGGTGATACAGCGGCGCGAAATCCCCGGCGTCATTAATGGAGTAGACCCGCCGGTAGCTGCCGCTGTCGCTGCCATACCAGTGTTGCGTGATCACATAAACTTCCTTCCCACCCTGTTTTTGTATAGCGATATCCCGCAGCCAGTACCAGAAGGTGAGCTTCCTGTCATTCTTCGTGTCCTGATAGCATAATAAATATTGCCTTAGCCCCGGCTTCAACGCGTGGGCAGGCAACGCACCCTTCCCCGGACGAACGGTGTCCGCCGCGTTCTGCGCGATTACCCTGCCCGCAACCATTAATAATATCCATAGTATTACCAGATAAAAAAAACGCATAAAAAAGGATTTATCCGGCAAATCTCTCGCACCGCCTCAACCCGCCAAAATGCATTCAACCACCCTACCCCGTTTTTTAGCGAACCGCGAAATCACCAACCATTGAAGCAACCCGCCCGATCGCTGAAAAGATACCCCATCCGGCAAAAAACAGCCTATTTTTGCGCAATGCGCATGTCTTTTCGCAACGCTACCCCAGTCCAGCTGCAGCTGCTCGTCTGGGGTACCCTGTTCCTGCTGAACTTCCTCTCCTACCTGCCCATGGACGGAGTCGTTCAGGCGCTCACCTATAGCGCCATGAACAGCTTCTTCTACGCCATCATCATCTATGGCAATATCAGCTGGCTGTTTCCACGACTTTACGAAAAAGGCCGAACCCCGACTTATATAGCCGCCGCCATCCTCCTGCTGGTCGCGGTGAGCACCGGCCGCGCGATCCTTTCCATCTGGCTGTATAACCACTATTTCCTCAAAGGCAAGCCCGAGTCACTGACCGCCGAGACCCTGGTCTATTTCATCGCCACCGGCCTGGTCATCTACCTCCTCAGCTTCGTATTCCGGATCGCCATCGCCTATTTCAAGCTGAAACGCCAGGCTCAGCAGATGCTCGAACAAAAGAGCCAGGCCGAGCTGAACCTGCTCAAATCACAGGTACAGCCCCACTTCCTGTTCAACACCCTCAATAATATCTACTATGAAGCCTACCGGGAAGCGCCCCGCACAGCCCTGCTGATCGGCCGCCTATCCGACATCATGCGCTATTTCGTGGACGAAAGCCCAAAAGAAAGGGTCGCCCTGTCGACGGAGATCAAATTCCTCGAGAACTATATCGCGCTCGAAGAGATTCGCATACGCCACGGCGTAAGAGTGGAGTTTGAAAAGGACTGCGAAGGCGATCCGCTCCTCCCTCCCATGCTGCTGATGACCTTTGTGGAAAATATCTTCAAGCACGGCATCGACCGGGGCGCCACCGGCAACCACGTCCGGCTCTCCCTGCAGACCACCGATGGCAACCTGCTCTTCCTCACCGAGAACGCCCTGCCCAAAGACCCGCCCCATTTTGGCAAGGAAGGATCAGGACTCGAAAACCTGCAAAAACGGTTAAATTTGCTCTACGGACGCCTATTTGAGCTCAACATCACCCGCACGGAGAGCTGTTTCAAGGCCCGGCTAAAAATTCCGCTCGTATGAACCTGAGCTGTATCATCGTCGACGACGAACCCAACGCAGTGAGCCTGCTGGAAATGCTTATTCAGCAAAATACCAGCTGGAATCTCATAGCCAAATGCTACGATGCAAGGGAAGCACTTGCCTTCCTCAGGACGAGTAAAGTCGATCTTGACCTGATCTTTTTGGATATCAACATGCCCCAGCTGACCGGCATGGAAATGGCCGCCCTGCTGCCGCCCTCGACCCATATCGTCTTCACCACCGCCTATTCGGAATACGCCGCTGAAAGCTACTCCTTCCCCACCATCGACTATATGCTGAAGCCGATCACCCTCAAACGCTTTTACGCCGCAATGCAAAAGATCGATGCATTCTTCGCCAGAGCCGGCGCACCATCCCGCGAGGCGGTTCCCCCATCCCCCGAAGCCGCCCCCGCACTGATCAAAGAAGACGAATATTTCTTTATCAAATCCGGCCGGACCCTCCAAAAGGTATTGTTAAAAGATATTCTCTATATCGAGGGCGAAAAAGAATACGCCCGCATCGTCACCCCCGATCAGCGCCTCCTCGTCTACCGCCGGCTGAAAGACATCGAAGACCAGCTGTCCTCCACCTTTGCGCGCATCCACAACTCGTATATTGTCAATTTATCCAGGCTGGATGCGATAAAAGACAACCACGTCTTTATCGGGACCATACAGATACCCATCAGCGAAAAATTCCGCGAGGCCTTTATGAACCGGATAAAACAACGGGTTTTTTAACCCGCCTGAGGCCCTGGAAGGGCCTGGTCCGAAGGACAATTATTAGCGTTTTCCCGGAGATGCGTAAATTTTCCCAAAAACGCATCTCCGGGACATAATTGCACAATTTATTGTGCAAAAGCGCGATATTACATCATGCGCAAAGTCATCCGTATTTTCTGGGCTCTCTTCTTTCTCGGCCTGGTAGGCTTTATCGTCCTGATCACCTGCATCGTCACAGGCGTATTCGGCAAACTCCCTTCCCTCCATGAGCTCGAAAATCCATCCCTTACGCTCGCCTCGGAGGTCTATGCCGCCGACGGCACCTCGATGGGAAAATACTATACCTCCAGGGGCAACCGCGTCCACGTCGACTATAAAGATATTTCTCCCAACGTCATCCACGCCCTCGTCTCCACCGAGGACGAACATTTTTACGAACACTCGGGTATCGACGGCAAGGCTGTTCTCCGCGCAGTGATCAAGCTGGGCAGGGACGGCGGCGGCAGCACCATCACCCAGCAGCTGGCCCTGAACATGTTCAACGGCGAACGGTCCCACAACAAGATCGGCCGCGTCATCCAGAAACTGAAGGAATGGATAATCGCGATACAGCTGGAACGCAACTTTACCAAAGAAGAGATACTCACGCTCTACCTGAACGACGTCTCGTTCAGCGACAACGTATATGGCATCCGCGGCGCGGCCCGCACCTTCTTTCAGAAAGAGCCCGGCAACCTGACCCCCGACGAGGCGGCCGTGCTGGTTGGAATGGTCAATAACCCCAGCCTCTTCAACCCCCGCACCAATCCCCGGGCAGCCACCGAAAGACGCAACGTCGTCCTGAACCGCCTGGCCTCCCATAACTTCCTCAGCGAAGCAGAAGCTACCACGCTCAAGGCAAAACCCATCGACATCAGCCACTACCGTAAACTGGACGAAAACAATGGCATTGCCCCCTATCTCCGCGACATCCTGCGCGGCGACCTGAAAAAATGGTGCAAAGAACATACGAACCCGGCTACCGGCCAACCCTATAACCTTTACCAGGACGGACTCAAGATCTATACGACCATCGACCCGCGCATGCAACAGTATGCCGACGAGGCAGTGGCACGCCAGATGCCCGTCCTCCAACGCCAGCTCGACTCCCGCCCCGCCATCAAAAAAGGCGAAGTGTGGCAGGACCACGCCAACGTGCTCGAGGCAGCCATGCACAGCAGCGAACGCTGGCGCAGCGGTGAGGAAGCGGGCTTGTCAGAAGCCGCACTGAGAGCCAGCTTCAACACACCCGTAAAGATGAAGGTCTTCGCCTGGACGCCAGCCCGTGAGAAAGATACCGTGATGACCCCGCTGGACTCTATCAAGTACCACCGGCAAATGCTGCAAACCGGCTTTATGGTCATGGACCCCTTCACCGGCGAAATAAAGGCCTGGGTCGGCGGCATTGACTTCAAGACCTATAAGTTCGATCACGTCAACCTCTCGACCAAACGACAGGTAGGCAGCTCCATCAAACCTTTCCTGTACAGCCTCGCCATCGAAGACTTCAACTTCACACCGGAGACGGAATGTGAGGCCGTCCAGCAATATTTCCCGGAATATAACGCCTACGTACCGGCGAAGGCGAGACCCAACGTCAGCGGCACCCGAACCATGGCTACCGGTCTTACCTGGTCGATCAACGAAGTGGCGGCCTATATCATGAAATCCTTCGGCCCCAAAGGCCCCGATCGCTTCGCCGAGTTCCTGAAGCAGATCAATATACCCACCGCCGTCCAGCCGTATCCCTCATTGGCGCTTGGCGCCTGCGAGCTCTCGCTCTATGAGATGATGAGCGGCTATACCATGTTCCCTACCGGCGGCCTCAACGTCGAACCATACTATATTTCCCGCATCGAGGATAAGCACGGCAACCTCCTGGCCGATTTCACCTCGAAACAAAAAGAGGTCCTCAACCAGGTGACCGCCTATACCATGGCCCGGATGATGCAGGGACCGGTAGACTTCGGTACGGCCAAAGGCCTCCGCGAACGCCTCGGCCTCGCCGAAATGGGAGGCAAGACCGGTACCACCAACGACAACTCCGACGCCTGGTTCATAGGATATACCCCACAGCTGCTCGCAGGCACCTGGGTGGGCTGCGACGACCGCTTCATCCACATGGGCGCCGGCGTCGGCGACGGCGGACAAGCCGCCCGCCCTATCGTGGAATACTTCCTTCAGAAAGCCCTTGCCGATAGATCATTGGGCCTGAACCGCAACGCCCGCTTTGCCAAACCCGACAGCATCCCCCCCTCCAGCCTCTACGCAGGCGGTGACGGGATCATCGAGAAAACGCCTCCCCCCGGAGCTGAAGGCGTCGACCAGGGCAATGGCCACGCCAGCCAGTATATCATCGATACAACCACCAAAACCCAGTCCAGCCAGTACTGACCGGGACATACATCCATTTTATAGATTTCTTTCCCACCCAGGGACAAACTCTCAAGCAAACCCTACAACAACATTCTATAAATCAACTATTTACAGTTTGGCATCCCGCTGGCAATGCTTAGGACTGCCTATTAAACTGTAATAAATGGACCCTATCTACGTATCCTTTGTCAAAAGATCAATCCTTTTCGTCCTCCTGGCCTTCTCTGCCCATCGAACAATGGCCCAGGCCTGCAGCACCTCCCAGGGAGACCAGGGCACCTACGGAACCAATAATGTGTGGATCGGCTACGCCTACAAAGGCACTGCATTCAATTACTACCAGGGATATGTCAACGAAGGCGCCGCATCCAGCCCCAACTTCGACGAAAGCTTTGGCGGCAACCAGAATAATTACACGACCACCGGCTGCAGCGTCTATACCGAACAGTTCAGCATGCGCTACAAGCTGCAGCAATCCCTTACCGGCAGCTACACCATCACCGTCGGCGGCGACGACGGCTATCGGCTAAGCCTCGACGGCGGAACCACCTGGGCGATCAACAACTGGAACGACCACAGCTATACAACAACCAGCATCACCGTCTCGCTAAGCGGCATGACCAATCTTGTCCTGGAATATTATGAGAACGGCGGCAGCAACCGCGTCAGCTTCAACCTGGTCTTCAACTGCGCAGGCAGCGGAAGCCCCACGGCCTATGGCGCCAGCAACGTCTGGCAGGGACATCTCTACCAGGGGATGAACTTCGACACCTATAAAGGCGACGTAACCGAAGGCGCGGCCAACAACCCTACGTTCGACGAGAGCTTTGGCACCAATAACGGAAACTACTATACGAACAGCTGCTATGTTGTGACCGAACAGTTCAGCGCCCGCTATATGCTGCAGCAGAATCTGCCCTATGGCAACTACGTCATCACCGTCGGCGGCGACGACGGCTACCGGTTCAGCCTCGACGGCGGCACTACCTGGGTCATCAATAGCTGGAACGACCATGTCTACACAACCTCCACCTATACGGCCACGCTCAGCGGCACGAAGAACATGGTGCTGGAATACTACGAGAACGGCGGCGTCAACCGCGTCAGCTTCGCCTGGAGCTCTACCCTCCTGCCGGTGACCCTTACAGGTTGGACGGCAACCGCCATATCCGACGAGCAGGCCCTGCTGAAATGGACGGCCACCGATGCCGTTAACTTCGACCACTTCGTCGTCCAGCGAAGCACAGACGGACAGAATTTCCAGGACATACAATCCCTGCCTTCCACCACGAGACAGTATACAGACCTTTTTGGGTATAACGGCACCGTCTATTATCGCCTGAAAATGGTCGACATCGACGGCCAGGCCAATTACTCTGGCATCACCAGCCTCGTCAGACACAGCAATACCACGACGACCCGCATCTACCCGACAATTATAGAGAACAACATCATCTTTGTCGAAACGTCAAAGACGATCCGCCAGGCGCGCCTCGAGGTATTTGATATGAACGGTCGCCGACTACAGGAAAAGGAATGGCCGGCCCTGGAAGGACGCCAGCAGATAGCCCTCACGGGCCTGCCCGCAGGCGCCTATTTAGTTCGCTTATCGGATATCCGGAGCCCTATCGCCAAACAGATCATCCTCATCCACTAATAATCATTTGGATTAAACGGCACATCCGGCAGAAACCGGTCAAAATCATCAAAAGTTGTGTTGCTGCCACTAAATCCAGCCCCTACAAAGGACATCCCCTCAATCGTAAAAGATACGGCGCCCGTACGTGGCGACCGGGGATAAGCCGTACGCCGGCTCCACCGGTCACTGGCAAAATCATAGGACCAGGTAGACGTCTGCATCGTCCCATTGCCGCCCGTCGTCAGAAAAGCCTTGTCCCCGTTGACGAACGCCGTAGCCAGCTCACGCTGGATATCCGTATAGCCATCGTCCCAGGTGCCGGCATCCGTATTCGTAATATTGGCCAGCGGATGCCAGGGCGCCGCCTGCGAAGGATCGAAAGACCACATGTCCCTCACCATCACCCCGTTGTTGGAGCCGGCGACTATATAAGCCTTGTCCTTATAGACAAGCGCTACCGCCCCCCTACGCTTGGAAAAATTCCCCGAGGTCCCCGGCGCAATCGTCCAGGCATCCGCCGCCGGATCATAGGCATAAAAATCGTTGCGGCTGTACGCATTGTATCCCGTGCCGATATAACCCTTCCCCTGCAACCCAAAGCCCACCGCATCATACCGGGGATCGTGAAAATCAGCCTTGCGCGTCCACTGATGCGCCGCCGGATCATAGCTGTAGAAATCCTGATAGACATTGAACCCGTTCCATCCCACCCCTACATAGCCGAGATTGCCGATACTGAATGCAGCGGCATTGCTGCGCGGCTCACCCGGAAAATCCTCCACCTGCCTCCAGCCCGTCTCGACGGTAAAAGCCCAGAAATCCTTGAGCCTCCCCGGCTGGGTGAGCGATTCATTATAACCAAGTCCCACATAGGCAGTATTGCCAATGACAAAACAAGCCGCGCTGCTCCGCGGAGCATTGCCGATCGCCGCAGCCTGCACCCAGTTCCCCAGCTGGGTGTTCGGCAGACCGGTGCGGTTACACGAGAAAGAGAGAAAAAAGGGAGTAGCTAACAAAAAAGGGGTCAGTTTTATCGATTTCATATTGCTGGTTTTAAGTGTTGGAGTTATTTCGTTTATACATAAACGTTAGTTGATATACAGCCGTATCAGCCAGAAAAGACCATTCTGCCCATCCGGCCGCAGCACCGTTAATTTTTCCCAGCTTTGTCTGATTGCCCCAAACACTATCTAAGAGTAACCGACGTTAAATAGTGATGCTTGGAGCCTTGTTAAACTTTCCTTTAAGAAATGTTAACAATCCGCTGGCAAACACTCCTCAATAAATGGCAGGGTGTTTGTATTGACCTGAATGTCTCTTTGTTTCAAAATTTCCACGGTACAATGCGCAGAATAAAAACAGCTATGGTGTGTTTGGGCTTATTGTCTGCCACCGCTTCCTACAACGTTCCGGCCTCCTCCGGCAGAAGAGCTTCCGCAACCCCGCCGGCAGATAGCCTTCCGGCAACAGCAACGGCTCCGGTACACCGCCTCGCGGCCATACCCCCGGCGGATAACGCCGCAGAGGACTACGCCCCCGCCCGTCCGTTTCCCCAACACGTCCCCTATCGCCCGGGGACCATCCTCCCCGATCATATCAGCCAAGAGACCATGGACGACAGCGTCCGGTCCTTCTATCAGCAATGGAAACAACACTATATCCGCTATAGCTGCGCCCCGAACGAAGCCTATGTCTGGTTCGAAGGCACCAGGGGCACCAATATCTGCGTATCGGAAGGCCAGGGATATGGAATGATGATCGTAGCCCTCATGGCCGGCTACGACCCCGGCGCACAAGCCACCTATGACGCTCTCTATAATTTCTATAAGGCGCACCCGGCATCAACCAGCCCACACTTAATGGCCTGGACACAAACAAAGGACTGCCAGAGCCTCGACGGCGGGACCGCAACCGACGGTGACATGGATATCGCCTATTCTCTCCTGTTGGCTCAGGCGCAGTGGGGAACCCATACCACGATCCCATACGGGGAAGAAGCCCTGGCTATGATCAACGCGATCCGCCACCAGGAAGTCAACCCCGACACCTATATCGTTATGGAAAGCAACGGCTGGAGCAAACGCAGCAAGGACTATTTCGACATGCGGTCCTCCGACTTCATGCCCGACCATCTGCGGGCATTCCGAAAAGCTTCCGGGGATCCGTTCTGGGACACCGCCGTCGCCAATAATTACAAGGTCTTCCGCTACCTGCAGGATACCTACAGTCCCGAAGCCGGACTGGTGCCCGATTTCATCAAACAGATACATATCACCCCGCCCCCGCCCAACGTATTCATCACAGGCACCGGCGGTCAGCCCTCCGTTGGCCAGGGCGCCGCGATGTCCGGTGATTCCCGGGGCGACGGCGACCTGCCCGATACCAGCGCGGTCGAAAAGATCACCGCCATCCCCGCCCAGCCCCACTACCTGGAGTCTCAGTACGATGGCCTGTATAACTTCAACGCCTGCCGCGTGCCCTGGCGCGTCGCCACCGACTATCTCCTCTCCGGCGACCCCCAGGCAGCAGCCTTCCTGTCCCGGCTCAATCCCTGGATACGCACAACCACCCAGGGCAAGCCGAACAACATCTCCGCCGGTTACAACCTTTCCGGCGAAGACCTCCCCCATCGCTACTACGAAGCCCTCTGCTTTATCTGCCCCTTCGCCGTGGCCGCCACCGCCAGCCCCGAGAACCAGCAATGGCTCAACGGTCTCTGGGACTATATCGTTCAGTTCAAGCGCAAAGACTTCGACTACTATGACAATAGCATTAAGATGATCAACATGATCATACTTTCAGGCAATTATTGGGCGCCCTGACCCCATCTAATCTATTTGATCAGCGATCCATTCCGTCTCTCCTCACTCGCAACCTTCACCAGCTGATCACCCGGCTTAAGATCTCCATAAACCTCCATCTTTCCGCCTTCGGCGCGCCCCGTCTTCACATCCACCCACTGCGCCCTGTGGTCGCTGTCCACCTTGATCACAAATACCCTTTCGGTCGAATTGACAACCGCAGTGACCGGCACCACAAACGTGCTGTCCTGGGCCGGCATCGGAAGACTGACTTCGGCGACCATACCAGGCAACAGCCGCCTGCTTTCATTGTAGACGTCCATTTCGATACGTTCTGACCGGAGACGGCTATCCAATGCCCCCGCCAGTCGATTGACCCTGGCAGTGAACACCTGGCTCGGCAACGACTTCACAGTAAATTTAACCTCATCTTTTTGGGACAGGAACCCCGTATAGGCCTCAGGAACACTAACTACCAGCCTCAGATGCTTTTGCTCCTGAAGGGTGAACATGGGCAGCTCGGACCCCTTCCCCGACGGCCCTACATAAGCCCCCGGATTGACATTCCTTGCGCTGATGACGCCGCTGAACGGCGCCCGTACCTCCAGGTACTTCAAAGTCTCGGCGACCTCGCTGTATGCCGATTTCGCCGCCTCCCACTGCGCCAGATCGGACTTCTGACGCGCATCCGCCTGGTCGATATCGTTCTGGGAGATGGTCCCCGGTGTCTTGCTCGTCTCCACCAGCCGGTCATAATTGGCCTTGCTGGCTATATAAAGCGCCTCCTGCGACTTCACGCGGGACTGCGCGCTCGCGAGCTGAGAACCCAGCTCCGGCGCTTCCATGGTCGCCAGCAGCTGTCCTTCCTTTACCTCGGAACCAACGTCCACGTTTAGCTTCTTGATAAAGCTGCTGACTTTCGCATATAGATCTACCTGCTGATAGGCGATCAGCTCACCCGGTGTGTAAAGATTCGTGGACAGCCGGCCCTTTTGCAGCGCAAATGTCGCCACAGCAGCGCCCGCACTATCGGCATGCGGCGCCTCGGTCTTACCCGCATTGCGCTCTTCGCCATCGGAGGACGAACAGCTGCTGACTACGCTTAGCATCAGCCAGGCACAGGCAGCCATTACCGCAATTGAAGTACTCTTATTTCTCATTTTGTTCATATAATGACGGTATATAATGTTTACTTTCTTTATCGGCAGGATCCATCGAGACGGATACGGTACTGGTCTTGTTCTGAACCCAGGCGAAGATCAGCGGCAGCAGGAAAAGGGCGGCAAAGGTCGAGGCAATAAGCCCTCCAATAACAGCGCGCCCCAACGGTGCAGCCTGATCTCCTCCTTCACCAAGTCCTGACGCCATGGGGATCATCCCCACGACCATCGCCACGCTGGTCATCAGAATGGGACGCAGACGCACCGCAGCAGCCTCACGGGCAGCCGCCAGCGCATTGCCGGAATGCTTCCTCAGGTCTTCGGCATTGGTCACCAACAGCACAGAGTTCGAGATCGATACCCCTACCGACATGATCATCCCCATATAAGACTGCAGGTTAAGGGTAGAACCCGTAAGCATCAGCAGCGCCAGCGACCCCAACAGCACGGCAGGCACGGTACACAAAGTTACGAGCGATACCTTGAAGGACTGGAAATTGGCCGCCAGCATAAGGAAGATGACCACGATCGCCGTTATCAGACCGATCTGCAGACTGTCCAGCGTGTCGGTCAGCACTTCTGTCAACCCCTTCATCTCGATGCTCAGTCCCCTCGGCGGCTTACCCAGCGAAGCAAGGGCCTTCCTTACATCGACCGAAGCCTTGCCAAGGTCGATCTTATTGAGACTCGCAGTCACCGATAAATAAGGATTTGCGCCGATGTCGTCGATCTCGCCGTAGACGGAGTCCACTTTCAGGGAAGCGACTTCGTTCAGCAAGGGATGTGGCGCATTGGGCTGAACAGGCGTCTCCCCGATCTCATGTACGCTGTTCATCTTGTTCTCGGGTACCTGTACCTGCACAGAATAGGACTGGTTGATCCGCTCGTCGAGCCAGACGTTCTTTTCCGTAAAGCGCGAGGAAGAGGTGGCGGCTATCAGCGAACGGCCAATGGTAGCCGCGTTTGTTCCAAGCTGCGAAGCCCTTATCCTGTCTATGTCGATGTCAATTGCTGGATAGCGGATCGACTGGGCGATCTGTACGTCGCGGAGATAAGATATCTCCTTTAGTTTGTCTACCACCTTTTGCGCGTATACCTCATTCAATTTCTTATTCTTCCCGGTTACCCGTACCTCTATCGGCGTAGGCGACCCCTGGCTGAGTATCTTGTCGGTCAGCTCTATCGGCTCAAAAGAGGGCCGGAATTCGGGAACGTCCTCCGCCAGCTTCTTCCGGAAGGCTTCTTTCAGATCGTCCATCTTCACTTTATAGTCTTCCTTCAAATTCACCTGCAATACCGCCTCCTGGGGGCCGGCCATGAACAGGTATATCGGGCTTGTAGAGAACTGACCGGCGTGCATCCCTACCATGGCCGACGTGATGTCCACATTGTCGTGTCCCACCAGCGTATCCAGCACCCGCAGCGTCTTGAGCATATATTCTTCCGTCCTTTCGATACGAGTGCCATCCGGGGCCCGTAGCCGCACCTGGAACTGGCCGGTATTGGACTTCGGCAATACGTCGCGGCCGATGCTGTTGATCAGCAGCCAGGCTCCGCCCAGACCCAGCAGGATATAGGCGATAGCGACAGGCGTACGGAAAGGCAGCATCCGGTCGAGAAAACGGATAAAACGGTTCCTGAACTTGTCGAATGCCGTCAGCTTCCCATCTTTACCCGACCCATGCGACAGCGATCTATGCTTTTCTTCGGCAGCATCCTTTTCGTCCGCAGCCGTAAGCCCCGAAGCACGGAATTCCTCATCGTCAGAAGCATACTGCCCCTTCTTATGATGCCCCTTCATGAGATAGTTCGCCATGACAGGCACAAAGGTCTGCGCCATTAGATAGGACGTGATCATCGAGAAGCCGATGGCCAGGGCCAGCGGCAGGAACAGCGAGCCGGGAATGCCGCTCATCGTAAAGGCGGGCGCAAACACGGCCAAAATACACATCAGGATCAGCAGCTTGGAAAAGGCTATCTCGCGACAGGCATCCCAGATGGCCAGCGACTTGGGCTTGCCCATCGCCAGATGCTGATGGATATTTTCAATGGTCACCGTAGACTCGTCCACCAATATCCCGATAGCCAGCGAGAGACCGCTGAGCGTCATGATATTTATCGTCTGGTGGAATAAATTGAGGAACAGCACCCCGGAGATAACGCAGATGGGTATGGTCAAAATGACGATGGCGGCACCGCGCGCATCTCCCAGGAAAAGCAGCACCATAAGGCCCGTCAGGATGGCGCCGATAGCCCCCTCCGTGAGCAGGTTCTTCACCGCATTGATCACGTAGACCGACTGGTCGAATACATAGCTGAGCTTCACGTCCTCGGGCAGCTGGGACTGGAATCGCGGGAGCGCCTTTTTCAGCCCCTGCACCACCTCCCAGGTAGAGGCCGCGGCCGACTTGGTGACGGGAAGGTAGATGGATCGTTTCCCATTGATGAGCGCATACCCGGCAGTGATATCGGCTCCGTCCTCCACGGTCGCCACGTCTTTCAGGTAAATGTTCTGGACGCCGTTGGAATAAATGGGGATATTTCCGAAGTCCTTGATCTCCTTGATCGTCGTATTGGTAGGCGTAAAGTAGTTGTAGTTGCCAATGCGCACGTTGCCGGACGGAGTAGCCTGGTTATTGATGCGCAGCGCTTCCACCAGCTGGTCGGGCGTAAGATTGTGACTGCGCAGCAGCTCGGGATCGGCCTTGATCACGACGGTACGAACGTTGCCGCCGAAGGGCGCGGGAGATACCAGACCCGGAACCGTGCTGAACTGCGCCCGGACATAGATATTGGCCAGGTCGAGCAGCTCGTTATTGCTCCGCTTGGGACTGCTGAGAACCAGCTGGCCCACCGGCAGCGTCGAGGCGTCAAAACGCAGGATAAAAGGCGGCTGCGAGCCCGGCGGGAAGCTGGCCTGCGCCCGGATGGTATAAGAGGACACCTCCGAAGCCGCCTGCGCCATATTCGTATTCTCATAAAAGGTCAGCTTCAGCAGCGTCAATCCATAAATGTTCCGGGACTCGATACTCTTTACCCCACCCACATACAACAGCAGATTCACGTACTGCTTCCCAAAATAGGTCTCCATCTGGTCGGGAGTGAAACCGCCATAGGGGTGGGAAATATAGATCACCGGGAGATTCATGTCCGGGAATATATCGATCTTGATCGTACGGACGGCGCCGATGCCGAAGAACAGCAAACCGGCTACCAATACCAAAATGGTGATGGGCTTTCTGAGCGCGTTTCTGATTAATCCCATTGTCGTATTTAAAATTCGTTATAGAACAGGTTAAAATCACCGCTGGAAGCTGCCTTGAACAAGAGCGCCTGCCATACATTATTGAACGCGATATCCCGCTGTGTCTCCGCCTGGTTAAGGACCAGCGCAGCCGTCGTCACGTCGACGATGGTCGCCAGCCCGTTCTTGTACAACACCGTCTTCTGCAGGTAGGCATCGCTGGCAGCCTTCACCTGTATCGGCGCCTCACGATAGTTGTCTACTGCATTCCTGACCCGCGTCTCAGACAGCACCACCTGCGCCTTCAGCTGCTGGTCGATCAGTCCATATTCTTCCTTCAGCCCCTCCGAGGTCCATTTCTGTGCGGCCACCTGCTGGTGCACACGTATCGGGGTGGTCAGATTCCAGCTGACACCAACCCCAACGAGATAGTTGGCCACGCCAAAGCTGACCCCCTTCAGATAGTCGCTGGTATAGGCGTTTTGATTCGCCGCATAGCCCGGGCTGAATCCGCTGCCCCTGTCCTGGAAAACGCCAAAAAGAGAAAAGGTCGGATAGTTGAACGTCTTGAGATATTTCGCCTGCTCGTTGCTTACACTTATCCGTTCACGGAAGTACTTCAGCAGGGGATGTTGCTCGAATGGCTGCGCAGGAGCCATCCCCAGCGCATTGGGTATACGGGAGATGAAAAGGCTGTCCAGGGAGAAGTTGTTGGAATCCGGCGCCGGCACCTGCATCAGCTGCGCCAGCTGATTGGCCTGCTCCTGCTGGAATTCGATGGCATTGGTCAGGGCGATACGTGCGCTGGAGACCTCCGCGTTCGCCAGAGAAGAGTCTACTCCCGGGTTGAGACCGGTCTTGGCCCGGGCCGTGACCACCGTCTGAAAGCTGATGGCCCTGTCCAGGTTCTTGTGCTGAGAAATGACCAGCTGCTGTGCCGCCAGCAGATTGAGATAGGCAGCCGATACCTTGACGCTTTGCTGAAAACGTTCCTGGTCCAGGTCGGCCTGATCCCTGCCAAGTACTGTCTGCGCCACCCTTGTCTTTTCCTTCGCGCGGCCGAACTGGAAAAAATCCCAGTTGACATTCGTCAGATAAAGAGCGCCAAAGGCTGCATTCCAGTTCTGCGAGCCAAGCGCCGGACCCGAAGAAGATACGCCCGGCACCTTGTATGCGGCCAGCGGACCATAGCTGCTGTTGACCGTACCATAATCCTGCTGCGCCGCAAAATTGATATCCGGAAGATACTCCCGCTTTGTTTCCTTTACATTGGCCTGGGAAGCTTTGACATAATTGGTCTTGGCCCGGATAGTACCGTAGTTGGTCAACGCGGTCTGAACCGCCTGCTTCAATGTCAGCACCTGCGCGCTGGCGCCACCGGCCAACAGGCAGAAGAGCAATAATTGCGCTATTTTTTTCATTCTTCTTTAATCAAAATTTAATGTCAGGCAAGACAGCGGAGAGAGTCAGTATATTCACTGTAAAGGGAGCGAAAGATTTTGAAGCAATTTTGAAGCGGCCTGCCGGGGTAGAAAGCTGATCGCCAGGATATGAGATCCTGCGCGGTATTCGTAAATAATATCAAAATGACTCATATCGCAGATCTGGCGGACGATTGCCAGCCCTATGCCGATGGAATCGCTACCGGGATTCCCTTTTTTGAACCGTTCAAATAATTCCTCCGTGGGCACCGATGGCTCTTGACCCGTATTGGCGATGACGAGCCCCTCGCGCCTCAGCCGGACAAAGATGACTCCGGCCCCTGCATTATGCCGGATGGCATTGCTGATCAGATTAGTCAACAACAGATCGGCCAGCGCCGCATGCAGAGGTATATAAATTTTATCTTCTATTTCTATCACCAGCCGCAGCTGCTTCATCTGCATCAGTTCCTGAAAAGACGCCAGCTCCTCCCGCATCAGCCGGCTGAAGTTGACGGGTTCCTTCGCGGCATATTCCTGGTTCTCCAGCTTGGTCAGCAGGGTCAGCGAGCTGTGGATACGACTCAGCCGCTCCAGCGCATTCTGCATCTCAGCGATCAGCACCGCCTGCTCATCCCGGATATCCGATTCCATCAGAAGGTCCAGCTTGCCCCGGATAATGGCCGTCGGCGTCTGCAGCTCGTGCGAAGCATTCTCCGTAAATTCTTTCAACGACTGATAGTCTTCGCGGACCTTGTCGGTCATCTTCAGCAGAAATTCATTCAGCTCCCTGAACTCCGAAGTGCTCGTCCCCGGAAGACGGATGGCCTCCTTCTGTTTGAGCTCAAAGGATTGAATAACACGGAGGGTCCTTTTGAAAGGCGCGAGAATGTATTTTGAGATGAGTCCTCCCGAAATGACGACCAGCACCAGCAGGAGCAGCAATATCCACTTAAAGGAATCAAGCACGCCAGGCAACAGCTGATAAAAAGATGGAATAAAAGAGTAGGTAGAGATCCGGTAGTGCGCATCTCCGATAGTATAAAAAGAGGTGACCACCAGCCGGTATTCACGCCCCTGGAACTCTGGATTCCACTCGACTCCCCGCGTGTAGTACGAGCTGATCCCGTGTGGCATTGAGTCCGCCGGGATACGCGTGATCGTCGCCCGCCTTCGGGTAGGGTGATCCTTATAGTCCCCGCCCTCCCTTATCTGCTGGGCGATGATGTCGTTCAGCCGCTCGTGCCTTGCCACCTCCACCCTGCTGATCTTCCATTGTATCTCATAGTAGACGATCGCGCCCCCGATAAGAAGCACGACCAGCATGATGCCGAAATACCAGAGCGTAAATTTTGTGGTTAACCTCATTCCCTACCCTTGTTTGTGTCGATCACCTTCCTCCTGTTTATGCGAATTGAACTTGTACCCCAGGCCATACACGGTACTGATATAATCCATCCCGCCGGCGCTGCTGATCTTCCTCCGCAGGTTCTTGACGTGCTGATACACAAAATCAAAATTCGCCAGGTTGTCAGTATAGTCTCCCCACAGATGCGCCGCTATCGCCTGCCTCGACAGGACCCTGTTCTTATTGACAAGAAAATACAGCAGCAGGTCGAACTCCTTGGGCGTCATATCCAGCAGCGTGTCGTTGATACGCGCTTCGAAGGTATCCGTATTCAGGCTGATCTCATTGAACTCCACAACGCTGGCTCCGCCCAGGTTCTTCCTCCGGTAGACGGCCCTTATACGGGCGTGCAGCTCCGCCAGGTGGAAAGGCTTGGTAATATAGTCGTCCGCGCCTTTCTCCAGCCCGATGATCTTGTCGTCCAGCGCATTCTTCGCCGAGATGATCAGCACATTGCTCTCTTTATGCTCGGTACGTATCAGGTTCAGCAGACCGATGCCATTGCCGTCCGGCAACCCGATGTCCAATAAAATACAGTCGTACTTAAAAAGACTGAGCTTCTCTTTCGCCCCCTCCAACGTCTCACAGGATTCACAGATATACCCTTCCCTCCCCAGAAAATCGCGGATATTCCTGGCCAGTTCCTGGTTGTCTTCGATGATCAAAACCTTCATGTTACAAAAATAGGGCTATTCACCTACCGATATCCCCTTGCCTGCAAATGGAACAGCTCGGCATACCTCCCACCACGAGACAACAACTCCTCATGCGTCCCGATCTCGAGCAATTGCCCCTTGTCCAGCACGAGTATACGGTCCGCCATCCGGACGGTCGAGAATCGATGCGAAATGAGCACCGCCGTCCGTCCCTTCGTCAGCTCGGAAAAACGCTGGAATACCTCGTACTCCGCCCTCGCATCCAGCGCCGATGTCGGCTCATCCAGGATCAGCAGCTGCGCATCCCGCATATAGGCCCTCGCAAGCGCTATCTTCTGCCATTCACCACCCGACAGGTCTACGCCCTGCCCAAACCAACGCCCCAGCTTCTGGTCATAACGACCCGGCAGCTTTTCGACCACGGTGTCCGCCAGACTCTGCTGCGCCGCCGTCTCGATCAGCGCCCTGTCCTCCTTATGCCCGATATTCCCCACGGCGATGTTCTGCGCCATGGTCATCTGATAGCGCAGATAGTCCTGGAAGATAACGCCAATATTCCGGCGAAGATCATCCGGATCATATTCCCGCAGGTCGATGCCATCCAGCAGTATCCGGCCCTCGGTTGGATCATAGAGTCGCGTGAGCAGCTTGATCAGCGTGGTCTTGCCGGCGCCATTCTCGCCGACCAGCGCCAGCCGCTCGCCCGCCTTCAGCGTAAAGCTCAGATGCCGGTTGGCCCAGCGCTCCGAGTGCAGATACCGGAAGCCGACATTCTCGAAGACAAACCCTTCTTTTACCGGCCGCGGGAATGGCAGCGGATAAGCAGCCGGCTTTATCCGGGGCTCTATCTCGAAGAACTCGAAAAGGTCCTGCAGGTAGATCGCGCCCTGCGAGACGCTGGTAAATCGGGTAAGGATACCTTCCAGCAGACTTCTCAACTGCCTGAACGAACCCGCCAGAAAGGCCAGGTCCCCGATGGACAGACTTCCATGAATGGCCCGGAAGATGATGACCACATACGCAGAGTAATACCCCGCGCTCCCCAGCAGGGCAAAAAAAGTACCCCATGCAGACCGCTTTATCGCCAGCATCCGGCCATCCCGGTAAAACTTATCCGCCAGCATACTGAACCGGTCGATCAGAAAACCCGAAAGGCCGAACAGCTTGACCTCCTTGGCAGTCTCGTCACTGGCGCCCAAAAATCGGAGATAGTCCAGCTCCCGCCTTTCGGTCGTCTGCGACCGGGTCAGAGCATAGCTGCGGTCGTTGAAATAGGACTCACCCAAAAAAGCCGGCACCACCGCCACCAATAGTAAAAGGATCAGCCAGGGATTGAACGCCATCAGACCGGCAGCCAGAAAGCCCATGCTGATCAGGTCCTGCACCTGCCCCAGCACCTGCGACAACAGCACGGTCCGCCCGTTGGTCTGCTGCCGCGCCCGCTCTAGCTTGTCATAAAAGGTGGAATCCTCGAACTGGTCCAGGTCGAGCCTGGCCGCATGCGCCATGATCCGGACTGAAGTAAAATTGGAGAATTTATCGCCTAACAGGCTGTCCATGAGGCTTACCGCCCTCGCCAGACCGTCCGAGACCAGGGCCAGGCCAAATTCCAGGGCCACCAGCTCCCATATATAATGGAGATCCCCCTTTCCGCCGTCCTTAGCCAGCAGGATCACTTCGTCAATGATGAGCTTGCCCACATAAAGGATAATTACAGGTATTGCTGATCGCGTAATACGTAACAATATATTAGCTAGCATTATACGTGGGCTCGTCTGCCATACAAGCCGGAAGAAGCGCGGCAGGTTGCGCAGGGCGTTGACCCGCTGTTTCCAGGTCAGGGGCTCGGTTGCTGCAGGAGTTCTTGTTTTTGCCATAGATTATTCTAACAAAGTTGCAGCTTTCAGGTTGAATGATTATTTTTATCGGCATCCTATATCCATGTAAGCGCAAAGACCCTTTAAAATCAACCCCCTATGCCCCGTCTTATCCTGCTGATCACAGGCATGTTGTCGTGTGTGATCGCATTTTCGCAGATATCGATAAATGGATCGTATCTCAACGTCTCCCGGCCGTCAGGCGGCCCGCTGGTCCCCGGAGACATACTCGAATTACATGCCGTCATAAGCGTAAATTCCGGTACGTCCATAACTGGTCTTTATTATACGGACAATATTCCGGCCGGCACCTCTTATATCCCGGGTTCTTTAAAAGTCACCACCAACGAAAATAAGGTGATAGCCGCCATTGCCAACACAGGCAATTATACCGACGCGGCTGACGCGGACCAGGGCCAGGTCGTTGGCTCCGCCATTACTGTTTATATGGGAACAGGCGCTACGTCCTCCGCAGGAGGCAGTATAACAGGGGGAACCACAAAACCGGCTTTCGGGACCAATAATACGATCTTAATGGTAGGATACCAGGTTCGGGTAACAGCCACCGTCGGGTCTACCATTACCACCGCCGGGACCTTTTATTACAACAAGAGCGGGGCGCAAACGGTGAATGTCTCCCCGACCACACTCGCCGTTACCCAACCCTATACCTGTGGCTCTACCGCAACTACTAACTATGTCGCCCAGGAAGCCAACGGAACCTTCAGCTCCGGCAATGTTCAAAACCGGACCATCGCCTCATCCAACGTCACCGGCTACACCTATATCAAGCTCGCTGCCAACAATCCCGCCGATGGCCAGTATAGCATCATCGACAATACCAGCCCTACCACCTACTCCGGCTCGAGCCCCGCCAGCTCAGATAAGGTGTTTTCCGTCTGGGACGTCATTGGAGACCATACCGGCGCCACCAACACTGCTACAGGCAATTCGCCTACCGCCAAGAACGCCACCGGAGGATACATGCTGGCAGTGAACGCAACCTATACCCCGGCCATCGTGTTCACGACTACCATGTCGGGACTTTATAACGGCAGCGTTTATACCGTCTCTTTCTGGGTGCGCAATATCTGTTCTAAATGCGGCAATGACCCTCAAACAGGCTCAAGCACGGGCTTACCGGGCGTCAATCCCAATCTTTCGATAAACCTCAACGGAGTCAACTACTATAGTACGGGTGATATTACCTACACCGGTACGTGGGTGCAGAAATCCTTTACCTTTCTGAACTCGGGCACCAATGTCGCCACCCTCGACGTCCGCAATAACGCACCAGGCGGCGGAGGCAACGACTGGGTGCTGGACGATATCTCTATGTCCTATTGCCTCATCGTCCTTCCCGTAAAGCTGGAGTCCTTTACCGGCCAGACCACACCCCAGGGCAACCTGCTGAAATGGCGGGTGGATCAGGCGCCTGACCTCCATCACTTCGAGGTCGAGCGCAGCACCGACGGCAGCATTTTCAGCTCCATCGGCGAGGTGGCAGGCCTGGCAGATGTCGACGGCTACCAGTTCACAGACGAGTCCCTTCCATCCTCCGCAAGTATACTATACTACCGTCTCCGGATGGTGACGAAGGACGGCAACGCGACCTACAGCAATATAGTCGTCCTCTACACCGGCTCGACCGAAGGATTGGTCACACGTCTGGCACCCAACCCGGCTCATGCTTCGACCACCCTTCTCATTGGCTCCTCCTCGGGAGGTACGGCACAGATAACCCTGCTCAACATGGCCGGGATACCCCTGTATAAACAGTCAGCCACCATCGCTGCCGGTACGACGCGCTTAAACCTCGCCCTGCCTGCACACCTGCCGCCTGGCATCTATATTGTAAGGACGAATACGGTAAATGCATCCACCACCAGCAGGCTGATCATCCACTAATAAAATAATTATCCATTGTAATCGGTTACATTTTTGCAAATTATCGCTACATTTAGCAGGGTGGAATCACCGCCCTGCTCCACATGAAAAAGATCCTCCGATTACTCAACCTGACGGCAATCGTCCTCCTCTGCCATTCCTGTCACCCGGGAAAAGCACCCGACAACTACCCTTTTCAAAACCCTGAGCTCCCCGTCGACCAGCGCGTCGACGACCTGGTCGGCCGCATGACGCTGGATGAGAAGATCGGCCAGATGATGAACGCCGCACCCGCCATTCCCCGTCTCGGCATCCCCGAATACAACTGGTGGAACGAATGCCTGCACGGCGTCGCCAGGGCAGGCCTGGCCACCGTCTACCCCCAGGCCATCGGACTCGGCGCCGCATGGGACGAAGACATGCAGCTGCGGGTCGCCACCGCCATCTCCGACGAAGCCCGCGCCAAACACCACGACTTCGCCCGAAAAGGCAAACGCCTCATCTACGAAGGCCTCACCTTCTGGTCCCCCAACATCAATATCTTCCGTGATCCCCGCTGGGGCCGCGGCCAGGAAACTTACGGCGAAGACCCCTACCTCACCGGAAGACTCGCCGTCCAGTTCATCAAAGGACTACAGGGCGATGACCCGCACTACTATAAAACGATAGCGACGGTCAAACACTTCGCCGTCCACAGCGGCCCCGAACCGGAACGGCATTTCTTCGACGCTCAACCAGACGAAAGGGACTTCCGCGAAACCTACCTTCCCCAGTTCGAAATGGGCATAAAAGAAGGCAAAGCCTATTCGGTGATGTGCGCCTACAACCGCCTCCACGGCGAAGCCTGCTGCGGCAGCAGCCACCTGCTGACCACCATCCTTCGAAAGGAATGGAACTTCCCCGGCTACGTCGTCTCCGACTGCGGCGCCATCGACGACATCTACGAACACCACAAGATCGTCGCGACACCCGAAGAAGCAGGCGCGCTGGCAGTGAAATCCGGCTGCGACCTCGAATGTGCCACGACATTCACCCACCTCGGCGACGCCGTGAAAAAAAAGCAGATCACCGTGGCGGAGATCGACACGGCCGTCAAACGACTCTTCAAAGCACGCATGCTCCTGGGCATGTTCGACCCCGCCGAAAAAGTAAAATACGCCTCCATCCCCTATTCGGTCGTCGACAGTAAGGGACACAAAGAGCTGGCCCTCGAAGCAGCCCGCAAATCCATCGTCCTTTTGAAGAACGACCACCAGTTGCTGCCCCTGAAAAAGGACATCCGGACACTCGCCGTCATCGGACCTAACGCCGACGAATGGACGATGCTTCTCGGCAACTACAACGGTCTTCCGTCCAAAGCCATTACCCCTCTGGAAGGCATCCGCGAAAAGCTGGCGCCAGGCTCCAGGGTCCTCTATGCCCGCGGCAGCGAACTCGCCGAAGGCCTGCCCAACTTCGACAAAGTGCCGGCCGCAGTCCTCTCCCACGACGGAGCAAAAGGACTACAAACAGACTATTACAACAACAAGGACTTCGCCGGCAGCATCCTCTACTCCGAAGTCGACTCGAACCTCGACGCCGTCTGGAACGAAGGCGCTCCCCGTAAAGACATGAACGACGACGACTTCGGCGTAAAATGGAAGGGTGAGCTCACCCCCGCCATATCAGGCCTCTACCAGCTGGGCATCATCACCACCTGCAAGGTCAACCTCTATCTGAACGACAGCGTCATCGCCAACACCAGCTATCATTTCCGGGACGAGTTCAACGACCCCAGACTGAGAAAGTCAAAACCCATCCGCCTCGAGGCCGGAAAGAAATACCGCGTCCGCATCGAGGCTGCCGAGTCTTACGGCGACGCACGTGTGCAGCTGGTCTGGTCGCGGCAACAGCCCGATATCCGCGAACAATTGAAAAAAGAGGCCCTGGCCACCGCCCGCCAGGCCGATGCGGTCGTACTTTGTATGGGCCTGTCCGCCAGGCTGGAGGGCGAAGAGATGGACGTAACCATTGAAGGCTTCGACCACGGCGACCGCACAACCCTGGACCTTCCCAGGATACAGCAGGACCTGATCAAAGAGATAACGGCGCTGGGCAAGCCCGTCGTGCTGGTGCTGCTCAATGGCAGCGCCGTCTCCGTCAACTGGGCCAACCAGCACATCCCCGCCATCGTCGAGGCATGGTATCCCGGTCAGGCAGGCGGTCAGGCCATCGCAGACGTCCTTTTCGGCGACTATAACCCCGCCGGCCGCCTCCCCGTGACCTTCTACACAAGCCTGGACGACCTGCCCGCATTCGGGGACTATGCCATGGCTGGCAGGACATACCGATACTATAAAAAACCCGTCCTTTATCCATTCGGCTACGGGCTTAGCTATACCACATTCCACTACGACAACCTGAAGATCGAACCGCCCGCCCATAAAGGTGACAGCGTTCGTGTCACCGTAGACGTTAAGAATACCGGCGCGCTCCCCGGCGACGAAGTGACACAGGTCTATGTCTCGGCACTCGACACAAAAGTCCCCACGCCCATCCTGTCACTCTGCGGTTTCCGCCGCATCCACCTGGCCCCCGGCGAAACACAAACGCTGCACTTTGCTATCGCCCCCGTCGCCTTTACCATAATCGACGACAGGATGCAACGCGTGCCACTGACCGGCCGGTATGACATAGCCGCAGGCGGCGGACAGCCCGGCGCAAAAGCCAGTACCGCTATCCACCAGACTGTCACCATAAATTGATCACGCTTATGCTTCGTCCTACATTGCTCGCCCTCTTCATGATCACCTGCACATTCGCCCGCGCACAGCACATCGCCACGTTCAACGTCGACCTTTCCCGGCCGACCAACGGCCTTTCAGTTCCAGTAGAGGTCGACCTCGACCCGATCACCTCCCTGCCCGACTCCGCTATACAGCTGATCGGACCGGACAGATCACCCGTAGCCTACCAGATCGAAGACAGACGCATTCACTGGGTCATTCCCGGCGGCACGCAAAAAACCGCCCGCTACGAGCTGATCCATCAACCCCACACGATCATACCCACCGACTCGATCCGCGCCATCGCCGACAACGGCGAGCTGACCATCCTCAACGCCAATCAGCACCTGCTCCGATATGTCTATAAGACGGTCTACCCGCCCGCGGGCATCGACACAGCTTATAAAAAAAGCGGCTTCATCCACCCTCTCTGGTCTCCGAAAGGTCAGGTCCTCACCCGCATACAGGCGCCGGATCACTATCATCACTACGGCGTCTGGGATCCCTGGACACATATTCTGTATAAAGGCGACACCGTCGACTGCTGGAACCTCAAGGACCGCAAAGGCACCGTACGATTTGCAAAATTCGTTTCAGTCGTCAGCGGCCCTACATACGCCCAATATGAAACCCTTCAAGAACACGTCGCCTTTCACAAGGACGGCGGCGAAGAGGTGATGCTGAATGAGCTCCAGACGGTCCGCGTCTATCGTCCCGCAGACAACACGTATCTCTTCGACCTGACCATTCAGCTGAACTGCGCGACACAAAACCCCGTTCTCCTCCTTGCTTATCGCTATGGGGGTGTTGGCTGGCGGGCGACGGAGGAATGGAACAAGGACAACAGCGAGATCCTGACCTCGGAAGGGAAGACCCGAACAGATGCGGACGGCTCGAAAGCCCGCTGGTGTATCGTACAGGGCGCTGTCGGCGGTGACTACGCCGGCGCCGAAATGATGTCAAGCCCCACCAACTACAACTACCCAGAACCCCTGCGGGTATGGCCGCTGAATATGAACGGCCGCGGAGACGTATACGCCAATTTCTCCCCGACAAAAGACCTCGACTGGCCCCTCTATCCCGGACATGACTATATCCTGCATTACCGCTGGGTCGTCTTCAACGGCCACTTCACCAAAGAAAAGGCGGAAAGCGCCTGGTCCTACTTCACCCAACCCGCAAAAATTACTGTCACTAAATAAGCATGATCATATGAAAAAGCTCTCCCGTCGGCAGTTCATCGGCTCTTCCGCAAAAGCAGGAGTAGCAGCAGCACTGTTTCCGGCTATCGTTCCAGCCAGCGTCTTCGGCAAATATGCCCCCAGCAACCGCATCAACATCGGTACCATCGGCACGGGACGCATCTCCCGCGGCCACGATCTTCCGGGAGTATGGAAATACGACCAGGCACAGGTCATCGCCATCTGCGATCTCGACGCACACCGCGTGGAGGCCGGCATACAGCTGGTCAACGAATACTATTCCAAAAAGACCGGCAAGACCTACGACGGAGTAAAGGGCTATAGCGACCACCAGGAACTCCTCCTCAACAAAGACATCGACGCGGTGATCATCAGCACTCCCGACCACTGGCACGCCCTGGCGACCATCCACGCTGTACAGGCAGGCAAGGACGTCTATCTGCAAAAGCCCGCCTCGCTGACCATTTCCGAAGGCCGCACCATGGCCGACGCCGTTAAAAGATCAGGCCGCATCTTCCAGATCGGCAGCCAGCAACGTTCGTCCCCCCAGTTCCGTTATGCGGCCGAGCTGGTGCGCAATGGACGCATCGGCGAGCTCAAGACGGTCTATGTCGGTCTGCCCGGCGATCCTTCCGGCGACGAAGAGCACCCAATGCCCGTTCCCCCCAATCTCAACTACGACGCCTGGCTGGGCTCGACCCCCAACGTCTACTATACCGAAAAACGCGTGCATCCTCAAATAGGCTTCGACCGGCCGGGCTGGCTGCGCTGCGAGCAGTTTGGCGCCGGCATGATCACCGGCTGGGGAGCGCACCATATCGACTCCGCCCACTGGGGCATGAACACCGAATACACCGGCCCCATCGAGATATGGGGACACGCCGAATTTCCCACACACGGCCTCTGGGACGTACACGGCATCTTCCGCACAGAGGCGCTATACGCCAACGGCGTGAAGATGGTCGTCAGCAACGAATTGCCAAACGGCGTTAAATTTGAAGGGACGAAGGGATGGATATTTGTTACACGCGGCGACTACCGAGCAACAGCCAGCGACCCGGTGCCGGACTCAAATGGCGTCAAGCCGCTGGAGGCCAGCGACCCGGCCATCATCCGGTCAGAGATCGGGCCCAACGAGATCCACCTCTACAAAAGTGATGACCACCACGGCAACTGGCTGGAGTGTATCGCATCCCGGAAAGCGCCCATCACCAATGCGGAGATCGCACACCGGGCCTGCACCACCTGTCTGCTCCATCATATCACAATGAAGCTGAAAAGAAAGGTCTACTGGGACCCGGCGACCGAGCAGTTCAGGAACGATCCCGAAGCCAATGCCATGCTCTCGCGACCACAGCGGGCGCCCTATCGGACGGAGTCCGGTTCATAGACATTAGCGACATTGTAAAAGCCTAATCCACCAATCATGCGATCTCGTCTCCTCGTCCCATCTCTTGCCCTCTGCCTGTCCACCGCAGCGGCACCGACAGACTCTCTGGTGACCCACTCCACCCTTGCCGGAAATTCGACCTCCGGGTTCTATAACCGCCGGCTAACGCTGAAAAGACAGGATACGCTGGTGGCGCAGACAGGGCAGCAGCTGATCGGTGCCACCCGCGACCTGTCCCGCCTGGATGTCCGCCAGTTTTCGCTGAAGAAAGGCCAGACAGACACCACCGGGTCCAACGGCGACGACGTGCTGATCATCATCAGGACCGGTAAGCTTAAAGTCAATGATACCAAAACGCTGGGTCCCGGCGGTGTTGCCCTCTTCTCCGCCGGCGATGCCATCACCCTGACGAACGCTGATCCTAAAACCGCCGGCTATTACGTCTTCCGCTTCCGGTCCTGGTCAGCTCCGGACCACGACAGGGCCAGAAAGGCTGGCCCCCCCATCCTACTCGATTGGTCGGAAATGAAAATGAAAACAACGGATAAAGGAGAAAGCCGGCAGATATTCGACAGGGCTTCAGCCTGGCTCAGCAGGATCGACATGCACGCAACCACGCTGAACAAGGGACAGGTGAGCCACCCGCCGCATATACATCGTAACGAAGAGATAATTCTTATGCGCTCGGGCAACGTGGCAGAATATGTCGATGGCGCCTATCAAAAGGCAAAAGCCGGCGATATCATTTTTTTGACCTCCGGCACGCCCCACGCGGTTGAGAACAGGACCAACGGACGCTGCGAATATTTTGCCCTGCAATGGCAGCAATGACGCCTACTTACCTCCAGCACCTTTATAATAGGTAAGAGCTTCAGGCATAAGCTCCTGCAACTTCTGTATCCGATCGGCGTCCGCCGGGTGATCGCTCAATAACACCGGCGGCTTCTGCCCGCCCAGCGACGCCATACGCTGCCAGAAAGGAATGGCCTCGCGCGGATCATAGCCGGCCATAGCAGCAAAGATCAGCCCATAGTGATCCGCTTCGTATTCGAATTTGCGCGAATAAGGCAGCAGCACCCCGATCTGCGCGGTCGGCGCGTATACCTGGTTAAATATATTGACCGTCGTAGGATTATTGCCCAATGCGACATCGCCCGCTATCTGTATCCCCTGCGCGAGCATTTGATCGCTCATCTTCTCACGTCCATGCCCGGCGACGGCATGCGTGATCTCATGCCCGAGCACGATCGCCAGCGCCGTCTCATTCTGGGTCACCGGCAGCAGGCCGGTGTACACGACCACTTTTCCCCCGGGCATACACCAGGCGTTGACCTCTTTGCTCTCCACCAGGTTGAACTCCCAGGAATAACCCTTCAACGCATCAGGATTCCCATGTTCGGAATAATACCTCCCAATTGCGGCCGCAATACGGCTCCCTACCCGTTTGACCATTTCTGCATCAGAGTTCGTGGCCGGAGCTACCTTGTTGGATGTTAGAAAACTCTTGTATTCCGTCAGCGCCATGGCCTGTACCTGCTCTTCCGAGACGAGGCTCAGCTGCTTACGCCCGGTAATGGGATTGCGTGTGCAGGAGATAGAAAAAAATACGGAAGCCGCAACAAAAACGGCAATAACGAATTTGTTCACAGTGTGTTTTTTTAGGTTAACTATTCCACCGACCACAGGGCGGCCGGCCAAAGGTCAATTATAAGTACCTTTGACCCGAAATGAAGCCAAAGTTACTAAAAGTCCCAAAAACTCCGGCGCAGTCCTTCAGCGTCAGGGAAGACCGGGACCCGTTCATCAATAACCGCTGGCACTATCACGCCGAAGTGGAGCTGATCTTCTTCCACAAGGGCAGCGGTACACAATTCGTAGGCGATCACATCAAACGTTTTCAGCCTGGCGATATCATCCTCGTCGGGTCAAACCTCCCCCACTACTGGCGGTATGACGACGTACATTTCGACCCCGAAGCCCACCAGTCCGTCCATTCCACCGTCATTCATTTCTCTGAGAATTTTTGGGGGGAGGCCTTCCTACACCTCCCCGAGACCAAGCAGATCCGCAGCCTGCTGGAAAAAGCCAGACTCGGCATCCTGGTCAGCGCAAAAGAAGAAAAGCAAATATCAGACCTCGTTGAAAAGATACGCACCGCGGATGGCGTCAGCCGCATCATCGCCCTTATCGAATGCCTTTCGGCCTTCGCGGGCTCCGGACACCTGCAGCCCCTGTCCTCCATCGGCTTTCGTCACGATTTTGCAGAGTCCGAGAATGACCGCATCAATGCGATCTACGATTATACCTTCCGGCATTTCACCCATTCCATCTACCTTCACCAGGTAGCCTCAGTAGCAGGACTGGTGCCCAATTCCTTCTGCCGCTATTTCAAGTCTCGCACCGGAAAGACCTACACCCAGTTCCTCACCGAGATCCGTATCGGCCACGCCTGCAAACTCCTCCTCGACAACCGCATCAGCATCAAGCAGCTTTGCTATGAGAGCGGCTTCAACAATTTTACCTGCTTCCACAAGCACTTCAAGCTCCTCACCGGGAAAAGCCCCCAAACCTATCAAAAAGAACACGGCCTCAGCTGACCCGACGCCACCCGTCCTCCCGGCCACCCATCACCCCATCCAAACCGCGCTACCCGGCAGCCCCAATCCCCCCAAGGGCCGAGCCTCAGTTAACCCTCCCCCTCTCATCCTCGGACCCCGTTGACCGCTGCCGGCTGGACCTCAGCTTGTCATTCCCAAAACTCCGCGAATACGTCAGCCTCACCGCCGGAAACACAAACCGCAGCTCAGCCCGGGTTACCAGGTTCAGATCGGGACGGTCAATGGATGGCCGGAAGATCATCGTATTCAAAATATTACTATAGTTCAATCGCCAGCTGCTCTTGCCCATTTTCTTTTGCACCCCGGCGTCTAACGTACCAAAAGCATTCACTTCATACGTGCCGAAAAACGAACGGGACTGGTAGAAGCCCGATAGCGCGAAAGAAAGATCCTTCGGTAGCCTGAACGTCTGGGTCATATTGGCGTTAACGTACTTTTGATCTATCTGTATCGGACTTCCATTATAGATCGCATTGGTCCGTGCCCATACACCGGTAATATTAAAGGCAATATTCCACCACGATCTAACGTCAAAGGGTAGAGTTAGCACCGCAGCCAGGCTCTTGTTGTTCTCCAGATTTACAGACTTCAGGGTCTCGACATTGGTTACAGAGTCGATCGTGGGATTGAAATTGGCAATGGGCGCCTTCTCATAGGTGTAGGAAAGGGAAAACATATATTTCTTATACCCATAGTCCAGCTTGATCACATCCGACAACGAAGGCTGCAGCGCCGGATTGCCCGAAAAAAAAGTGGTGGGATCCACAAAGATGAGGAAAGGCGCAAGATCTCTGAAAGTAGGACGCGTGATACGCCTGCTGTATGCCAGTCCGAGGCTATGAATATCCCCGAATTTCCGCGTGACATATATACTGGGGAAAAGATTCCCATAATGCCGGTCCACAATATTCTTTAGCGAATCAGAGCCAAGGTTCGAGTTGGTATATTCATAGCGCAAACCGGCCTTTATCTCTGTTCGGGTGTCGGCATTGATATCAATGGAGGCATAGGCAGCCTCAATGTCTTCCTTCAGCTGATATTTTGCAGACAGCCCCCGGTCCACTATCCAGGCATTTTCTTCAAACCTGTCGATTCGCACGTCGTTGTTAAAGCTGGAGATCGTGCTTTTAACCCCACCTTCCAGACTCGCCTTCTTCCCAAGCTTCCTGGAGTAATCTACTGCATTTATCCAAAAACGAAGGGGGGTGACCTTCGAACTCCTGGTCTGCTGCGCATAAAGGAATTTCTCCTGTCCGTCGTAGTAATTGCTGAAATAGCTGACGGGATTATCATCCCTATAGTGAAGATAGTCGAGGTTGTACGCGATCTTCTCCCCTTCGGACCAACTGTGCTGGACGTTAAGATTCATTCCATAGTTGGTCCACTGATTTTTCTCCGTATTGGCTAGCTGCAGCGCCGAATCCTTCCGCCCGTTGACGATGGTCGAGCCGACATTGTTGGCGTCCATCGTCCATTTGTTGTTATATCCGGAAACCAAAACCCCGATGACCGTCTTCCTGTCCGCCTGAAAGTCCACTCCTATACGGCCATTGTGATTTCGCTGCACCGTATTCCGGTAGGTAAAGGTCTCGTTCTCCGTCGCCTCTCCTCCATTGCTGACCCGGTGGTAGAAATACCAGTCCTGTTCCGCATGAACGCGTGAAAAACTATAATCGCCATAAATATTGACCCTCCCCTGACGGTGGTTAAAGTTAATGCTGGCCGCCGGCATGTCCCTGTTGCCGTAGCCCGCCGTCAGCGAAAAATTGCCGTTGGTGCCATACAGATCATTCACCTTCAGGACGATATTGATATACCCGGCATTGCCTTCGGCGTCCAGGTTGGCAGGCGGCGTAGTGATCAGCTCCAGCTTTTCTATATTTCCGGCGCTCATACCCGCAAGCATTTGGAGAACGGCATCGATCGGCATCCGGTTGATCTTGCCATTGATCATAACCCTGACCCCGCTCTTACCGATAAGGGAGATGGAATTGTTCTGGCGGTCTACGATCACCCCCGGCGATCGTTCGAGTACATCGAGTATGGTAGTGCCGGCAGCCGTAATATTCCCCTCCACATTGACGACCATCCGGTCTATCTTTTGTTCAAACAGCGGCTTTTTGGCCGTAACAGTCACCTGGGCCATCTCCTTGCGGGCCTCCGCCAGTTGCTGCACACCCATATCTTTCTTCTCTCCTTCGGTAAAAGACAGCATCGGGCTATACACTTTTTCATAGCCACTCGCCGAAAAGGAAAGAAGATAGCTGCCCGGTCGAACCCTGGCAAAGACATAGCCCCCCTTTTCATCAGTGACCATCCCCTTCTGCAGCGAAGAATCCGCAGAGCGGAGCAGCAAAACATTGACACCTGTCAATGGTTTTTTTGACCTGTCGAGCACCAGCCCGGATATCAGGCCCTGGGCATACCCATAATGACTTAGCAAAAGCACACCAATCCCCCAGGCAATTAGACGGTAACGCATATTTGGCGATTTAGGTTGACCAAAAAAGATTCCCGGCAATCAGGGTAAGCAATAACAAAAGAAGTTTCTCAGGAGACAAGGCCCTTCCAGGCCTCAGAAGGTGACTATTCGATCAGAAGGTAGTCGGATGGATGGATAAGTGTGCCGGAACGCGCTCCCCAAAAAACTAGCGCGTTCCCGGCAAATCGATAATGATTGTCCTTCGGACGAGGCCCTTCCAGGGCCTCAGGTGTGGAAACAAATACGGACAAATTTACACAAAAAAAAGCCGGTCCCAAACAAATTAGGACCGGCGGTAGTACCTTTCTTCCCTAAGGCGCTACAATACGCCGGGTCTGAGACGTATGCACGCTGAAATACCCCAGCGCATTACCCTGCAGATTGCTCACCGGATTAGCCGGCACCGCATTCTGACTATTTCCCGACGCGCTCTGCTGCGCGCTGAACCAGTATTTATGCGCTCCTTCGTCCAGACACTGCATCTCCACCGAGATATCATCCCCCTGCTTGATCTTGTCCTTATCTTTTGTGTTGGGATCGAGATAGAGCTTGATGTCCTGTGGACGCCCCGCCGTCAGCTCGTTGTCTGCCGTATATATCTGCGTCACCTTCACACCATTGACCCACTGGACGAATTGATAATAATGACCGGGATCTGACGGGTCCGTATAAGCGACATTAGCCAGCTCCCAGGTATTCCCAAAGATCTGGTCATTGGTGACAAAAAGGCTGTCAAAATTCACGAGCACAGGCATCGTGGACGTTCCCGTAACGGTATCCGAACCCGCGATTATCCGCAGCTGATACGTGACACCGGTCAGGCCCAGGAGGCTGGAAGTATATTTGCCGGGTGACGTCTCCTGGAGGACCGAGACAATTCCGGCGTTGTCGGTAATGGTGACCGTAGCCCCGCTGACGGGGGGAAAACTATTGTCGTTCTGGAAATTGACCGTCCGGCTCAGCAGCACCTGGCATCCCCCGGCCCGGTTCGTAACGTCTGCTTCCACTACCAACTTCGGCGTCGCGCTATGCAGCTCGAGCGTGATCACTTTGCGGCACGAGCCGGCGAAGACCAGGATCACGACAACAAAAACAAGGTTCTTTATTCTCAACAGCAACATAGGTTAAAATTTAAAATTATAGGAAATGGAAGGAATGAGCCCGAACAGCGCCGTCCGCACGGCCTGCGTCTTCTGCGCATTGTCAGGGTCCTGCTGGAACTCGATGACGTAGGCGTTCTGCCGCGCATAAGCATTGTAAACACTGAATGCCAGCTCGGAAGAGAAACGTTTCTTCTGCTTCAGCTGACAGGTCGCACCCAGGTCCAGCCGGTGATAGGCCGGCATACGGTAGCCGTTGCGCTCTGTATAATAGAACAGCACCTGGTCTCCGCTGCGATACTTACCCGCCGGGAAGGTGACAGCGTTGCCGGTAGTATAGACCCAGTTGGCGGACAGGGACCATTTCCTGTTCAGCTTGTACATCGCCACGATAGCGATATCATGGGTCCTGTCCTGGGTTGCATTGTACCAGCGGTTATTGTTGATACCGTCGATCTGCTTTTCCGTCTTCGACAGCGTATAGCTCAACCAGCCCGTCAGCCGGCCTACCCTCTTTCGCAGCAGCCATTCGATGCCATAAGCCCTTCCCTTGCCAAAAAGCAGCTCGGACTCTATAGCATTGGTATTGCTGAAGACGTTGGCGCCATCGCGGTAATCCACCTGGTGCTGCATCGTCTTATAATAGGTCTCCACCGTCAGCTCATAGACATTGCCGGGGAGGTTCTTATAATACCCCAGCGACACCTGGTCGGATATCTCCGGCTTGATGACATTGGTGCTCGCCACCCATTTATCCGTAGGACTCGATGATGTGGAATTGGCCAGCAGGTGGAGGTTTTGCACGTTCCTTACATAAGAGGCTTTTATAGACGTAGTCGCGTTCAGTTGCAGCGCCGCCGCCAGCCGCGGTTCGAAGTTCAGATAGGTCTTGACTACCTGCCCGTCGCTGTAGCGCAGGGTATCCGTCACCTTCCCGCTGACAGGATCGATATCGTAGAAATCTCCCTTGCCAAGGATCGAAAATCCGGTCATGCGTCCGCCATAGGTAATGTTCAGGTTATCCGTCGCCTTCCAGGTGTCGCTGACAAAGACGGCATTCTCCAGCGAATGTCTTCTTTGCAGGATGCTTTCATTGATGCCCGAATTGGCGGAGGTAGGGGTCACCTCGCCAGGCCTGATCTCGTGGTAGATGGCATTGACACCCATACGGAGGGTGTTCCTGCTATCCGCATACCACTGCAGCTCTTCCTTTATATTCCAGTCCCTGATCTGTGAAAAGATATTCAGGTCGTATCCCCCGCTGTTGATATGGATCTTATAGTTGTAGTTGCTGAAGATGAGCGAGGTATTGGAGAATAGCTTGTTGCTGAAAATATGGTTCCAGCGCAGGGTGCCGGTCCCGTTGCCCCAGTCCAGGCCGAAAAGCTTGCCCACCCCCAATTTATCCTGGCCGAAATAACCCGACAGATAGAGCCGGTCCTTGTCGCCTAAAATATAGTTCAGCTTGGCGTTGAGGTCGTAGAAATACAGGGTATTGCTATTGATCGTCGAGTCATTGGACAGCTTGAGGAAAACATCGGCGTAGGTCCTTCTGGCAGAGAAGAGGAAGGACGAACGATCCTTTTGAATAGGCCCTTCGACGTTCAATTTGGCCGAAATGACACCCACCCCGCCGCTGACATTGTAGTCCTGGTTGTTACCATCGTTCATCTTGATATCCAGTACTGAGGATAGCCGCCCGCCATACTGGGCCGGCATCCCGCCTTTGTACACGTTGATATCCTTGATGGCGTCTGAATTGAAGGTCGAGAAGAATCCCAGCAGGTGAGAAGCGTTGTACACGGGCGCCTCGTCCAGCAGGATCAGGTTCTGGTCGGCCGCGCCTCCCCGCACGTTAAAGCCGGTGTTCCCTTCGCCCGCCGACTTGATGCCCGGCAAGAGTGTGATCACCTTGATCGGATCCCTTTCTCCTAAAAGCACCGGGATATTTTTTATCTCGCTCGTGCTGACATGGTCAAGCCCCATTTGCGGACTGCTGAGGCTGCGCCTCTTCGAAGAGGCCGTTACCGTCACCTCGTCCAGGGATTTAGTGTCATCAGGGAGAAATATATTGACGCTCGTGTCCCGTGTAACGTTCACCGTCAGATTCCTGGTCAGCAGACCGACGGCGCTGAACTCCAGATCGTGACTGCCCGGGGATAGACTTATGGAATAAAATCCATATTCATTGGTAACGCTCCCACCCGAGCCATCGACCCTGACGGTGGCTCCGATAAGTGTTTCTCCCTTTGAGCGGGATTTAACGATACCCGAAATAGTAATTTTTCGCTGAGCAAAAGAGGGTAATGCTGATAAAAGGATGAGGACTAAGATGACTGGTCTATTCATAGAAAAAGAAATGTGCGGCGAAAATATTAACACGACGCATACGATGGGAATGAATTATAGCAAACGGTCAAATTGTTATATAAAACCGCCATTTTTAGCGTTCAAATGCATAAGGTTCCCATTTTACCCCTATTTTTCAGTATGAGCAATGAGGAGCAGCCGATAAAAAATCCTTTTTTACAGTTTCTGGTCGCCGATAAGTGGAGATGGGGAAGACATGTCGCCTTTCTTTCCCTGGTCATATGGGTAGTCTATAATGCCGAACCGCGCTACGCTCCACCCTGGGTCTACTATGAAAAGGGGGTCGCCTGTTTTCTGTTGTTATTTCCTTTTTATATCAACCTGTACTGGCTGGTTCCGCGTCTGCTGTTCCGGAACAGGTTCGTGAGCTATTCGGCCGTCGTGGTGGCCCTTGCCTTGCTGACCTGGCTGCTCAGCCTGGCCAAGCACCGCTGGATGGACGCCCACCGGATATTTCCGGACGCAATGAGGCAGAACGCCGATTTCCTCACCCTGTTGACCTTTGCGGTATTTCTCCTGCTGCCTTCTACCGCCTTCCGCCTCTTCCAGCGTACCATCCTCGACAACCAGCGGATCGCCGGGCTGGAGAAGGCCGGCATCCACTCCGAATTGATACAGCTGAAGAACCAGATCAACCCGCATTTCCTGCTGAACATGCTCAACAATGTCAATGTCCTGACCCAGCAGGATCCGGAAAAAGCGTCCCAGGTGCTGCACAAGCTGAGCGACCTGCTCCGCTATCAGTTGTATGACAGCTCGCGAGAGTACGTCATGCTCACAGCAGACATCCACTTCCTGAACGATTTTCTCAATCTTGAAAAGATCAGGCGCGACGACTTTGACTTCTTCCTGTCCAGGGAAGGAGATATCGGCAATGTCCGTATCCCGCCACAGCTGTTCATTACCTTTATAGAAAATGCGGTCAAGCACAACGCCGACACCGAAATGCGCTCCTATGTCTATGTCTGGTTCTGCGTACAGCGCGAAGAGCTGCATTTCAAATGCGTGAACTCCAAACCCCAGCGGGCCGCCAGACACAAGACGGGTGGCCTGGGGCTGGCCAATGTCCGACGCATCCTCGAGCTGCTCTATCCCGAAAAACACCGGCTGGAGATACACGACCTCCCGGCGACTTATACTGTTAACCTGACAATACAATTATGAACTGTATCATCATTGACGACGAACCCCTGGCAAGACAAGGCATGCGGCTCCTGGTCGACAAGACCAGCCAGCTGACGCTGCTGGGAAGCTTCAGCAATGCCGAAGCCGCGGGAAAATTCCTGTCCGCGAACAAGGTCGGGCTCGTCTTCCTCGACATCCGGATGCCGGGAACGAGCGGTATGGACTTCGCGAGAACGATCTCCGCCGAGACCCTGGTGATCTTCACAACTGCCTACGCAGACTTTGCGCTCGACAGCTACGAGGTCGACGCTATCGACTATTTGATCAAACCCATACGGCCCGAACGCTTCCAGAAAGCCGTGACCAAGGCCCTGTCCTATCACGAACTGCTCGCAGCCGGCGCCGCCACCCCTCCACCACCAACCACAGAGGCTCCGCCATCACCAACCAATGATCCTGCCCCACCAACTACTGAGGAATACTTCTTTATAAAAGCCGACCGCAAATTCTTCAAGATCGAGTTCCGGAATATCCTCTTCGTCGAAGGCCTGAAGGACTACGTGGTCCTGTACACCGAAGAGCAGAAGATAATGACCGCCATGAACATCAAGACCATCCACGACCAGCTGCCTCAGACGTCCTTTGCCCGGGTCTCTAAATCATTCATCGTCAATGTAAAAATGATCGACTCCTTCGACAATAACACCATCTATATCCGGCAGCACGAGATACCCATCGGCAATGCATACCGCAGCTGCTTCTTCGACGAGTTCGTCGCCCGCAAGCTTCTGAGCAGGTAAGGCGGGATACCCCCTCCCATTCCCGCAAAAAACGATAAATTTGCTCCCATGGCAACAGAGATCAAATGTCCCAGATGCGGTCATTCTTTTCCTATGGAAGAAGCCGTAACCGAAGAATATAAAAAGGGGCTGCGCGAACAGATGCAGTCATTCATCAATAACAAAGAAAAAGAGTTCCTGAAAAAACAGGACGAGTTTGTACGGCGCGAAAAAGAGCTGCTGCAACAAACCCAGCAACAGGAAGCCACTTTCCTCCGGCGACTTGATGAAGAAAAACGCCAGGTCCAGACAATAGTCGAACAATCCCTCCGCAAATCCATAACGGACGACTTCGAACAAAAGCTTCGCCTCCTCGAAGACACCAACAGGGACAACGAGGAGAAGCTGAAGGCCGGTCGTCTGCGCGAACTGGAATTTTTGAAAAAACAGCAGGAACTCGCCAATAAGGAGGCGGAACTGGAACTCAGCGTCCAGCGCCTCCTCCAGGAAGAAAGAACCAAACTCTCCAGGGAGATCCGCGAGCTGGAAGAGCAGAAGATAGCCGCCCGCGAGACGGAACACCAGCTCCGCCACAAAGAATTGGAAAAACAGCTCGCCGACCAGAAACAGCTGGCCGTGGAAATGGAGCGCCGCATCGAAGAAATGCGGCGTAAAGCCGAGCAGGGCTCCATGCAGCTACAGGGAGAAGTACAGGAGCTCGCCCTGGAAGAGCTGCTGCGAACCGCCTTCCCCTTCGACGAGATCAGCGAGGTAGGCAAAGGCGTCAAAGGCGCCGACTGTATCCAGACCGTCCGCAACAACTTCGGACAGGAATGCGGCCGGATCATCTATGAAAGCAAGAGAACACAATCTTTTTCTCCCGACTGGATCGACAAGCTGAAAGCCGACATGCGCAGCCAGGGCGCCGTAGCCGCCGTCATCGTCACCCATGCCATGCCAAAGGACATGCATATGTTCGGGGAAAAGAATGGCGTCTGGATATGCTCCTTCGCCGAGGTAAAGGCGCTCGCCTGCGTCCTGCGCGACGGCATCGTCAAAACCTTCAACGCAGCCAAGTCCCAGGAGAACAAAGGAGACAAGATGCAGCTGCTCTACGACTACCTCACCAGCTCTGAGTTCGGCGAACAATGGAAGGCGATCCGCGAAGGCTTCCTGTCGATGAAACAGTCGATACAAAAAGAACGGGACACCATGGAGCGGCTCTGGAAAGCACGGGAAAAACAGCTGGAAAAGGTACTGCTCAACGCTGCCCACGTCCGGGGCTCCATCGAAGGCATCGCCGGCAAGGACGCGATCGACGTCGACCTCCTCGAGGACGGAGACGACCAGCTGACCGACTAGCGCGCCCCACCGGCGTGGCCTTCACATCCCACCCAGCTCCTCACCCGGCGCCGCGGTTCACGCGCGCCGCTAACCCACCGGCGGTTCACGCGTCTCAGGTCGACACCCACGCCAGCGTCAGCGATTGCTCTTCAAATATCCTCCCGGCAACCCCCAGGTGGATAGGCCTCCCCTTGTCAAACACAAATGGAAGCTTGATCCAG
>Ga0105239_10000980_pt1 | contig 40069 bp, 29 predicted proteins | sample KBSC44metaG_FD_92761 | JGI IMG/M metagenome (GOLD analysis project Ga0105239, IMG submission 92761) | Corn rhizosphere microbial communities from Kellogg Biological Station, Michigan, USA - KBS C4-4 metaG | ecosystem: Host-associated > Plants > Roots > Rhizosphere > Soil | place: Michigan, USA... | reverse complement strand
TCCTCGGCCATCAGGCGCTCGATATTCTCGATCACCACGATGGCGTCGTCGACGACGATGCCGATCGCCAGCACCAGCCCGAACAGCGACAGGTTGTTGAGGCTGAAGCCGAACGCCTCCAGCACCGCGAAGGCGCCGACCAGCGAGATCGGGATGGCGATCAGCGGCACCAGCGCGGCGCGCCAGCTCTGCAGGAACAGCAGGACCACGATGCTGACCAGGACGAGCGCGATGTAGAGCGTGTGCTCCACCTCCTCGATCGAGGCCGAGATATAGTCGGTCGGGTGGTAGGCGACCTTGTAGGCCATGCCCGGCGGGAAGCTCTTGGCGGCGTCCGCCAGCGCCGCCTTCACCGCGTCCGCCGTGGCGAGCGCGTTGGAGCCGGGCAGCTGCTTCACGCCCAGCATGGTGGCATGCTGGTTCGAATAATAGCCGTTGGTCGTGTAATCCTGCGCGCCGAGCTCGATCCGCGCCACGTCGCGCAGCCGGGTGAGGCTGCCGTCGGTGCCGCGCTTGAGGATGATGTCGCCGAACTGCTCGGGGGTGGTGAGGCGGCCGAGCGCCTGCACGCCGAGCTGGAAGGCGCCGCCATTCTTGCCGAAGGGCGGGGCGCCGACCGAGCCGGCCGCGACCTGGGCATTCTGCGCCTGGATGGCGGCGGTGATCTCGTCGACCGTCAGATCGCGCGACTGGGCGAGATCGGGATCGATCCAGATGCGCATCGCATAATCGCGCGCGCCGATCTCCAGCGTGTCGCCGACGCCCTGGATGCGCTTGATCCGGTCGGTCACCTGAAGGGTGACGTAGTTGGAGATATATTGCTCGGACAGCGAATGGTCGGGCGAATAGAAAGCGATCGCCATCAGGATGTCGGGCGAGTTCTTGCGCACCGTCACGCCGATGTTGCGCACTTCCTGCGGCAGGCGCGGCTCGGCCTCCGACACGCGATTCTGCACCAGGACCTGCGCCTGATCGGGATCGACGCCCTGCTTGAAGCTGATCGTCAGCGTCATCGTGCCGTCGCCGACCGACGACGAGGCCATGTAGATCATGCCCTCGACGCCGTTGACCTGCTGCTCGATCGGTACCGCCACGGTATCGGCCAGCGTTTCGGCGGTCGCGCCCGGATAGGTGGCGGACACCACCACCGTCGGCGGCGCGATGTTGGGATATTGGGCGATCGGCAGCTGCGGATAGGCGATGCCGCCGACGATCACGATGAGGATCGACAGCACCGCCGCGAAGATCGGCCGCTCGATGAAGAAATGCGGGAAACGCATGGACGCGTCCTATCAGCCCGCCGTGGTGGCGGTGGATGCCTGCGGCACGGTGACGGCTGGCGAGGATGGCGACGTGTCCGGCGCACGCGGCTTGATGACGGTGCGCTTCGCCTCCACCGCCATGCCGGGCTGCAGCGCGGCGATGCCGTCGAGCACGACGAGGTCGGTGGGGGCGAGGCCGTCGCGGATCGCGCGCAGGCCCTGCACCTCCGGCCCGGTCTCGATCGTGCGCTGCACGACCTTGCCGTCCTGGCCGACCACGAAGACCATCTTGCGGCTCTGGTCGGCGGTGATCACCTCGTCGGGCACCAGCATCGCCTTGTAGGTGCCGGAGCCGAGCAGGCGGGCGCGGCCGAACATGCCGGGCGTCAGGAAGTGGTTGGGATTCGCCACCACCGCATGCGCGCGGATCGTCCCGGTGTTGGGATCGAGGGCGTTGTCGACGAACTGCATCCGGCCGTGCCAATTGTAGCCGGTCTCGTCGGAGAGCTGGATGTCGACGGGATTGTGCGTGTCGCGCGACGAGCCGCGCTGGCCGTGCTGGGCCTCGCGCAGATATTTCAGGTAGAAGCTTTCGGCGCCGTCGAACGAGAACCAGATCGGATCGAGCGAGACGACGGTGGTGAGCAATGTCTGGTTCGCCACCACCTGGTCGCCGAGCGAGACGCGCTTGTCCGACACGCGGCCGGACACCGGCGCGCGCACCGTGGTGAAGCTGAGGTTGAGGCGGGCATTGTCGGCACTGGCGATCGCCGCCTGGAGGCTGGCCTGCGCGGTGCGGACCTGCGCCTGGTCGTTCTCCAGCTCTTCCTTGCTGACCGCCTGCACCTTGACGAGATCCGCCGAGCGCGCGGCCACCGATTTGGCATTGGTCAGCGTCGCGCGGGCCGATGCGATCTGCGCCTCGGCCTGCTCCAGCGTGGCCCGGTAGGGGCGCGGATCGATGATGAAGAGCGGCTGGCCCTCCTTCACGTCCTGTCCGTTGCGGAACAGCACCTGCGTCACCACGCCGGTGATGCGGGCGGAGAGGTTGACGCTCTGCGGCGCCTCGAACTTGCCGACATATTCGTCCCAGTCGACCACGTCGCGCACCAGCGGCCGCGCGACGGAGACATGCGGCGTCGGCGGCCCCGGCGGGGGCTGGTTCCCCTTGGAACAGGCGGCGAGCAACGCGAACGTGAAGATGGCAGCAGCGGTGCGGGTCATCTGGCCCCTTTCTATTGCGATGCAGCAATAGTCCCTGTCATGCGGAAGGCAAGTTTTTTTAACCGATCGGTACGTTTTGCCTCCGTGCCGACCCGTTATAGGGTCAACCTCTCACCTTTGCTAGCCTACCCCCTTCCGCATGAAGAATGACAGCGCTAGACGGCGGAAACCCTGGCGGAGAATGACGATGGCCGATGTCGATGCCCTGATGCGCAAGGCGCCGGTGATTCCGGTGCTGGTGATCGATCGGCTGGAGGATGCCGTGCCGATCGCCGAGTCGCTGGTGGCGGGCGGCCTGCCGTTGCTGGAGGTGACGCTGCGCACGCCCGTCGCGCTCGATGCGATCCGCGCGATGGCCAAGGTGCCGGGCGCCGTGGTGGGCGCCGGCACGGTGCTGAACGAGCGCCAGCTCTACGATGCGCGCGAGGCGGGGGCGACCTTCATCGTCTCGCCGGGCCTCACCGCGCCGCTGGCCAAAGCGGCGGCGGACGTCGGCATCGATTTCCTGCCCGGCGTGGCCAATCCGGCCGACATCATGGCAGGGCTGGATCTCGGCCTGACCCGCTTCAAATTCTTCCCGGCCGAGGCGGTCGGCGGGCTCAAGGCGCTCAAGGCCTATGCATCCGTGTTCCGCGACGTGCGCTTCTGCCCGACCGGCGGCATCACCGCCGAGACCGCGCCGCAATGGCTGGCCGAGCCGGCGGTGCTGTGCGTCGGCGGATCGTGGCTGGTGCCCTCGGGCGCGATCGACGAGGCGGCGATCCGGCAGCGGGCGGAAGCGGCGGCGGCGCTTAGAGTATAAACCCCGTTCGGGCTGAGCTTGTCGAAGCCCTGTCCTTCTTCTTGCGACGTCCAAAAGGGAAGGACAGCCCTTCGACAGGCTCAGGGCGAACGGTCATTTTGGGGGCGAAGGTAGTTTCCCTTCATCGATGACGGTAAATTCTGCATCGGCGATGTTGCTGTTCCGAACCCGGCCGGCCGGCGTGGTCGAAGTGACAGCACTTCTGCTCCGCGCATAGACGAAATACACCACCAGCCCGATCGCGTTCCACACGAAGAAGCGGACCTGCGTGCCGACAGGCAATGTCGCGAACAGCAGCAGGCAGCCCACCACGCCGACGAGCGCCACCAGCGGCGCCGCCGGCACGCGGAAGGCGCGGGGGCGGTCCGGGTCGCGCCGGCGCAGCACCACCATCGAGACGCTCACCGCCACGAACGCGCACAGCGTGCCGGCATTGGCCAGCGCCGCGATCTCGGCGAGCGGCAGGAAGGCGGCGATGGCAGCGACGATGATCGCCGTGCCGATCGTCACTGCCACCGGCACGCCGCTCCTGGGATGCACGCGGCCGAGGCGCTCGGGCAGCAGCCGGTCGCGCGCCATCACGAAGAAGATGCGCGTCTGGCCGAACAGGAAGGCGAGGATCACGGTCGGCAGCGCGATGATCGCGACTGCGCCGAACACCTTGGCGGCGGTGTCGCTGCCCAGCGTCCGCAGGATCAGCGCGAGCGGCTCCGCGGACTGGGCGAAGCTCGCCACCGGCGCGGCGCCCACCGCGCAGGCCGCGATCGCCATGTAGATGACGACGCACGCCGCCATCGATCCGACGATGCCGATGGTCATGTCGCGGCCGGGATCCTTGGCCTCCTCCGCCGCCGTCGAGACGGCGTCGAAGCCGTAGAAGGCGAAGAAGATGATCGACGCCGCCGGCAGCACGCCGAGCTTGATCGTCTGCCCGGCATGGAAGGGATCCGGCCCTTCCTTGGGCAGCACGCCGTTGGGGAAGAAGGGGTGGAAGTTCGCCGCGTCGAAATGCGGTAGCGCGACGATCACGAACATCGCCAGCGCCGCGATCTTGAGCGCCACCAGGACGGCGTTGAGCGTCGCCGATTCGCGGGTGCCGACCAGCAGCAGCCCGGCTACCACCGCGATGATCGCCACCGCCGGCAGGTTGATCACGCCGCCCAGCGCCGGGCCGTTGGCCAGCGCCTTGGGGATGGTCCAGCCGATGCCGTCCATGAAGCCGGTGAAATAGCCCGACCAGCCGACCGCCACCGTCGAGCAGACCACGCTATATTCGAGGATCAGGCTCCAGCCGACGATCCAGGCGATGGTCTCGCCCACCGCGACGTAGGAATAGGTATAGGCCGATCCCGATTGCGGGATCATCGTCGCCAGCTCGGCATAAGCGAGCGCGGCGGCCGCGCAGACCAGGCCGGCGATCAGGAAGGACACGATCACGCCCGGCCCGGCGAGGCCGGCGCCGGTGCCGATCAGCGTCAGGATGCCGGTGCCGACGATGGCGCCGACACCCAGCGCGACGAGATGCGGCCAGCCGAGCGTGCGATGGAGCTTGTGCGCGGCGTCGGCGGGCGGCGCGGCGATGGGCTTGAGCGGCCCGAAGAGAGGGTTCGTCATGCCCCTAGGTGGCAGAGGCCGTGGTGGTTGGGAAGAGGGGGGCCCTCATCCTCCTCCGACGGGAGGGGATCCGGATCGGCAAGCCCTCTCCCGCTTTCGCGGGAGAGGGAGGGGACCCGCCGCGTAGCGGTGGGGAGGGTGAGGGTCTTCTTCTTCGACTTGGTCGCCGGTGTCGAAAAAGAAGACCCTCACCCAACCCTCTCCCGCGAAGGCGGGAGAGAGCTTTGACATCACAATTCCGGCGGGTGGCCGATCGCCGCTCGCCCGATCGCGGGGTCGTCGGTAAAGAAGCCGTCGATCCCGGCCGCCAGATAGGCCTTGATCTCGGCCAGCGAGCCGGCCGGGTTGCGCGCCGCCGGGCCGTCGCCATTCCGGAAATCGGCGGCGAGGAAGCTGTTCTCGGGCCGGAAGGTCCAGGGCTGGACGAGCAGGCCCGCTTTGTGCGCGTCCGCCGTCACTGGCGAGACCGGCGCCAGCTTCTTGTCCGGCCCGAGCGGGATGATGGTGCGCGTGTCGGGCGCGAGGATGTCGGCATAGCGCGCGATGTCGGCGAGGCCGGCCGGCTTCATCATCTGGTTGTAGGTCAGCGTGCCGCCGGCCAGCACCACGTCAGCGGGCCGCTGATCGACGCCCTCGGTCAGCTGCATGAGCTGCACGTTGGCGGGGCGGCCCAGCTTCTGGCGGATATATTTCAGATTCTCGATCTCGAACGACTGGATCACCAGCGGCCGGGTGCGCGTCTGCCAGTGGACGCCCAGCGTGGCGAGGAAGCGATCCTCCATCGGCAGGCCGATCGAGGCGAAATAGGTCGAATGCTTGATCTCCGGCACCAGCCCGATGGTGCGGCCCCGCGCGAGGCTCTCGGCGGCGCAGAAGTCGATCATCTCCGGCCAGCTGACCAGATCGAACCAGCCGTCCATCGCGGCATTGGCGGTGCGGATCTGGCCGAGTCGCTCCCTGGCGCGCAGCGTCTTGAGTTCGGCCAGCGTGAAATCCTCGGTGAACCAGCCGACCTGCTTCTCGCCGTCCACCATCTTCTCGGTCTTGCGATTGGCGAATTCGGGGTGGGCGGCGACGTCGGTGGTCTCGACGATGTTGTTCTCGTGGCGGATGATCAGTTGGCCGTCCTTGGTGGCGCACAGATCGGGCTCGATGAAATCCGCGCCGTCCTGGATCGCCTTGGCATAGGAAGCGAGCGTGTGCTCGGGCCGCAGCGCCGAGGCGCCCCGATGGCCGTAGATCAGCACCTTGCGCGTCGCGGCGTCCGCCATGGCGCGAGCCTGCCCCGTGGCGGCGCCGGCGGCAAGCCAGGCGGCGCCGGTGCCACCCAGCATTCCACGGCGGCTGATCAGGCCCGGCATCGGCTGCTCCTTCCAAATCCAAGCGACGAAAGCGTTCGGCTAGGCGGGTTGGGCGACATTTCCGTGACGCCCCGGAGCGCAGATGCGGCATCCGATCATGCGGCCCGCGAGAAACATTGCAGACATGAAATAGGAATGACTCGCAATATCCTTGTTGACAGGAATGAGAGTCATTCGCATTAGCCTCGCCGAAACGATCAGAGATATCGAAGGGGCTCATCACCATGTCCACGTCCGACACGTCGGCGCCATCCGGCGCGCCTGCTTTCCTGGCCCTGGCCTGCGTCGGTGCGATCCTGACCCCGGCCGCCGCCTGGGCGGCCGATCCCGCGGCGCCGTCGGGCGATGCCGCTGGCGGCGGCACGGCGGAAGCGGGCGAGGGCGGCGGGGGCCGTGGCGACCAGTGGATCACGGTGAAGGGCAAATATGCCCAGCCCGACGTGGCATCGGCCAAGGCGACCGCCTCGCTGCTCGACACGCCCCAGACTATCACCATCATCGACAACGTCACCCTGCAGAAGCAGAATCTGCTGACCCTGCGCGATGCGCTGGCGACTCTGCCCGGCATCACCTTCGGCGCGGGCGAGGGCGGCGGCGGCTTCGGCGATTCGATCAACCTGCGCGGCTATTCGGCCAATACCGACATCACCATCGACGGCGTGCGCGACAGCGCCCAGTACAGCCGCACCGAGACCTTCGATCTGCAGCAGATCGAGGTCTACAACGGCGCCAATTCGGTGTTCAACGGATCGGGCTCGGTCGGCGGCACGATCAACCTCGTCTCCAAAATGCCGCAGAAGCACAGCGAGACGGTGATCAGCCCGAGCATCGGCACGGACGATTACTATCGCGCCACGCTGGATTCGAACATCCGCGTCAACGATCTCATCGCCTTCCGCCTCAACGCGGTCTACCACAAGAACGACGTGCCCGGCCGCGATGTCGAGCGCTACAAGCGCTGGGGCGTGGCGCCCGCCGTCACCATCGGCATCGACAGCCCGACGCGCTGGACGCTGATGGGCTATTACCAGCATGACGACAATGTGCCGCAATATGGCGTGCCCTGGTATGCCGCGCTCGGCGGCAAGCCGGACGGCGTGCCCTATGACGGCTATTACGGCTATCGCAACGTCGACCGGCAGAAGCAGACGATCGAGCAGCTCTCCTCGATCTTCGAGCATGATTTTTCGGGCAAGGTGTCGATCCGCAACCTCACCCGCTGGGAGGACGTGAAGCAGACCACCATCGTCGATCCGCCGCAGGCGGGCATCTTCGCGCTCGACGGCAATTGCATCAACGCCGCCGCCCCGCAGGGCTACGTCAAGTCGACGGCGGCAGACCATTCGTGCAACTTCACGCAGGTCGCGGCGACCAAGACGTCGGCCGCGGTGATCGTCAAGGTGCCGGAAGGCTATTACCTGCCCGGCGGCCCGCGCGGCAACCTGCGCGATACCCGCAACCAGATGATCTACGATCAGGTGGACCTGCGCGCCCATCTCGACACCGGCATCATCCACAGCGATCTCGTGCTCGGCGGCGCGGCCTCGTGGGAGCATTACAATCTCGATACGGGCAAGCTGTTCCTGAACGCGGACGGCACCAACCCCTACGCCACCACCGGCCTGCCGATGATCCCGATCGCAGACCCCAATTCGGGCAACGTCTATACCGGCCCGCTCAACTATGTCCGCTCCAGCAAGCCTTATGGCGAGCGCACCGATTATGCCGCCTATCTGTTCGACACCTCGCATATCGGCGAACTGTTCGAGGTGAATTTCGGCCTGCGCTGGGAGCATAGCGCGGGCACCTTCACCACGGTGAACTATAACGTCACGCCCGGCGCCGCGTTCGAGACGGTGAACGCCAACATCCCGCAGCGTACCAGCGACAATCTCTTCTCCTATCGCTTCGGCGGCGTGTTCAAGCCGACCCGGTCGGTCAGCCTCTACGTCGCCTACGGCAATTCCAAGACGCCCTCGATCTCGACGGTCAATGGCGGCTGCACCACCGGCACGGTGGGCACGTCCAGCTTCGTCAACTTCTGCGATTTCGCGCCGGAGAAAGCGAAGAATTACGAGATCGGCGCCAAGGCCGACCTGTTCCACCACCATCTCCAGCTCACCGCCGCTTTGTTCCGCAACGAGCGGCTGAACTTCCGCCTGCCCTCCACCGGGCTGGACGAGAATGGCAACAGCGTCTCGCTCCAGGTGCCCGGCGGCAAGTCGCGGGTGGATGGCCTCGCGCTCGGCGCCAGCGGCAACCTCACCAAGGCGTGGACGATCTTCGCCAACTACACCTATCTGAAGAGCAAGGTGATCAAGAGCCTGCCGGATCAGTGCCAGAGCGATCCGACCAACGTCGCCAACGGCTGCAACGCGCTCTATCTCGCCAATCCCGAGCAGGGCGGTCCGCTCCAGTCCACGCCGAAGCATTCGGGCAGCCTGTTCACCACCTACCAGCTGCCGTTCGGCCTGCAGCTCGGCTATGGCCTCACCTACGAAGGCAGCTTCGCGGTCTCGACCAACCCGTCGGCCAAGCTGGACCAGACCGCCGGCGTGCCCGGATCGGGCCATTATCCCAAGTCCAAGGACTGGCTGACCCACCGCTTCTTCGCGAGCTACCCGGTCACGCCCAAGCTGACGGCGCAGGTGAACGTGCAGAACTTCACCAACGCGCATTATTACACCAGCATCCGCAACAATGGCTGGGCCATCCCCGGCGCGCTGCGCTCGGCGACGTTCAGCCTGTTCTATAATTTCTGATCTGGCTCCCTCGGGAACGGCGGTGGGATGGGCGTCCAGGCTGGCCCTTATCCCATCGTCATCCCGGCGGAGGCCGGGATCCATTCGCGCAGCGTCTGCCGCATCTCGACCAAGAGGCTCGGTGCGGTGCCAGGACATCATCGTTGCGTGGAATGGATCCTGACCTTCGTCAGGATGACGGGACATCCAGCGGGTTCGCCTGGGGCGGGCGCCGCGCTATCCTGATGCGAACCCACCCCGACCCCTCCCTGTCAGGGAGGGGCTTTTGCTGATGAGAGGCGCCGCCATGATGATCGAAATCCCCGGCGTGCTCGATGCGGCCGGCATCGCGCGGTTGCGCACGGTGATCGATGCGGGCGACTGGGTGGACGGCAACGCCACCTCCGGCCCGCAGGCGGCGCTCGCCAAGCGCAACGACCAATTGGCCGAGGACGGCCCGGCGCATCGCGACGGCGGCGCCATGGTGCTCGACGCGCTCGGCCGATCGCCCCTGTTCCTCGCCGCCGCCTTGCCTGCCCGGATCTTTCCGCCCCTGTTCAACCGCTATGCCGGCGGGCAGGGCTTCGGCACGCATGTCGACAATGCCATCCGCATGAAGCGCGGCACCGATTTCCGCATTCGCAGCGATCTCTCGGCGACTTTGTTCCTCGCCGATCCGGACAGCTATGACGGCGGCGCGCTGGTGGTCGAAGGCACGTTCGGCGCGCAGGCTGTGAAGCTCCCCGCCGGCCACATGATCCTCTACCCCGCCTCCAGCCTGCATCATGTCGAGCCGGTGACGCGCGGCGTGCGGGTCGCCAGCTTCCTGTGGCTGCAATCGATGGTCCGCGACGGCGAGGCGCGCCGCCACCTGTTCGAGCTCGACCAGGCCGTCCAGACGCTGGCCGGCGAACGCGGGCAGGGCGATCGCACGGTGATCCAGCTGACGGGGCTCTATCACAACCTGCTCCGGCGCTGGGCGGATGTGTGATGGCCGACACGCTTTGGGTTTGCCGTCATCCTGACGAGGGTCGGGATCCGGTGGGTGCCGCGTTGATGGCCTGGTGGCGCGTCGAGGCCCGGTCGTTCCGGTGCGGCAAGCGCTGCGCGGATGGATGCTGGCCTCCGCCGGGATGGCGACCGGGATAGGGCCGGGCTCGTACCCGCCGCTTTCCCCCAATATGCGATTGACTATCAATATCCTTCATGCCAGCGGACCGGCGACGGAATCGCGGTCAAGGGGCGTGGCGTATGGGCAGCAGGCAGGCGTGGCGGAAGGCTTGGTGGCAGGTCCACAAATGGCTGGGCCTCGCGCTGATGATCCTGTTCGTGCCGCTGGGCCTTTCGGGCGTCGTGCTGGCGTGGGACGACGCGATCGATCATGCGCTCAACCCGCAGCGCTACGCCGCGCATGGGCCGGCGACGCTGCAGCCCTCGGCCTATGCCGCCGCGGCGAGCGGGGCGCTCGGGCCGGGCGCGCTGGTTTCCCAGATCCGCTATCCGAAGGAGGATGGCCCCGTCGTCGTGATGGCGATGGCCGCGCCGCGTGGGGATCGCGCCGGCAAGGGCAAGGATGGCGCGGCACAGGGTGGCGAGGGCCAGCACCACCACCATGACGGCCAGGGCCAGGCGCAGGGCAAGACCGGAAGCCAGCCGCAGGCCCAGGGCGACGCCGGCCCGGCCAAGGGTGGCCGGATGCCGCGCGCGACCGTCTGGCTCGATCCGCAGAGCGCGCGCGTGCTCGACGTGCAGAAGGGCGATGGCGGGCTGATCCGCCTCGCGCACAATTTCCACGGCAATCTGCTCGTCCCCAGCTTCGGCCGTACTTTGGTCGGGCTGCTCGGCGTTTCGATGTTCCTGATGGCGGTGGGCGGCATCTGGCTGTGGTGGCCGCCGATCGGCAGCATGCTCAAGGGCTTCCGCTGGCGGCGCGGCGATCGCCGGCTGGATACCAACCTGCATCATCTCGCCGGCTTCTGGATCGCGCTTCCGCTGGCGGCACAAGCCTTCACCGGCGTGTGGATGAGCTGGCCGCAGATGATGGCGACGGTCGGCCTCGCCCCGCCCCGCACCGGCCCGATGGAGCGGGCGCGGATGGTGCCGGCCGCGATCACGACGCTGACGGCGGATCGGGCGCTGGCCGATGCGAAGGCCGCGACGCCGGGCGAGCCCGCGATGATCGCCTGGCCGGTCGGCGACAGCGGCCAGTGGCGGGTGACCATCGGCCGCAGCGAGATGCTGGTGGACGACGGCACCGGCGCCGCCAGCCCCGCGCCGCCGCGCCCCGGCAACGGCCTCGCCATGGCGATGCGCCATTATCACGACGGCACCACGCTCGGCACGCCGTGGCGGGTGTTGCTCGTCCTGTTCGGCCTGTCGCCGACCCTGCTGACGATCACCGGCCTGACGATGTGGCTGCGCGGCCGGCGCTGGCGCAAGGCGGCGGCGGAACGCAAGGGCCGCGTGCGCGAGCCGGTGGCGGCGGGGTGAGGCTTGTCCCTCCCCTCAAGGGGAGGGGGACCAGCCTCAGGCTGGTGGAGCGGTATTGCAAGGGCGGGCTGGATTTCCCTCCAGTGCCGAATCACCCCTCCACCACCGGCTTCGCCGACGGGTTCCCTCCCATTGCAGGGGAGGAGCTTCGAGGGTGACCCGTCCCTCCAAAACCGTTCGCCCTGAGCCTGTCGAAGGGCCGTTCTTGCCTTTAGCGCAGTGCCGGAGAGGAAGGACGGCGCTTCGACAAGCTCAGCCCGAACGGGTTCCAGTGTTTCGACGCGGCGTCAGCCCTTCTTCGGCCCGCTCACCGCGAAGGCCGCGCCCTGCGGGTCGAGCGCCATCACGATCCACGCGCCGCCCGGCACTTCGTGCGGCCCCATCTGGATGGTCGCACCGCCGGCGGTGATCCTGGCCGCCGCCGCGTCGATGTCGTCGACGGTGATATAATAGCGCCACGCCGGCGGCTGGTCCGGCGCGGTCATCATGCCGCCGGCATGGACGCCGTTGACCGTGAAGGTCTGGTAGATGCCCATGCCGCCCATATCGACGGCCATCTCCTTCTCCCAGCCGAACAGGCCGGAATAGAAGGTCCAGGCCGCTTCCCAGTCGCTGGTCGTCAGTTCGTGCCAGCCGATCGCGCCGGGGGTTTCGGGCGTGATGTCGGGCTGCGGCTCGCCCGCGCCCTTGAAGACCATGAACACGGCGCCCTGGGGATCGGCGCAGACGGCGAAGCGCCCGACCATGGGAATATCGTCCGGCCCGTAATGCACCGCGCCGCCGGCCTCCGTCACCCGTCCGGCCATCGCATCGACGTCGTCCACGCCGATATAGCCGCGCCAGCTGGGCGACTGGCCCTGCATGTCCGGCATGATCGCCATGAAGCCGGCGACGCCGCGCGTGCCGGCATTGGCGATGCGATAGTCCATGCCCGGCAGGCCCGAGGAGACGATGTCCCAGGCGCCGGTCGCGGCCTCGTAGAAAGCCTCGGCGGCGTCGAGATCGTTCGTCGCCAGTTCGTACCAGACGAAATCGCCCTGCTTCATGATATCCTCCCTCTATGCGGTGACCATAAACCCGGCCGCGGTCCGTTCAGTGACAGGCCGCCCCGGGCGCGGCGCCGGCATATTCGTCGTGGCGGCGCACGAAGTGCATGGTGGCATCCTCGTTGCGGCCCCTGGGCGCGCGATCGAGGATCATCAGCGTGCCGATCCACTGCTCGATGCCGCGCGCATAGGCCGAATAGGTGTGGAAGACCGTGCCATCCGCATCCTGGGAGAAGGCGCTCATGCCCGGGCTCTCGGTGCCGTCGTCGCGGACCTCGATGCCCTCCTCGGCGAAATTATAGTCGATCCGCCCGCTGGCGAGCTGCTCGGGCGTCCACGACACGTGATAATCGTAGTTGAAGTCCGATCCGTGCGACGACGCCCAGGGAAAATGCCAGCCCATGCGGCGTTGGTAGGACTCGATCCTGTCCAGCGGCGCGCGGCTGACGGCGGTGAGCGTCACGTCGTGATTGTTGAGATGGGCCAGCGTGCCGTCGAACGTCTCCGCCAGGAAGGAGCAGCCGGGGCAGCCCGCCTCCCAGTCCGGCGCGAGCATGAAATGGTAGACGAGGAGCTGGCTGCGCCCGTCGAACAGATCGGCCAGGCTCTTCTCGCCGTCCCGGGTCTGGAAGCGATAGTCCTTGTCCACCGTCACCCAGGGGAGGGCGAGGCGCTCGGCATTCACCGCGTCGCGCAGGTGGGTCTCCTCCTTTTCGCGGGCGAGCAGGGCGCGGCGGGCGTCCAGCCACTCCTCGCGCGATACGACGGCATGATCGGTCACGATATCCTCTCCTCGGAACGACTCGGGATCGCTTGACGATATATGTTGGTATCAACATATATCGTCGCATGTCAAAGACGGTGCCGTTCGAAACGACCATCGAGGTGCGCGACGCCTGTCTCTGCCTCCATGCCCAACGCGCGGCGCGCGCGCTCGCCCGGCGGTTCGACGTGGCCTTGAAACCGGTGGGCCTGACCAACGGCCAATTCTCGCTGCTGATGGCGCTCAACCGCCCGGAGCCGCCGCCGATGGCGCCGGTGGCGCAGCTGCTGGCGATGGACCGCACGACGCTGACGGCCGCGCTTAAGCCACTGGAGCGGCGCGGGCTGATCATGGTGCAGGCCGATCCGAAGGATCGCCGCAGCCGCCGGCTGGCACTGACCGAGGCGGGGCGGACGACGCTCGCGGCCGCCGTGCCGATCTGGCGTGCGACGCACCATGCGGTGGAATCGCGGCTGGCCGATGCCGATGCTTTGCGCGCCGGGCTGATTGCGCTTTGCTGACTCGCTCGACTATCGTCTAGATTGCTGAAATCGCGATGAAACCATAGGGAGAGGGCGTTCCGGGGGACGATGCCGGCCGGGGCGCTCCTGATCCGGGGGGACAGTCGAGCGACCGGCCGGCATCATGTCCGGCTTGCCAAAATCCAGCGTTGTCATACATGCTGCGGTGCAACCACCGGAGCCGCCGCATGACATCTTCCCAGCCGACGAGGCATGCCCATCCCGCGCTGGTGATCTTCGCGCTGGCGGTGGGCGGCTTCGCGATCGGCACCACCGAATTCGCGTCGATGAGCCTGGTGCCCTATTTCGCGCGCGGGCTCGGCATCGATGAGCCGACCGCCGGCCATGTCATCTCGGCCTATGCGCTGGGCGTCGTGGTGGGTGCGCCGCTGATGGCGGTGATCGGCGCGAAGTTCGCGCGGCGCACCCAGCTGATCGCGCTGATGCTGTTCTTCGCGCTCGGCAACGCGCTGTCGGCGATCGCGCCGAGCTATGGCTGGCTGATGGCCTTCCGTTTCCTCGCCGGCCTGCCCCATGGCGCCTATTTCGGCATCGCCGCCCTGGTCGCGACCGGGCTGGTGCCGCCCAACCGCCGCGCCACCGCGATCGGGCAGATCTTCCTGGGCCTCACCGTCGCCACCGTGATCGGCGTGCCGGTGGCCAATTGGATCGGCCAGGCGGTGGGCTGGCGATCGGGCTTCGCGATCGTCGCCGGCCTCGCCTTGCTCACCATGGCGCTGGTCGCGATCTTCGCCCCGCGCGACACCGCCCACCCGGAGGCCAGCCCGCTGCGCGAGCTCGATGCCCTGCGCAACGGGCAGGTGTGGCTGCTGCTCGGCATCAGCGCGATCGGCTTCGGCGGGCTGTTCTGCGTCTACACCTATCTCGCCACCACGCTGACCGACGTGACGCACGTGTCGCCCCGCTTCGTGCCGGTGGTGCTGGCGGTGTTCGGGCTGGGCATGACGGCGGGCAACCTCGTCATCCCCTGGTTCGCCAATCGCGCGCTGATGCCGACCGGGGGCGGGCTGCTGCTCTTCTCGGCGGCGACCCTGTTGCTCTTCCCGCTGGCCGCGCCGCATCCCGGCTGGGTGATGGCGGACGTGTTCCTGATCGGGATCAGCGGATCGCTCGGCGTGGTGCTGCAGCCGCGCCTGATGGACGTGGCGGGGGACGCGCAGCAGCTGGCGGCGGCGCTCAACCATTCGGCGTTCAACACCGCCAATGCGCTCGGCCCGCTGCTCGGCGGCCTCGCCATCGACGCCGGCTGGGGCTGGACCTCGACCGGCCCGGTCGGCGCGGCGCTGGCGATGGGCGGCTTCGCGATCTGGCTGGTGACGGTGTGGAACGACCGGCGGCGGGCGACGAAGGTGGCTCTCGCCTGATTCCTTCTCCCGCGTTCGCGGGAGAAAGAAGGGACCCGCTGCGAAGCAGTGGCGAGGACGAACGGATATGATTGCGCGCTCGACGCTGCGAAGAAGACCCTCACCCAATCCTCTCCCGTGAAAAACGGGAGAGGGCCTGAAGATCAGATATCCTTCGTGATGCCGACGAACACGCCGCGCCGCGGGCCATATTGCGGGGCGCCGACCCCCACGCCGTTGCCGTCGCGGATCTCATATTTGTGGTCGAGCACGTTGGTCACGTCGAGCCGCACCTCCAGCCCCGGCCCGTCGAACTTGTGGCTCGCCGTCAGGTTGAACTGGGCATAGCCCTTGAGGTGCGCGCCGTTGGGCACGTCCTCGCCGTCGGGCAGCGCGAGATCGGTGCGCAGGCCCGATCCGTAGAGCATGTCGCCGCCCAGCTTCGAGCCGGTGAGGAACCCCTCGTCGAAGCTGTAGGAGATGCCGGCCGATCCCGTGTAGGTCTGGTCGTGATCCAGATAGATGTAGTGATCGGCGATATAGGCGAGATCGCCGGGATCGAAGCTGAACTGGCTGGAGACGATGTCCTTGCCCTGCGCCTTGGCGTAGGCGAAGTTGGCATAGGCCATCCACGGCCCGCGCTGGTAGCTGATGCTCCCCTCCACGCCGTGGATTCTACCCCGCCGATAGTTGAAGGGCGTCAGGATGATCGGCGCGCCGAACTGGCCCTCGTCGATCAGGTTCTTGGACGTGCGATAATAGCCGTCGAGGCTGAACGTGAACGCGCCCAGCTTCTGCTCCAGGCCGGCGTCGAAATAATTCTGCCGCTCGGCGAAGGGTGTGGTGTTGGCGGCACCGACCGGGCCGGCGGCGCTGGTATGCTCCACCGCGACGAGATCGGTGGTCGCGACATTTTCGAACGGCGGCGGCGAGAAATAGCGCGCATAGCCGACATGGAAGGTGGTGCCGCGGCCCGGCTGCCACACCGCGTTGACGCGCGGGCTGAACTGGTGCTCGCAGCGATAGCCGCAATAATGATCGAAGCGGCCGCCGAAATTGAGCGTCACCGTCGGCACGATCTTCCACTCGTCCTGAACGTAGACGCTCTCGGTCCATTCGGTGGCGGTGTCGTGGGCGAGGAGGCCGATCGGCTGGCCGGTCTGCGCGAAGACGCTTCCGTCGTTGTTGAAATCGCCCGGGAAGACGAAGGTGTTGGTGTTGCTCGTGCCGCGATCGCGGCTGATGATCACGCCGCCGCGCAGCGTATGATGGTCGGAGATCTTGTAGGCCGCCTCGGACTGGATGCCGACGGTGAAGTCCTGCTTCTTGGCGTCCTGCGCCTGCCCGTTGAACAGCAATTCGCCGGTGACGTCGGGGCGATAGACCAGCTCCGAATAGCGCGCATAGAGCGAGGTCTGCCAGGTGAAGTCGCCGCCATGGTGCAGCCAGGAGACCGCGCCGAAGCCGGTGCGCTCGAGCTGCCGCTCGTTCAGGTCGTTCGACAGATAGTCCCGCTGCCCGTCGACGTTCCAGCCCGGATTGGTGTCGATGGCCTGCAGGCCCCGCGGATTGGGGATCTGGAAATAATCGTTCGAGAAGCCGCCGAGGAAGGCAATGCGATCCCCGTCGCCGAGGATGTGATCGACATAGGCAAAGGCATTTTCCTGGTCGGTCTTGTCGTGCAGCGGGTTGGAGGAACCGTCCACGCTCTCGATGCCGAGCCGGTTGTGGGTGTAGCTGCCCGACACGAAATAATTGGTGGAGCCCGACGAGCCGCCATAATCGAAGCTCGGCTCGATCGTGTCGTGGCTGCCGCCGTAGAGCGAGATCTCGCCCTTGTTCTGGAAGCCCGTCTTGGTCGTGATGTCGACGATGCCGGCGGTGCGCAGGCCATATTGGGCGGGCAGCGCGCCGGTCAGCAGGTTGAAGCTGTTGATCAGGCGCGGCGACAGCGTCTGGCCGAAGACGGCGAGCCCCTCCGGCAGGATGGTGCCGTTGATGCGATATTGCAGGCCATTATGGTCGTCGCGCACGTGGAGCTGGCCGAAGCCGTCCTGCACGACGCCCGGCACCTGGAGGATGAGCTGGTTGAGCGGCTGGTTGTCGCCGCCGGGCAGCTTCTGGATGGTCGCCTGGTCGACCCCGTAGGCGGTGGCGCCGAGCGACGGCTGGATCGAGGCGCGCGCCTCGTCGAGCTTGTGGCCGGTGACGACGATCGCCTTGGCGCTGGTGGCGTTCGCGGCCGCTGCATCGGCATCCTTGTCGGTCGTCACCGGCGGCGCGGCGTCGGCGGCGCGGGCGGCGGCGGGCAAGGCGAGGACGGCGACGCTCAGCAACAACGCGAATCTGGGGGGCATGTGAATCTCCGGAAGCGCGTGCGAGATATTGTAACATCACATATTGCGCCAAGTGAAAAACGGGTAATGCAGGATATGCCTTCGCGCCTGCGGCATGCGCGCCACATGGGCCAAGCCTCTTGCCAAGCGGGGGCCAAGCGCCCAGTCGGGCGGCCATGACGGGGATGCAGGCGAGAGGCTGGTGGAGGCAGGAGGCGCGCGCAACGGTGGCGCTCGCCTATCCGCTGGTGCTCACCAACCTCGCCCAGGCGCTGATTCCCTCCACCGACGTGGTGCTGCTCGGCTGGGCCGGGCCGCAGACGCTGGCGGCGGGCGCGCTCGGCGTGAATCTCTACAATGCCTGCATGATCTTCGGCGTCGGCGTGATGATCGCCGCCTCGCCGATGATGGCCAGGGCGCTCGGCCAGCGATCGCACAATGTCCGCGACGTGCGGCGCACGGTGCGGCAGAGCCTGTGGGCGGCGGTGGCGCTGGTGATTCCGATCTGGCTGCTGCTCTGGCATGCCGAAGGCCTGCTGCTGCTGTTCCGGCAGGAGCCGGTGCTGGCCAGGCAGGCGGCGCAGCTGGTGCGGCCGATGATGATCGGGATGCTGCCGCTGTTCGTCTACCAGGTGCTCAAATCCTTCGTGTCGGCGCTGGAGCGGCCGGGCTGGGCCTTCGCGGTCGGTGCCTTCGCGGTCGTGTCGAACGGTCTGCTCAATTATGCGCTGATCTTCGGGCGGTTCGGTCTGCCCGCGCTCGGCCTGTTCGGGGCGGGGCTCGGCAGCACCATCTCGAACAGCATCATGGCGCTGGGCCTCGCCATCGTGGTGACGCGCCATAAGCGCTTCCGCCGCTATCATCTGTTCGGCAATTTCTGGAAGGCCGACTGGCCGCGCTTCGCGCAGGTCTGGCGGCTGGGCTTCCCGATCGCGGTGACGCTGGGGATGGAGGTGACCATCTTCAACGCCGCCGTCTTCCTGATGGGGATGATCGGCGAGCCGGAGCTGGCCGCGCATGCGGTGGCGATCCAGATCGCCTCGCTCTGCTTCATGGTGCCGCTGGGCATCGGCCAGGCGACGACGGTGCGGGTGGGCCTCGCTTATGGACGGCGGGACCGGATCGGGGTGGCGCGGGCCGGCTGGGCGGCGTTCGGCGTGACGATGGTCTTCATGGTCTGCTCGGCGACCCTGATGCTGGCGGCGCCGCGCTTCCTCGTCGGGCTGTTCATGGACGTGCACAACCCGGTGAACGCGCATGTCGTCCATCTCGCGGCGGCGTTCCTGACGGTGGCGGCGCTGTTCCAGATCGTCGACGGCGCGCAGGCGGTGGGCGCGGGCATGCTGCGCGGCATCCACGACACCACCGTGCCGATGGCCTTCGCGGCTTTGGGCTATTGGGTGATCGGCTTCGGCACCGCGATCCTGTTCGCCTTCCATTTCGGCTGGGGCGGGGTGGGCGTGTGGATCGGCCTCGCCGCGGGTCTCGCCACGGCGGCGGTGTTGATGATGACGCGGTGGAGCCGGCGCGAGAAACTGGGGCTGATCTGACCCCGGCCGATATCGTGGTCGTCACCCCGGACTTGATCCGGGGTCCCGCTGCCTTGTCCGGCGTTTCAGAGAAAGGAAGCGGGATCCCGGATCAAGTCCGGGATGACGGATGAAGTCAGGCCCGATCCAGCCGCACCAGCGCTTCGTCCAGCGCCTGCAGGAAGCGCGAGCGGTCCTGCTTGGAGAAGGACGGCGCGCCGCCGATCTGGTCGCCGCCGGCGCGCAGATCGACCATGATGGCGCGCACCGCGATGGCGCTGCCGATCGAGGCGGCGGTGAAGGGCCGGCCGGTCGGGGCGATCACGGCGGCGCCGGCCTTCAGGCAGCGATCGGCGAGCAGGATGTCGGCGGTCACCACCACGGAATCCGGACCGGCCAGTTCGGCGATGCGATCGTCGGCGGCGTCGAGCACGTTGGTCACCGTCTCGCGCGCGATCAGCGGATGGGGTGGCACCCGCAGGTGCGAATTCGCCACCAAGGTCACCGGCACCTCGCGCCGGAACGCCACCTTGTAGACCTCTTCCTTGACCGGGCAGGCGTCCGCGTCGACGAGGATCCTCAATGGCGCGGACCCGGCCGGCCGCGCGCCGGCGGGCCGCCCCGGCGGTGGCGCTGCGGGCCACCGGGCGCCGCGCCGTGCGCCGGGCCGCCGGCGGCGGGCTCGATCGTCACGTCATTGTCGTCCTTGCCGGCGGTGCGCTTGATCGATTGCAGGAAGCGCTGCGCGGCGGCGGGATGGATCTCGAACAGCGTCTCGTTCGGCGCGATGCGGATCGCGCCGACCTCGTTCTTGGTGATGTGGCCGCGCCGGCAGAGCAACGGCAGCAGCCAGCGCGGATCGGCATTCTGCTGCCGGCCGACATCGATGCGGAACCAGACGCCCTCGATCCGCTCGCGCCGTTCGGCGGGCGCCGCGTCCGAATGCTCGACGAGCGATTCCGGCGCCGGCAGCTTGGCGCGATGCGCCTGCACCAGCATCGCGGCGATATCCTCGGGCGTGCGCTCGGCGATCAGCCGCTCGGCCAGCGCGCGATCCTCGTCCTCGATCTCGATGGGGGCGAGCAGCGCCTCGATCAGCCGCTCGCGATCGGCCTTCATGACCTCCTCCGCGCTCGGGGCCGGCATCCACTCGGCCTGGATGCGCGCGCCGCGCAGCATCGCGTCGACGCGGCGGCGGCGGGGATAGGGGACGATGAGGGCGGCGATGCCCTTCCGCCCCGCGCGGCCGGTGCGGCCCGAGCGGTGCTGCAACGCCTCGGCATCGCGTGGCAGCTCGACATGGATGACGAGGCTCAGGCTCGGCAGATCGATGCCGCGTGCCGCCACGTCGGTGGCGACGCAGACGCGCGCGCGGCGATCGCGCAGCGCCTGCAGCGCGTGGTTGCGCTCGGACTGGCTGTGTTCGCCCGACAGCGCCACCGCCGAGAAGCCGCGATCGACGAGGCTGGCATGGAGGTGCCGCACCGCGTCGCGGGTCGCGCAGAACAGGATCGCGGTGTCCGGCTCGTGCAGGCGCAGCAGGTTGACGACCGCATTCTCGATGTCCGACGGCGCGACGGTGACGGCCTGGTAGCTGATGTCGCCATGGCCGCGATCCTCGCCCACCGTCGAGATGCGCAGCGCATCCTTCTGGTAGCGCTTGGCGAGCGCGACGATCGGCTTGGGCATGGTCGCCGAAAAGAGCAGGGTGCGGCGGCCGGCGGGCGTCGCGTCGAGGATCTCTTCCAGATCCTCGCGGAAGCCCATGTCGAGCATCTCGTCCGCCTCGTCGAGCACGGCGACCTTGAGCGCGGAGAGATCGAGCGCGCCGCGTTCCAGATGGTCGCGCAGGCGGCCCGGCGTGCCGACCACGATGTGGGCGCCCTGGGCGAGGTTGCGGCGCTCGCGGTTGGCGTCCATGCCGCCGACGCAGGTCGCGATCCAGGCGCGCGCTTCCTTGTAGAGCCACATCAGCTCGCGGCTCACCTGCAGCGCCAGCTCGCGGGTGGGTGCGATGATCAGCGCCTTGGGGGTGCCGGACGGGCCGGCGGAACCCGCTTCGTCCAGCAGCTGCGCGGCCATGGCGAGGCCGAAGGCCACCGTCTTGCCGGAACCGGTCTGGGCGGAAACGATCAGATCGCGGCCGTCGGCATCGCCGTCGATGACAGCGGCCTGGACGGCGGTGGGCGCTTCATAGCCGCGCGCATGCAACGCCTCCGACAGGGAGGCGGGGAGACTCGAAAAGGGCATCGCCGCCACATGGGCCTTTCCACGCGGAAGGCAAGGGTAAAATATCCCGCGCTATCGGGAGGGCGGTGGAAATGGCAGCGCTGCCATAAAGCATTTGATGTCTCGACTGCATCTGTTACCCCTCATGCCATAGGGCCGAGGCCGATGAACGGCCGGCCGCGACTGCGGAGGGGACGATGCGCCAGGGCGCGACGTACAATATGGGTTTCATCGCGCTGATCAGCGGCGTCGCCACCATCGGCGGCTTCCTGTTCGGTTTCGACAGCGGCGTGATCAACGGCACCGTCGAAGGGCTGCAGCAGGCCTTCCACACCTCCAGCGCGGGCACCGGCTTCAACGTCGCCTCGGTCCTGCTCGGATCGGCGGCGGGCGCCTTCGCGGCCGGCCGGCTGGCGGACGTCTACGGGCGCCGCTCGATCATGATCGTCGCCGCCTTGATGTTCGTGGCCTCCGCTCTGGGGGCGGGCGCCGCCACCGGATCGGCGATGTTCGTGGTCGCGCGCATCATCGGCGGCTTCGCCGTCGGCGCGGCCTCGGTGCTGGCCCCGGCCTACATCTCGGAGGTGACGCCGCCCGCCACGCGCGGCCGGCTGGCGTCGATCCAGCAGATCATGATCATCATCGGCCTCACCGGCGCCTTCCTCTCCAACTACGTGCTGGCGCATGTCGCCGGGGCGTCGACCGCGCCCTTCTGGGGCGGCTACGAGGCGTGGCGCTGGATGTTCTGGATGCAGACCATCCCGTCGACCATCTTCTTCCTGGCGCTGCTCGGCATTCCGGAAAGCCCGCGCTACCTCGTGTCGCAGGGCAAGCGCGACGTCGCCCACGCCGTGCTCAACCGGCTGATGGACCCCGCCGACGCGCAGACCACGCTCGACGAGATCGAGGGATCGATCAACCGCGACCACAAGCCGCGTTTCGCCGATCTGCTGGACGGTGCCGGCAAGGTCCGCCGCATCGTCTGGGTGGGCATCGGTCTCGCGGTGCTGCAGCAGCTCGTCGGCATCAACGTCGTCTTCTATTATGGCGCGGTGCTGTGGCAGGCGGTCGGCTTCTCGGAGGCGGATTCGCTCAAGATCAACATCGTCACCGGCGCGCTCTCGATCGCGTCCTGCCTCGTCTCGATCGGCCTGATCGATCGCATCGGGCGCAAGCCGCTGCTGCTGATCGGATCGATCGGCATGACCGTCACGCTCGCGCTGATCGCCTTCGCCTTCTCGACCGGCGGGCTGGACGCGGCGGGCCAGCTGCAGCTGTCGCACGGCATGGGCATCCTCGCGCTGACCTGCGCGCTGGCCTATTCGGCGCTGTTCAACTTCAGTTGGGGCCCGGTGATGTGGGTGATGCTGGGCGAGATGTTCCCCAACCAGATCCGCGGCGCGGGCCTGGCGGTGAGCGGCCTGTTCCAGTGGGTCGCCAATTTCGCCATCACCATGACCTTCCCGATCATGCTGACCTCGATCGGGCTGACCGGGGCCTATGGCATCTACGCCTTCTTCGCGCTCGTCTCGATCCTGTTCGTGGTGAAGATGGTGCGCGAGACCAAGGGCATGGCGCTGGAGGCGATGGAGGGCTGAGCGGTTCTCGCATCCCGTCGTCCCCGCGAAAGCCGGGACGACGGTTCTTCTTGAGCTTCGACAAGCGCAACCTGGACGGGGTATGGGTGGATCGCACTCGAAGACCCTGGAAGGAGAGGCCCGATGCTCGTCCTGCACACCTGGACCACGCCCAACGGCCGCAAAGTCCCGATCCTGCTGGAGGAGCTGGGCCTCTCCTACGAGATCCACTTCGTCAACATCGGCAAGGACGAGCAGTTCGAGGCCGAGTTCCTGGGCATCTCGCCCAACAGCAAGGTGCCCGCTTTGGTCGATCATGGCGCCGAGGGCGGGCCGTTGTCCATCTTCGAAAGCGGCGCGATCCTCACCTACCTCGCCGACCGGCACCGCCGCTTCCTCGCGCCCTCCGGCCATGCCCGTTGGAAGGCGCAGGAATGGCTCACCTGGCAGGTTGCCGGCCTGGGGCCGATGCTGGGCCAGCTCGGCTTCTTCGCGGTGCGCGCGAAGGAGAAGGCGCCGCTCGCCATCGATCGCTTTACCGAGGAATCCGGCCGCCTGCTCGGCGTGATGGAGAGGCGGCTGGCGCAATGCCCCTATCTGGCGGGCGAGGACTACACGATCGCGGACATCGCCTGCTATCCGTGGATGGTCGGCGCGACGACGATCCTGAAGGAGGCGCTGGGCGGGCATCTCGACGGGAAGCCGGCGATCGATCGCTGGATGCGGGAGATCGCGGCGCGTCCGGCGGTGCAGCGGGGCATGGCGATCAAGCCGCCGGTGGGGATCTGAGCGGCGGGCGCTGAAAGGGGGGCGCCATCAACCTCACGCTCTTTACCCCGTTGGGTTTCGATCTTGAATAGCCGAGAAATCAGCTCAGCCCGCCACCCAGCGTCGAATACAGCGTCACCAGATTGGTCTCGCGCTGGAGCCGGCTCGTCACCAGCGACTGCTGCGCGGCATAGAGAGTGCGCTGCGCGTCGAGCGTGGTGAGGAAGCTGTCGATGCCGTTGCGGTAGCGCGCCAGCGACAGCGTCGCCGCCTTGGACGCCGCATCCACCTTGCCCGAGCGCGCCGACAATTGCTCGCCGATCGTGCCGCGCGTCGCCAGCGCGTCGGACACTTCGCGGAACGCGGTCTGCACCGCTTTCTCGTAGGTGGCGACGGCCGCCTGCTTGCTGGCCTGCGCATAGCGGAGGTTGGCGAGGTTCTTGCCGAAGTCGAACACCGTCTGCGTGGCCGATCCGCTCGCATTCCACGTCCAGGCGCCGCCGGTGAACAGGCCGGACAAGGCGGTGGAGGCGGTGCCGGCGGCGGCGGTCAGCGAAATGGTCGGAAAGAAGGCCGCGCGCGCCGCGCCGATATTGGCATTCTCGCCCTTGAGCTGGTCTTCCGCCTGCAGCACGTCGGGACGCTTGAGCAGCACGGTGGAATCGAGCCCGGCGGGCAGCTCGGGCAGGGTGAAGTCGCCGGTGCCGATGCCGGCGGGCAGCAGATCGGCGGTGACCGTGGTGCCGACCAGCAGGTTCAGCGCATTCTGGTCCTGCGCGATCTGGGTGGTGAGCTGGGCGACATCGAAGCGCGCATCCTGCAGGTTGGTCTCGGCCTGCTGCACGTCGAGTTCGGAGGCGATGCCCTTGTCGAACTGCGCGCGGGTGAGATCGACCGATTGCTGGTAGGCGGCGAGCGTCTGCTTCGACAGCGCGATCTGGTCCTGGTCGGAGCCCATGGTCAGCCAGGCCGAGGCGATCTCGCCGATCAGGCTGATGCGGGTGGAATCGGCGCCGGCCTGCGTGGCGAAATACTGCTCCTGCGCCGCCCTGGTGAGGTTGCGCACGCGGCCGAACAGATCGAGTTCGAAGGCCGAGATGCCGATGTCCGCCGAATAGGCATGGCGGGTGCCGCCGCCGGTGGACGTGCCGGTGGCGGTCGCGTTGCCGTGGCTCACCTCGGCGTTGCCGCTGGCGCCGATCGTCGGGAACAGATCCGCGCGTTGCGCACGATATTGGGCGCGGGCCTGCAGGATGTTGGCGGCGGCGATGCGCAGGTCGCGATTGTTGGCGAGGCCGAGCGCGATCACCCGCTGCAATCTGTCGTCGGTGAAGAAGGTCTTCCAGCCGATCGCGGCGACATCCTGCGCGCCCGTCGCCGCCGGATAAGCCGGCCCCTGCGGGAAGCTCGACGGCGCCGCCAGCGCCGGGCGCTGGTAATGCGGCGCGAGATCGCAGCCGGCGAGGGGGAGGGCGATCAGAAGGAGGGGAGCGAGACGCAGATGCAAGGCCCGATTCCGTGAACTGGTCTTCCCCTTGCCGTTGCTCAACACCAGCGGCACGCGAATGGCAAGCCACACCGTCACCAAATCGTCCTTCCAGTGCATTACGGATGCTTCATTGGGACTTGGGCGCCGGTGATGCTACCGGCGCCGGATCGAAGCCGCCGGGGGGGCGGTCCGGGACCGGATGTTGAGCCACGCGTCGCTGCCCATTGCCGAACATCGTGCGGAGCGCCGGCTGCTGGCGTCGATCCATGATGTCGGCCCGCGTTTCGAACGCGAGGTGGACCAGCTCGCCGATCGGCTGTCGCGTCATCTCGGCGGGCCGCGCTTCGCCATGCTGGTGGTGCCGGATCATTGGGGCCAGGCCCCGCTGGTCGGTGCCCGCGGCTTCCAGGCGAAGCTGCGGGATTGGGCGGCGGGCGGCGTCGAGATGTTCGTGCACGGCTGGACCCATCGCGACGACAATCCGGCCAAGGGCTTCAAGGCCAGCCACATGACGGCGGGCGAGGGGGAATTCTCCGCGCTTCCCCAGGCCGAGGCGCTGCGCCGCATGACCGAGGGGCGCGCCCTGATCGAGGACATCATCGACCGGCCGGTCGCCGGCTTCATCGCCCCGGCCTGGCTGTACAGCGCGGGCGCGAAGGCCGCGCTCGGCGAGGCGGGCTTCGCCATGGCCGAGGATCATATGCGCGTCTGGCGCCCGGCGGATGGCGCGGTGCTGGCGCGGGGGCCGGTGGTCACCTGGGCCAGCCGCAGCCGCGCGCGCATCCGCTCGTCGCTGGCCTTCGCCGCGCTGGCGCGCACCGCACTCAAGCCGCTGGGCACGCTGCGCATCGCGGTTCATCCCGGCGACACCACCGTTCCGGCATTGCTCGACAGCATCGACGCGAGTCTCGCCGCCGCGACCCGCGGCCGCACCGTCGGGCGCTATGCCGATCTTGTGAAGAGGAACTGAGCTTGGAGATCAGCCACGAGCGCATGCTGCGGGACGGCGAGCCGGTGCGGATCGACGACTGGATCGAGCATGGCGGCCCGACCCCGCAGCTGGAGGCGCTGGCCACCCATGCGCCGCGGTGGCGGCAATGGCTGGGGCCGGTCCTCTCCTTCGCCATCGTCGGCGCGGTGCTGTTCAAGATCGGCGGGATCGATTTCGCCCGCATCGCCGCGATGCTGCCGGCCAATCCGTTGTTCTGGCTGGCCTTCGCCGCCGCCTACATGGCCCAGCCGGCGACCGAGTGGCTGATCTTCCGCCGCCTGTGGACCCTGCCCGGCACGGCGATCTGGCCGCTGATGCGCAAGCAGGTCGGCAACGAGGTGCTGCTCGGCTATATCGGCGAGGTCTATTTCTACGGCTGGGCGCGCCGCCATGCCGATCTGGTGGCGGCGCCGTTCGGGGCGATCAAGGATGTCACCATCCTGTCCGCCATGCTCGGCAATTTGACGACGGTGGTGGCGCTGGCGATCGGCTGGCCCCTGCTCGCCGAACTGCCGGCGGGGCTGCACGTGCAGGCGCTGAGCGGATCGATCGGCGTGGTGGTGGTCACGTCGCTGGTGGTGATGCTGTTCCGGCACAAATTGTTCAGCCTGCCGCGCCGCGATCTCTGGTTCGTCGCGGCGATGCACCTGCTGCGCATCGTCGGCGGCACGGTGCTGTCGGCGACCATGTGGCACATCCTGGTGCCCTCGGTGGCGCTCGCCTCCTGGGTGATGCTGGCGACGCTGCGCCTGCTGGTCAGCCGCCTGCCGCTGATCCCCAACAAGGAACTGGTGTTCGCCGGCCTCGCGCTGTTCCTGATCGGCCGCAACGCGGCGGCGGCGGATGCGATGGCGCTGATGGCGGGGCTGTTTCTCGCCACCCACCTGATCGTCGGCGTGGCGCTGGGGGCCGGCGAGGTGGTCGGCGCGACGCGCAAGGCGGCGGTCGCGTGAAGATCGTCGACGTCTGCGCCTTCTACGCCCCGCGCGGCGGCGGCGTGAAGACGTATGTCGATCGCAAGCTGGCGGCGGCTGCCACTCATGGGCACGAGATCGTCGTGCTCGCGCCCGGCGCGGATTTCGCGACCGAGGTGCGCGGCGAGGGCGCCCGCATCGAATGGGTGCCGGCGCCGCGCATGCCGTTCGATCGCACCTACCGCTATTTCCCGGATCAGGAGTCGATCCACGCCGCGCTCGATCGGCTCCGGCCCGATTTCGTCGAGGCGAGTTCGCCCTGGCGCGCGGCGGAGGCGGTGGCGAGCTGGCGCGGCTCGGCGCCCCGCGCCTTGTTCATGCACGCCGATCCGCTGGCGGCTTATGCCTATCGCTGGTTCGGGCCGGTCGCCAGCCGCGAGGCGATCGACCGGGGGTTCGACTGGTTCTGGCGCCACCTGCGTCGGCTGGATGCGCGCTACGACCTGGTGGTGAGCCCCAGCCGCAGCCTCGCGGACCGGCTGGCCGAGGGCGGACTGCGCCATGTCGTCACCAACCCGCTGGGCATCGCGTCGGGCGAATTCTCGCCCGCGCATCGCGATGCGGGATTGCGCGCCGAGCTGCTGCGCCGCTGCGGCCTCGGCCCGGATGCGACCCTGCTGATCGGCCTCGGCCGTCACGCGGCGGAGAAACGCTGGCCGATGGTGGTCGATGCCTGCATGGCCGCCGGGGTCGAACGGCCGGTGGGGCTGGTTCTGATCGGCGGCGGGCGCGACAAGGCGCGCGTCGTCCGCCATGTCGGCGGCAATCCGCATGTGCTGTTGCTCGCGCCCGTCACCGACCGCCCGGCGCTGGCGCGGCTGCTGGCGAGCGGCGATGCGCTGATCCATGGCTGCGAGGCGGAGACCTTCTGCCTCGTCGCGGCGGAGGCGCGCGCCTCAGGCCTGCCCTTGGTCGCCCCCGATCGCGGCGGCGCGGCCGACCAGGCGCGGGGCAGTGGCGGCGAAGTGTATCGCGCGGCGGACGCGGCCTCGGCGGCGGACGCGATCGTCCGCCTGATCGATCGCGGCGTGGCGCGGCTGGGCGCCGAGGCGCGGGCGCGGGCCGGCGGCGTGCGGCGGCTGGACGCGCACTTCGCGGAATTGTTCGCGGGCTATGAGGCGATCGCCGGCGGAGCGCGGGTGGCGGCCTGATCGGCCTTCTCCCGCCTTCGCGGGAGAAGGCTCAAGATCAGATCTCCAGCTGGCTGCCCAGCTCCACCACCCGGTTGGTCGGCAGCTTGAAGAATTCCATCGCGCTTTCGGCGTTGCGCATCATCCAGGCGAAGAGCTTCTCGCGCCACACCGCCATGCCCGGCCGATCCGAGGCGACCAGCGTCTGGCGGCCGAGGAAGAAGCTCGTCTCCATCAGCTTGAAGGGCGCCCCGCACTGGCGCGCCATCGCCATGGCGGCGGGCACGTCGACCTCCTGCATGAAGCCGTAGCGCGCGATGATGCGGTAGAAATCGGGGCCGAGCTCGGAAAACTCCACCCGGTCCGCATCGTCGACATGGGGGCGGCCCATCACCTTCACCGTCAGGATCACGATCCGCTCGTGCAGCACCTTGTTGTGCTTGAGATTGTGCAGCAGGGCGGGCGGCGCGCCCTCGGGCGAGGCGGACAGGAACACCGCCGTGCCGGGCACGCGGCGCACCGACTTGGCCGCCGTCTTGATGAACAGATCGAGCGGCATCGCGCTTTCGAACAGGCGCTCGCGCAGCAGGCGTCGCCCGGTCGCCCAGGTGGTCAGCACGGTGAAGGCGCAGGCGCCGACCAGCAGCGGGAACCAGCCGCCATCCGGGATTTTCGTGATGTTCGAGGCGAAATAGGCGCCATCGACGATCAGGAAGGCCCCCACGAGGAGCCCCGCCGCCCAGCGGTTCCACTTCCAGATGGTGAAGACGAGGATGCCGACCATCAGGCTGGTGATCACCATCGTGCCCGTTACCGCGATGCCATAGGCCGAAGCGAGGTTGCCGGACGAGCGGAAGGTCAGCACCAGCAGCAGCACGAAGATCAGCAGCAGCCAGTTGACCAGCGGCACGTAGATCTGCCCGGCGGCGCTCGCGGACGTGTGGGTGATGCGCAGGCGCGGCAGGAAGCCGAGCTGCACCGCCTGCTGGGTGACGGAATAGGCGCCGGAGATGACGGCCTGGCTGGCGATCACCGTCGCGAGGGTGGCGAGGCCGACCAGCGGCAGCTGCGCCCAGTCCGGCGCGAGGCGGAAGAAGGGATTGTCGATCGCCTTCGGATCGGCGAGCAGCAGCGCCGACTGGCCGAGATAGTTGAGCAGCAGGCAGGGGAAGGCGACGTAGAGCCACGCCACGCTGATCGACCTGCGCCCGAAATGGCCCATGTCGGCATAGAGCGCCTCGGCCCCCGTCACCGCCAGCACCACCGATCCCAGCGCGAGGAAGGCCAGCTTCGGATCGAGCAGGAAGAAATTGAGCGCCCACCAGGGGTTGATCGCGGCGAGGATGCTGGGATCGTGCAGCACCTGGGTCAGCCCCATCAGGCCGATGATCAGGAAGTAGAAGAGCATCACCGGCCCGAACACCAGCCCCACCTTGGCGGTGCCGTAGGACTGGATCAGGAACAGCCCGATCAGGATGACGATCGCGATCGGCACCACCCATTGCTCGAAGCCGTTGCCGACGATCTCCAGCCCCTCGACCGCCGAGAGCACCGAGACGGCCGGCGTGATGATCGCGTCGCCGTAGAACAAGGCGGTCGCCAGCACGCCGAGCAAGACGATGCCGCGCGTCCACTTGACCTTGCCCGATCGCACGATCAGCGCCAGCAGCGCGAGGCTGCCGCCCTCGCCGTCATTGTCGGCGCGCATGGTGACGAGGACGTACTTGATCGTCACGACCAGCGTCATGGTCCAGAAGATCAGGCTGAGCACGCCGAAGATGTGCGGCGGATCGATTGCCAGCGGGTGCGGGCCGGCGAAGCTCTCCTTGAGCGAATAAAGCGGCGAGGTGCCGATATCGCCGAACACCACGCCGATCGCGCCGAGCGCCAGCGGCATCAGCTTGCCCGAGCCATGCTCGGAAGAGGGGTGGGCGGTGTCGGTCATGGGGTTCCGTCGGCGGTGAACGCGCAGGCGCGGCTATGGGGCCTGTCCATATCGAAATCCATGGCGGGCCGTTAGCGTCGCGATGGTGTTTCGGGCGATCGCATTAAATCCGCATAAAGTCCGTTCTTCTCCCCTCCCCGAAACGGAGGGGTCTGGGGGGTTGGGTCGGCCTCGGGATCACGATCGCACCCGGCCAAGCGAACCCGCCCCCAGAGCCCCTGCCGGAAGGGCAAAGACGGCATTCCATACAAGCCGCGGCGTCCCGTCATCCTGACGAAGGTCAGGATCCATTGGATGCGGCGAGGATGGCCGGGTGCCACGCCGAGGCCCGCCCGTGGCGATGCGGCAGGCGCCGCGCGAATGATCCCGGCCTCCGCCGGGATGACGACCGGCATAGAGCGAAGGCCGATGAACAGAAAAAAGCCCGCCGCACGGATCGTGCGACGGGCTCGAGGGGGGAGTAGGCCCGGCCGAAGGGGTCCGGCCGGGCGCGAACTCCGGGGGAACTTAGAAGCGGAGCTGACCGAACAGGCCGATCTCGCTGGTGGTGGCGCGGCCACCCTTCGCGACGGTGACGCTCGGCGCGTTCTGGTAGTTGTAGGTGTAGGAGGCGACGCCGTCCGTGTTGTTCAGCACGTCGCGCTTGTAGACGATCGCCAGGTCGACGATCTTGACCGGCTCCCACTGGATACCCGCGTTGAAGTAATGATCCTTCAGCGGGTCGTTCAGCTCCTTGCTCGGCTTGATCGAGTCGTAGCGACCGAAGACGCTCCAGGTCTTGGCGAAGTTCACGTTGCCGAAGATGGAGAAGCCATCGGCCTTGTCCTCGGCGGCGGCGGTGGTGGGGTTGGCCCAATTCTTGGTGTGGAAATATTCGCCGCCGATGTTGAACAGCTTGGTCTTGTAACCGACCGCCGCATCGAGGCGGGTCGCGGTGCGCAGGTGGCCGCCGACCGGCAGCGAGGCCTGGAGGCCCTGCGTGTCGTTGCCATGCTTGCCGCTATAGCCGCCGACCGCCGCGTAGAAGCCCTTGTAGCTGGTCGAGACGCGGCCTTCGAAGTCGACCGAGTTGCTGACCTTCACGTTGCGATAGCCGCCGCCGTCGATCACCGAGACCTGGTAGCTCAGCAGGCCGCCGGCGAGATCGCCGAGGACGTGGACGCCCCAGTCGGCCGAGGTGCCGAAGCTGGTGCGGTCGATCAGCGTGTTCTCGATGTGGCGATAGCCATACTGGTTCTCCATGAAGGGGACCCAGGGCAGATCGGCCGCGCCGAGGCGGATGACGAAGGCCGGGTTCAGCTTCGCCTGCAGATAGGCCTTCTTGATGTAGAAGCCGCGACCGACCAGCGCGGTCGAGTTGGCGGGCGCCGCCGCCGAATTGGCGTTGAAATTGTAGTTGGAGGTCGAGCCGACGACGTTCGAGACGTCCATCGTCAGGTTCGCCGCGAAGATCGGGCTGAACGTGTGGTCGATGCCGAGGTAGAAGCGCTTGATGTCGAAGCCGGTGCCGTTGCCGGCGGTGCCGCCGGTGGTCCGCTTGCCGTTCAGCTTCTGGTTCATGTTCGAGAAGTTGAAATACATGCGGCCCGAGATCGACGTGTCGTTGGCCCAGGCGAGCTTCTGCTTGGGCAGCTGGCTGGCGAGCTGGGTCTTCACCTCGGTCGGCACGGCGGCCGCCTGGGTCTGCGCGGCGGCCGCGGTGGTCTGCGCCTGGGCGGCGGTGGCCTGCGCGGCGGCGGCGGCGTTCTGCGCCTGGCTGAGCTGCGCGGTGGTCTGCGCCGAGCTCTGCTCCTGGGCGTCGAGTCGCGCGGTCAGCGCCTCGACCTGCGCCTTGAGCGCTTCGATCTGGGCGTTGGTGCCGTTGCTACGGACGGCGGCATGGCGCTTGGCCGCGTGCTTCACCGGCTTGGCGAGCGCCGGGCCGGCCGCGATCATGGCGATACCCACGCTCGCACCGGCGAGCAGATTGAATTTGCTGGTCATGAAAAGCCCCTTTTGAGAGCCCGCCGCTCGCGGGCCTTCGAGGGAGCCGGTAGTGTCGCACGGTGACTCGTCTGTGATGGAAATGTTACGGATAAGTGACGAAGCGTGCCGACTGTCACACCCTTGCATCCGGGCCACACCCCTACTGATCGAGATCAATTGCATTTGTCCGCCGCGCTGATAGGCCATCCGCCGTGGCACGTGGCTGGACGATCCCGCTTTTGCGCTCGGAGCGCTCGGTCAGCCGGTTCGTGCTGGCGTGCATGGCATTGGGATTCATCGCGCTGATCGGTTCGGCCGGAACGGCGGGCTGGTTCGTGACGCGCGCGCAGGAACATGCAAGCTGGGTCGAGCATACCTATGAGGTGGAGCGGCGCGTCTCGCAGCTGCGCGTCCTTGTCGAGCGGCTGGAAGTGTCACGGCGCGGCTATCTGCTGACCCGCCGCCCGCAGACCAAGGATACCTTCACCGCCTCGGTGAAGAGCGAGCCGATCCTGATCAGTGAGCTCAAGCGGCTCACCACGGACAATCCGGTCGAGCAGCAGAACATCCTCACCATCGAACGCCTGACGATCGATCACCTCCGGTTGCTGTCGCGATCGATGATGCTGGCCGATCGCGATCCGGCGCTCGCCATCGCCGTCTTCAACCACGACCAGAGCCTCGGCGTCACGCGCCAGCTGCGCGAGACGACGCAGGCGATGCTCGACGAGGAGAACCGCCTGCTCCAGCCGCGCATCGCGGCCCAGCGCGAGGCGGTGCGCGTCCTTTTCTACGCGCTGGCCTTTTCGGGCGCGCTGGCGGTGGCGACGGCGATCTTCTCGATCCTGGTGCTGCGCCGCTACACGCGCAACCTCGTCGAATCCCGCGACGAGGTGCAGCGGCTCGCCGAGGATCTGGAGGATCGCGTCGAGGAGCGGACCCGCGATCTCTCCCGCGCGAACGAGGAGATCCAGCGCTTCGCCTATATCGTCAGCCACGATCTGCGCTCGCCGCTGGTCAACGTGATGGGCTTCACCGGCGAGCTGGAGGCGGCGACCGGGCCGCTCGCCAAGCTGGTCGACAAGGTCGAGGCGGAGGCGCCGCAGCTGCTCGACCCGGAGGCGGCGACGGCGGCGCGCGAGGACCTGCCGGAAGCGATCGGCTTCATCCGCACCTCCACGCAGAAGATGGACCGGCTGATCAACGCGATCCTGCGCCTGTCGCGCGAGGGCAAGCGCGTGCTGATGCCGGAACGGCTGGACATCTCCCCGCTGGCCGACGCGATCGTCGCCTCGCTCCAGCACCGGCTCGACGAGATCGGCGCCGAGATCACGGTGCAGCCCGCAATGCCGTCCGTCGTCGCCGATCGCCTCGCGGTCGAGCAGATGCTGTCCAACCTCGTCGAGAATGCGGTGAAATATCTGAAGCCCGGCGTGCCGGGGCGGATCGCCATTTCCGCCACCGCCGATCGCGGGCGCGTGGACGTCGCCGTCGCCGACAATGGCCGCGGCATCGATCCGCGCGACCATGACCGCATCTTCGATCTGTTCCGCCGGTCTGGCATGCAGGACCAGCCCGGCGAGGGAATAGGCCTCGCGCACGTCCGTACGCTGGCGTACAGGCTCGGTGGTTTCGTCGACTGCAAGTCCGCGCTCGGGGAGGGCGCGACCTTCACGCTCAGCCTCCCCGTGCACCCCATCACCCAAGGACCCACGCCATGAATGCCCACCAGCCCGTCACCATCGTGATGATCGAGGACGACGAGGGCCATGCCCGCCTGATCGAGAAGAACATCCGTCGCGCCGGCATCTCCAACGACATCAAGCATTTCACCGATGGCACCTCGGCGCTGGCGCATCTGTACGAGGCACCCGACGGCCCGGCGCTCAACGGCCCGGCGCTGATCCTGCTGGACCTTAATCTGCCGGACATGTCGGGGACGGACATTCTGCAGAAGATCAAGGCCGATGGAAATCCGCTCAGGCGCACGCCGGTGATCGTGCTCACCACCACGGACGACAAGGTGGAGATCCAGCGCTGCTACGATCTCGGCGCCAACGTCTACATCACCAAGCCGGTGGATTACGAGAATTTCGCCACCGCGATCCGCCAGCTCGGCCTGTTCCTGGCGGTGATCCAGGTGCCCGATATCGAGCTCGAGGCCTGACGCTCGGCCGATGAAGGGCGCGCGCATCCTCTATATCGACGACGATGCCGGGCTGTGCCGGCTGGCCGTGCGCGCGCTCGAGCGGTTGGACTGCAGCGTCGATACCGCGCAGAGCGGTGCCGAGGGCGTCGCCAAGGCCGCGCTGGGCGGGTTCGATCTGATCGCGGTCGATCACTTCATGCCGGGGCAGGACGGGCTGGAGACGCTCGCCCAGATCCGCGCGCTGCCGAACCCGCCGCCGGTGGTCTACGTCACCGGATCGGAGGACAGCCGCATCGCGGTCGCGGCGCTGAAGGCGGGCGCGGCCGATTATGTGATCAAGACGATCGGCGAGGATTTCTTCGCGCTGCTCGGCTCGGCCTTCCAGCAGGCGCGCGAGAAGCAGCGCCTCGCCCAGGCCAAGGAACTGGCCGAGGAGGAGCTGCGCCGCAGCAATGCGCGACTGGAGGCGCTGCTCAAGGAAGTGAATCACCGCGTCGCCAATTCGCTGCAACTGGTCTCGGCCTTCGTCCACATGCAGTCGGCCGCGCTGCCGGACCCGGCGGCGAAGAGCGCGCTGCAGGACGTGCAGCGCCGCATCCAGGCGATCGCGCAGGTCCACCGCCGCCTCTATACCGGCGATGCCGTCGATACCGTGGCGATGGACGATTATCTGGCGGCCCTGGTCGCCGAGCTGCAGGAGACCTGGTCGACCCCGGTGGCGCCGCGCGTGCTGACGCTGGCGAGCGAGCCGATCCGGATGAAGACCGACCGCGCCGTGTCGCTCGGCGTGATCGTCAACGAACTGGTCTCCAACGCCTGCAAATATGCCTATTCCGCCACCGGGCCGGGCGAGGTCCGCATCGCCCTCGTCCGCGACGGCGAGGACCGCTTCGTGCTGCGCGTGGAGGATGACGGCTGCGGCATCGAGGCGGACGCCACCCCCAAGGGCACCGGCCTCGGCACCAAGGTGATCCGCGCCATGGCCAAGAGCCTGCAGGCGCAGCTCAGCTACGATCTGGGGCATCGCGGCGTCCGGGCGATCCTCAGCGCGGCGTGCTGAGGGCAGGAGCGCTCAAACCACTCCCGTTCGTCCCGAGCGAAGTCGAGGGACCGCGCCGAGCGTAGCCGAGGCGGTTGCCATCCGCATCTCGGCTTCGCTCGATGCTGAGCGGCCCCTCGACTTCGCTCGGGGCGAACGGGGTGAAGTGGGACGAGCCATGCTCAAGCTCGCTCCTCCCGTCTCAGTTCGGCCCACCCCCCGGCGCACGGCCCCGCGAGATCGCCGGCGCGACCGGCGGCGTGCCGCTTTCCGCGCTCGCCACCACCTCGTCATAAAAGGCGGCGAGGTCGCGGTGCATCATGCGCAGCGCGTCCGGGTTGAGATAGGCCATGTGGCCCGACGGATAGTAACGGAAGGCGATGTTCCTCGCCTGCGCGGGCTCCAGGCCCATATGGTGCAGGTCGTATTCGGTGCCGAAGAAGGGCGTCGCCATGTCGTAATAGCCGTTGAGCGACAGCAGGTGCAGATAGGGGTTGGTCCGCATCGCGGCCGATATGTCCACCGCGACGTCGGGCGCGCTCTGCTTGCCGCGGCCGCCGCCCGGCGCGTCATGCGTCCAGTCCCACTTGAAACCGTCCAGCCCGTAGGCCGAGACGCGGTAGGGCATGTCGGTGCGATAGTTCAGGTCGCGCTGCACATAGTCGTTGAAGCTGGCGATGAAGGCGCCCGAGATGGCGGTGTCCGACGCATCATATTCGGGGCGTTCGCCCGCCGCGTCCGCATCGATGCCGGTATAGCGGCTGTCGTAGCGGCCGACGGTCAGCCGCTGATCCCGCAGCAGCTCCTTCTGGAAGCGGGCGAGATCGACGCGCAGATTGGCGTCGAGGATGAATTGCGGCGACAGGCCGGTCAGCGCGGCCATCTGCTGGGCGATCTGCGCGCGCGCCTGCGGATCGAGCGCGGAGCCCTGCGCCAGCGCCGCCGCATAAGGGCCGGATGCCCACTGCCGCGCCTGCTCCACCGCCGTGGCGACGTCGGCGGGCGGATTGGCGAGCTTGTGGTGATACCAGGCGGTCGCCGCGAAGCTCGGCAGATAGTTGACGTAGATCTGGTCGAAGCCCGGCTGGCGGATGCCGTAATTGAGGATCGAGGAGAGGATCACCGCGCCGTTCAGCGCCATGCCGCGATCCTGCAGCAGGTAGGTCAGCGCGCCGGTGCGCGTGGTGCCGTAGCTTTCGCCGAAGATCACCTTGGGGCTCTGCCAGCGGGCATTCTTCGTCACGTAGCGCATGATGGCGCGGGCGAAGCCGTCGGCATCCTGGTCGACGCCCCAGAAATCCTTGTCCTTCTTGTCGCCGAGCGCGCGCGACCAGCCGGTGCCGATCGCATCGACGAAGACGAGATCGGACTTGTCGAGCAGGGTCTCGGGATTGGGGCCGAAGGCATAAGGCGCGGGCTTGATATATTCGGGGCTGGCGGTCTGCACCCGCTCGGGCGCGAAGCTGCCCATGTGCAGCCACAGGGTCGAGGAACCGGGGCCGCCATTGTAGAAGAAGGTGACCGGGCGATGCCGGTAATCCTTCACCCCGTCGGCCGTGTAGGCGACGTAGAAGACCGAGGCGATCGGCTTGGCGTCGTCGTCGCGGATGGTGAGCGTGCCGGCGGTGGCGGTGTATTTCATCGCCCCGGCATGGGTGGTCGCGACATGGTGGGTGACCGAGGTCTGCTCGGCGACGGGGGGCTTCACCCAGCCGGCCTGCGCATCGTCCTCCTTGTCCTGCTGGTGCCCCTTGGCGACGGCGGACTTGTCGTCGTCCTTGCCGGGCTTGTCCTGGGCGGCGGCGAGGCCGGGCAGGCTGATCGCGGCGGCGAGGGCGAGGAGGGGCAGGCGCAAGCGTGACAGCATCGGGGGGAATCCTCGTTGTCGATACGGCGCGGCATGGCCCCCCGGCCCCAGTCGCGAAATCGTATACACAGCCTCGCGCGGCGATGCGCAAGCCCCATTCACACGAAGCGCGCCGCCACCTCCGCCGGGATGCGCAGCGGCCGGCCGGTCGCCTGGTCGAGCATCGCCCAGGTCGTCTTCGCGCGGACATGCACCTTGCCGCCGTCCCCGACGAACTCCACGAAGCGGTCGAAGCGCGCCCCGGCGGGCGCATCCCCCACCCAGGTCCGCGCCGTCACCGTGCCGCCGGGGCCGAGCCCGCGCAGATAGTCGATCTCGTGACGCACCACGACCCAGACATAGGCCGCGACATGCGCCGGATCGCCCGCCGCCATCCAGTGCGCGGTCGCGACATCCTGGATCCAGCGCACCCAGGCGGCGTTGTTGACGTGGCCGAGCTCGTCGATTTCGGCCGGCGTCGCGGTGAAGGGCCGAGTGAAGACCTTCATGCCCTCTCCCCTTCAGGGGAGAGGGAGGGGACCCGCCGCGCAGCGGTGGGGAGGGAGAGGGGAAGGACGCTCGCTTCGCTCGCGCCCCTCTCCCCTGAAGGGGAGAGGGCTATTCCCGCTCCCGTTCATCCCAACGCCTCGATCATGAAGGCGAAGGCCTCGGCCCGCTCGGTGATCGAATCGAACCGGCCGGACTTGCCGCCATGGCCCGCGCCCATGTTGATCTTGAGCAGCAGCGGGTTGGCGTCGGTCTTCATCACGCGCAGCTTCGCCGCCCATTTGGCCGGTTCCCAATAGGTGACGCGCGGATCGTTGAGGCCGCCGGTGATCAGCATCGGCGGATAGGCCTGGGCCGAGACCTGATCGTAGGGCGAATAGCCGCGGATCAGATCGAACGCGGCCGGATCGGTGATCGGATTCCCCCATTCGGGCCATTCGCCGGGCGTGAGCGGCAGGCTTTCGTCCTGCATGGTGTTGAGCACGTCGACGAAGGGCACGTCCGCCACCACCGCCCCCCACAGAGCGGGATCGGTGTTGGCGACCACGCCCATCAGCTCGCCGCCCGCCGATCCGCCCTGGATCGCGATGCGGCCGGGCGAGGCGAAACCGGCCGCGACCAGCCCCTGCGCGGCGTCCGGGAAATCGTGGAAGGTGTTCCACCTTTTCTCCGCCTTGCCATCGAGATACCAGCCATAGCCGAGATCGTCGCCGCCCCGGATATGGGCGATGGCGCAGGCCCAGCCACGATCGAGCAGGCTCAGCCGGTCGGTCGAGAAACTGGGCGGAATGGCGATGCCGTAGGCGCCATAGGCGTAGAGATAGAGCGGGCCCTGGCCGTCCTTCGCGAAATCCTTGCGGTAGACCACCGACACCGGGATCTGCGCGCCGTCACGGGCCGGCACGATCAGCCGCTCGGTGGCGTAGAGCGCGGCGTCGTAGCCGGACGGCACCTCGCGCACCTTGAGCGTCGTTAGCGCACGCGCGGCCGGCTCGTACGCGAACACCGTGTCGGGCGTGACCATCGAGGCATAGCCGATGCGGTAGTCGGGGGAATCGAATTCGGGATTGGTGCCGAGCGCGGCGGTGTAGCTCGCCTCGGGGAAGGCGACGCGATGCTCGTCGCCGGCATAGGTGCGCAGGCGGATCTGGTCGAGCCCGTCGACGCGCTCCTCGATCGCGAGATGGGCCGCGAAGCTGGTGAGGCCCCGGATATAGACATGGTCCGATCCGGCGATCACCGTCTCCCAGTCGGCGGGCGCCTCGGGCGAGGCGACCGCGACGCGGAAGTTGATGTGATCGTCGTTGGTGTGGATCCACAGCTTGCCGTGCGCCGAATCCACGCCGTACTGCCGCTTCGCCCTGCGTGGCGAGACGAGCAGCGGCGCGGCGGCGGGATCGGCGGCGGGGACCAGCCTGATCTCGCTGGTCTCGTGGTCGTTGGTGCCCAGCACGATCCACTGCCGGTCCTGCGTGCGGCCGACATGGACGTTGAAGCCGATATCCTCCTGCTCCTCGTAGAGCGTCGGATCGCCCTCGGCATCGCTGCCGAGCGCATGCAGCCGCGCGCGGAAGGTCCGCCAATTGTCGTTGACCTCGGTATAGGCCACCGCGTCCGACCCGGCCGACCACACCACCGCGCCGTTGACGACGCTGCTGACCGTCTCGATGTCCTCGCCGGTCGCCAGGTCGCGGATGCGCAGCGTGAAGCGCTCGGCGCCGCTGGTGTCCGACGACCAGGCCGCCAGCCGTCCGTCCGGGCTCACCGCCAGCGCGCCGAGCCGGAAATAATCGTGCCCCGCGGCCTCGGCCACTTCGTCGAGGATCACCTGGCCCGGCGCGGCGGTGCCGGCCGGGCGACGCAGCCAGTGGCGATATTGCGCGCCCTTTTCGAACGCCCACCAATAATCCCAGTCGCCGTCCCTGCGCGGCACCGAGGCATCGTCTTCCTTGATGCGCCCTTTCATCTCGGCGAACAGGGTGTCGACCAGCGGGCGCACCGGCACCATCGCCGCCTCGAAATAGGCATTCTCCTCCTTCAGGTAGGAGAGCACCGCCTCGTCGGTGACGGTCGGATAGCCCGGGTCCTTCAGCCAGAAATAATCGTCGGACACGGTCTGGCCGTGCCGCTCGTAGCTGTGCGGATGGCGCGCGGCCTGCGGGGGGGCGGGGAGCTGGGCGGGATCGATCATGGGCGGCGTTGTGGCCGCAGCCCGCGCGGCAGGCAAGCGGGGTCGTCACCGGAACGCCCTCTCGAGACGTGCGCAAGATCTGGTCCGTGGCCCCTCACGAATCCCCTCATTCAGATGATCCCAAAAGTGCGTTTGAGCAGCTGATGGTCACGAATGAGTTTTTCGAACTGTAGGATGAGAGGGCGTAGTCTTTCCTGGGCCATGTTGGGGATCAGT
>Ga0105239_10000979_pt1 | contig 40149 bp, 37 predicted proteins | sample KBSC44metaG_FD_92761 | JGI IMG/M metagenome (GOLD analysis project Ga0105239, IMG submission 92761) | Corn rhizosphere microbial communities from Kellogg Biological Station, Michigan, USA - KBS C4-4 metaG | ecosystem: Host-associated > Plants > Roots > Rhizosphere > Soil | place: Michigan, USA... | reverse complement strand
TTTGCAGCTGTGTAATGGCATGGTGCAGCAAGGCACCGGTTGAACCAGTCAACCCGACGTTCCCTGTTCTGATCGCTGCAAAGGCTCTGAGCGCCATATCAATCAACCGTCGATGCTCATTCTCATATGCATCGAGGCGCGCCTGCAGGCTAATCGCCCGGTCATTGATCACAATCTGCCGTGAAAGCCCCCAGGACCTCACCGCGTCCGCAATTGCGTCGTCAAGACAACGATTGAGGGTGCGGAACTCGTCCGTGGAGATATGCGCGTACACCTCAACAGCAAGCTCCGTCACGGATTGGCAGACGTCGCCATACTCATGTACGACTTGGTCAATGGTGAATCCTTGGTGCAGCAAATCGGCGCCGTGGATGGCGGCCGCTCTCGCGATTTCCGAAGAAGAAAGGATTGTTTTGGATTCGACTGAGTCGGAATCGACCGCAGTCAGCTGCTCGGTGCGCAACATCTCCACGAGCTGCTGCAGGAATAACGGCACCCCGTGATCGATGGCTGGCGGAACTCTGGCGGGCTTGAACCTCTCAGCCACCTTCTCCTTACAGCGTTTGATCAACTCTTCACGGTTCGCACTAATGAATTCGTGCAGCATACGGGCAAGTTACCACTGCATTGTTCAGTTCCGCTGTACGGAGCCGTACACATAGGGCGGATGCCGCGGGACGCCATTGCTTGCAATTGCGTTAATATGGCTGGCTGTACCGGAGGTCCACATGTCTGTCCTCCATGATCCACGACAGAATCATCTTCTTCACGCCATACCAATACCGGAATTTGCGCGCCTTTCGCCGCATCTCGAGCTGGTCCCGATGCCTCTCGGCAAGGTGTTGTACGAATCCGGCAGCCAACTGCGGCACGTCTACTTTCCGACCACGTCGATCGTCTCGCTGTTGTATGTCATGGCGGACGGTGCATCCGCGGAAATCGCGGTGGTCGGCAACGAGGGCATGGTCGGCGTCGCATTGTTCATGGGCGGCGAGACAACTCCCAGCCGCGCCTTGGTGCAAAGCGCAGGGCATGCGTACCGTCTGCCCGGACAGGTGTTGAAGGAAGAATTTCATCGTGCCTCGGCGCTGCAATATCTGCTGCTGCGCTACACCCAAGCGCTGCTGACACAGATGGCGCAAACTGCCGTCTGCAATCGGCACCACTCTGTCGACCAGCAATTGTGCCGCTGGCTGCTGTTGAGTCTTGATCGGCTGCCCTCGAACACGTTGGTCATGACACAAGAGCTGATCTCCAACATGCTGGGTGTGCGCCGTGAGGGCGTCACAGAGTCCGCTGGCAAGTTGCAATCCGCCGGCATCATCAAGTACAGCCGCGGACATATCACCGTCCTGGATCGCGCCAAACTGGAACAGCAATGCTGCGAGTGCTACCGCGTTGTCAAAAAAGAATTCGACCGGCTGTTGCCTGAAGTAGTCGGGGTGTAACGTGTCATCGATTGGCGTTTGGAGTCCAAAGGCGGCGATGATCGCCGGCGCCAGTGCCTGTCACACTGGCTGATCAGGTCTCGGCGGACAGCGGAAGCAGCCGGTCGCTTTCTCTTTTGACAACGCCATAACATTCGCAGGAACGTTTTTCCACGCCGACCCGATCAAGTACGGTGATTGCTCCTTCGTCATAGTCAACCAGGCCTGCTTTCGTAAGCGCATTCGTGGCCTTCAAGACCATGTCAAGTTTGATACCCAACATGTTCCCTATGAGCTTGTCAGTCATGCTGATTTTGGTTGACGGCAATCGGTCCAGGCTCAAAAGCATCCAGCGGCACAATTGCTGATCGACGGTGTGATGTTTATTGCACGCAGCCGTTTGAATCATCTGCGTGATCAGCGCCGAGGCAAACATCAGCAACAACCGGCTGAATGCACCGCCAGCGGTGAACTCATCTTTGATCACCCGCGCCTTCAGGCGATACGCGTATCCAGCGTTTTGCACAATTGCTCGACTTATTGTTGAGTCTCCACCCATGAAAAGCGCTACACCGATTACCCCTTCATTCCCGACGATCGCAATTTCGGCTGACTCGCCATTTTCCATGACGTAAAGCAGCGAAATGATGCAGTCGAGAGGGAAATAGGCGTGACTCATCGTCTCACCGGACTCAGCCAGGACTTGCCCGAGTTTCAATGGAACCAACTCCAGCTCGGTGATCAATCGTGCGAGAACTTCGGCCGGCAGCGCGCCGAGAAGTGTGTTTTGCTGCGGTTGATATCGGTTTGCACCGGCGGATTTCGTTGACACAACGCAAGGTCCTTGCCGTCATGACGGCTTGCAGAAATGCCATGCGACGAATTGTCTATGAATATTCCATCTTACAATGCGCGGTGATGTTCTGCCCGAACCGTAGTCGGTGCCGACGAGAGGCAGTTACGACTACTTCAGATTGAAGTCACAACGTGACTGTTAATTGGCGATGGCAGGCCTAACTCGAAGACTTTCGGCCCCAAAGGACAGTGGCGAGCGGACGCTTCGGAGTGGTAGAAAAAACGAGTGATACCGCGCGTTATGGCAGCGCATGCCGCGATCGCGTACATTCCTCTCCGTGACCTCAGATCGAACGCAGCCGCAACTCCCGCGCCTGACTGGGCTGCTCTACATTCTTTATTTCATCGCCGGGTCGCCGCTGTTGGTGCGCTCATCCCTTGTTGTGCCCGGAAACGCCGTCGCGACGGCTGGCAATCGTCGCGTCTGAGGCGCTTTACCGAGTCACGATAGTGACTGACCTGGTCAGTTACGTGCTTTACCTTGGGCTCGCGTATCTGTTCTACCTTCTGCTTCGCGAAGTCAGACCGCGATGGGCATTGCTGGGAGCTGTGTTCACCGCCGCCGGTTGTATTGTCCTGATAACGGTCACTACCTTCTTGACGGCTCCGCTGGCTCTGCTCACGGGCGATTTAGCAAGGACGATACCCGTGCCGGAACGGCAGGAATTGGCGCTACTCGCACTCCGCCTTTACCAGCAAGGGTTCGTCATCGCTCTGTTCCTCTTCGGCGTGCAATGGCTGATCATGGGGCCCTTATTCGCCCGATCGCGCTTCGTTCCGACCGCGATCGGTTATCTCCTGACCGCTGGCGGCATTGGCTGGGTGAGCTTCGCCATCGCGAGTCTCGTTGCTCCGGCCGTTGGTTTGGCGATGCAACCGATTGCCTTAATCCTGGGAAGCCTCGGAGAGATTGCTCTTGCGCTGTGGCTGCTCATCCGCGGCGCGACGATGCAAGGCGAGAACGTCTCCTTTGCGGAGGCAAGTAGCGAGTAGCCGGCGGCCGCTCGTGGCCGATTGCGGTCGTGATCATGCCAATGTCATAAAGATGGCCCACGGCCGTCTCGTCGTTTGAGACCACAACGAGTCACACTCGCTTTCATCTGGATGCCGTCATGACTACTCCGAGCGAACGCACTCGTAACATCCTTCAGGCTGGCGCCTTCCTCAAAGAGCTGCGTGCTGATCTCACGTTGCCGGAACGTGTTCGAGAGGAAGCAAATCGACTTCTACGCCACTATCCGACCGTCACAGATGTGCAAATTCTCGCGATGATTGAAAGCGGTGCAATGGGATCAAACCTTCTGAGCCAACTCGACCCAGACTGGTGTGACAGCTATCGTTTCGGTCCACATGTTTCGTAAACAGCTGATTGCAGGTTTGCTGCGATGATCCAGGGTGGTCCAACCGCATTCAAGATTTCTTACCAAACGGAATGCGGGGCACATCATATAGAGCACTATGAGATTCATGGAAGGCGCCACCGTCGCCAAGCCCAGGTAGTGATTATCCATGGCCGTTTTCGGAGCACGTCATTTGCGGCAGGCTACCTAAGTGCTTGCCCGAGTTTGCCGTATGCGTCGTGCGATCAGTACTATCGTCGCGATAGCGGATCTCGCGACAAAGGTTACATAGACGACACCCCTTTTTGCTGGTCCGCAACCTGCCGAAATCTTGACCAGTGCATTACCATCACCGTTCCGCTTTATTGCATTCACTAGCGCTTTGCTGTCGACAGCTTCTGATTGACTGATCGTTTTTAACAGCGCATATCGTTTTAGAAATTGCTCGATCGTTCTGAAATCGGCTTTGTCCAGCGACTGCTTAGATCCGGTTGGGCCAAATGTGTGTCTGAGAAGCGCGCGTAGTTCGTAAAAGCCCAAACCGAAACGACGGGCTACGCCGAACATTGAGAGCGTCGAACGCTGCGATCTCTGGACCTGTCTTGCAGCGGCAACGGCATTTTCGGCGAGCCAGAGGTTTCCGATTGCTTGACGGCTCCGAAAATAGACCGCCTTTCGTCCGTCGCGTATATCCTGAATCAATGCGACCTTTTCCAAAATCGGTAGGCTCGCTCCTAAGTACTGCTTAAGGGGGTAGAGCCGCCGCACGCTGGTCACTTGTTTAGCTCGACCGGCGATGGACTTCGCGAATGCATCTATATCCTCAACCGCTACGCACCGCTCGTACGGAGTGAGATGGGTGCAAGGAATTTCACCACGCCGTCGCAACTCTGCATATAGTTTGTGGGGTATGCCAACTCTGCGAGCCGCGCTTCGAGCATCGATCGGGGGAAATCGTGAAACAACTATCTGCTTGACTGCTTCCACGTCAAACATCAGCGTCCGGCTGGTTCCGTTGCGGCGCATATCTGGCACTCTGCGTTGCTCAATCCACCACATCAAAGTGCGGCCTGGAACGCCGATCGCGGCTGCAGCGTCGACAAGCCTCGCATATCTGGGTTCGGGCAGGTCGAGTTTCTTCAACCTTGCTTCGTTTAGGTAGATTGGGCTCCGATCCCAACGTCGATATCCATACTCTAGGGCCGCCTTGAGCATGAACTCGGTTTGCCCGCGACGACCCTTCAAATTCTTGCTCAGTCGAACAAAGAGCCAGGAAAAGCAGACCTGAAATATGTGCGAACACCGCTTCAGTGGCTGAAATCTCTCAGCGCACTGGTGGCAGAACTCGTAGAAATTCACCGGCCATTGAGAGAACACTTGACCGACGGATGGCAGTAGCTCTGAGATCTTTGCATGGCTTAATCGCTTTCGACGGGTTCCTTCCGACAGGGCCCGAAGGACCTCGGCGATTCCGACAAACACCCTGCAAATTATTTCTAAGTCCATCGCTAGCAGGTCGTTTACGGGCAATTCAAGCGCACGAGCAATCGTCAGATTTCTTGAATCACGACTGACTTTTGCGCTGAGTACTTCGCAAAGAGCCAGCAGTTCCGGAGGAGCCGGGTCGGGTGTAGCCCGCCTCAGGTCAGCGCTACAATTGCACGTGATGAGACCAGTTCGACGCACTTTTATTCGCTTGCCGCATACCGGGCAGTATTTCAGCATCATGGTCCCGTGTACTGTACAAGCTACATAGGCTTTCAGATCCCATACGGTTGGAATGTATCCGAGCGCTTCGACACATCGAGGACAAAATCGTGCCTTGTACATACCAAGATGTCGCGACGCGATGGGCTGCCCACGCAGAAGCATGCTTCCTCGGATGTATCGAGCGGGCCGGTAACCGAAATCGCGAGGAAGGGCGAGGTCACCGAGTAGCGGTTGCAACAGCTGATAATCCCAGCCCACTGTTGCGACGTATTCAGATTTCCGTGTTGCCAATTCGATCAGCGTTTGCAGGGCCATCCCATTAGCGTCAGCTAAGCGCAGGAGGTAGCCGTGCGGCGATTCGTCAGCCATAGGCTCCGGCGTGCGGATCAGGCCAATAGTCTCTTGCATTGCAGAACCTCTGCGCGTTGCTACATGATCTTGTCTAGATTGGGCAGTAGCGTTATTTGCTTTCTTCGTTCCCCGGTCCAAGACCAGTGCCGATGCTGTTGGCCAATGCGAGCGTTTCCGGCGATTCAATTTTTGGGAAGTTTTCGTGGAACGGGTCAATTCCCCCCGGCCAGTTCTTGGTTACGACCTCGCGGACCGCCTTCCTAACGACTTCTGGTTCGAGCGGCACTCTTCGGGCATCGCAGATAAGAGCGGCGGCTCGCAGTACGCGAACAACATATCCAATTAGTCCCCCTGTGCCGCAATACAGGCGGAAGAAGAAGTCCCGCGAAATTGCCTTTGTCGAAATCCCATGACGCTCAAACTCGCCGAGTAGGTTCTCGACCAACTGTATGAACAATGCTCGGTCCTTACGCCAGTCAAGCCGGCGAAAACGAATGGGAGATTGCGTTCGTCCGGCGAGCTGTTCGTTAGTATCAAACACCGTTTGCATGCGACTCAGACCCGAGAAGATCAACGTGCCGCCAAAATAGAACGCCAACTCGATGAGATAGTCGGCCGCTACGTGTTGAACTTTTTGGCCTCTGGCATCGACCAAGCGGTGAAAATCGTCGACGCCTAGGACCTCAACACCGGCGCGCTGGAGTGCCTCAGCGGTATAGATCACGCGATTCGCCCGAGATCGCTTATGAGCCCACGTAGGGTCGCCGATCCCATAGAGGATGGCTGTGGTAATAGTTGCGGGTTCCGGCACTGAGGGCATTTGGCAATAGGCTACGGGTATGTACAACCCATCCTTGTTCCGAACTGGCATGTTGGCTCTGATCTGCGAGCGAATGAAGGCGGTCTTGCCGGCTCGGGGTTCTCCCTCCGTCCGCAGATGGTGTTCTTGCCGCGCCCCGCGAGACATTTTCCTCGCTTTCGCAATGTCACGACCTGCCTCTTTGGTCCATGGCAGAGTCAGATAAGTCTCGTCGACGAAAATACGTTTCTCCCCGGGCTTATGATCGTAGGCGAAGCTCTGATAGCGACGGACTACTGGGTCTGACGACCATTCGATCTGGCTCAACTTTGTCTGTGGACCCGATCCATCTGCTGCCATTAGTAGGACTCCTTCTCGATTACGAAAGGCTCCTCTAGATCATCGTTACCGGCGGGACCGTATATGTCAGGCGACGAAGCCTTTTCATAGTGCACCTTCTTTCCAAGTCCAGATTCCGCCTTCTCTGCACAGTTGCGCTGCAATAGCCTGGCCGCATTAACGCGTTGCTTCAGCGGGCAGTCCGCCATGCTCTCGTAGATGATGGCGTTGAGAGATTCTTTTGCGCGGAGCAACTGTTCGAACGAAGCGACGCCGATTTCACTGTCGCGCGCATGTTTGCGTATGGCCTTGTGCTGCCACAACGTCATCCCCTTGGCGTACTCGGGCTCAGTGCAGGGGACTTCGAAACGGCTGCTCGACGCTTCGTGTTCAACCACGATTGCCCCGAGATCGGAAGGAGATGGATACGCAAGGATCTTCAGCTCGGCGCCATATCGGCGTCGCAACGCAGTCAGATCGGGGGAGTTGTAGCGGAGACCGACATTGCACTCCACGCCCGTGTGAGTGAGCGGTTTTGTCACGGGCATGCGAATCGAGGTCTCAAGCGATGTGAGGTCTGTTGCGAGTGGTATTTCGTCACTCGAAATGGAGTTTCTCCACAGACCGATAGGCGAAGTCTGGAGCGTACGGTGGCGCCGCACGTGATAGATGTCCACGATCCATTTGATGATGGCTGCTTTCAAGCCAGCCATCGTGCATACGGCCTGGCACACCGGGTTGTAGTCGCCCTTCTGCTGAATATTGCTGAATGTCGTTCCAGGAATCTTGTGGCAGACACTGGAATTCAGTGTGCCGATAAAGCGCTCGATCCGAGCTTTGAACCAGGGCGTTTTTCTAGGGCAGTAGAGGATTTCGATTGACTGGGTTAGGGCTAGACGATCCAGAAAGAGAGCATGGTTCTCCAACGCTTGGTCCAGCACTAACGTTTCGATCTTGCCGAAACAGTCCCATGCATTTTCAATGTCGGACACCAGTGCCAGCAACCCCTCCTTCGGCGAAAAGACCGATTTCAGACATTGGCTGACGGTCGATGTGCAGGGAGGTTCAAATCCAATACATATACCCAGAATGCAGCGCGTAAATGCATCGATCGCGATGGCGAGTGTTGGTCGACCCAATGGCAGTAAGGTTTCGTCATCCAGCACCATGACATCGAGCACCGTATGGTCGAGTTCCACCCGCTGCAGCGGTGCAGTAGCAACTGCGGCGCCCAGGGCTGACCGGAATTTTCGAATGGCAGCCGGATGTCCATAGCGAGCGGCCCATACGTCGAATGCGTCTAGAGAATCGATGTACGCGTCGACTTGCCTTCTGGTTGGCAGGGGTAGCGGCTCGAACTTGTTGGCGTTGTTGCGCGCGGCGACAAGTGTGCATGCACCTTCATACGCGTCCAGGCGTGGAAGGCGCTCCTCTGTCAAATACTTGTCTTCCACCGCCTCCTCGACCAATGCGAGGAGTTCTCCCTGCAGCTTCGTACTTCGCCGCCCCTTCTTGAAGTGCTGTGGAAGAAGGGCGCGCCCATCCCATCCGTACTCCTGCAGCCGAGCCCACCATCGATGCACGGTACTGACATCGGGGACTTGCGGTTTGTTCTGAAGTTTGGCTATCAGCTTAGGCCACAGCTCGGCGATTCGCAGCCTCTGATAGGAAGACTGCCAGCCAAGATTGCAAACGTCTTTGACCAATGCCAGCTTGGCGCGCGCAAGCTGCCAAATATCATTCGCAATCCCTTCCGGCCGTCCTCGGGGCTCTGAGCGAAAGAGATCCCTCGTCGCATCCTCCGGTTGTTTGCCACCGATGATGAACTTGATCTGCCCATCGGCGTAATGCCTGAGTAAGTCCGATTGCGTTATATGTGTAAACAACCCGTTCTGCGGATCTTTGAGCTGCCAGGTGTCTTCAACACGGCTGTGCAGGATTTGTGTCTTGCCATTGATTACGATGGGCTGATAGCGCCGAAAGCACGCAGTAGCCATAGAAGGCTCTCCTTCAAGTTCTCATCTGATCGCGTGGAGAATCTGATTTCACATTTTTCGAACGTCGGCCAGGTCAGGGTGAGGTAGTTCCTCAATGCAAGCTGGGCCGCAACGTGAGAGGCGGGAACGCCATCGATGCGTGAACGCTTCAGATCTGACATCGCAATCTGTCTTCCATCGCCGAGGGTCGCCAAGAGTTGCTCATGCGCCCTAGCGGATGGCGGGCAGCGTCCAAACTTGAGGAGTTCTCTCGAATTCAGGAGAGAGAGGCCCGCGTCAAGACTGCGTTGGTGTACGAGAAGATAGGGGCATCCTGCACGTGCAAAATGCGGAGTGAGAAGCTTCGCGCGGAGAACGGCGTCGTCGAGATTCCGGTCGACTGCGCTCTTGATCTCCAGAACACCCCGGCCACCGAAGGACGTTTCGAAAGCCACGTCGGGGACGTGTTCGCGCCACTCACCGTCATGCAAATATCGAATGCTGAAGGGCTGCTCGGCAAACCTCGTGATAGCCGGGCATGCATCGAGCATGCGGAAGGCTTTCGCCTCCTCGGGTGATTCCCAATGCAATAGCCGGTCCGCTGTCTTCCAACTGGGGTATTTCCCGGTCGCGACTGTGCGGGAACGACTGATGATCTCGCGGGCACGAACGGACCCAAGCGGTGGCAGGTCGATCAGGATCGAAGGGCTCTCTCCGCCGTCATCCGCACCGAGAGCGCTTGGCCACTGACTGACGTTCGGCTCAAATAGTCCCGATATTCCCAATGACCGATCGAGTTTGGGTTGCGTTACCTGTGCGGGGTGTGTGCTGCCAGTTGCGTGGAGCGCTGTGGCCAGGTTGGGCGTAACGGAGTTACACGAGGCCGTCATGACCCTTCATCTTGGTCATGGCGACGCCACCGAGCTTCACGCTTCGGCGAATAGAGTCGCGCGCTGCGTCTACGAAACCTCTTACGGCGCGAACTCGCGCACCGTGAAATCGGGATGCGAACCCCGGCATCGCAAATACAAGTCATGCCAATCCTCCGGCTCAGGTGGTGAGCTGTAGAACGGGTGGTTGGCTTGACTAAAAAGGCTCGACGGGAGGACACTCCCGTGCAGGGTGGTCAGACTTGAGCCGATCAAGTCACGCCTAGGAAAGCCGTTCTTCGCAGGAACGGCTTTCTTTTTTCCCGGGTGGATGGAAGTTTCGTTCGCCGCGTCGGCAGCGATTTGGAATGAGCGCTTGGTGGGCGCTCGTGTCATCTACTAAGGCGATCCGTTGCTGGTATTAACGGCGCAGAAATGACGGGCATTTCAGTAAGACGCACGGTGCGCTCTTCCTTGAGCCCGAGAGCAACCGCGATCTTGTGCGCTTCGCCGCGCTCGCCTTTGGAGCGTCCCGACAGCACCGCGTAGACACTCTCGCGGCTAAAACCACGAGCTTTTGCCCAGCGCGTCATCGTCGTGCCTTCGGCGCGAAACAGCTCGCGCACGTCAGCTGGCTTTGGCAGAACCGCATCAGTCATCTAAGCTCCAGGCTTGAAAACTTCGTACGATCTTACTTAATATGATACTAATGGAAACAAAAAGTCAAGACGGATCAAACTTTGCAGATCGTCTGCGGCTTGAGCGCGTGCGCCTTCGAAAGACACAGGCCGAGATGGCCGAGATGGGCGGCATTAGCAAGGCAAGCCAGATTTCGTATGAGGCAGGCGCCTCGATGCCGACGGGCGAGTATTTCGCCAACCTGATTGAAAGCGGTATCGATGTGCAATGGCTGCTGTCAGGTCGACGAACACCAAAACATGACTGGGACTTCGCGCTGGAGATTTTTGAGCTGATCGAAGAGTGGTCAGCGAGCCGGAATCGGCCCCTATCGACGAAGAAGAAATTTTCTCTCCTGGAAAACCTGTATCGGCAATTCAGTGCCGACCAGCAGATCGATCCAGAAGTTGTCGCTCGAACCTTCAGGCTTGTGAGCGGAATCGACTGATGGTTCCGAACGATCCAGAACGAAAACCGCAGTCTCTGAACGCTGGTCAGCGGCAAGCCATCATGAAATATTTGGATCGAAAGGCGGGCCTGTTCGCACGTCTGTTCGCCGTTGTTGAGCCGCGCGTGTCAGAGCGACAAGCGCCACTACCCGTTGCCCAGTGGAGGTTCGGAGCAAGTCTCCTGTTCGTAGGGGTTTTTGATCTTTTGTTTTGTATTTTCCTACCGAGCGATGGTCGCCGCGGGTGGTTCGTAGCAGCGGGATGCCTCGTCTTCTTTGTCGGTGTTTGGTTTGTCGATCGCGCCAACAAGAAACTCCGTCGGTTCATAGCCCAGAAGGACAATTGATCCATTCAAGGGCGGCGGATTTCATTCGTACTTGAGGGACCTAACCGGAGGAAAGGGTGAAAAAACGTCACCGCGCTCAAGGTGCAAGCTTGAGACCGCCAGTTTCGTCCACGGCACTGTCCACTCTTGACAGACTGCAGCAGCGGGCAATTGTCGACGGGCGAGAAGAACCCGCTTTCTTCCGCGCGCTGCTGGATGCGACGGTGTATGCACACATTCCGCTGTCGGATGATACAGGGCGAATCCGCTTCATCCAGTTTGCAAGGCCGGACAACGGCGCAACTGTGCTGCCGTTCTTCACCGATATAGCTAAGGCGGAAGCTGTCGGTCGCACCGACGCGCAAATCGTAGCCGCAAAGGGCCGCGACTTTCTCCAGGCCACATTCGGCGCAACTCTGATGCTCAATCCGAACGATGCATTCTGTGTCTTGTACCCCGAAGAAGTTGCTGCGCTCTTGGCCACGGGGGATCTGCCAAGATGCGAAAGCGAGGTATCGCAGACTGAGCGGACTGTCGGCGTTCGGATGCCGATTTCCGCGCCAGGGTGGTTTCAGCCAGCTCTGTTGCAAGTCCTCTCCTCGCTGCCCTACGTTCAGCAAGCCTATTTAGTGGAGATGGTCCCGCCGGAAAATCCGACGCATGTAACGTTGCTGATTTCTCTGGGTGTTGAGCCATCAATGGCCGAACGAGCAGCGAGAGCTGTATCGGCGGGAATGCAGCACCGGTATCGGAATCTAAAGGTCGCCGTCGACCTGATGACCTACGATCCGAATGAAGGTCCGCCTGAGTGGGCGACCGCAGTGGAAGCAGCCCCGATCTTCAACCGTCTACTGCCCACCCCGATGAATAGCGAGGATGCCGTTGGTGCGAAATAGAATCAAAGCCATGCGCGAGGCACGCGCACTTTCACTGGAAACACTCGCCGAACGGGTCGGCACGACCAATCAGCAAATCAGTCATCTCGAAACGGGCAGACGCCGTCTGACGGTGGAATGGTTGCAGCGTCTGGGGAAAGCAATGAGCTGTCATCCCTGGCTGCTGGTGTCGGACGGCCTTCCGGGTTCCCTTGAACCGATGGAAATCAGACTTCTGGAAGCGTTTCGAGGGTTGGCGGACGAACAGCGCAAAGCATTTCTCACTCTCGCCACTTCGATGGATACGAAGAAACCTCGGTCGCGCGGGAAAAAGTGAGACGATTTTTGAAAACGTAGGAATCTATTGACGTTTTCCAACATTTTGTAAGATGATATGTATCCCTCCCAGCCTGATGGGCATGGGCAGTGATGAACACGCGGCACGAGCATCCTGAAAAGGCCGGACGTCTGATCCCGGCCGCGCAGTACGTGCGCATGTCGACTGATCACCAGCGCTACTCGACAGAGAATCAGCGCGACGCAATCCAGGCGTATGCCGACCAGCACGGTATGACGATCGTGCGGACGTATGCGGACGAGGGCAAGAGTGGTCTCAGTCTTGAAGGTCGCGATGCACTGCAACGCCTGATCGCCGATGTTCAGGCGCCTGTTCGACCGGATTTCGAAGTGATCCTCGTCTATGACATTAGCCGCTGGGGGCGATTCCAGGATGCCGACGAGAGCGCTTATTACGAATATCTTTGCCGGCGCGCCGGAATGCAGGTCGTTTATTGCGCAGAGCCCTTTGAGAACGACGGCAATCCCATGGCCGTTATCGTAAAGAGCGTCAAGCGCGTCATGGCTGGTGAGTACAGCCGCGAGCTTTCCAACAAGGTCTTCGCTGGCCAATGCCGCCTGATCGAACTCGGATTCCGCCAAGGAGGTGCTGCCGGCTTCGGTCTGCGCAGAGTCCTCCTTGATGAACGCCGGCAGCCCAAGGGCGAGCTGCATCGAGGTGAACGCAAGAGCCTGCAGACCGATCGGGTAATCCTAGTGCCCGGTCCTGATGAAGAAATAGCGACCATACGTCAAATCTATTATCGGTTCGTCAACGAGCGCGCGACGGAGCAAGAAATTGCCAACGAGTTGAACACCGCGGGCATCGTTACAGATCTCGGTCGCCCGTGGACGCGTGGGAGCGTTCACCAGGTGCTGATCAACGAAAAGTATGTTGGCAACAACGTTTACAACCGAACCTCGTTCAAGCTGAAGCGAAAACGTGTACGAAATACGCCGGACACGTGGGTCCGCCGGAACAGCGCGTTCGAACCCGTAGTTTCTTTGGCACTCTTCTCCGATGCCAATGAGCGCATCGCGGCCCGGTCTCGACGTCTGGATGACGAGGCTATGCTGGGAATGTTGCGCGGCCTCTACGATCGGGCGGGATCGCTTTCCGGTCTCTTGATCGACGAACAGGAAGGGTTTCCTTCGAGCAACTGTTACCGGACGCGCTTTGGCGGCCTGCTTCGCGCGTATTCGCTGATAGGATTCCAGCCCGCACGCGATTATCGCTTCCTTGAGGTGAATCGCCTCCTGCGCCAACGGCTACCGGAAATCCTGACGCGTGTTGTCGACGATATCGTCGGTGCGGGCGGCCTTGTGAATCGAGATGAACGTACCGACCTGCTGACGCTGAATGACGAGATCACCGTGTCGATCATCATCGCGCGGTGTCTTCGAACGCCCGGCGGCGCATACCGTTGGCGTGTTCGATTCGATACAAGTCTCAAGCCCGACATAACTATTGCTGTCCGAATGGCAGCGAATGAGTCTGACGTTCTCGACTACTACATCTTCCCGCACATCGATCGCCCCCTGCGGCCGGTACGAGTAGCAGAAGAGCACAACGACGTTAGCTTTGACGCGTACCGGTTCGAAACGCTTGACCCGCTCTACGAGCTCGTCGAACGCGTTCCATTGAGTGCTGCCGCATAGGAGGAGTCCTCATGCGCACTGTTGAAATGATCCCCGTGGATCAGGTCAAAGTTCTGAACCCGCGTGTGCGCAACCGACGGCAGCACCGCGAGATCATCGATAACATCGGAGCGATCGGCCTTAAGCGGCCGATCACTGTCACGCGCAGAGATTCCGGCAACGGCACGCGCTTCGATCTCGTCTGTGGCCAGGGGCGCCTAGAAGCGTACAAAGAACTCGGAGCAACAGAAATTCCGGCACTCGTGATCGATGCAAAGGAAGAAGACTGCCTGATCATGAGCTTGGTCGAGAACATCGCACGCCGCCAACATCCCGCGATCGAGCTGATGCGGCAGATCGGAGACCTTCACAAGCGCGGCTACAGCGAAACACAAATCGCGGAAAAGGTCGGAGTCACTACGAGCTGGGCCACTGATGTGGTGAGCTTGCTCGAAAACGGAGAGGAACGCCTTCTCGCTGCCGTGGAAGCCGAAATGATCCCGGTTAGCCTGGCGGTCGACATAGCCAAGAGCAAAGACAAGGATGTTCAAGCCGTGCTTGCGGAAGCCTACGAGCAGCGCAAGCTGCGCGGCAAAAAACTCACTATCGTCAGGCGGCTCCTCGAACAGCGCGCGCGTCGAGGCAAGCAGTCGGCTACGAATCCCTATAGGCTGCGCGGTAGCCGACGTCTGACCGCCGAGCAGTTGAAGCGCGTTTACGAGCGCGAAGTAGAGAAGCAGAAGCTGCTGGCCAAGAAAGCCGATGTTGCGCAGACCAAACTGTTATTCGTTGTTGAGGCATTGCGCGTCCTGCGGGCCGATCGCGCGTTCATTGCGCTGCTGCAAGCTGAAGGCCTTGAGACACTGCCTCGTGCACTCACTGACCGGATGGCGTCGAGCCGCAGAGTATGAACCAGCCATCCAAACTATCGACTTTGCTCGCATTTGAGCGTGAGACGCGCGTGATTCCGCTCGACGCGATCATGCCGCTCAAGCCATTTCGGGTCGCACTCAAGCAGACTCGAAAGTACGCACAGATCGTTTCATCACTCCAAGCGACGGGCCTCGTCGAATTGCCTGTGGTCGTTGCCGACAAGAAAGCGAAGAATAGATATCTATTGCTGGATGGACTGCTCAGGATCGAAGCACTGAAAGATCATGGAGCAACAGAAGTCGAATGCATCGTATCGAAGGATGACGAGGCCTACACGTACAACAAGCGTGTGAGCCGACTATCGCCGGTTCAGGAACACCGGATGGTGGTGCGTGCTGTTGAGCGGGGCGTACCCGAGGAAAAGATCGCTGCGGCTCTGAATCTTGATCCATGGACGGTCCGGCGTCGTTTTCGACTTTTGGATGGGATATGCCCTGAGGTCGCCGAGCTGCTTGCGGACAAGCCTTGTTCGATGGTTGTCATCGATCTCTTGAAGAAGATGAAGCCGATTCGGCAGATGCAGGCGGCGGAACTCATCGTTGGAATGAAGAACTACAGCTCGCGATTTGCCAAGACCATCCTTGGCGCTACGCCGAGGGAGGAACTGGTCGATTCAAGTGATTTGAAGGCGATCCCGAAGATTTCGCGGGAACAAATCGCTCGCTTGGAGAAAGAACTTGAGGTCGTCCAAGGGCAGACGAGGTACCTGGAAGAGTCCTATGGAACCGACAACCTATGCCTAACTGTCGCGAAGACCTATCTTGCGAAGTTGCTTAGCAAGGCCCGTATTGCGCGATGGTTAAAGGAGCACCATGGAGACTACCTGGCGGAATTCCAGGGCATCGCAGAACTACAATCTCTGGCGAGCGGTTGATGCCGTGGGCGCCTGAAGGGTTCAACTCCGGCAATCACTCACTCAGCTCTTGCGGGCGAATTTCGCCACAACAACTCCATCGTGAGACACGGATGGGACTGAGAATTCGTACGTCTTGTCGTGAATGATTAGGTCGAGGGGGGTGCCGCCGATTCGCATCCTCACCAAACTACCTGTCCAAAAGCTACCGGTAATTTCAGTTTCAAACCGGTCGCGACCACCTTCAAGACTCTCGACCTCGATCCAGTCGCCACCGCCATTCAGCGCGGTGCGAGCGCCGACTGCAAGACGCAACGATGCCGGGATGCTGTATGGCTGCTCAATCAGAGGCGTCGACTTTGTTTCGACGACAGTAGGCAACGATTTCTCCGTCTTGCCAGAAGTGCCTTGTGCAGGCGCTCCAAGAGATACCGTCACCGACGCCGCCGCTGAAACGGCTGACTGCTCGCTTGGACGGCTTGCCGGGGAAACGTGTTCGTAAACATAGGCAGCCATTGCGGCCAGTCCTGTGAGCAGCGCCAGATTCCATGGCTGCCTGGCCCAATTCCAGACACGCGGAACGAATCTCTTCACTTCGATAAGAAGCGTTTGGCCCGATCGATCCGATCTTTCAAGCCGTCTCGGAAGGAAGGGTCCGCTTTTCGATCATGCAAATGCTGGTCAATGGCAGCACGGATCACGTCCGAAACTGGCAGATCGTCTACGGTCGCTACTAATTGCAGCGCTTCGGCTTGCTCAGGCGACAGCCGAATGGTCATGGCTTTTGGGGTGGTCATGTGTCCATTTTTACTACTTCGGCTGCATGGTTGTCAATAACCGTGATACCGTGGTATCATATCACCACTCACGCTGAACCGAGAGGCGGAAGCCATGAATATGAACCAGACCGAGACAGAGAAAAAGCCGCACTCCTTCAACATCAAGATCGACCGCGATCATTTCGAGGTGACGAAGGAAACGATGACAGGAGCTGAACTTCGTGCGTTGCCGACTCCACCGATCGGCCCCGAGCTCGATCTGTTCGAGGTCGTGCCTGGTGGAACTGATCGCAAGCTCGCCAATGCCGATCCCGTTGAGATCAAGAATGGCATGCGGTTCTTTACTGCCCCGGCGCAAATCAATCCTGGATCCCCGGAGTAGGAGGTTCAGCAATGTGCTTACCGGAGCCCGAGCTGACCCACCTGCGTGATCGGGGTGGCGTCTTCGATGTATCGACCGAGTCGAATATGACTTGCGTCTTGCTGCGTGACTACGAGCTGCCGAAGGGCTACGACCGGACCCTTTCTGACTTGCTCTTGCGGTTGAACCCCGGCTTCCCCGATGTGCCGCCGGACATGTGGTGGTTTGATCCGCCTGTAAAGCGAGCGGACGGATCCCCGATACCCCAAACAGATTCCACGGAACATTATCTCGGGCGGTCTTGGCAACGTTGGTCCAGGCATCTTCAGGCTGGACAATGGAGACCGGGTGTCGACACGCTCCAGTCGTTCCTGGCAGTTATTCGCGCCGATCTTGAGAAGTATGCGGCTGCCTGATGATGAAAACGACGCTCGTAATCACAAGCGCGCTCTCTGCAGAAATTGCTTCGGCGTGCACAAATCCGCTTGAGACTGCGGGCGTCCTATTGGTGCGGTACTCAGAGATTGCGGGCGAACGGAGACTGCTGGCACATTCGATTGAATGGGTTCCCGACGAGGCATACCTAGTTCGAAAGCGGGACCGGCTTTCCATTAGCTCCGCGGGCTACGTGCGCGCGCTCAGCCATGCTGAGAACCTCGGTGCGATTGCGATCTGGGTCCACACTCATCCTGGACAGCTTCCACCGCTCCCAAGTCCTGCCGATCGACGCGTTGATGCCCAGATCGCTAATGTGTTTCGAATCCGAAGCGGCAGCCCATACTACGCTGCCTTGATCTTCTCGCCACGTGACGGCGGCTACACCTTCTCGGGATACCTTCAGAGCGAAAACGGAGAGACATCTCCTATCGACAGCGTTTGGGCTGTCGGGGACAGGCTAGCCTGGACACAGTCCTACGATCGGACGCCTTCCGCATTCTCGCCACAACTCTTCGATCGAAACATTCGAGCGTTCGGGGCTGCTGTCCAAGATACGCTGAGTACGATGAAGGTTGGAATCGTCGGGTGCGGTGGTACCGGATCTGCTGTCGCTGAGCAATTAGTCAGACTGGGTGTGCGCCAGTTTTTGTTGGCGGATCCGGATACTCTGTCTGAGAGCAACGTTACGCGAGTATACGGATCCTTTCCCGCAGATATTGGCCGACCGAAGATCGATGTGACCGCTGAGCACATTCAGCGAATCGCCAGCGACGCGAGAGTCGAATCAATCCGAGCGTCGATCACAGCGGAACCAATAGCCCGGAAATTCGCTGGTTGCGACGTTATCTTCGGCTGCACGGACGACAACGCCGGGCGTCTCGTTCTGTCCCGGCTCTCGACCTACTACCTGATTCCGGTCTTCGATTGCGGGGTTCTGCTTTCAAGCGATGCGACGGACGCGATTACAGGAATTCACGGCAGAATCACTACCCTCGTTCCCGGCCAAGCTTGCCTAGTGTGCCGAGACCGTATCGACCTACGCCGCGCGGCCACGGAGTTGCTGACTCCCGAAGAACGCGCGCGGAGGGTCGATGAGGGGTACGCGCCGGCGCTCGGCCGAGTAGAACCTGCTGTCGTCTCCTACACATCGGCAGTCGCGTCGATCGCAGTCGGTGAACTTCTCGAGCGCTTGATCGGCTACGGGCCGACGTCACGACCAAGCGAGGTCTTGATTCGCCTGCACGAGCGGGAAATGTCTACCAATGTCGAGAAGCCGCGAGACGGGCACTATTGCTCGCCAAACTCTAACAAGGTCGGCATTGGCGACCGCATGCCCTTTCTGGATCAAGCATGGCCTTCATAGAACAACTTCGCAGATGGTTCGATTGGGCGCCGTGGAAGCGCTGGCGAGTCGTCTGCACGGTTGAATCAGCGGACGAAGTACCTGGCGCGCTCGTCGGCAAAGAAGCAATCCTTGTAGGCACACGGGCAAACCCAAAATGGCTTGCGTTCAATTGTCCCTGTCGGACAGGACACCGAATTCTTCTGAATCTTGATCAAAACCGGTATCCGTATTGGGCGTTGCTGGATTTGGCAAAGTTGACAGTGCGGCCGAGTGTCGATTATCGCGACAATGACCGGCGCTGCCATTACATCGTCGCAAATGGGCGCATACAGTGGGCGCGGCACGAAGGAGAAAGTCATGGCTGATACAAACAATGCAGGACAACAAGCTGGCGCTCCACCAACCACGAGCGCCCCGGAGCCGCCACAAAAGACGCCCATGTACACGGCAGTCAATGCGGCCCGATACCATAGGCAGGAAATTATCAAGAAGATAGAGCTGGGCAGCTCGAAACTGACCTGCTACGTGGCGGGAATTCGGGCTCCAATCTCCCGTGACGACGTCGTCGGCTTCATGGAGGTCCTCCATAACATCAAGAAGGGCACCAACCTTGATCTGTTGCTGAACACACCTGGCGGCGACATCGATTCTGCTGAGAAACTCATCTCATTGCTGCATGCCTGGGTTGGGGAGGATCACAAACTCAGAGTAATAATTCCAGATTACGCTAAGAGCGCTGGCACGCTCATGGCGCTAGGCGCCAACAAGATCATCATGAGTGACTCGTCCGAGCTTGGCCCAATTGATCCGCAGGTCGTGTTGAATGACGGTAAGGGCAATCAAATCCCGCATTCGGTGCTGCACTATCTGCAAGCATTTGATACCCACAGCGCAACGTTGCGCACTCAGGGGACAATGAATGATGTGCCGGCAGTGTTGATGCTAAACAAACTGGATCCGGCTACTGTGAAGGCCTTTCAGGCTATTCGCGACCGAACGCAAAAGATTGCCGACGAGCAGCTTCAGAAGTGGATGTTTAAAAATAAGTCTGTGCCATATACAAAGATTACGTCCGATTTGATGGACCCTCTGAAGTACCCTTCACATGGACAGAGGATCGGTTGTCAGGAAGCCCAGGAACTTCAACTTGAAGTTGAGTATATAGATCCGTCGACAGAGACGTGGCGGAATTACTGGGGTCTCTATTGCCATCAGAAACTAGCAATTAGCGACAAGGGTAAGCTATTCGAATCAGCCTATGCGTCTTACGCGCTGGAGAGCGCATAGGGAGCGGCGAGGCTGCCGACTACTAACGCGATCTCTTCAATCGAGATATATGGAACTTGACCGTAAATCACGTCAGGCTCGCCGCTCAAGCGCGCTGCCACATGCCCTCGGCCTAGTAGGCGTTCGGCGCCTTTAATGCCCAACGCGATCTCAGAAGTCCCTTCTCCTTCGACCCGAAGCACTAAGCGATTCCCGAGATTGTCTCGCAATTGCATCGGCATCACCGTGCTGTCCGGCCGTTGGGCGGCAAACAATAAGTGAATACCCGCCGCTCGAGCCTTAACGCTTAGGCGACTGACAACAGACGTCACCGCATCCCGGTAAGTGTCCGTTAGCATCCATTCGGCAAACTCGTCGTGTACCACAAACAGTACGGGTAGTGCCCGCTCCGGACCGACCTTCGAGTTGTAGGCAGCGAGCTTATTTACGCGTTCTTCGCGGAACAATGTGTAACGTCGTTCCATCTCAGCAACGAGTTCATCCATCAACTCTAGGGCGCGTGCTTGGTCGACGATCAAACCACCCTCGATATGCGGCAATCCCTCCAGCGAGAAATAGTCGACGCCCTGCTTCGGATCGATGATATGAATGCGGACTCTGCGCGGAGAATTGCGCACAGCAAGATCGATAAGCAGGTTTTGAATAAGCACGGATTTGCCGCTACCAGTTGTGCCTGCGACGAGTGTGTGCGGTGCGTGTGTGGGAATATTGCCGCGAGGATCGCCCAAGTTTAGATAGAAGGGCTCGCCATCCATTTCACGCAGCCCAATCAGCAAACTAAGATCGGGCCCATCCTCGGACCGCTTCGGTGGTTCCTGGCCCCAAACGTCCCACAAAGATACGGTTTCGCGCTCCGGACGCGCAATCGAAACGATGATCTCATTGGGGCGTGCTGCCACATTGATGACGTTTAGCCCGTGGGAAGTCAGCAGCTGTGGCCGTCGCGTCTCGACATCTTTTAGGTGTAACCGATCAGTACCCTGCAACCGGACAAGCGCGGCGTTGGGAGTGAGCCTTCGACCAAGCACTTGTGCCTGGAGGCCATATCTAGTGAGAGCTTGGCGCAACCGAAGCACGGTGTCATCCAGCCATGCGTTGTCGGCAGGAGCGCGATCTAGCCGGGCATGTCGGACTAACAGCTCTTGGAAAGAGTCGGATTTTCCGCGGACAGGGGCGGCGTTCGAAGAGGCGGGTACTTCCACGGGTGCGGCATCAGGTGTCATCGGCTGCTCGGAAGATGCCTCCACACGCTGACGCGTGGCCTGTTGGTTTCTCGAGGCGATCTCAGCGTTCACCTCCCCAATCGGCTTTGATGGAGTGGTGGTCGAAACCGGCAGCATTTCATTTTGCGCAACCTCCACCCTCGTTAGTGCTGGCTCAACGCCTCGAGCTCGCACGCGCGCCCATGTGGGTCTTGGCGCCGGCGCTGCAAAGGCTGGCAGCTCCCATGGACGCTCTCCCGGCAAGATCAAATCTCGCGCGGGCGACAAGGGTTGCTTGCGAAAATAACGCAGGAGCAAGTCACGCACCGCGTCAACGCTGAATGTTTCTTGCAACGCGTGCGACCCACATTCTTCTGGCAAATCTTCGCGCGCGGATGCAACGCTAGACCCCAAAGGTCCTGAAATGAAGAGGTGCGAATAGCCCCGCAAGTCGATCATGGCTGTTCCGTCACGAACAGCTCGCTGCAACCCAGTGAAGGTTTGCATCGCAGCGGCAGCGTGTGAGGCTTGCACGAGAAATTCGCTCAATCGCGACAGCCACAAGTCTCGATCCAGACGCCCCGGATTGCCGAATAACGCCGATCGAATTCGATCGACAGTATTCTGTAGCTGGGCCCGGGATCGCTTGCGCATGTCAGGAACCTGGGTGTCAACAACGTACTTGGCCTCCGTCACACGAATTCGAAGCGCAACCTTTCCGTCGACCTTGTACGGGCTCAGAACAATCAAGTCGGCGATACCGCCTTCGCGTTGCCCGAGCCAGCTCGCGTAGTCATCTAGGAAATACCAGGCCTGCGGGCTGGCGGGATCGAGTTCGTCTCGCACTAGCGCATGGCTCAGCACGACGCCGATCAATTCGCCGGCGAATTCGCCCCGCTTGGTCGCTCGCAACGCAATCTCGCCCGAGATCTTGGTCGCGTCGTGCACCAGCCGTTCGGCCAGCTGGCGAACCTCCGTATCGGAAAGACCAAGGCTCAATACCTGTAGGCGGCGCTGAACGAGTGTGAGCAGCAGTCCAGACTGCGACGTGGATGAGACAATTAGGTTGCGACCTCGCGTGGCGTCGCGACGGTAGCGGATGACCTGTACACCTAAGTTTCGCAACTGATCCGGCTCCAACAAGTCATCGTGATTGACGACCCATTCCGCCAGGTTGTGGACGTCCTTCAACAACGTGCCCGTTTTCAGGTCGCTGAACGCAAGTTCGCGCACTGGCAACCGATACGGGACCGTGCCTGCGATGGGTTCCACGACAGCCAAGGTCGCTCGCAGCTGTTCGAGACTACATCGCGGTTGTTCCGGGCATGCGAGGTAGCGCGACGCTCGAGTCTGTTCGGACCCCACCGGCAACCGATAGGACCAATGTCCGGGGACATGAGTGAGGAGCGCAGGCGGCAAACTCTCATTCGGAGCAGGCAACATTTTCACGCCCGCGCGGCGTGAGACCACGTCATCCAAGAAAGCGATGTCCACGGCCCGTGCATCCCGCGGGCCTAATGTTGCCGGTGTTTCCAGCTGAATCCCAACCCGTAGGTTGGCCATAAAGTTTTTGGATGTCTCGCTCGCCACCAACGCGTCGGGGTCCGCGTCCGCGTGCTCGAGCAGTTCGGTATAAACGCGCCGAAGTACTGCGACGTTTTCGTGTCGCAATACCACATGGCAGTGCACGTCCGTCTCCTGCAGATCTGCAAGTGCATCGATCGCCGCAATGGGGAGACCCGCTGACTCGCAGTTATAAAGCGCGACGCTCAGATTCGCCTGCTCGTGCGGCTGTAACTCGAGGTAACGCCGAACGATGTCCTTGACTCTGCTGGCAGCGTCGCTCGGATCACTGTCGCTGCGCCATTCGGTGTCCTCAGGATGCGGTTCTTCGGCAAGCGAATACTCGTCAGTGGTGTCTGTCACTACCAGGAGGGCAGGACTTTCCCCGCGATAGCCAAGGACAGCTTCTGGATAATGCGGATGACGCAGCTGCTCTTTAAAGTCGCGGAAAAACAATCCCAAGTCTCCGAAATCGACACTGCTCGCTTCGATTACGTGATTGATGAATGTCGTAACACGATGCGTCTTAACGGCTGTCGCTGCCAAGCGCAATGGATGCCAAGGGGCGACTACGGCGGCCGGTATGCGATCGGAGATCTGCACGACACCGAGGGATAGCACCGGCTCGACGAGATCTCGACGCGGCACGTCCATTTCGGCGATCATGACCGGGGCTAGGGCATGTAGAAGATCGCCGTAGGCCTCGGCTTGTTTCAAGAGGGAAGGGTCGCCAGCAGCACCAGCGGCTGTCGCCACCAATGCCGAGCGATAATCTTCCTCGAACCTAACGAAGCATTCCCTCGCATGCTCAGCGACCGAGGTGGATATCGCAGCACGTTCGACTGTCTTGGCGAGTGCGTCCGACCACGCCGAGCGCCATCGCACTCGGGAGTCCTCGCGAGGAACCATAGTGCCTGCATCCTGTCCGTACACGGGGTCGAAGCTCATGTAGTTCGACAGCGATACGCGTTGCGCCTCGCCTTTCCTGCTGACGCGATTGCGCTCAACTTTGAGGCTGAGCAGCGGATCCTCGTGTAAGCGCAGAAGGTCTTCAGCCAGATTCACCGAGACGCCAAACGGCGAACCACTCCAATGGAGCTGAACAACATGATCGCCAGCATCGGAGCGCAGCTTCAGATCAAGGCGGATTGTCGTAGCAGCCCGCGAAGTTGACGCACTACGCTTGTGTCCACGTTCTCGCTGGTCCGCGAGGAACTTGCTGTAGTCGCCGAGTGGGCCGATGTCGAAATTGATTCGAGGCCCAAACAGTGCCGCCAGACCGCGATATCGAAGACTAAACAGCTGAGCGAGATCCGCGTTTAGCTCTCGAAAATAGCGATCGCCCCGACCATGAATTTTTATGTCGAGTTCGCGTGGTATCGACCAGTCGTCCACGCGTGCGCACAGTCGCGCCATAGCTTCGATCAAGCCTTCCAATAGATCTGTGCATGTGACCGCTGATCCAAAGACGAAGCTATCCCACTTGCTTTTGAGCTTTGCGCTCTTCGCTAGATTGGTCACATGACGATCGTAGAAATCCCTATCTGCCGAGTCGTCCGATTGCTTAAACGACTTTTTCGCCTGAAGGGCTTTAAGGTACTCGTCATCTTCACGTGAGAGCGGAAGCCCTTCGTCGGTGAAGTGAGTTAGTGTCACGGTCGCAAGGTTTCGATCTTGCTTTTGGCGAATCCCTGTGAAGAAATCCGAGACGTGGTCGGTATCCCATTCGAGTTCAGCGAGCGCCTGAGCTTCGTCGCACCATTGAGGAGGTGCAGCAATGAATGCTTCGAACACTGGAACATGCTGTGGACCGAGCAATCCATCGTCCACTAGCTGGCGCAACTGGCGATTCAAATCCACTCCGTCGATCAACTGCCCTGTTTTAAGATGCTTGGTCAACAGTGGCCACCGATCGCTGAATAGAGCCAGGAACCTCTTTCGCCAAGCGCCCTTCTGGGCTTGTTGCTTTTCCTTAATCGCGACGAACGCACCAACATCGCACGGCAAGCGCAACAGCGGAAGCGCTTGTCCGAGTGCTGACACGAGCGTCTCTCCATCTTGATGGATGCGATCGCGTGTCGCGGTTATATACCGGGCGAACTGCTGCAGACTTACCTCGCGCGCATCAGCGAGCCCCTGCAACGCTTTGACCCATACGGCTTGATCCTTGGGTGTCAGCAACCCACCGCGACTTACCAGCGCTACCCAGGTTTCCGCCGCGTTTCGTAGATCGGCCGCCGATATCCGAGCCAATTCCTCAAGAGATTCACGTTGATCGTCGCCATCGGTCGCGATCAGCAATGCCGGCTGGCCCTCGGGTGGTTCGTGGTTGCGGAACCAGACCTCAGTCTTGTCCGTGTGGAACCTTTCTGGCAATCCTGCCTCGGTTGCGATTCGAGATTTGATCTGTACATAGACGTTCGCTGAAAGATCAGGATCGTCGGCAACAGCGCGTACGATGGCTCCCACATGATCTGGTTCCAGCATATCGAGCACGATGCGCGCCGTTTCGGAAGCTTCATTGCCACCACTGCGCAACCGCGCGTCGTTGACGAGTTCCAGAATTAGTCGATGCCCTACGTGACCCACTAGCTCTTTGGGATTCATGCGCCAAGGCCTCCTGTGCTTTGCACATAGGCACACGCATCCGATAGGCGCTCAGCGAGCCCCAGGCTTGAGAGCCGCTCCTCCAGACGTTGAGCGTTGCGCTTGAAGTCCTCCTTGTCCGCTTGTCCCTCGCGGATCCAATGCTGACCTTCGGCGTCGCCGATCACAAAGCCGTATCGCTCATTAAGCAACCGCAAAAACGATTTAACCTCGAGTCGATCTGGAACGTGAGCGAAGACCAGCGTCTTGAGTAAGCGGTCTGTGGGGGCGTAACGAACGCGCCGGCTGCTGCGGCGCGATGCCAACCCCAATTCGCGTGCCCAAGTGCCGTGAATCTTGCCAAGATGGCCACGATGACGCGTGCGTGCCTCGCTGATTAGCGCTTGCAGAATCGAGTCCGCAGATTGAGTTTGGTAGTCGCGCCGTTCCTTCGGATGTGGCCAGCCGAATTCATTCGTCAATTGATCAAGGAGTTTTTCGCGACCATCGGGACCGGTTGACCAGGCCGCCCAATCGGATCGCTGCCGCACGGCGTGCAACATGTCTTCGACGGCGCGCCAAGGCAATGCATTATTCTGGTCGTAGCTATCTGTCGATAGCGCCCGAATTGCGGTTCGCTGCGTGCCCACCATCTCGATCAGCACGAGCGGTCGATCGAGCTCTAGGCGCTCTGCCGCCAGATTAAGAAAGTAACGCCACAGGTGCAGCGCACCGATAGTTACCAAATGCGGTATCACATCAAGACCGGGCATACCTCGGTTTAGCAATGCAAGCCAATCCTCGGCGAGCAGATCGAACTCGGGTCGTGTCTCGTGAGGCAGAAATGCGCCCGTTCGCTGCGTATCGGCTGGGTTCCGCGTGCCTTGAAGAATGCCGATCAACTGCTCACTGGCTGTTGTCGCGCTAAAGAACAACCGCGTCAACGCTTCGGCCAGCTCGCCCGACTGTTTCGCGCGACACAACATGAGGTAGAGCAGCTCACCGGTCCGCGCAAAAAACAGGCGATCTGTTTGAAACGACTTTCCTTTCTCCGCAAGATCTTCATAGAGGGCACTGGCCCCAAAAGGGAAAACAAACCGCGTTGTCCAGCGCTTGTTCGCCAGACCTTCAACAGCCGTGCGGCGGAAGTATTCGACGGCGCGTACGAAATCCTGAAACGTTGCAAATGCCTGCTGCAGATCAAGGAGCTTAAGGCCAGTTGTCGGATCGCCCGATGGATTGCGTGACATCCGTTTGAACCAAAGGGACCACGCTTCGTCAGAACTGAGGTTCGACAGTTCCTTGAGTTCAACGAAATGGGGGTTATTGAAAAGAATATTGCGTAGGCGGATTTGGCGTTGTGGGACGTAATTTAGCGGCTCACCTTTTGATCGGTGGTTTTTGAATGCTGTCTGCCTCAACGCATGGAACACCGTCAAGAATTCCAAAAACGTTAGCCAAGGGGACTGTTCGTCATGAAGTCGATGGCCCCAAATTTGTTCATCGACCCATAACCCGTCACGACGGCCTTCCTCTGTGATCTCATGCATGTGAATTCACCTCGATCGTGTGAGGCTGAACGCGGCCTTCAGCCGTCACTTCGAGGAGCTTCAAAGGTGCGGGATCGTTACCGTCGCGACTACGTCGCCGACCTTCAATGGCGCGCAATACACGTGCCTTAAAGGCCAGCATGTCTTCGTGGCATTCGAGCGAAAAGCTGCTGGGCAATGCACCCTCGGAAACGCGGCTCAGAAATTCGAACCTAAGCACTGTCAAATCGAGATCCACCGGTTTAGCGTTCTCGTGGATCAACACGCGTAACGCGATGTCGCTACGTCGACCGTGCGCGATGTCTATCCGCTCTCCATGGTCACCGGCGACCGGCACACTGCCCTCGTATATCAGCGAAGTTTTCGATTGCGAGCTGCTTCCCGAGGAAGCAACGACCAGCGCGTCGTCTTGCCGCAACAGCTGACCCGTGAAGACGCGGTTGAGTCCGCGGACTAACCGCTTGACGACGTCCCCAGGAGGGCGACGGTTCGCGCCAATTGCTTCCACCGTACGTAAGAAGTCTGCTGCGTAGTGGTAAACGGTGAGTTCCCATAAACCCAGATCCTTCGCCTTCTCGTCCGGCACAGTGAAGAACAGGCGTTCACGTTGTTGGCGTATGGCTGGGAGAAATTCTTCGGCTTCGCCGCTTTCCAGATAACGATAGCGGGTGTGTTCCCAATGAGCGGTGTGACCATAAAGCTGGTCGTTGCCAACCAGTGCATCGTATTCCGGTTTGTTATCCGGGTCGTCCGGTCCGTATGTCAACAATCGATCGATGCGATTGCTCGTTTCCGTGCCAATTCCGACGCGACTCAATTTATCGAACACCTCTCTATTTGAGCGTTGCCGGGGCGGCAGGTTGCCGCCAAACACATTGTGGTATACCGCGCCCGAAGAGTGACTTCCCTCACGCAGAACGGTGCCGACGTCTGCGCATGCCATCAAATGTTGCTTGACATGCGAATGGCCAAGTAGAGCGTTTGCGACCAGCATCAGCAAGTGGCGAACGGTGAGGTGGCGACCATTCTGCGCCTGCAGATAAACGAGCTCCTCGAGTCGCCGCCGAAAGCGCTCTCCCATTTCGCCTTCAAGCATCAGAGCACGATTGGCACGGATTGGACACGGGCCTTTCTCAGTCAGCAGTAGTTCGCAAGAATCGCATCCCGCCCACGCCGTGTGACCCAAAACTTGATCGAGGACCTCGGCGACCATCTTGTCGCTACGTCCCCGACTAAGGTCGAAAACAACAACCTGACTGCCGTCGCGAACTGTTTCCCCAAATAGCTGACCTTCGATGTTCTGCCAACACGCTTGAGCGGCGGGGTAATCCTTCGCGAAAGTTGCCAGGGCCTTCTGCCATTCATCGTGAAGTTGGCCAACGTTTGCGGCCATCATAAAAAGCGTCGGACGCTCTTCGGCGGCCAGGCTAGCGAAGATGCTCTCGAAGAAGCCTCGAGAAGCATCCACGTTCAGCTCAGAGAGGTCCTTGACCACCAGCAGTCGACGCTTACCCATGGCGAGCTCAAGAACGCCGGGTGTTTTAGGATCTCCACGGTCCCACAGTCCCGGCTCGCCTCCTAGCTTCATCCAGATTTGCCTGCATTGATAGGTCTTACCATCCCCGGCTGTACCCGTCAGAACGACAGAGGCGGGCCGATCGCCGCGCAAAACCTTGAGCGCTTCATCGACCGTGTGAGCTGGAAGGCGAATGCCCGGTTCGACGCCGGCCCGTTGGCGCGCACGCTCGATCCTCTCGTCGTACATGTTGGCGTTCGTCGGAATAGGGCCGTAGTTCCGAAGAAATCCAATCCATCGCGCATTCGTTGGCATGCGAACTCCCCCTCCCGGCAACGGCTCGTTTGCCGAGCACCGTGCCCTTTCTACGGTTTTACGCTACTTGTGACAAGCCAGACAGCCCTTTCCGGCGGTGCCGTAGACCTCGTCGACGTCGAGTTCGGGCTCCTCACTGTTGAGTATGCCTGGGCGTCTGGCGGCAGCGATCCTTGCCAATCGCAACGCGTGGCGAGCGCGAATTTCAGCGGTTCGCTCGGGCTTCTCGAGCTCCTCCAGGGACTCGCTGGAGCTCCAGGTGAAAGGCGAGGCGTGCTCGCGGGCAAGTTTCTCGTATCGCTTTGCCTCTTCGAACGCCTCCGGGTGCCGCTCCTTGAGGTGAACCCATTCAATCTTCTGTTGAAAGAAGCAGAACGTGCAGCCGCTTCGCGAGCGCCAGTCGTAGTAAGCAGGCAGGCCGACACCGGAGGCTTCCAACAGTTCTTTGATACCAGCGAGGTCGACGCCATGCTCTCGGAAGGGCAGTCGCACCGCTAGGTTTGGATGCTTCGACGCATGCCCTTCGCGTTGGGATTCGTCAGCGCGTATTGCGACGTAACTTGTTACCGATACGCCGGCATCCAGATCGGCCCGGATCCATGCCTCGAAGGGCCGGATCTTGAGCATTCGCGTACACCATCGAGTTTGGACGGATGGCAGAAAGTGCTTGTACTGTTCCAGCCAGAAATCGAAGTCTCGATCTGGATTGAGGCGCACGATCGGTTGGCCGAGAAAACCTTCCAGCCGACCGAGGAAGTCATAGACCTCCGGGAGCTCTTTGCCCGTGTCGGTAAAGAAGTATTCGATGGGCAGATCGGGATGATGCTGGCGCATGAAGACCGCGAGCGCCGCGCTATCGCGACCACCGGAGATCCCAAGAACGTGTCGATCACGAGACTTCATTCTGAATTTCCAGCATGGTGCTTCCAACCTGTGCTAGCGCGGCCAGGCGGATTTCCGCACTGCTCTTGGTCGAGGCCAGCACGCCTTGAAGTACCCGCGCCAACTCGAGCACAGTGTGGCGATCGCGTTCAGTGATTTCGAACTCTCGCGCTTGTAACCCGGGCGACCTATCAAGCCCTACGACAAAGGCGACAGCATGGCGACCATCGGCGCGTCCTTTGACGCGTGCGAACGCCTCTGCTCGATTGAACTGCTGCGCCAAGCGCGCAACGTCTAGGTGCGCCCGATCGACATCGTTGTCCGACCAATCACGCGGCGGCTTGTTCGCCGCAAGGCTCGCGATGCCCTCAATGTCAGCCGACGTTGCCTCGTAGGTACATAGGCGCGCGATGAATGCTTCGAGACGAAAATCGCCCGTGAGACCCCGGATGCGCATCGCGCGTTCGCGAATTGCTCCCGCGTCCTCCATAGTGGATACGGAATCCAACTCCCGACGCAATGTTTCATCGATCGCTTGAAGTGTCTGTTTGTAGGTGTTTCCAATTTCGCGGAGCGCAGCGCTCAGAAGTTCGACGCTGGCGTCGACTGGTGCGTGCACGCGGCCAAGCAGAGTATCCAACGTCGACGGTAGACTTTCGTGCAGCAGCGTGTGCGGATCAGTGGCCGCTCGGATCGCACCGCGAATTGCTAAGGCTTCAGGGCTCAACCGTTGGGTGCGCTGAGCGTATAACGGTTGTGCCTTCACCAAACCAACGATCGCCTTGGCCAGCGCAACGGTGTCTTTAAGATCCGCGGTCACCCCGGTTTCTTCCTCGAGGATCGAGCGCACCGCTTCAAACAACCGGCGCGCCCGATCGCCTGCATCGAATACTCGTACCGTCAGCGCCGACGGATCGGCGGTCAAGCGGTCGATCGTGACATCATTCAGCGCAACCTCGAGCCGTTCGTTGAGATACACAGTGTAGCGATCTGCGCGCGCGAGAAGATATGCGACCAACAGCACCGGGCGGATACCTTCGCGTACACCGAACGGTTTAGCCTTCCACATTGCATACACATCGATGGCGGATACCGGCGCCTTGGCTGCCGTTTTCAGAAATTCGTCTGTCGCCTTCCACAACGGACCCAGTCGTGCCGGATCGTTTCTTCCCCCAGGTTTGCGGAAACCTTGCATCTCACCATTGGAACGATGCAGTCCGGAACGCGCCAATAAGGATTCGTACAATCCACCCTCTGCCGGAAAGCCGTCGATGCCTAAACGGGGCACATTAGGCTTGCCGACCATCGCCTTCAGCAACGCCTTTTGAGCTGCAATCGCGTTGGATCCGGGCGCTGTCCGGTTGAGCAACTCGTTAAAGAGGCAAGGGGATTCGAAATATGTTTGGTCGGCAAGATCCGACGCAAGTCGAGCTAGGCCGGCGAGGCCGTCGACCTCGGTGCGCTTGCCTTCGACGATCCATTCGGCAGATGCGAAGGCTCGACGCACTTCGCTCTCAAGCTCATTCGCGATCTGTGCCGCACGAGCCTCGACTTCGCGCCGCGCCACTGCATCGCCACCGAGTTCGGGTCGATGTGTGCGGACGTATTCGATAGTCATCGCTTCATGGGCGAGTTCATGCAACCTGCGGCCGCGCAAACAAAGTCCGATGCCAAGCGGCTCTGTGGCGGTTGCGACTGTTGTGCTTACGAATTCGCGAGATGCGCGATCAGTGTCCTCTGGCTGCGGTACCGCCAACAGAAACTGCCCCATGGCGCCATTCGGCGCGAATTCAGCGACTCGGCGCGGGAGATCGTGCAACGCGACGACATCGACATCGAACCACCTCAGCGTTCCGCACTGATGGTAGTGACGCTTAGCGACGATCGGCCGAAGGTTGGCGAGCAGTTTGAGTCGACCGACATCGACCGGCCCGACCTTATCAATCGCAGCTTCGAGGGCGGCCTGCAGGTCAAAGTCACTTCCTGCGTAAATGGAATGAGCTCCCAGGTGCTCGCGGAACGTCGCCACAGACCAGGCCCGCAACTGAGCCAGACTATCCCGCAGCTGCTTCGAGGAAACGTCCGGCACAACCGAATGCAACACGTCATCAGATGCGAGTAGCCCAGACCTGTCGCGGAATAGGTCGACGAGCACGATCGTCTTGAGGAGTGACAAGTGACGCGCGCTGGCATCGTGCTGCTCCGCGCGCTCCACAGCATCCACCGCCAGGGACCAACGATGTCCATCCGGAGACGCCAAAATTGACGATTCCAGATTCAATCTTAGGTAGTCAAAAAGGTTATCGGGCGTGTATAGGTCGTGCGCTTGACCCTGGACCAGAAATTCCTGGAAACCACCGGGCTCGTATGAATTCAGAAACGCGAACAGGCTACGTTGATTCTGCGCAAAGCGGCGTCGAGAGATCGGACCCAGCAAACATGCAGTAACGGGGTGCAGTGGCCAGCACCGAGTCAACTGTCGCTCGACTATCGCGGACGTATCCGGACGATATCGCTTGAGAGCCGCAGCAATTTTTTCGACCAGAGGTTTGAATTGACCGTCGGCTCTCTTTCCATCCAGGGCGCAGCCAAGGATTTCCAGCTGTTCCGTCCCCGTCACCTGCAAGGGAATATCGAGAAAGCGTCCCTGTACTTTAGACCACTCATCTCGAACGTGCTTGCCCAGCCGCCCCGCGTATTCGTCGAAGGCTTGATGGAGTATTCCGATCACGACCAAAAGGCCCTGGCTGCGCGACGCGTGTTCCGCAAGATCTTGGAAGAACTGCAAGTCCGCGTCGCCGCCTGCAGCGTGCTCGAGCAACTTCCCAAGCTCGTCGATGACGAGCAGCAATCCGGTGTGATTCGGGCGCTTGGCAATGGCCAAGAGCGTGTCGAGGACATGCTTGGCAGTCAGTCGTCGTGGCTGTTCGCGAACTGCACCTGACGCAATCAGCGCGTCCCAAATAACATGAGCTGCGTCCCGGCGTTGACCGATCACCGGGATCACTCGCCATCCAGCAGCGCCCGGACGAAAAGAAGCCAATACCCGATCAGAGGTGGCCGCACCCAGAACGGTGCGCGCCTGCTCACGCACAGCTCCCTTTGGACCAATGAGACCTGCGAGCGCGAGGACGAGACTCGACTTGCCGCCACCGTAAGGACCAGTCCACGTGTAGGCGCCATGTCGCGTCGTCTTAAGCTGATCTGACACTGTCGTCAGCGCTCGCTCAAACGTTCCTGTGCAAACAAAACCTTCGAGGGCGGCGGCGTTCCCGAGATCAGCGTCGATGCGCACAGAACGCTGGTAGCGCGGCGCGATGTGAACGCGTTGGCTGAGTGACATATCTATGGTTCTCTTTTGCACGTTCACGCCGCCCGACGTGAGCGACGGCGGTGATCGTAGGCCGTACCGAGGATGTTGACGAGATTCAGATCAGCCGGATCGCTATGGAACGAGATTTGCCGTAAGCCAGCAGTTTCCGACCACCGAATTGAGCCGCTACTGTGGGTCGTGATGACCGCCAAGTGCTCGAGCACCGCATCCTCATCGAGCACAAAAACGCGGCCGGGGGACCCGGGCTCATGCATTAACGTGTCCACGCTCAATACGCGAGAGCCTGCGCGTCGCTGCGCGAAATCCACGAGCGCATAGTGAAAAACCGCAGCTGGCAAAGTCGGCTTTCGCCCGCGCACGATTACAAAACCATCGCGTCGACCTATCGGCTGCACCAATCCGAGTTCGCACATCAGCGATTCCAGCGCGTCCTCATGCGATTCGCCGGGCCGCGCAGCATACGTGCGCAGGAAACAGTCGACGTCGCGCTTAAGTGTGAAACGCGCAACGTCCTCAGTCAGACCTTTCGTGGCGCAGTAACGCTCAAGCTCGATGAGCAACTGCTCGCGGTAAAACGTTGCGAGCTGGCAGTAATTGAAAACGTAGTGGATGGTCGTCGTGGGCGCTGGGTTAGACGCAAATTGCCAATGCAACCACCACAGTGACGCCGGTTCCTCAAGATACGGATCCCAGCCGTCTTCGGCGAGCAATCGTTTGGCGAATGGTGTTGAACGGAAGGGGCCCCTGAAGTTTCCATTGCTCTCATCCAACAGCGTCCTCGCTGCGAGAGCCCAATAGCGCATGGAGGCCACCATGTTCTTACCCACGCCAAAGCGCGCGATCGCTTGCTCGGAAAGGAAGACACCTTTGTTGTTGGCTTCGTCGGCTGTGGCCTCGATGGCGTCGAACACTTTTTTGAGCCAACCGTAGCGCAGCGGGAACGTCTCATGCCCTGAGAACTGAGGGCGGAATCCTTCCGCGTAGATAAGGCCTCTTGCCATGGTCATCTCCGGACTGGACGATTCGTCCAGTTGCAAGGTACAGGTGCCCGGCGGTACAGTCAACGGGAACTCGGAGGGGCTATGGCGCAATCCCAATCATCCGTCCTGTCCTCCGCGGTATACCTCGACTATCAGGCGTCGACTCCGATTGACGAATCCGTCGTCGATGCCATGTGCGAGACTCTGAGGGGACCTTGCGGGAATCCGCATTCCAGCGAACATGCATTCGGTTGGGCTGCGCGAGATGCCGTGGAGCGCGCACGTGAGGCGGTCGCCGCCCTCGTCGGCGCGGAAGCCAGCGACATTGTATTCACCTCTGGGGCGACAGAGGCAAACAATTTCGCACTTTTTGGAGTTGCTGAGCGCGCGCCTCGAAGGCGCGATACGTTGCTAGTGAGCTCGATCGAACACGCTTCGGTGCTTGCGCCTGCGCGAGCGCTTTCTACGCGTGGGTTCCGGGTAATCGAACTGCCGGTGAAGGGCGACGGCCGCGTCGACATGGCAGCCCTCGATTCGGCGTTGAACGAGAACGTTCTGCTAGTGTCAATCGGCGCTGTCAATAATGAAGTAGGGACGATTCAGGATCTGTCGGCAATCGGCATCCGATGTCGCGCCGTCGGAGCGCTGTTCCATACGGATGCAGCGCAGGCCCTCACTGCGTGCGAGCTACCCCTCGGGGAATTGCCCGTGGACTTCGCGAGCTTGTCCTCGCACAAGGCGTATGGGCCTGCAGGCATCGGAGCACTCTACGTTGCGCCCGGCCGTCTTAATCGCCTTGCCCCTCAGCTGTTGGGCGGTGATCAGCAGCAGGGCCTCAGATCAGGAACGTTGCCCACCGCTCTATGCGCAGGATTCGGGCGCGCATGCGAGATCTTGGCCGCTGTGGGCCAAACAGAGCATCTACGAGTTGCAGCATTGCGTGATCATCTGTGGCAAACACTCGTGGCGTTGATTCCAGGACTCTTACTCAACGGCCCATGCGATTCAATCTCGCGTCATCCCGGTAACCTGCACATGACCATCGAAGGTATAGACGCGCGCGATCTTATCCAGCGATTGCAACCCAATCTCGCGTGCTCTACGGGGTCCGCCTGCCATTCTGGCAACGAGGAACCTTCTCATGTGCTCAAGGCGCTCGGATTCGATCAGCATCGAGCCAGAGCTTCACTGCGGCTTAGCGTCGGTCGTCAAACAACTAAGAACGACGTACTGAAAGCAGCAGAGCTAATCGCTGCTGCATTGTCAGCGGAAGACGCGTCGCGCGCGGCCGTACCGAGTGGTGTGCTTTCCGTGGCATAACGCATAGCCTCTCCGTGACTTCGCGGAGCAAGGGGTTTTTCTGCAGCGCACTTGTCATTCCCAACTGCGGGGCAGTTGCCGGCCGGAGACCCAATGGCATAGGCTTCAATTGATAGGCTTCCACAACAACACAGCGAGGTTGCAAGGGTCCATTGGTCGCTGCCCGAAGGCAGCGTCTCACGAACTGCGATAGGTTTTCGCTATGGTCATCGCGCTCATAGTCAACCGTGGAACAACATAGTAGTCAAATGCATGCCTGATCCGATAACGCCATTTCGCGAACGCGACCTATGCTTCATCGATCTTGAGACCACGGGATCCATCTTCGAATATCACGAGATCATCGAAGCAGGCGTCATACGGACCACTGCGAATGGCGAAACCGTTTTGGGCGAATGCGAGCTTCGCTTTCGGCCGACTCACCCCGAACGACTGACGGCAGAAGCCCGAGAGGTAAATGGGTTCGATCCAAGCCAGTGGACACCGTCCCATGCTGACGAGCTGACCGCTTGGACGGAATTTCTCGGACTGATGTCGAACACCGTCTCAATAGCACATAACCCGGCATTCGACCGCTCGTTTCTGGAGCACACGTTGCGCAGATGTGGAATAACGTCGATGCCATCCCGACATTGGATTGGCACAGAATCGTTGGCTTGGCCCTATGTAATCAAAGGGTTGCTTTCTTCAACAAGGCTGGAAGACATCTGCGCATTTCTTGGTATTGCGAAGGAGCCCTTACCGCATAGAGCGCTGAATGGCGCGCGAGTAGCCCGGCAGGTCTATTGCGGACTCATTCGACGTCTGCAGACCGGCTAGTGGGCGGGACTGAAGCTGCTGCTGCGGCTCTTAGTCCTTCTGTCCAGGTTCATTGGGGCATTCTTCTCCCGATGTAGGCGCCTTCTCGATATCACTCAAAATAAGCGCCGTTTCGGCGATAACGATGCCACCCCAATTTGTCCAATGGTATTGGTACTGTGAAATCAGAGCTCGGATCAGAACGAACGCGCTAAGGAATCCTGCGGCAATGGAAAGTATTAGAAGGGATGGTTCAGAGATCGTAAGAGCTAGAGTAAGAACTGCCATCCAGAACCAAACCGATACTACGTAAGCCATCGATCGGGCCAACGTGTACTTGTTCTGATAGCTCTGCACTAGTGACGGATGTGTGTCGCGCCGCGCAAGGGTACGCGCGACAGGGTAGTACTGAGGCCACAACTTCTTGTCGTCGACCACATAGCCTAGCGACGAACCCATCTTCAGAGCTGTTGCCTTTAGCGTTTCCTTGAGCTCCCGGGGGTACGATTGGAGACGCATATCCATTTTCCGAAGAAGGAATACGCGCAGTGAGGCGTCTCTGCAGGATATCCAAAACCAGTGACGTATCTTCAGAATCTTGCGTCGTCGGCGTAGGGAGCTAAGGCGTTTGGTGCGGCATCGACGAGGAAAGGGAAAGTCATGGGCTCGGACTTTCCAGGCACCATTGCTAGCGACATGTTGTACCCAAATCGCGAACAAATAACTGAACGACACGATCGTTATTGCAGCCGCCCATACATTGTGCCCAAACCAATCGAGACCTTCGTTCGCCTGACGAACTTGCTCCGGGGTGGCGTGCACGAGCGCAGTGAAGACAGCGCTGCCGAATAGTGCGAGGAACGCGGCGAATCCGGGCAGCATGAATGCGACGATGTCATACGAAAACTCGGATATTTTTGCGACAATTTCCTTCACGGCGTTCTCCGGCTCTTCGCAGCCTACTTCCTAGGTCTGACTAAGTGTAGTCCGGGAGATTCGTTCTATTGGGCACATACCAATTCGGTCGCAGCAGCGCGAATAGTTGTACGGTTTATTCTGGCGCCGTCGAGTGACTGGAGCCCTCAGTTATACGGTTTATTACCGCGTTGTACGGCTTATTCACTCCTACCATGATTGTAGCGGCTGACCGATCCGATCGTTGGTGACGCTTTTCGCGAGGTTGCGCGGTCGGTCCACGTTCGTACCACGGCACGGCGCATAGGAACGGCCGTGGGGATGGTGAGGCATCGACACAAACAAGTGCGATTTTCACAACAAAAAAGGGCCCATCTAGGGCCCTTTCACCTTTTCACGCCGCGGAGGCAGCCCTTGCATTATTTTCCAGATCTTCCTTGCAGCTTATTAGCAATTCCTTGCAGCTATTTCGATGCCCCACACAATGTCCGCCGGGACATCGTCTTATTTCACCCGCACTTCGAGTACCCACAATTCAGACACGTCGCACATCCATCCATCATGATCACCGCGTTCGTGCTGCACTTGTGGCACATCGTCGCGCCTGGCGGGAAGGCGAGAGATGCAGCGGACGGTGTTTCGCTTGCGCTCGGCTCGACCGGCTCGACGCTGTCGGACGACTTCTTCGCTGACCCGCCGAATCCGCCGGCGAGGTCTGCGGTCAATTCATATTTTTTTTTTGAGACGCGCGCTTCGTACGCAGTGCGTTTTTCGGCGATCAGCTGGCGCTGTTCGCTGCTCATTTCGGGATCGTGGATCAGGCCGATCGATTTCAGGTGCTGTTCGATGATCGCGCCGAGTTCGGCGACGATCGACGGCATGTACACGCCGCCGGCCTTGAAATAGCCGCCGCGCGGATCGAACACGGCTTTGAGTTCCTCGACGAGGAACGTGACGTCGCCGCCCTTGCGGAACACCGCCGACATGATGCGCGTGAGCGCAACGATCCACTGGAAGTGGTCCATGTTCTTCGAGTTGATGAAAATCTCGAACGGGCGGCGCAGTTCGTGTTCGGTGCCCTGGTTGAGCACGATGTCGTTGATCGTGACGTAGAGCGCGTGCTCGAAGAGCGGCGATTTGATCTTGTAGGTGGCGCCAATCAGCGTGTCCGGGCGCTCGACCTTTTCGTGCATCTGGATGACTTCGGCTTTCGCCGGTCTGGCGATCGCGTCCGGCGCATCGGAGGCGCTTGAAGGAATCGGCGCTTCGGGTTTGCCGACACTATAGCCTTTTATTTTTTTGGAAATCTTGATCGTCATGCCCGAAACTCCTGAATCGTATCTTTAGAAAATATATTGGTGTATTCCTGGCCATTGCGAGATGGCCGGGGTGTTGCGTTACTTCTTTTTTGCCGTTTTGCGCGCGGTCGCGGCTTTCTTTACGGCTTTCCTGGCCGGCTTTTTCGCCGCCGCGGTTTCGGCTTTGCTCTTGCGCTTGATATCGGCGCCGTGAGCGCGTTTGTATGTCTGGATATCCTTGAAGGTGCCGTCCGCGTTACGCACGGCGTATAACTTGGTGCCTTTGCTGCTGCGCAGCGTCGTGCGTTTGCTGGGAGCCATGTTCATCTCCTTGCGGCGGCTGGCGTGGTGCCGTCGCAACCGGCCGCGCGCCGCGCGGCGGCCGGTGCGTACGGGCTCATTTCTTGCGACGCGCCGTTTTCTTCGTTGCCTTCTTCGTGGATTTCTTGCTGGCTTTCTTTGCTGGCTTTCTCATCGCCATCTTGCGGGCGCCTTTCTTCACTGCCTTGCGCGCGGACTTGGCTGCGGCGCTGGCTTTCTTCGCCACCTTCCTGGCGGTCTTCTTTACCGCCTTCTTCACCGCCTTCTTTGCAGCTTTCTTCGCGGGCTTGGCTTTCTTGGCCTTCGCCTTGCGTGCGCCGGCGACCGCTTTGCCGACCGCTTTGCGCGCAGCCGTGACCCGCTTGGCCGCCGCTTCCTTGACCGCCGCCGCTTTGTTGATGACCACGGTTTTCACCGCAGCTGCCTTCTGCGTGGCAGCGTCCTTGACGTTGGCTGCGACTTCACCGGCCTTCTGCATCGCGGCCTGGCCGACCTGCTGTGCCTTGTCGGCGACCGCCTGGCCAACTTCCTGCGCTTTCTCTACCACAGTATCGACGGCATTCGCCGCGGATTCGCCCATGGGCGTGTGTTCGTTCTGCATATTCCCTCCGACTGATTCTTGTTGAGCGGATGCCGTGCGGGAAAAGTATACTTTCCGAAACGGCAGGTTACCGTGATTCCTAGAATTTGCCGTAATAGCCTTCCTTGAGAGCGTCGAACAGATTGGCGGCGGTATGCGTTTCGCCGTCGTATTCAATCTCTTCGTTGCCCTTGGCCTCGATCACGGTACCGTCTTCCAGCTCAAAACGGTAGAGGGTATTTTCAAGATCCGCTTCCTTGACCAGCACGCCCTGGAAAGCGGCCGGATTGAAGCGGAACGTGGTGCAGCCTTTCAGGCCCTTTTGGTGGGCGTAGCGATAGATATCCTTGAAATCCTCGTACGGGTAATCGGTCGGAACGTTGGCCGTCTTGGAGATCGACGAATCGACCCATTTCTGCGCCGCGGCCTGGATATCGACGTGTTCCACCGGCGAGATGTTGTCGGCGGCGACGAAGTAGTCCGGCAGCTTTTCCTCGGGCTTGTCCGAGAACGGCATCGCGGCGGCATTGATCAGTTCGCGGTAGGCGAGCAGCTCGTAGCTGAACACTTCGACCTTTTCCTTGGTCTTGCGGCCTTCGCGGATCACGTTGCGGCTGTAATGGTGCGCGAACGACGGCTCGATGCCGTTGCTGGCGTTATTGGCCAGCGACAGCGAAATCGTGCCGGTCGGCGCGATCGACGAGTGGTGCGTGAAGCGCGCGCCCGTTTTCGCCAGCTTTTCCACGAGCTCGGGCGCGACTTCGGCGACGCGCTGCATATAGCGGCTGTACTTGGCGTGCAGCAGACGGCCTGGCACTTTGCCGCCGATTTCGTAGCCGTCCTCGACCATCTGCGGACGCAGGCGCAGCATTTCGGCGGTGACTTCGAACTCCTCGTTCATGATCGGCGCCGGACCTTTTTCCTCGGCCAGCGACAGCGCGACTTCCCAGCCGGCCAGCGCCATGTCGCGCGCGATCTGTTCGGTGAACTCGCACGATTCGGCCGAGCCGTATTTCATCTTCAGCA
>Ga0105239_10000978_pt1 | contig 40152 bp, 41 predicted proteins | sample KBSC44metaG_FD_92761 | JGI IMG/M metagenome (GOLD analysis project Ga0105239, IMG submission 92761) | Corn rhizosphere microbial communities from Kellogg Biological Station, Michigan, USA - KBS C4-4 metaG | ecosystem: Host-associated > Plants > Roots > Rhizosphere > Soil | place: Michigan, USA... | reverse complement strand
TGGCACCCGGAGAGCGTGAGCATAGCGACCCGAAGGGGCACGCGGGTCCGAGTGCAGCGACGAGACCGGTTCAATAGCGGCACCCGGGAACGGGGCAGTGATAGCGATCGCCGCAGGCGAGCCCCTTTCCCGAGTGCCCCCGGCGAGGAGCACCAAAGCTCTAGCGCGAGGGATCGAAGCCGCAAGGCCGAGACGCTGCGCGGCTCGGTTCACGAGAGCCCGGTGCGGCCCTGGCCGCACGCGCCAAAACCTGAGCGAACATGATGCAGGCAATGATACGAGAACCGCCTGGCATTTTCACAGGGGTCTCACAATTGTGGAAGAGAGGTCTGTGGGCGGAGCGAAAGCGAAGACCACTCGCGGACGCGGCGAAAGAGGCACCCGCAGGAGGGTCAGCATAGCGCCGACGCGTAGCGGCGGGACCCGGGACCGAGTGCAGTCGCGAGACCGGTTAAGAAGGCACCCGACCCGAAGGGCAGTGATAGCGACGCCGGCATGCAATGACGGCGGGCCCGATGGCGAGTGCGTCCAGCGAGCGACTCAATGAGGCTTCACGTCTGCTTGGTATCAATTTTGCTTTTGTGATAATGTCTCACTCGTGCGCATGTCTATGCACGTCGTGGGCATGTTCACTGAGAGCCAATTCTTACAGAGGACGACATGGCCAAGAAAGCGAAGAAGGCAAAGAAGACGACGAAATCAGCTACCAAGAAGGTGGCGAAGAAGACTTCAAAGAAAAAGAAGTAGTCGTATCGGCTACCGATCTATTGCCGCCTCCGGGTCGCAATCCGGATGAAAAGCGAGACCTTCCCAAAGGATATGAAGCGTCCTTTGCAGCCGTTTGGTATCGCGGCACGCTAAGATAAGGCCGGACCTTTGTGCAGGTGGCTGCTGCATAAAGGTCCGGTTTTTCGTTTCTGCCCCGCGAGGGCGTGATCTTCTCGTGCGCGAGGGATCGAAGCCGCAAGGCCGAGACGCTGCGCGGCTCGGTTCAGGAGAGTCCGGTGCGGCGACAGCCGCACGCGCAAAACTGAGCGAGGAGCACCACCTGAGCTCGGACGTCTGAAGCATCGGAGAACGGTTCTTCTGTTCGTTCTTGCCCACCCTAGCATCTGGCCGGGCGGAAAATTCGGCCTTTGAAGGACCACGAGATCCCACGATCCGGAATCCCAGTCGTGTGTTAGCGATGGGAACGTCTGCGGGACTAAACGATTCGTCTCAGCGTGGGAGAACCTTCAATGCTGATGACCAAGCAGAGACGGCCAGCGTTCCGCACCCTGCGCGGTTGGGCGATCAACGTGCTGAACGAAGCCGGCGCCATCCGCGAGTGCGAGGAGCACGGTTGGATGCAAGACCGTGCCGATCCGCATGCACGAGAGCGGGCCTTCGACATCGCCCGTCGAGATCCGCCAGCAGACGTATCCCTTCAAGCAGCGGAGGCCGCGGTTCGCGACGCGCTGGACTCGATTGGTGATACCTGCCCAGAATGCCCTCCTGACGAGGAGGACCGGCTCTAGGCCCCGACCCGACCCTTCTCCGCCTCAGCGGCCCAGCCGTTTCTCCACGCGCTTGCGCGCATTGCCGACCTTTTTGACGGCCTTCTTCACCGCTGGCGCCGACCTTCCCGTCTTCTTTGCCTCGTACTGCACTTCGTAGTCCTGCCCGCCTGCCACCCGCGCCTGGTCCTGCCTTCGTCCATGCGCCGTTTTGCTCTTTTTCGCTCCCGCCATGGGTGCCTCCTGTTGTGACATCGAAGCAACGCGACAGGGATTCGCAGGTTCCGGAACGATTCGAACTGTGCCAATTTGAATCGGCTGTAGCGTGGAGTTCTTCAGTGGCGTTTCAGCGTAAAAAAGCCGGCGGCTATCGGCGTCAGGGCGCCTTTCCCCGGCTTCATCGAACCGGCCCTGGCCACCTCGAGCGATAAGGTGCCGTCCCTGCATTACGCAACACGCACTGAAGGATTGGCCCTTGAATGAGCCGGACGTCGACCCTGCCCAAGCGCTTACAGCCAATGCTCGCTACGCTCACCGACGCGCCGTTCGACGACCCCGACTGGGTTTTCGAGGACAAGTACGACGGCTTCCGGATGATCGCGGAAATCCGGCGGGGCAAGGTTTCGCTCTACAGCCGCAACGGCAAGATCATCAGCCGCAGCTATATCGAGGTCGCCAAAGCGCTGGAAGGCGTGAAGGGCGACGCCGTGATCGATGGCGAACTCGTTGCGATCGGAAAGGACGGCGTCTCGCATTTCCAGCTACTTCAGAACGCACTGCGGCATGAAGCGAAGCTCCTGTATTGCGCGTTCGATCTCATGTTTCAGAACACAGTTGACTTGCGCAAACAGCCTCTTCTCGAGCGCAAGGAACGGCTGAAAGCGATCTTGCCGCGTCACCGGCTGATCACCTTCAGCCGTCACCGCAAAGCGAGCGGCACGAAATTCTTCGCCGAGGCCGAGCGGAAGGGTTTGGAAGGCGTCATGGCGAAGCGCGCCGACAGCGCGTACGCGTCCGGAAGCCGGACGGCGGATTGGCTGAAGATCAAGACAGCAAAGCGGCAGGAAGTGGTGATCGCGGGCTTCACGGCGCCCAGGCGTACAAGACCATACTTCGGCGCCCTGGTCCTCGCCGTGCGGGAAGACGACACATGGCGCTATATCGGACATGTTGGCACTGGCTTCAGCCACAAGGTCCTGGAAGACCTCCACACCAAGCTCATGAAGCTGACGACCCCGAAATCACCCTTCCCTGCCAAAGTGAAGGACGAGGCTGCCACGACCTGGGTCAAGCCCTCGTTGGTTGCCGAGGTCAAATTCGCGGAGTGGACGAGTAAGGGCGAACTGCGCCAGCCCGTCTACCTCGGGCTCAGGTCCGACAAGCGGGCGAAGGAGGTCGTGCGTGAGCGAGAACGTCCACGCAAGTAGTGCTTCCCTTCGGCGAAAGCCGGCAAAAAGGATTGACGCACCCTCGGCCGACACTCACTCGCCTCCAAGGTCGTGGATTTCCGGTCGCATGCCGTCAGGCGTGAGTTCGAGCGTTGCAAACGTGATCGGCAGCTTGAAACGGCGAGGTCCCGCGCTGCCGGGATTCAGGTAGATAATGCCACCGACCGTGTCGATCTTCGGCACGTGGGAATGCCCGGAGATGATGACGTCGATGCCGGCGAAGGGATCGACCTGCAGCGTCTTCAGGTCGTGCAGAACGTAGATCGACTTGCCCGCCAGACGTACGAGTTTCGTGTCGGGGTAGTCGCGAGCCCACTCGCCACTGTCTACGTTTCCACGAATGGCCGTGACGGGTGCGATCCCGCGAAGCGCGTCGACGAGCTCGGGCCGCCCGATGTCGCCGGCATGGATGATATGATCGACGCCCGCCAGGCCTCGTTCCGCCTCGGGCCTCAACAGGCCGTGCGTGTCCGAAATGATTCCAATCCTGAAGATCATTTCCCGGCGCTCTCAACCGCGATTGCCAAAAGACGATCGAGAAACTCTACCTGGGCGGCCAGCATCTTGGTCCGCGCTAACTCGATATCAAACCATTCCGCGCGGTCGACTTCGGGAAAGCTCTGCCGTCGACCGGTTCGAGGCGGCCATTCGACGTCGAAGGTATTGCTGGTCAGCGCTGCCGGATCAAAGTGTCCCTCGCCGGCGAATGCGATGACGCGCTTGCCTCCTCGCTGTCGGACTTCCCCCAGCGCCTTGAGTGGACCAATTGACGCGCTCGGGCCGAGTTCTTCGGCAAACTCGCGCCGCGCGGCGTTCTCCGGAGCATCATCGGGATCGATTTCGCCCTTGGGAATGGACCAGGCGCCATCATCCTTGTTGCGCCAGAACGGACCGCCGGGATGAACGAGCAGTACCTCGAGCCCCCGCGCTCCCTTGCGGTATGCGAGAATGCCCGCGCTCAAGGTCGATCTCCTGGAAGTCTTTTTCACCGCAGCCATGTCGCTCCTACTTTGCAGAGCAATCGAGAGCCCGCGAGCCGTCGTTCCGCCAATACCGGACCGCGCTCGCCGAGCGCCTGCTTTGCCTCGTCCACGGTCCTATGCACCCTTCGGCCTCGCGGTCGGCCGCCTTCCTGGCGCGCGCACCGACCCGCCGGGCCGCCATTAGACGGCCAACGAGATAATCTCGTGTGACCTCGTCGAGATGGGATTTGCCATTCTCCAGAGCCTGCCGCGAACAACGAAGTAGGGCCGTCCGGCGTCACCGGATGCTTCACGACACCTAAGCCGACTTCCGCTGCGGCTTGGCCGCCGGCTTCTTCGCCGCGGTTTCTTTCGCCGGCTTCTTGCCTGCGATCGGCATCAGCATTTCCTTCTGCCCGGCCGCCGCCTTGCGTGGTTTTTTGCCTGGCTTCCTGGGCGCCCCTGTCGCGGCCGCCCCCTCTCTTCCGATGCTCTTGCGCAGTGCGTCCATCAGATCGACCACGTTCTCACCGCGGGGACGCGCTTTCGCGGTGATGGGTTTGCCGGCGCGCTTCTGGTTGATGAGATCGATGAGGGCGGTTTCGTACTGGTCTTCGAACTTGTCCGGCTCGAAATGACCCGCCTTCTGATTGACGATGTGCTTGGCGAGATCAAGCATGTCCTTGGTGACTTTTACATCCTGGATATCGTCGAAATACTCATCCGCAGAACGGACTTCGTAGGGATAGCGTAGCAAGGTCCCCATCAGCCCCTTGTCCAGCGGCTCCAGCGCGATGATGTGCTCGCGATTGGTCAGCACCACGCGACCGATCGCGACCTTGTTCATTTCGCGGATGGTTTCACGGATAACGGCGAAGGCGTCGTGCCCGACTTTGCCATCTGGGGTCAGGTAGTAAGGGCGGATCAGGTAGCGTGGGTCGATCTCGCTGCGGTCGACGAACTCGTCGATCTCGATCGTTCGCGTCGATTCCAGCGCGACGTTCTCGAGCTCCTCTTTGGTCACCTCGATGAAGGTATCGGTATCAACCTTGTAGCCCTTGACGATGTCCTCGTTGTCGACCTCCTCGCCGGTGTCGGCGTCGACCTTGGCGTACTTGATCCGATGGCCGGTCTTTCGGTTCAGCTGGTTGAACGAGACCTTTTCGGATTCCGAGGTGGCCGGATAGAGCGCGACCGGACAGGTGACGAGGGAAAGCCGCAGGAAGCCTTTCCAGTTAGCGCGGGGGGCCATGCCGTGGGAACTCCGATACTGATACCGGATTCAAGACGAACGGCCCGGCTTGGTTCCGACATCGCCAGCCGTCTCGCAGGAGGATTTTTTCTCACCGCCGGTCTACCCGGACTCGACATTTGTTCTTGTTCTGTTCTAATTGCATATGGCCGACCGACCCGCGAGCTGGCGCATGCCGATCCCAAAGCAGATGGAAAAATTGGCCACTGAAGCCGACCGTAGACGAGCGCCGTCCGCTGCGGGTCCGGATGCCCCCCTCCCGGCCGAATATTGGGAATCGGTCCTGAAAGACCCTCGCGCCGGCGCGACCGTGGCCCAGGCCCGGCAGCGACGCCTTTCGGAAATTAAGGCCCACGTCCTGCGCGTCTCCTGCCGCCGCTGCGACCGGACCGTGGAAATCCAGACCGCCGATGCCGTCCGCTTGTATGGCGCCAACGCAGTCTGGAAGGACGTGGCGCAGCGCTTGCTCGACAACAACTGCCAACAGCGCACCGGCAGGCATGAAGAAGACGGGTGTTGGCCAGCGTTCGAGTCGCCGTAGTCGCTCTGAATTTACCGATCCGATCTCTTTGCGCCCGGATATCCGGATGGCCCCGAAGTATCACCCTACGCCCCTGTCGGGTGGCGATCGCAAAGCTCTGGCAAAGGAGCTCGGCAAGGCACGCGCGATGGCCAACATGCTTGCTGCCCAATCGGCGCAGATGCGGGCTAAGGGCGAGGCCATGATTCAGCAAGCAGACAGGTTGCTTTGCGAAAGCTGGAACGAGCGCATGTGGAGCGACGGCGAACCGATCGATCCGTCGCCCACCATTGACCAGGCCGTGAACGGAGGCTTCCCTTGGCTCGAGATCAGGTGCACGCGCTGCAAGACGCCGAGCGACGTGGACCTCGCGGCGATGAAGCACCCGCCAACCACCTTCGTGCACGATCTCGCCAGCCGGCTGCGTTGCCGCAAATGCGCCAAGGCGGGCCGGCGTCCATCGGCGACTCTGCTACAGTTGGCTTGGCAGCCTCGCCACCCTCGAACCGAAACCTGATTGATGTGTAATCTCTATTCAATCACGACCAACCAAGCTGCGATCAGCGCGCTGTTCCGCGTCGTGAACCGATACGTTGGAAATCTGGCGCCGATGCCGGGGGTTTTCCCCGATTACAAGGCACCGATCGTGCGGAACGGAGTCGAGGGCCGCGAACTCGCTACGGCGCGGTGGGGAATGCCGTCGTCATCAAAGGCGCTGATGGACGCCACGAAGAAGCGGGCCGAGAAGCTGCAGGCCAAAGGCAAGGCGGTCGATTTCAAGGAATTGCTCAGAATGGAGCCGTACGGCGGCACGACCAACATCCGCAACGTGAAGAGCAAGCACTGGACGCGATGGCTGGGAGCCGACAACCGCTGTGTGGTGCCGTTCAACTCTTTCAGCGAGTTCAACAAGGCTGAAGGCGGCGATATCTGGTTCGCGCTTGATGAGACACGCCCTCTCGCCTGCTTCGCCGGCATCTGGACCAACTGGACGTCCGTGCGGAAGGTCAAGGAAGGCGAGACCACCAACGACCTCTACGCGTTCCTCACGACGGAGCCGAACGTAGAGGTCGGCGCTGTCCACCCCAAGGCGATGCCCGTGATTCTGACGACGCCCGAAGAGGTCGAGACCTGGATGACGGCTTCTCCGGACGAGGTCTTGAAGCTGCAGCGGCCCCTGCCGGACGGGTCACTGCGGATCGTCGCACGGGGCGTCAAGGAAGACCCGGCCGGGCCGCCAGCGTGACGAACGAAGACGACGATAAGGGATCGGGCCCGCCCCGCCAGCGCAAGATCATCCACGTCGACATGGATGCGTTCTACGCATCGGTCGAGCAACGGGATAATCCGGATCTCTGCGGCAAGCCGGTCGCGGTCGGCGGGTCGCGCGAGCGCGGCGTCGTTGCGGCCGCGAGCTACGAAGCCCGGAAGTTCGGCGTCCGATCGGCGATGCCATCGGTGACGGCGAAGCGCCAGTGTCCGGACCTGATTTTCGTGAAGCCGCGCTTCGAGGTCTACAAGGCGGTCTCGCAGCAGATCCGCGAGATCTTCGCCGAGCACACCGCCATCATCGAGCCGCTGTCGCTGGACGAGGCCTATCTCGACGTCACGGAAAACCTGCAGGGAATTCCGCTGGCGCGCGACGTTGTACTACTTTTCTGTTCGCGTCTAGCGGGTATTCAATATCAATAGACTATTCGCAGGTGCGGTACGGCGCACGCGGAGGTCTTCTTTGCCATGAGCAGAATGGCAAGCTCTAGCCGGGGCTACTGACGTTAGTGTGTGTATAGGGCCCCTTGTCCCACGGGTTACGGATAGTGCAGATTGCTCACTGACGATAAGGATGGTCTTGTAACGCGACGCTTCGCGTCGGACCGGAGACTGATCAAGCGTTTCGGCGGCCGGGCGTGCGCGCCAAATCACGGGGCGGCTGCGGCCTAGAGGCGGGAATGCCCATTATAGGAATCGAGAATGACTCAGTCCGAAGCGGAGCGACAGGCCTTAGCTCGCGTATTGCTCGCCGAGATCGAACCGGATGAACTGGAGTTCTTTGGCGAATATGTCAAAGCGGTCGACCATCAAGGTCAGAGTGGGCGCCTCGGTCCTGAATGGGGAATTCCAGAATTGGCGAGTGTTGGTCCCGCCGCGGTGGCGGTTGGGCTTTATCTTTTCGAGTTTCTAAAGTCCTGGGTGGCCGAGGTGCCGAAGAAGACAGCTGAGGGTTATCTGGTTGATCGCGGGAAAGAACGCCTGAAGGCTTGGTTTGGAGACCCTAAAAAAGTGGAATTGGACGGTATCGTCACCGCTAAGGGCAAGGCCGAAATAATGGCGATTATCGGCCGGCTGGTCGTTGAAGCTAAACTGTCGCCACGCGATGCTCAACGGCTTACGAAGAGAGTCGCAGGCCATTTGTTCGGCGATGACACCGGAAAGAAGTGACATTGAGCGCGCCGCAGTTGTCGAGGCGCTGCGTGCCGAAAGCCGATACCGAACTTGGTTCGCGACGATCCTTGCCACGACCATAGCGACGGTCTATCTCGGCAGCTCTTTTCCCTTCTATTTTGACCAGCTTCCTGCGCTCCAACCTGTCGGGCATATCGTCGTTTCCTTCATTCTGTTCACGCTATCTTTGAGCATGATCTCAGCGATACTTTACGCTACGAGGTACGTCCGTCGGCGGAGGTCCGATTTGGCGTCCTTGCGAACAGTGTCGGTTAGGCGGATGCTCCGGGACCTGAACCGCATTTTTGGTACGCACGTTATGGCGGTTGCCCTTGGCGGAATGGGGGATTTACGCATTGTTGCCATGCGGATCGGAAATCGCGACCTCGTCGGCATCGGTCGGCGCGCATTGCCATTGATGAAGCGCGAGCCTGACAGCTTTCGCTATCGACTGGCTCACGAATACGCACATTTGACTGTTGGCGACCCGCGTCGTGAGAATTGGCTGTCAGGTGTTTACGCCACCGCTACGCTTTTTCTGCTAGCCGCTTACGGGTCGGCCTTGTTCAATACCTTCGACGTCTTGGCGGCTATCGCCAAAGTTGGAGGATGGCCTGAGGTGAGAAACGCTCTCTTCGGCTGGATGCAATTTGGATTAATCGCAAACGTCGTGCTGTTCGGGAGCATTTTCCTGGTGCTGACGCTGGAGCGCCATTCCGCCGCACGTCTTCGCGAGTTTTATGCTGATGCCGCTGCGACGATAGCGGTTGGGCCCGCCGCGCGCGTGTTTTCAGCGGTCAGTTCTGACGAAACCCTTCTGCATCGGTTCTGGTCCCACTTTCTCGGACTGCATCCGCGGCCAGCGATTCGCGCCGCCGCTATGGCTGACCACAGCACAGTATATCGCGCCGACATGATGCTGTTTGTCCTGCAAGGGTTCTTCAGTGCCTTCATTCTCGAATTAATACTTCAGCTCCAGTTTACTTCAGCCAGCGCGACGCTTGCGACCTTTGATGACAGGCGTGCGTCGCTATGGCGGTTTCTGACGATCAATCCCACCATCACGTCCGGGACGATTATTTTCGGTGCGCTTCTCGTCATGACCGTCCACGTCCTCGTGCTGACGCGACTGGCGGCAACGGTCCGCGTAGCTGTCGAACAGCAACAACGCTTGAGACTGATCGCTGCTGTGCCGCTGTTCACTGCGGCCGGCGTCCTGATTTTGCTGATGACCAGCCAGAGCATTCTGTGGGACCTGCAGCAAACCGGGTGGGACTTGCCGGGCTACATCTTCGTAGGCTGGGATCGTTTGACCTTGCACGGCGTCGCGTTGCTTGCTCTTTGCGCCGTGATTATCGCGATCTTTGCGCTGAAGTGTCGCAGTCAGGGATCTATTCTAGCGTTAAGCGCGCTCCCTGCTCTAATCACCCTGCTGGTGGGGTACTTGCTTTACCGGTAATGCCTTGTGAACGACCTCTGTATCACACGTGCTGCATGCATTTCCGAGGGACCGATCAGTCGCGGGAAAAGAGGCTTCTGGTTCGCGTCCACACTTCATCCGGCAATGTGGGGAGCCGGACTCCCCGGAAGAAATACACCATGAAGCCTCGTTCGCGGAATGGCCAATCATCGGACTTCTGCACGAGCAGGAGCAGGTGCGGCAATAGCCGATCTGGGTCCGCGACACGCCCAGTGGCTCGCGCAGCTGGTATCACACGTAAGGAGTCATTGGCGGACCGCACCAGCAACGACCGCGCCAAAGCGCAACGAACTATTGCGCTGAATAGTTGCTAGAAGGGAATTCCCGCGGCCGTCTGATAAGTGACGTCAGCTATATCGTTGATGTCGTGCCCCGCCAACGACAACACGCCCCCCGCTCCCACAAAGTCCGCGCTCCTATCCAGAATGACGATGTTGCGATTGTCTGCTTTGCTGCCTCTGACCATGGACGACTTGTAGATCACGGCATCACAGCCAAAGTGTTCCCGCAGATACTCAGCGACAATCTGAGTTGCAATGTATTCGCGCTGCTTTTCGAAGGGGCGCAGGGGCTTGCTTATCTCGTCCTCCATCTGCGTAATGAACGCGTAGCGCGTGTGGGCCCGAAGCTCCTTCCAATCGCTGTCCGGTCTGGAGAACGCGGTAAAGTCGAACACTCGAAGATCCTTCTGCAAAAGGAACTGCCCGACGACGACCTGGTCGCCGATACCGGGCCGCAGTTCGGCGATGGCCGTATCCTCGCTAAAGGCTGCGTAGAAGGCAGGGATATATTCAACGTTCATTCGCCCGCCGCGCGCCTTGTCTCTTGGGGGCGCGCCCAGCTCGGACGCAGGGCTCCGGATCAGGCGTTCGAAGGTAAATTGCTCATCGATAAGTCTTGCCCGAAAGATTCTCTGCCCTGCTGTGAGCGCGTACACAGGCTTGATGGCACCTCCTTCATACTCATCCGGCTTCCCGAAAAGCTCGTCCAGTGGCTCCTTTATCCTGAAGAAGCGCCGCTCATACTGAACGATCTGGCAGAACTCGTCCCATTGGTAAGTGAATCGATTCTCGTACCAGCGCTCTTCTTCCTCCGCGCGCAAACGCTTTTCTGCCGTTGAAATTCGCTCGTAGTTGGCATCAACATAAAACGGCTCGGCGCCTTGTGCGATGTCGCGGTCGCTACAGTCGGGCAGGCTGTCGATGATTGCGGTGAGAACGGGCCTGTCGCATTCGAGGTCGTTTGCCAAGATTTCTTCGTAGGGGTCACCATAGGTGTCATACGACGGGTTGTCGGAGTCTTCGGTGGCGAACATATACTCTTCGCCGAGCTGATAGGTGTCGCGAAAATACCGGTCCACTTCTTCAGCAAATTCTTCCACGGTGACGACGCTGCCAGAAGTTCCGTGGGTCGAATCAAACTCGCATTCTCCCTCGTGTCCGTTTCTAACAATCCAGTCAGCAAAATCTCGATTCCCGATGCATTTCTCGCATATTCCCGTTTCGGGGCCCTGGGAAGGCTGATCCATTTGCTATTGCCCTTCGAGAATCTCACTCTTCAAACCAAAATGGTTCTCAACCATTTGCGGCAATCGTTTCCGGACAATATCGTTAGACTTTATTAGACTGACGGTCTCGACGGCGGCACTAACTTCACCGGACGCACATTGAAGTAATGCCGCGCGGAGAGCGGCATCAACGCTTGCGGAGACGGCGCAGCGGCTCCAGGCGAAGCCCAAAGCCCGGCCATCTTCGGCACGCCCAAGCTGCTAAAGCGGGATGGGGTTAGGTTGAATCGATTTGGGATTCCCAAATCAGTGTGTTTCTGATTCACCATGCTGGCTGGATAGGAGGCCAGCATGGATGGGCAAGCCATATTCTCTGGATCTCCGCAAGCGTGTCGTGTCCGCGATCGAGGGCGGGATGTCGCGCAATCAGGCGGCCAAGCAGTTTGGGGTCGCGATCAGCACTGCCATCGGCTGGATGCAGCGGGTCGAGGAGACCGGCAGCGTTGAGCCTGGCCAGATGGGCGGGCACAAGCCGAAGGCGGTTTCGGGCGACCACGCAGTCTGGCTATCACAGCGGATTAGGGACGACGACTTCACCATACGCGGTCTCGTTGCCGAGCTTGCCGGTCGCGGCCTGAAGGTCGACTACCACTCGGTGTGGGACTTCGTGCATGCCGAGAAGCTCAGCTTCAAAAAAAAGCGTGGCGGCTGGCGAACGCGATCGACCCGAGGTCGCGCGGCGGCGAGCCCAATGGACAAAGTATCAAGGCCGCGTCGAAGCTGAGCGGTTGGTCTTCATCGACGAAACCTGGACCCGGACCGATATGGCTCCGCTGCGAGGATGGGCTCCGCTCGGGCGCAGACTTCACGCCAAGGTTCCCCACGGCCGCTGGAAGACCATGACCTTCTTGGCGGCCCTGCGCCACGACAGGATCGATGCGCCATGGTTCATCGAGGGGCCGATCGATGGCGTGAGCTTTCGCACCTATGTCGAGAAGGTTCTTCTGCCCGTCCTTCGACCCGGCGATATCGTCATCTTGGATAACCTTGGCAGCCACAGGAGCAAAGCAGTTCGCCAGCTCATCCGTTCGGTCGGCGCCAAACTCTTCTTCCTGCCAAAATACTCGCCCGACCTGAACCCGATCGAACAGGTCTTTGCCAAGCTCAAGCACCTGCTCCGAAAAGCTGCCGCGCGATCCGTCGACGCGGTCTGCGCCGCAATCGGCCACGCACTCGATGCCTTCACCTCCGAGGAATGCGCCAACTACCTCAAAAATTCAGGCTATCGAACTTAATGCCATCACGCTTTAGGGGTCATCCCCTTGCTGACGCTGGTCGTAGTCGTGAGCGTAGTGCCCTGCCTGGATCTGCTTCTGCGCGAGCTTGAAGCACCATTGCGGCGGCGCGAGGCTGCGGGCTCGTGCCTTCTCGAGGCGGCTGATCAATTGATTGGTGATGGCCTCGAACTCGGGGTAAGGCTTCTGAGAATGGACCAGCGCCGCTTGGCGAAAGCGATCCCGGATGTTCGTGAACTCGCCCGACATCGTCTCATAGTCCTTGATGGCGTCATCGAGACGGGACCCCCGGTAGGTCGGAGGTATTACGGTTGCTAGTAGGGTGAACACAGCGGCCCAAATGGACGATTGCTCAAGTACCTTCCAGGTCGCAAGCGCACCGAAGACCACCGGCGCAGCAAGGCAGAATGTCCTCACCCACCGGAGCCAGCGCAACCAGATTATGAAGCTGGTCGCCGTGTAGGAGCAGTTCTCCTCCTGCCGCCGGCATTCATCAAGCAAGGCCTGCGTAGCGTCGGTCATGACAGCAGCGCCGGCGCCGCCGCGCCGAAAATCTTCTGCCAATCCTGACCGGCAAGGGCCTCGTAGTTGCCGTACTCGTTGTCGGCTGCACTAACGGCGTTCTTGTAGGCGGTCTGCGCCCGACTCAGCCAGGCGTCACCGAGAGGCACCGCCTCGAAGGTGCCCGGCATGAACAGCGTGGTGTTGGCGCGACCGATGATGAAGCCGAGGAAGTCGCGTACCATCCAGTCATAGTAGAACAGCGAATGATGGCGGTAGCTCCAGCCCCGGAGGAATTCGACCGCCAGCCGCTCGATCTGGAATGACTTCAGCGGCACATTGCACTCGCGCTGCCACTGCTTCATCAACCTCGCCAACGGCAACACGTTGGCATTGCAGGTCAGGTCGGCGTTGCGCAGGTCAGCCGCCTCAGCCTCGGCAGTCGAGGTCTTGTAGCTGCCGCCGTCATTCGTATCGCAGTAGATGATGCTGCCGTCAGTGCAGCGGAACCCCACCGCCACCTCGACCGGCATCGTGTTGAACGGCAGAAGGACCACCTGCCCGTCGGCACGCAAGGTCGCGGTCTGACTGTAGGTCGTGCGCAGGACTTCTTTCACCTCCTGCAGCAGGGCCGATTGGCGATTGCCGGTGCGCGCCTGATACTGATGGTAGACGCTGGGAGGCAGCAGAAAGAGGATGTCGACGTCGCGCGAGGGCCGGACGCGCGTGTCCTTGCCCCACGAACCGATGAGTAAGCTGTTCGCGGTATCCGACGCGACATCCCAATAGTGGCGGTTCAGCGCAGACCGCACGCCGGCATGCTTCTTCTCGCCGTCCTCGCGCTGAGCGTCTGTGATCGCGATGTTGCTTAGGATGGCCTGAAACCGGCGGACCACATAAAACCAGAGGTGAGGCGGAACGGCGGGCGGCGCGAGGAACGGCGCCAGGGCATTGACGCTGCTGGTCGGTGCCGGCAAGCCGAACGGGCCATTGAGCCCCGAGCCGAAAAGGCTCCCAAGGGGCGAGTAGGGAGACGGAGCCACATTCGGGCTCAGCAGGGCATTGAACGGGTTGTCGGTCGGCAACGGCATGCGATCGCCTTCAGGTAAATTCGGCAAGAAATGGTGATCGCCGATGATTGCCGCAAGCTGATTCAAGGCGCGTCGTCGAGAATCAAACAGGGTAAACCGCGCAGATTCCAATTGACTCGGCAGCGTCGGGGGCGTCGTGCCTGGCGAGTCGGCGTGCGAATCGTACCGATAGCATTGGGTCGCCAAGGTATCCATGGCCGCGATGAGGTGTGGAGCGCAGCCTAAGCGGCCAAGGGTAGGATTCGGGAAGGCGCCACTTCCCGGTGCCCGTACGCCGCCAACTTGCGCTGAGAGCACCCTCGCTACCTCAGAGACCAGTAGCGAGGGCGCGATCCCAGGCACGCTTTGGAATTGTCGGACGCAGAGGCAAATGAAATCTGTGGCGCCTATACCCATGCTGCCGAATTCGGGCAGGAGCGCGAGCGGATGATGCGATGGTGGGCGCAGGAGCTCGACCGGCTAAGAGAGCACGGTCGTGACATCAAAATGAGTGCCTGAGGAAAAGCGCGTTCAAGGTAGGGTTGCTTCCTTAAGTCGTACGTCCATTAGTTCGACATGTTGGAGTCAAGGAGCGCTAGGAGTGAGCGCACCACTACTAGTCGCCGACGTCCGATCGTTGTCGAGGCGACACGCCCAGCGCCTATCAACTCGTAGAGCTTCGTGCGTCCCAAGCCGGTCACTTCGCATGCATCTTCAATCGTACAGGTGAGCCGCTGGGCGAATGGCAACGTGCTCGGTTCTGCGGCTTTCGGAGCGGATAGACCTTCTTGTGACTGTTGTCCGCTAGTTTTCTCCCGTCGATCGTATCTCACATAGCCCTCCTCTTCGCACAAAGCCTGACACGAGAGTTGGCTGTGCGACGAGCAACGTCAATGCGCACGTCCGAGGGCGCTGGCGTACGACAGCGCACGTCAGCGACGGTTTGAATATTTCTGGATACCCAAGTGCGACGAGGAAATTTTCGCGAATGCTTCAGCCAAAGGGAGGGGCATCGCGATGAGGCTAGGCTGCAAATGTCGGCAGCAAATTCCCCAAGCGTTCGCCACTGTGCACCAGCGTCTTATTCAACCATTATTCAACGAACGTGGCTGAAATCTATCTAAGTGCCTGAGATTGCTGGCGCTCCCTAGGAGCCCCTGAATTGATGACCGCCGATAAAGATACTATCGAATTTCCTTCACAACTTCAATCATTTATTGCGAGTCAATTTTTCTCCTTCTGGCAAGAAATTTCTTGGATGTTACCCGCGATGTTGGACGTTTTTGTTGGCCGAAAAGTTGGCGAACGTGGCCAGGTCCTCGTCGCGCGTTCAGAAAAGTCATGCGCGGTCCCGCCAGCCAGCCCTCGTTTGAACCGCGCTGGCAGATTTGAACGAATCTGCGTATAAGCCCGGCCCCGTTCCACGGTCTCTAACAGCATGCAATTTGCTCGTTTCATGGACGCCGGTACGTTCCTGCGCGAACTAGACGCGCTGCGGGCGTTTCGTGGCGAGTTTGTCGGGACAGGCCTGCTGGAATCGCTGGAGGCGTCCGGCCTCCTCGTTCCGCGCGTTCGCATCCGGCTTCCCGACGACGTTGCACGCCGCTTCTGGCTGGAAGGGCGTTCCGAAACGCCGCGCACGTTGAAGCATCCCACCGAGCCCGACGGTTCACAATGGGATGATGCATGCGCATTCGATAACACGTTGCATCGCGCGCAAAACTGGATCGTTTACGGTCTAGGCCCCAATCCGCTCGACAATCCTGAGCCGCGTTTTGCGCAATTCATAGAGCGGCCTACCCGCGAGAGCTTCGTGCCGCACCTTGACCGGCGCGTCGACGTTAGCAGCGACAAGGAAGAGACTCTGTTCGCCGACAACAGCGACGACCGCTACACCACGTGGCAGCTCCTGCTCGCCGCCGAACAGGCCGATGCAGGCATTCTCATGCGCATGGATTTAGGCGGCGATGGGGTGCTCGAACGCGTGAGCGAAACCTTGGAAGACCGGCGGTTGCCGGACCAAAGCGGCTATCGCTTGAATTTCGTGCCGGTGCATGCCGCGCGGGAATTCAAGAAACATGAGAAGACCCTCGATGCCGTGGTCTGGTTCGTGGAGGAGCGACAGCGCGCGCTAAGCAACCTCGTCAAAGATCAAGGCGGGCGGTTTCGCTTGAGTCCCGAACAAGGGAGGCAGTACGCCGAAGCCACCGTTGAACTCGCGACAGCCGCGTGTCGCCGCTTTGATGTGAGTGTCGAGGATCTCATCGAGCTGATCCGTTGCTTCGCCAAGCGATGGTCGGATTGGTCGCGAGACGGTCGGCCGTTGATCGCTGAAGCCTACCAAGAATTTCTGGAGGGGGCGGTACTGCTGGCGCGTCACTTCGGGGGGCTGACGTTTGCTGACCTGCGCGATCGTGTGGGCACGGTAGGCGGCTGGCACAAGCCAGCGCTGGATTTGATCTGGCCTGATTGGGCGGCGGAAGAAAAGGAACGGGTTAGCCGAACCTTGAAATCGAACCTCGGGAAAATCAGCGGCGTAACGCAAGCGGACATCGACGCGTTCGTGGAATTCGTGGCGAGCAAAGGGTTGGAGGCCTTTTTCTGGCGGTTGAATTCCTTCGAGAACCATGTCTTTCGAGGTAACGAGTTTGCTATCGAAGGCATGAAGAGCGACATCCAAGGAATGGCTGTGGTCGTTGAACATGCTGCAGAAGCGCTTGGTGCCACGGAGACGCAGCTCTACGAGAAGTATAAGCAGCTCTGGAAAAAGCCGGAGGTGCTGGCGCTGCTGAAGGATGGTAACGTATCGATCTTGGCGCGCCAAAGCCGCTTGCTGGAGGATTGGCCTGCGCTTAAGGCAGAGATCAACGCGGTTCGCGCCAAGCCAGGCGGAGACATTGCCGCAGATTTGGTGATGGCTCACAGAATCCGCGGCGGTGTCCATACATTCCTGCCCGAAGATGATCAGCTGGAGCTGGAAGCGCTGTTCATCGGCCTCATGCGCGCGGCCTTGCTGACCTTCATCGAAGCACGGTAGCGAGCGTCAGCTGGTTATTCCCCCCAGCAGGCTCACACGCCGATTATCCGCACGCATCGCTGTTTGAAGCTGAGCGGGATCGACATTCTTGTGCCGCGTCCATGCGGGTACCGCCGCTCTAAATTGGGTCGGCTCCACCGTCCGCACCATCAAATAGAAACGGGAAATCCCGCCTGAGCACAGCGCAGAGTTCATGGTCAGGGAAAAGCTTTACCGCTGTCGTCCAGATTTCCGCCGCCGTAACCGCATCACCACCGTTCCAGTGGGAACCGGCGAGGTTGAACATCGTTGCGGCATGGTTTGGGTCAAGCACAAGCGCCCGTTCGTAGGCACCAATCGCATCATTCCACCGGCCGAGGCTGTCGTAGGACGTTGCTAGCTGAAACCAGCTCATGGCGTCCGGCTGAATGGTCTGGGCCTGCTCAAGCAGCAGCGGCACGCTCTCCTCGAACCGATCCAACTCTTTGAGAGCGATTGCCAGACAATACCCGTACTCATGCCCTGCCAATTCATAGGCCTTGCGAAAGCAACGCTCCGCTTCCACCCAGTCCCCTTCATCCTGCGCCCAATGGCCCAGACGATCCCACGGCAGCGCAGCATGCTCGGCGTCGAGATGGGCGATGTGGCGATCAAATTCCTTGCGAAACTCGCTGTAGCTCTTGCCGACATCTTCCCCTTTGCCGCGCAGGTAGAAGGTCGTCATGAGTAGTTCCCACCTCCCGGCAGGATCGTTAGGGTTCGCTTCTACATAGCGTTGCCAGAAAGGTGCAGCTTGCCGGGCGTTGTCTACACTCTTCCGTCCGAAACCAGCGACCAGGCGACGGCACGCCGGCCAGATCCAATCGAGGCGGTCAGCATGAATGACCAGACCATTGATTTCGCGAAACGCCGCCCGACCGTCGCCAAGGTTGAAAAGGACATTGGCGCGCCAGCCGCTTACAGCGGAGGTGCGGCTCTGCTTCTGATCCGAGAAAATGACTTGGTCGAAATGACGCAAGGCCTCTTCATACTTTCCGAGGCGGACATAATGATTTCCGAGAGCATTGTGGGCCTCGGCAAGGTCCGGCTGTAAGCGCAACGCTTCGTGGTAGTGCTCCACCGCCTTTTCGTGATCGCCCAGAAGCTCGTGACTAGAGCCAAGGTTTTTGTGCACCTGAGCGGCCATGTCCGGAAGGGCAGCGAGCGCCGGGTCCGCGAGCGCGGCTTCGAACGCGCGCTTTGCTTCCTGCTCGTCACGGAGAGCATGAAAGGCGTTTCCGATCGTGTAGTGCAGATCACCGACGAGGCGACGGCGATCGTCGCCAAGCCTCATGCGGAAAAAGCGGACGGCTTCCTCGATCCGTTTTGGGTGGCGGCTCGTGCCGTCCATGCCGAGGTTGATCTCGGACATGTAGCAAAAGCCCATCTCTTCGCTGTCAGCGCCAAGAACGGCGGCGAACTTATCGAAGCCAGCGCTAATCGTGTCGTCAGCGTTTTTCTCGTAGAGTTGGAAAAGCAGCTTGCGCGCCAACGCCGGTTCATCGGGAACATGAACATCAGGCGGAGACTTCAGAACGTAACTGGACATGTCCTCCGCGGCCACGCCGATCTGATCGACGCGCCGATCCCGTGAAGACTTCGCGCCGGAACTGACTATATCCGCGAGCCTGCCAAGTCGCTCCACCGTCAATTTGTCGACGAAAGAGACTGTGAGCGACTGCTGTTCGGTCCAGCTCGTCCCGCCATGCTCATATTGATGAGCAACGCTTTCCGCCGTGCGGACGCGCAAAGAACGCGTCGGCACGTGAAAGACAACGTAGATGCTGTAAGGCTGCATGAGCAGGTAGTTAAGATTAGTCCGACGCACCTCGACACTGAGCGAACCGTCGGCATTCAGTGCGTTCTCAGTTCCTTTGAGTTGGACATGAACGCGGGCGTTGGTGGCCTGTCCGTTAGTCACCGCCTCGATCTGGCAGTCCGTCCCGTAGTCCTTGCGGTCCGGTGCCTGCAAAATGAAAACGCCACTTTCGGTAAGCCGCTTCTGGAAAGCGGCGATCGCCTCGTCTTCGATCTCATGATTTCGGTCGCGGCCCGGTAGATCGTCGAAATGGCTCATAAGTATTTGGCTTCTTGTAGGGCCGGAAGCGCCGGCCCGAAACTTCCATAAGTCCCTCAATATATGACGCAGAAGAAGATCGGGTAGTAGGTCGCGACGGAACGACTCGGCTTAGTGTAAGTACCGCTGCCGGCAACGTACGCTTCCGCGCCTTGCAAATACCGGTTCGCTGCCGCACATCGGATTGCATCACCCCTCTTAGGTGACGATGCGTCCCGTGATCCGCGCCGCATCGGCATAGGCCTTCAGCGTCTTGTCCGGCTGGAAATGCCGATCACGCTCGATGCCGACACCTATGGGCCGCTTGTGGGCCTCAAGCTCCGAAATCCGCACGCTCCCAAGTTCAGGAAAGCCGAGGCCGAGATCGCAAAGGCCAAAAGCGAGGTCGTCGTCCTCGGGATCGAGTTCGGTGAGAAGGGGCGCTCCCCTTCCTTCACAAATGCGCGCGGCAGCGCGAGGGGCGGCACCCCGTAATGACAGATCAGCTTGATGCTAATCGCGTTCGGCCTGATCCTTTCCGCCGCACTCCCGCGATTCGTCGGAGAAACGGCATGGCCTGGATCAGCAAGGAAACACTCGAAACCATACCGGAGCTTCCCAAGCGGGTTGATTTCGACGACTGGGAAAAAGATCGCGGGATGGTCAACCTTCTCTCCCGCAAAAAGGGAACGAAGGCGTGGCTTCCTGCGGGCTTCTACAAACAGACGAAGGGCGGAAGGCTGTGCGTCTTGGAGGCTCATCGCTCGCTGAAAGGCGTGAGCCAGGCCGTTTGGCTGGAAAAGCCGAATGTCCGGGTCAAGGCCCAAACGCTCACCGCGTGGGCGCCCAAAAGAAAATACTCCACGCTGCGCCAAACATTGTTGACTCGGCACTCCTCCCGAATTATAGCGTTGGAGTACTCTGGAATATCGGGAGAATGATTATGTCATCGTCCTATACCGCCACGCTTCGCACGACCCCGGGGCGCAGCGCCCTCAGCGTTGAGTTCCGCCATCCCCTTCGGCCAGACCCGTCCAATCAGGGCAAGCCGGGCCGCAAAGTCCGCAAAGGGCTTGGGACAGACCGGGCCGCAGCCGACCGGCTTATCGTTGATCTGAACAAACTCCTGAGCGACCCAAGCTTTCACTCACCAGCCGCACGCGCCAAGGCGGAAGCCGCCTTCAGCGATCCGCGTGTCGTCGAGATTTTCTATGAAGGCATCGAGCCCAAAATCGAAAACTATCGCGCACTCCGCGATGAACATCTCCCGCTGAGGAGCCGTGCGGAAGGGTATCCGAGCATCCTGCTGCTCGGTATGCCGGGGGCCGGGAAAACGACACTGGTTCGCCAGTTAATCGGCTCAAAGCCAGGGCGAAATGGTTTCCCGGCAACGTCGATCAACCGAACCACCACATTCGAAACGGAGATCATGGCGGGACCAAAGACCTATTCCGCCGTGGTCACCTTCATGTCGGAGGAAGAAGCCGACTTCGAAGTCCGGCAATGCGTCTCGACCGCCGTTCTTCGCGCGGTCGATGCAGAAGCAGAGGATGCGCGAATTGCGAAGGCCTTGCTTGAGCGAAGCGATATGCGCTTCCGTCTCAAATACATCCTCGGCGATTGGCCGGAGGACGAAGTCGACGACGATCCCTATGCCGATATGGACGGCCAGGATGATGATGACGTGCGCACGCCGGGCATCAGCACCCAGGCTGCCGCACAGCTAGGGCGCAACCTGAAAAGCTACGTTGCCTCCATCCGCGCCATTGCGGCGCGACACAGGAAGGAGATCGAGAAAGCTAAGGGCGACCTCGACACACTGGACTCGGAAGCCCGCAACAAGGCACTTGATGAATTGCAGGATGCTGCCGAGCAGTCCGAGGCGTACAGCACGCTCGTGAGCGAGATCCTCGATGATTTGCGCGAGCGCTTCGAAGGCTTAACGGGCCTATTCAAATCGACAACCGGCTGGCCGCGCGCGTGGGTTTTGAAGAACGTAGCTGACGAAACTGACTTCCTGCAGGCGGTTCGGTTCTTCTCCGACATTGATCGAGCGGATTGGGGACGCCTCCTAACGCCGCTCGTAAACGGTATCCGCGTCGCAGGCCCGTTCACCCCGAACTGGGCTGCCGACACTGAACAACCACATTTTGTGCTGATCGATACGGAAGGCCTTGGCCACAAGGCCAATACCGTGCCGGACGTTCCCGACTACATTGTCTCCCGCTTCGCGGATTGCGATGCAATTCTCTTGGTTCACAAGGGTGACGTTCCCTTCGGCTATGAAGGCGGCAAAGCGCTCGAAGCCATTACCGGCGCAGGGCAGACCGGCAAGACTTCAATTGTGTTCACCCGCATGGATGAAGTGAAGGGGTCGAATATCAAAGGCTGGCAAGCCAAGCGCGAATACGCCTTTAGCGGCTTGCGCAATGTCATCGACAATCAGATTGCGAAGTCGCTCTCGCCGGACGTTGCGCGGTTCCTGCTTCTGCAGCTGGAAAACAACGCCTACTATCTCGGCGCTCTCCAAAAAGGCGACCCGGCCGCAGCAAAAGCCGAGCTTGCACGGCTTCTCGGCGATCTGACAAGTATCGTGCCGCCACCGAAGCCTGCGCTCGCCTTCCCGAACTATGGGACGTTTGACCTGTTGGTGCTGCGCCTGCAGAAAGGCGTTGAAGACTTCCGCGGCCCGTGGCGCGCCTATCTCAGCATCCAGCCGCTTGGCGGGTACCGCCCCCTCCCTTGGCAGAGCGTCAAAGCGGTGAGCCGTCGTTATGCTGAAGGTTTCGATGACGGCTACGAACTCCGACCTGCGTCGAATCTTCTCAACACCCTCTCGCTTGCGATCTCGCGTTTCCTTGAGAGTCCTATCGAGTGGGAAGGCGAACCGACTATCGAAGATCGGCGGCTTATCCTCGATCGCATTAAAGGCGTTATTTCAAGGGAATTGCCGAAGTTCTGCGTCCGGCAACTTCGGCACAAGGCGCAGCCCGATTGGCAAGTCGCCTATGCTTATCGAGGAAGCGGTAGCACCTTCGATCGTCGGCTCAAGATCGAAGGCCTCTTCGAGCGATGGGTACCGGAACCCGCGAATGAGAGTGACGACATGAGGCATGTTCAGGAATTCATCGAGGGGGTGAAAAACGTGGTCACGTTCGCGATTGAGGAGACGCGGAGGACTCTCACGACCGAGCACGAGAAATCATCGGTAAAAGCTGCTTAGTTGGAAGACGACCAACGCACCGTCTCTTTAAGGGCAATCATTCGTCGCCAACGCGAGAGCCTCCGGCGAGCGACACCGTATCGCGCAAGGGATCGAAGCCGCAGCCGAGACGCGTCCCGGCTCGGTCACGAGAGCCCGCTCCGCGACCAGCGGGTGCGCCAGTACCGGTATGCGGTGCAACTTCGGTTCAAGAGAGAACTGTCGTAACAATTCGCCGAAGAGCTGCTCGCTCGTAATTCTGTATCCTGAAGGTAAATTACCCTCTCAAGCAGCGAGCTGTGTCGGCCTGTATTCAAGCGCCGCGCCCTGTATCTCCGCAGCACTCGGGGCATCAAGCCCTCTTTGACTGATCCAGGCCATGACCCATCGACGCCGGTTCGTCGACCATGGGTCAGGGACAACCAGCTTGCGCGCTTTCGACCTGACTTGGATCATGGCCTCGACGGCAGCGACGAGCATCTGCGGTACATGCTCGTCGCTTAATCGCTGACGGACGATTTCCTTATCTCCTGCGACGTTGGCAAGGATCGAGGAGACGAATCCGTTGCCCTCGAAGGCGTCGTCACGCGGCTCAAATGGCCCGATGAGGAGTTCAAGATTGTCCATCATGCCTTTTGTCACATAGGGGAACGGGATGACGGGCCCAGCCTTATCGAGAACGCGCGTATGATAGGTAAGAAGCAGGCCATTGAGCGTGCGGAAAATATCGAGGAAGTTCGGCAGGCCATTGATGTTGCCGCGCCGCACGTGCTTGTAGAGTTTCTCCCATTGATGGCGCTCCACAAAATTCCATATAGCCTCGCGCAGTTCTTCCGTTGAACTTCCCGCCGGGACCTTTAGCCAGGTTGCGGGGGTATCTGGCTGGAACGGGTCGCGCGACTTCCAGCGAGGTTGGCCTTGTCTGTGAGGTGGCGCTTCGCCGTCCTGGAAACGAATGCTGCAATGGTCAAAGAATTCGATGGCCTCCCTGACGCTGCCAAGGCTGTCGATGTAAGGAACAAGGTTTTCGCCGGTTTCCGTTATCGTCTGAAGCGGATTTCGTACGCCACCATGAGCCGATCTTTCCCGCAGCAGCCGGTCGAGCTGAACGAGAGCCGTGGGATTACTAACGACTTCTTCACCCAGCGCACTTTTACCCTTCATCTCGCAAACGGCGGCCGCCCGGATTTGCGCGATCTGGCTCTCGCTCAGCTCGATGCGGATTTTTCCATCCGAGCGGAGTATTGGAAAGGAGAGCGCGGGGTCCGCTTCGTTAAAATTCCGGACTCTCAAGGCTGTGTCCTGGATGGCTGTGTTTGCGTCGAACGCGCATTCCAGCACGCCCTGTTCGTCGAGCACCGCGGAGTGTAGACGCAGCGCATAGGCGATCTGCTCGTTCGCAGGCTCCTGCTCCGTCCCGCTTTCAAATTCGTCCGGCTCCACTTCGTCGAAAGTGATTTGGTCGCCCTCGAGCAACGTCTCGGCACGCTCTGTTGACTTAAACCAGATCGCGGCTTCGCTATTGAGCCCATCGAACGCGGCCAACGTGGCATTGGGGCTCCCCGTGAGCCAGAACGTTGCCTGACGTGTCTCAAAGGCAAAGGCCTTCGCATGAAGGCGCCTGCCCGGCTTGGGCGTCGCCGAGATCAAGCGGCCCTTCTTGCCCGAAGCGAAGAGCTTGGACAGCTTTTTCCCGGCCAACGTCGCGTAATTTTGCTGAGCAACAACCGTCAGCGCAGCGTCGGGCCAGCTTCGGCGCAATCGCTTGAGCAGGTCAATGTCTCGGTCATAAAAGGGGGAGATGACAGTGATTTTCCTGACCGCCTGCGACTCAAGCCGTTTCGCGAGCTGACTCCAGAGCGGGACAGTATGCGATTGCAACAGCTCAATCTCACTCTTTGGAAGCGGGACATCGCGGCCGAGCCAGGGAAAGCGAACTTCCACCGGCTGGAAGAATTGCGCTTCGAAGACTTCGCGAAGATGAGGTGCGGCCTGCGAATAGGTTTTCATTGCCTCATAGATTTGGCGAATGACGCCTTGCGCGGCGAGGTCTTCAGGGTCGGCATGATCGGCGCGAGCGGTGAACGTCGAGCAGAGTTCCATATTGTAGGCAATTCCGCCGGCCGCGCAGTTGTTGCTTCCAATCAGCGCATCGGCACGCTTCTCGCCGAGGGCAAGGTAGAGCTTGGGATGGAAGACGCCAGCATTGCGATCGACCGGGATGACGAGATAGCGCCGGTTGAACCCCGCGACCAGAAGCCCGCCTTTGAGCAATTCTTGATAACAGCCGCGATCCATGAAAATAGCCAGCCGGTCGGCGGACGCGAAGGTCTTGCGCCCAAGCATCCGCCGTTCGAAGAACTGCGGATCGAACTCATAAGTGGCGATGAAGGCGAAGGCGCTGGAGCCCTTGTCAAAGAATTCGAGGAGATCGAGCGGCTTCATGCGGCCTGCTCACTGAGCAGTTCCGCGGCAAGCCACGCCGTACCATCATCGGTGCGACAATCGCCGTTTTCATCGTCCCACGTGATCAAGCCGAGATCGGTGAGGATTTGCAGCGCGCTGCGAAGGCGAACATTGGGCGCGCGTGGATCGGTGTAGTCGGTATTGGTGCCGATCACGGCCAAGCCATCGACATGAAAAAGCGGGGCGTTGCCGCCGCGCTCATAGCTCATGGTCTGATGCTGGCGAACGACAAAGCGCCAGATCACGCGGTCCAGAATTTCCTTGTTGGGCCGGTCGATCCACGATTGGCCGAACTCGCCATGGAGCATGTCGCGGACGCCGGGCACGGCGATATCTGCGTACGGGTCCTTGACGTGCCGGCCATACCAGTTGTGAAGCGGCGCGGTCACCGCGGCCGGATAGCGGAGCAGCGTTAGATAAAAGAGCAGTGCTGCAATCGCGATCCCCGCGCTGTCGCTTGCTTCGCCGTCGAGGAGATGGTTTTCGAGGCTGCGTTCGGAAAAGGGCGACATAATGGGCAACGCCAGCATCGCATCGCCGATGCCTTCCGCCGATTCTGGCAACGCGACGCCCGCGCAGGCCAGCATGTCACGGGGCGTAAGATCAAAAAAATTGCCCGGCAGATCGCGTTTGAACAATTCCTTGAAGCGCGCCGCGATGGCAGGCGATGAAAACTGAGCAAGGAGATCGGCACGCGCGATGCCGCCCGGACGGTCCCGCAGGATTCGCACGAGCGCCACCAGGAACGACTGCAGCGAAACCGCGAGATAGCCGTGCAAATGATAGGCGTGCCATCGCCCGGCGATATCGCTCAATCCTTGAGGAAGCGTGATCGCGACCGCCTTCGGCTTCTCCTCTCCGACGATAATTTTTCCGAAGATGCAGATGTCGCTAAAGACGGAATTGTCGAATGAGACATCGAGGGCCTGCGCCTGGCCGATGCATCGAGCACGAGGAGCAGCGACATGCGGCGCCGGAGATGGCTGCCCGTGGCCCGAAACCCGTCGCGTGCGAAGAACATACTCCGCAGGACACCACGGTCGGAAGCCCACTTCCCGTCGATTTCGCAAAGCCCCGCCCGCGCGCCAAATTGCTTCAGGACGCCGGATTCGACGAATTTCTTCTGCGCCCAGCCTTCGCTCACATAAGCGGTGCGGCGAACCGATTGCGCGAAGGCCTCAGCGAGGCGCTTTCCCAAAGACGATAGCTCGGTAACTTCGATGGCCTGAACCGATTCATCGAGCTCGTCGGTGTCGTCCGCGACTTCTTCTTCGACCTCGTCGCTATCGGTCTTGAATACACCGAGATTGATCAGCGAGCCCTTGTACGCTGCACCGAACTGGCCTTCAGCCGCCTTGAGGGTGCCGCCATGCGAGCAGGTCGTAGGATTTCTTCTTGCCCTTAGCCAGGGTCGACGCCGGGTCCGAGCCGCCAAGCGCCCCGCCCTCACACGGCTTTCCGTCGTGGTGCAGGACAGCTCCCAACACCATGGCCCGTTCTCTGGCGAGAACGCCCGGGATGCGACCGCGGTCTTTCGGCGTGCCCTGCTCGCTTTTGCGGTAATCCTCAAAAGCCCATGGAAAGAATGAATAGTACCGGGCGCGCGGCGTAATCGACGTGATGCAGTGCAAGAGCTCGTTGGCGAGCCGGGCGGATACGCGAAGGTTCAGGCCCAACGGATCTGCTGCGCTGACGGACGGCAGCTCCTTATTCCACCGGATGAGCTGGATGGCGTCAGTTGGCTTCGTGAATTGGTACACACGCTCTCCGTTTGCGAACCCTTGCATCAGGATTTCCGCGAAGGGCCTGATCGAGGATGGCGGGCTGCATCCCGCGCGGGCGCGGGAATTCCTAAAAGCAAATTAGGCGATGCGAGCGGTGATCGCACGTAGTAAGTGTGCGGGGAACGCCGCATACTCCATTGCCGGGACGCCTCCCGGCCAAGCTCGCGTCACCGGCCCAATGACCGGCTCACCCAGGTTGCGCTGCGTGTCTGCACGGCTTCGATATCTCATGCCTTTCGGCTAACCCATTGATGGAGAGCATATCATTGAATAATATAGTATATTTCTTGCAAAATGTCGGGTTTTGAATGTCGGGTTTTTTGCAAGGAGGCCCATCAAGCCCCGGCGACAGACATTGCCAGAGAAGATTGAGCAGCGGATCGACCGCAAGAAGGGCGAAGATGTATTCCTGACGCGCGAGTTCGCAAAGCTCGGCGGAGAGGATCAAGTGCTGCGCGCGCTCCGCACGCTTGTAAAGCGAGGCCGCCTGGTGCGGCTGGGCTATGGCGTCTATGGCCGCGCGACCGTCTCACGCCTCAGCGGTAAACCCATGCTCTTCAGTCCCGAGGGCTTCGCCGGCGCCGCGCGCCAAGCGCTCGACAAACTTGGTGTTGAGTGGGAGCCGACGGAAGCCGAGCGCGCTTATAACGAAGGCCGCTCAACGCAGGTGCCGGTCAATCCGGTCGTCCGCGTCAAAGGCCGCTTCTCGCGCCAGCTTCGCTACGGAAAATCGGAGCTGGTGCTTGAGCGATAAGCCAACCCTTGAAGAACTGCTCGAAGTCCAGGAGCACTTCGGCTTGCCGGGGCCAGCCCTCGTCGAGAAGTTGATTGGTACGTCGTCAAGGCGCTCGCCGCGATTGCCGCCGTGGACACCGGCGATCTCCGCCTCGTGTTTGGCGGCGGCACCGCCTTGAGCCGCGCCTACGGCCTCACCAAGCGCATGTCAGAAGACGTCGATCTCAAGATCGTCGGCGAAAAACCGCCATCGCGCGGCGCCCTTCGCCAGCTTCGCCGCGCCGTTACCGATGCCCTGCTCGCAGCGGGATTCGCGTTCGATCCTGACGACGAGAAACAGCCCGTTTCGATGTACAAGGGCCACTACACGAAATACGACTTGCCCTACTCCGCAATCGCTGAAGGCCAAGGTATTCTCCGCCCCATGTCCAGATTGAAACCTCGGTATGGCCACTGCGCCGTGAAGCCATCGACAAGCCGGTAAGCTCGTTCATCGCCGAAGCGTATGGCCGCGGACCCGAACTGCCAAAAATTGCCTGCTCGTCCATCCTGGAAACGGCGGCCGAGAAGCTCGTAGGGCTGACATGGCGCGCGGGGTCAGAGCTCGCGGGCCTGCGCAACGACCGCGATCCTACGCTGGTACGCCATGTCTATGATCTCCACCTGATCCGCGCGCACTACGATCCGGCGGAAGTTGCCGCGCTCGCGCGTGAGGTCATGGCGGCGGACGCCGCCACACGCGGCAGCAAGTTTCCTGCATGGGAGAAAGACCCGCTCGGGGAAACGCTTCGCGCGATTGAAGGCATCCCCAAGGACAAGGTTTTCTCTGACGGTTATGCGACATTTGTGCGGGGCATGGTCTATGGCGACAAGCCGGATTTTGCGACAGCGATGGGATCACTGAACAGGCTAGCGGATCAGCTTCGAAACCCGCCTGCCTGAACCGAATTGTCGTGCTGCGCGCCGGCTTCCGCTTCCGGACGACGCTTGGTGAAGTAGCGAGGCGAGAAGCAAGATGGGGCACCCGACGAGGACGTGAAACAGCCTCGGACTCATTCAGCCGAACGGTGTTAGGCTCGCTAGCGTCCATGATTCGAGACATACCGATGGCGTTTGTCAGCGTCGAAGAAATTCGTTCACGCCTCGCCCAAATGAACGCGCGAAGGGCCTATTACGAACAAAAGTCGCAACGCCCGCCTGAACGTCTCGTGCGCCACGAGGTCTGGCGCCACACTTATCTCGCCGACCCCTATTTGCTGGGCGCTCCCGATGACCGGATTGCAAAGAGGTTTGGCGATGTCATGATGAACGTCACGGAGCTTGATCCTCGCGGGAAGCTCGGCATGCATGATTTTGCCAACGACGATACGTGGACGCAAAAGTTCACGCATATGCTCGAGGAATACGGGTCGCGGGGTGGCGCACCAGTCGATGTGGTCGGGCGAGCACGCGCGCCGATCCTGCGGTATTTCGAGAACGGCGATCCCATCGCGCTAAAGATATTTGACGGATACCAGCCCCTATCCACCCCGTTCCTCGTGAAGTACGGTAAGCGGCAATTTCTCGAACCGATGCTGGCCGAGGGCCAAGTACGCATCTGCCCGGCATCCTTCTATAACAATCCGTCGCACCTCGCCTCGGTGCAGGATGATGAGATCTCGCGAACGTTCTTCATTCCAACCTACAAGGAGCGCCTCGCCGGCAAACGCGCACTGGATTTCCAGGGCCATAATATCGTATTCGGCGATGACGACATTGTCCTGCCAGTCGTCAGCAACGACTATTATCTCTTTAGCCTTTGCGACCACATCTACTATCGTATGCCGACTGACTTCGACGCAGATGCCGCCTTGATCATCCGAGATCCGACGTTGTTCACGCAGCGCCTCGTTTCAAGCTTCCTCGCCCGGGAGCCCGAGTGGGAACCGCTGCATGGCCCGGTCACGTACTACGACCCGTATCGCGACTACACGAAGATCAAGGTCGCCGAAATGTCTAAGCATTTCGGTTACAGCTATCAGCGAGAAGTGCGCATAGCTTTCAAGGCAAGGCGGCCGATACGATCAAAATTGGAGCCGGTCTTCCTCAAGATCGGGCCATTGAGCGATTTCGCGGAGCTTCTGTCCGTGTGACATCTACAAATGGAGACCCGCAGGTGCATTCGGCGGCTCGCACCGTTGTCAGGTCGTCGCGTGCTGGCTCAAATCATAATCGCCGCCAGCTCCGCAGTGACGTCGCGCACACCTTCCGCTAGCCAAACATCGTCATGCAGAACGAATTTGTGGCTGTTCGTATGAGCGACGAAGGTCGCCCGCAGCTTAACCGTCGCGTATGGAATGAGCGCGGCGCGCAAGATGCCGTATACTTCGTCAAAGAGAACGCCCGCGAGAAAATCGAAGTGCTCACCATCGAGCGCGCGGATAGCACCAAGTTGTCGCGACCGGTTCTTCGTTAGTCTACGGCCTTTGATCTGGAAACGCAGGCCGTCGCCGGCGATAGCATCAACGTGAGGATGAGAATTGCTAGCGCGCACCCATCCGAACGCGGTGCAAAACAGGTGTTCTGCCAGATCTCCGGTCGGATTGTTCGCGGTGCGCGTAATACCCCGCGCGCGCAGTTCGTCGGCAATCTTTGCGTGAAGCGTCAGCAGTTGCTTGCTTGAGAGCTCGGATAATTCCTCCATGCGTGTCCCAGCGCCCCTCAAAAGTATTGCTGCGGCTCCCGAAATGCCATCGACACATCCGGTAGCGCCTGCAGGATCATGTCGAGCACGGCCAGAGCGTCCATCATCAATGCCTCATCGCGCTCGCGGTTGGCGGGAAATAGTTTGTTGCCATGAAAAAGATTGTTACGGACGCGCCATGTCGCTCCGATCAAATCGGACGTCGTCCCTATGGGAGCAGGTTGCTCCCCGAATTGCACGCCGCCACGACGATTGACGATAAAGTGCTTTGGCGGGATCGCGATCAGCGTTTCAGCCCCGTGCGCCGCCTCGACAGCCTGAAAGAACCCCGCCCCGAGCCGGGCAACGAGGCGCGGCTGGCCCATCTGCGCCACCTCTCCCTCCGTGGCGACGCGGAGCAAGCGCAGCTGCTTCAGCGCGAATTCCATGCGCGCGAACGTCGCGAAGAACCGCAGCGTCAGTTCTGGTGATAGCCCGTTGAGGAGTTCTTCGGTCGTGAGCATTTGGTTTTCTCGCAACTCAAGCGGTGCCTGGAACGCGCGTGAGAAGGTCCTTGAGATTCTGCTTGATTTGCGCCACGGCCTCGTCCTCGGTCACCGACCACAAGGCAGCGAGTTCTACGGCAGCGGCACGAGCGTCCGCGGGTGTGAGAGGCCGCTTCCCACTACGGGCAAACGGCCCGTCCGTTTCGGTCAGTACGCGCTCCCGAGGCATTTGCGCCGCGAGCGCCTTGCCCTTGTCACTCCGCAACATGGCGGGGCCAACAGAGAACCAACAATCAAGGGAAATGGCTGATTTCAATTCACTCTTGGAACCCGAGAACCAATGCAAAACCGCAGTTGGCCCGCACCGATGTTTCTGGAGACTCGTCAACACGGCATCGGCAGCGCCTCGGCTGTGAATGGTATAGATGCGTCCCCCACGATCTTGAGCGCAGGTGAGGATGCGTTCGAACACCCTGAGTTGCACTTCCGCATGCGCACGATGAGCGGGTGATCCGTCCAGCCCGATCTCACCGACGTAGCGTGTTTCATCAAGCAGTCGCTCAAGGAGCGAAACCTCGTTGAACCGCTCATGCGCAAGTTCTGGGTGAAGCCCAAGCGCCGTTCGAATGTAACGCATGCCTTTTGCAAGCGCTGCCGTCTTTGGCCACGCTTTTGGTGTGGTCGTCACCGACAAAACATAGATGCCAGCATTCTCGCAATCCGCCGCGAGCTTCTTCGGATCGTCAAAGAGATCGAGATGACAGTGAAAGTCGATCAAACGGCAAATCCTTCGGAAGCGAGATACTGGCGAAGCTCATCCATCCCACGTTTGGCAACGTCGATGTAGGCCTGCCTTTCCGCAGTGACAGTTGGTAATGGCCCTGCACTCATGACATGGCGTTCAGCATCGCCGCCGCGGATCAGAGCCGCTTGTACCGCGATCAGGTCATCGCGGCCACCCTCATCCGACATAACTATTTGCAGATCCGGGTATTGATAGTCGGTGCCATCCGGCACACCCGCCGCATGCAGAGAGGCACGACGGATAAGGCAAGGGACACATCGCCCGCACTGCTGGTCCCGCCGTTTCCACTTGCCGCAGGATACGGTTTCCGTTGCGAACTTCGAAAACGTGCCGCTCGCTGCGTGCGGGATAGCCATCTCGCCTTTGGTAGCAAATCTATAGGGGTTGGAAACCGTGACAGGAATTCCCGCTCCATTCAACAGCGCTTGAACACTGCCTAGGAAATGCGGATGCGCGGTGCGCGTGCTGTGCGAACCCATGCGGCGTGGGGTTAACGGCGGATTCAAAGCGATCAGCCCGTTCTCGCAAACGAAAAGGTCGGCCTTCGGAACCCTGCGATAGCGGGCAACGGCTTCTGCGGCCAGCGCGCCGAGAGCTAGGAACTGGAAACTGCGCGTCCGCTGGCTGTCGTCATCCGCGCCAGCCCAGGTCGGGTAGCTATTGACGGACATCCGCTCACATGCGCTGGGCAGGAGATTCGCTACGATGTCCTGCTTGTCGGCATCGCCTTTCGATGCGTGGCTTACCAGAAGCGGCCGGACACCCTTGGCGATGAGATCGAGCGCGCCGATCGCACTGTCCAACCCTCCAGAGAAGAGCGACACACAATCAACCCTCGCAAGATTGACCACGCGATTACGGCTCTTGATTTCACTTATCGGAGGCGGGTCCATGCCGCCGCACGTAAATTCGAAATGCCAGATGTCCGAACTCAGAAAGCGAAGCGTCGCCTCCAGATGCGCCTTCAAAGGTATCCAGCGCTCCGGTTCGCTCAGCGGCAGATGCATCTCATAGGTTCGCCGCCATCCGTCCGGTTCATCCGCGCGCAAGATAAATGTATCCGCCGCCGTCACCGCCATCGCGATGGATAGAAGGTCCATGGCGGCCCGGCTCGGCTGGAGCGAGAGGCGGGTCGCCGCGTCGTATGCTTGGGCACCAACCGTTCCAACGTGTTTGTGGGGTGGGCTCGGTCCATACAGCCAGACATGGACGTCACCATCGGGCTCTTCGGGAATGTCCTTCCGGTCGATATGAAATACGAACCGGGTCATGCCTGGCGTTCCCACTCGCGCCACACCTCGTCCATCGCTGCGCGCTCCAGCTTGCGAAACTCATCCCGGGTAGCGCCGTTGAAGCCTTGCACCATCCGGGGACCGAGATGCTTGTCCACCACGACGCGGATCAATTCGAGCAAATCAGCTTCTGTTTGAGTGGCGTGCGTGGCGTCAGGAGCGTGATTCCAGGCATCGCCTGCTGCGTTCGTGATCTCGATGAAAAGGATGCGGCTGAAAAACTCCACCATAATCTGAATCAGAGAATCCGGCGTGAGCAGCGAGGGATCGAACACGCCCGCGTCCGGTAGCACTTCGGTGATCGCTTCTTGGATCGCTACAGTGATGTGATCCGCATCGATATTGTCAGGCGCAAGCGCACGAGCGATTTCCTGCGCAGCGATGTTGACCGGTTGCCCTCTCAGCGCCGAAAAATCTACGCCGCTTGGACCCTGACCAGTGCCACCGGCGGCGATATTGGCGAGTGTTTCGCCGAGGACCGCGCCTGCGCTGTATGCGGACCCGAAACGTCGGGGGCCAACTGCGCTACCATGTGTTGCGTCGCGCGCATATTTTCCGAGCGCCGAAGCGAGCGTTGCTGTTCCGCCCCCTGCGACCGCTCTTCCGAACTCCGTTCGGAAGCCGCGAAAGCGTTGGCCCTCGGGCTCGGGCAGCGGCTTGCCGGGTTCGTCGTCAACGCCCGGTGGCACCAAGGGTGAAGAATTTTTCGGGCCTTTGCTTGATCCTGATGTCCCCATGTCGCTAAGCCTCGTACCAACTTTCATCCTTCAGCATAGTTCGCAGCCATGGTGGGGCCGACGGAAGATCGCGGAAGAATCGCGAGGCAACCTTGGCCGCCTCCGTTGAGGCGCGCGCCAGCAGGATCGCGCCGCGGGCATCGGGCCTGACCCGGGACCAATCGGTATCTTTGCGCATCAGCGTGACTATAGCTTCCATCGCCGCAGTCTCGTGCCCACCCTTCAACGCTGTCACCGCATCGGCCGCTGCGCGCGACGACATGCTCGGCGTTCGGATCAGTTCTTCCACAGCCTTGGTCACGGCTGGCGGCACGGTCCCCGACCCAACGCGAACAGGGATGGTCTCTCGCGCGAGATATACCGCGGGCTTGAGATCGGTATCAGCGAGTTTGGGTTCCAAGCGCGCCCAATCCGCGATGAACGGGAGGAATGGCTGCCATTTGTCGGGAAGCTTGGACTTGTGCTCATCGATCGGCTCCCCGCTTTCGATCGCGTGCAGGAACTTCAGCTTCCCATCGGATGCCGCGTTGATGGCGTTGTGCAGCGCTTCGGTCGCGGACGTGTCAACGCAGCGCTCGAATAGTGCGAGTTTCGCGATAATGGCTTCATCTAAAGGCATTTTGCGCTTCGCGGCGATCGACGCGCGCATGCGAACAACGTTGAGCAAGCGCTTCACGATGCGCGGATTGCCCTGCACGTTCACCGCGTGTGCCAACAGCGGAGCCATGCGATCAGCCATGTCAAGCGCGCGGCGCAGGTCGGCGTCGTCCTTTTTGCCGACGTTCTCCAGCGCGTCATCGATTGAGAACGGCTGGTCGTGCGTCCACGACCGCCTGAGCCGCTCAATCAAAAACGACCGCAACCTCTCTTGCGCACCGGGATCGGAGTTCGCGCTTTGGAACAAGAGAAGGAACAGGTAAGCGCGAACCTCCACGACGCCGAGCCGTGGCACGCGCACGGGAATCTGAATCAGCTTGTCGAGATAGTCGGTGACCTGCTTTTCACCCGGCTCTTTGAAGTGGCGGGCCACGGCGTGACGGATCATGTCTTCGTCGGCGCCGATAACGAAGGCGGTCTTGGGCATGAAGAGGAAGAGCCGAACGGCCTCCAGCGTGTGAATGGCGTTTTCCGGAAGGCAACGATCAAGATTGTCGATGAAAACGACTAGCGTTTCACCGAGACCGTCCAGCACCTCGCCGAATTCCGCCCGAAAGGCAGCGATCTCTTCCGGCGGCCCTTTTTCCGAGACGTCCTTCAGAAGCCCGGATGTCTGCTCCTTAGCGTCAACGCCCGCTTTCTTGATTGCTTCCAGATCTTCGCTGTCGCCCTTCCCTTCCACCACATCTCGCAGGCCTTCCAGCCCGCGGGCAACCAAGCCGAACGTCGGCACGCCCATCGCGAGCGCGCCGCCCTCGGCCAACAGCCCGAGCGCCCGGAGCTTGTTGATCCTGCCGAACAGCGACTTGGCTTTTGATGCCAGGGATTGGGGCGCGGCTTTCAGGAGCTCGCTGGCGATGACCGACATCAGCGCAGCGCGTGCGTCGTCGAAGTCCTGATACAGCCACGCGTCGAAGTTGATGAGGAGATATTTTTCCTTGTTCTTATCAAGCTCCTTGGCCACCAAACGAAGGGTGCTGGATTTGCCGACACCCCAGCTGCCGAAGACCCCCAGCGACATTGGCAACAGGTCTGGCTTGCCGATCATCTCGGCGATGAGTTCAGCAACCTCGGAATAGTTCAGGAAGTCGATATCGGTATCGGTATCAGCCCACATGTGGGAAATCCAAGAGCTATGAAAGAGTGTAACTAGGAACTTCTACACGCTCGCAGCGAACCTGCGACGGCTTCCCGTTTTGAAACTGCCAGATGATCGCGTTTGGGAGGAGTTGTTAAGGGGTATTTTAGATTCCTCAAGGGAACAAAAGGTCATTATCTATCAATAGCTTGGTGTAATCGAGCCTAGTTGGGTCGGTGCAGCGCGTCGATGTCACACGCAAAAGTTCAGAAAAGCGCTTAACGATGTTCATGGAATGTTCTAAGCTGTTGCAATGACAAAGACAATCACCGCAAGTCAGCTACTCGGAGAGATCGGCGAGGCCGCAGTTCGCCTCCGTTTCCTGACCATCGGCTTTCAATTCGACGGCCGCTCGCGTTTGGAAGCAGGTATCGACGGAATTGCCGAGGTCATGGACAAGGGCAAGCCCCTCGCGCGGATGATCGCGGTACAAGTAAAGGCGACCGAGTCATCGCGCTACACCTCGGAAAATGATGCGAGCTTCACCTATCTCGTCCGCCCGGATGATCTCGCGTATTGGCGGGGCTCAAACCTGCCCGTCATTCTCGTCCTATACCGTCAGTCGGATGAAACGTTCTTCTGGAAGCAGGTCGATGCGCAGCCGCGCGAAGAACGCCGGCTGACGTTCGACAAAGCCAACGATGTTTTGGATCAAGGCGCGGTTGATCGACTGGCGGCACTAACAGTGCCTAAAGCGGGATTCGGATACTACGTTCCTCCACTTGGCGGGGGTGAAGAAGCGCTTGTCAACATTCTTCCAATCACGTTGCCCCCAGAACTCTACGTTGCTTCGACGCCCCACACCCCCAAAAAAGCAATGGCGTTGTTGCTGAACGGTGACGAGGAAGCGCGCTTCGATTGGATCATCAAGGGGGAGACGTTTTGGTCGTTTTCTGATCCGCGCGATAACGTGTGTCGTAGCCTTGTTGATTTCGATCAGGTCGAGACGGTCGACACGGCTACATTGGCATTTCATGAAGACCACGATGAGCAGAACACGTTCGCGCATCTGCTGCGGCACGCGTTTGATTACCAGGTCCGCAAGGACCTTCGATGGAACAAAGATAGGAAGCTATTTTACTTCCGCGCCGAAGCAGAGAACAAATCTCGCTTTTTCGCCTACGATGCATCGAAGAAACGAACTTCCACCGAAGTGGTCAATGTGGTCGAAAATAAAACTGACAAAAATCGTGTCGAGTTCGTTCGTCATCACGCCTTCATTCCACGCTTCGAGCGGCTCTACGATCAGTGGTATCTGATCATCAACCCGACTTACTTCTTCACCGTGAATGGATTCATTCCGCATTCCTACCCCGCGGCACTGTTGGCAGGAAAAAAGCGACTAGACAACGCCGCCTCACTTCGCGGTCAGGTCATCATGTGGCATCGGTTCTTGACGCAGGCGGACCGCGACGCACAGAACCTGTTTGGCGCGGCATCAACGGATCGCGCCCTGCGGTTTGGCGAGCCACCAACGATCGAACTTGCCACGCGCGTCCCAGAAGACGTTTGGGGTTCCCAAAAAACAGCGCCCGAACCTGACGACGATGCTCAGGAGAGGCTTTTTGGATGAAATTCGAAACTAAAATCATCGATGAACCCGATCTGGAATTTGGCGACAAGCATCACCATCCTGATCCTCGGCTTGGACTATTCGAGGCAGGTCCACTGCAAACACCGTTAGGCGATGTGATCCGCATCGCCGTGATTGGCAACGCCAAGACGGTCGAAGATACGAAGAAATTCTTCGAGCAAGTCGAAGCAGGCTTCGCCGGAAAGGGCGACAAGCATCCAAACATGCATCCGGACTTTCCGGGTCTCCGGAATCGAAATCCGTTTCGCTGCAAGTTTGAAGTTCCAGATGGCGCCACGGTGGCCATCGCTCAGTCAAAGATCGATAAGATTAGGCAAGAGCCCAACCACCAGAAAGCGGTGGAAATGGCCGTAGATGAGATCATTGAGCAGCTTGAGACCCTGGATGAAGGCAGTCAAAGGCCCCAGGTTGCGGTCATTGCGTTGCCCGTCCAGCTTCTTGAGCGCGTATGGAACGCAAAGGTCGATTCAAAAGCGACATCTGAAAAGGAAGATAGTGGAGGGTCAGACGCACCCGACTTTCGCGGCATGCTGAAGGCAAAAGCGATGAGCCTCAGCTTCCCTATCCAGATCGCTTGGGAAGACGTGTTCGACGAAACCGTCCGCATCCCCCGCAAGGTGAAAGAAAACCGTTCGCGCAAGATACAAGATCAGGCCGGGCGGGCATGGAATTTGATGACGACGCTTTACTATAAGGGAACGGGTCGCATTCCGTGGCGGAAGACGGCGGCGGAAGGCGAATTCACTGCGTGTTACATCGGCGTCAGCTTCTACCGGGAAGTTGGTGGCCAGCAACTCTTTACGAGTGCGGCGCAGATGTTTGACGAGCGCGGACGCGGCTTTATCTTGAAAGGAAAACGCGCACAAACGGAGAGCCGGGGCCGCCACCCCTACATGACGAAGGACGATGCGCATCAATTGATCGCGGGTGCGTTAGCCGCGTACAAAAAGCACCATAAGAATTTTCCCGCGCGGGTCATTGTATTGAAGACGTCGCAATTTCGCGACGAGGAAGCCGAAGGCATTTTGACGGCAATTGAAGAAACCGGCGCAGAGTTGCGCGATCTCGTCTGGGTTCAGGAATCGTATTCAGTCAAGGTGCTGCGCGATGGCAATTACCCTGTAATGCGTGGCACCTTCGTGGAAATGGATGGCAAGGGCCTACTCTACACAAACGGCAGCATTCCTTACTACGGCACGTATCCTGGACTTTATGATCCGCGACCACTGCTTTTATGCCCGTATAAGGGTCATGACAGCACCATCGCGCAGATCGCGGCCGAAGTGCTGGCGCTGACGAAGGTCAATTGGAATTCAACCCAAATGAACCAGAAACTCCCGATTCCCATCCGGGCGGCGCGAGCCGTCGGCGAGGTGCTGAAGTACGCAACCGAAGGAACGATCAGTTCTGATTACGCCCGTTATATTTAGTTGCTCACGTTGGCGAGTTGACGCCCCAGAACTATTCGGACACGCGAGCACATTCAGAAAGAATTCGTCCTCGACGTGAGACCAAATAGTTTTTCTAAATAGCTTATCTGTAAGCGTTTGCGGCGAGTGTCTTGTATATTAAAGGCAGCCGCAATTCGTAATCTTTTGCATCACTCGGTAACTGACGGAAGATTCAGCTAGCATCCGCGTTCCTAGCAGACCACCATCACACGGAGGACGGCGGGGAGAAGCTGTGCACGACCCATCGAACGCAGGCATGACGTTACCCGTAGCGGCGGCTCGCGCCGTCGTGTCGTTTTCCAGTTTTGCTAAGACAAGCACCTCCAGCCGCTCTAGCCGCTTTTCAGCTGCCAGAGCTCGAAGCTGAGTATTCTCAAGGTATTCAAAGCCCAGAGAACGGGCTCGCTGCGAACTTCGTCATAGCTTGCAGCGGTCGGATCGGCAGCGCGGACGCATTGCGCCCAGAACGCCTCAAGCTTCTCATTAAGGCGTTCCGCCACACAGACGGCGCGCCGTCCCGTGCGGTCGGAAGAAACACGGACCTTGGTCGAGTGCCGGACGATCCCCCGCTTGTCAAATGCGGAGAACTCCAATGGGACGCAGCGAACAAAATGCCAGACGCCGTTTCGCCGAGTAAGGAAGTCAGGCATGACCCGTCTCCCTGTTGGACGAAATGTTGGACGTTTTGTTGGACGCTTTTGAAGTCAGGTGGCGGCTCCGGACTGGAAAACTCCAGACAAGCCTACCGGCCATCCTGCGCGGAATGGCGGGAATATTTGATAATTTCAAGTTTTGCCTCCGTTAGGAGGCTCCGGGTCGCGCCTGACGCTTCAAAGCAATGGCGGACGGGAGAAGCATCTGTGGCGCTCCCTAGGGAAATCGAACCCCTGTTTCAGCCTTGAGAGGACCAAGTCGATCCGCTCAATCAGAGTCCTGAAAGAGTCCCATAGATGTCACTCCCGGCCCTCTGCGCGCGTAGGCGTGACCGCACCAGTTTCGCACCAGAAACGACCTCACCGAAACGCAACAAACGCGATCGAACGCAGATGAAACCGCAGCAAAATCAACGAATCTGACCGACAGTCTGCCGCTCATAACGGTCTGGCTGCAGGATCGACGCATATCGGGAAATCGCCCGCGCTAGATTCTGATTAGTCTCGTTCCCCCTGCGCTCTGAAGGCGCCAATACTTCGTACGTTGAACGCCGCTTGATTGCTCACCATTATGTGGGCTTCTTTCTACTCAACCTTCCAGGCGTTCTTTTAGTCAACCACCAACTGCGGCTGCCCAGCTGAAATCATAATGAGCACTCAACAACTTCATTGCGACGGCAGCAATAAGAACGCAGATGATTTGCAGCAACGTTCTGGTCGAGAACACTCTATTGAGGAGCGCCATAATGCCGCCCTTAGCGCTGGTGACCGAGTCGGATTCCAAGCTTGAGTGCCTTTTGGCGGAGTGAGCCTTCGGAGCGCTTTGTGAGTTTCGCGATTTTTGCAACGGGCGTCTTTGCTTTCGAATGAGCACGCAGCTCTTTCACGTCAGCCTTTGTGTATTCACGGCGTACAGTTTTTTTCTTTGTAGCCGTCTTCTTTACGTTCTTCGCCACTTTTAGCTCCTGGATTCGAGAGTGGGCGTACTAGCACAGCCGCATTGAGGCGCAACTCTCGATCAGGTGACTCTGAAGCCTGGTCCGCGCGCGCTGTCCGCAAGTGGGCCAACTAACAGTTTGGCTTACGCAATCTGTGATATAGATAGGCTTTTCGCGCACTTTTATGGGGATGGTGTGGATGCCGAAGAACATTGTGATCTTTTCGGACGGCACAGGTCAGGCCGGCGGCATCAATTTCGACGAAGCGCGGACAAACGTTTACAAGCTCTACCGCGCTTGCCGCGTCGGCCCGGACACGAAGGTGGAACCATCCGAACAGGTCGCCTTCTACGATGCCGGTCTCGGTTCTGCGTCTGATGGCGGTCATTTCAAGATTGGCTGGATGCGATGGCTGTACAATCTCGCCAGCATGGCGACGGGCCTCGGG